>Ga0302311_10000523_pt1 | contig 47959 bp, 48 predicted proteins | sample III_Palsa_N1_3_FD_200449 | JGI IMG/M metagenome (GOLD analysis project Ga0302311, IMG submission 200449) | Peat permafrost microbial communities from Stordalen Mire near Abisko, Sweden - III_Palsa_N1_3 | ecosystem: Environmental > Terrestrial > Soil > Palsa > Peat permafrost | place: Sweden... | reverse complement strand
CCGCACAAGGCGCGCTTCGAGCACGCCCAGGACGCGAAGGCGTGGATGGCTGGCGCCGCCAGGGCGCGTCTCGGCACGGGCGAGGAGGCCGTCCAGCAGATCGCGGAAGCCGGCGCGCGTCACCGGCGGCAGCGCTTCGGTCTCGTCCATAAGGCTGGTGATCACGGCCGCCACGGCCGCTCCCGCCTGGCCGGCCCAAAGCGCGTCCGTCCCGCCTCCGGGACCCGCGGCCAGCGCCTCCAGGCTCTCCGCCAAGGCCCTGGCGGCCTCGGCTGGCGTGGCTTCGCCCGACGCGAACGGCGCTCCCGCGATGGCGAAAGCCGCTTCCAGGTCGTCCGCCAGCTTCAGCGCCGCCTCAGACTCGATCAGCTCGCGCAACGCCTGCCAGTCTCGGGGTCTCGGACCCCGCAAACCACGCCGCTCCAGGTCGCGCCGGGCGGACTCCAGCGCCTCCGGCGCGAATCCAAGCCCCACAAGCGGGTGCTTGACGATGGCCAGCAGCCCCACCGGGTCCACCGGATCGACGCTTTGCCGCGCCACCAGGCCCGCCAGGACGCCCGTGGGGCTGGCGGCGAGCGACTGACCGACGGACGAGTCGGGGACAATGTTCCAGCGAGCCAGGGCGGCCATGACCCGCCGCGCCAGGGCGGCGTCCGGCGTGACAAGGGCGGCGGTTCGGCCGGGCGTGTCCAGGGCTTCGCGCAACATGAGCGCGGCGGCGCTCGCCGCCTCGTCCTCGGTACGAGCCGAGACGAGGGAAAGGCCCGACAGGCCCTCGGCGACGCCGTCGCCGGTCCCGGCTTCCGCGCGAATTTCGCCGATTACCTGGAGCCAGTCCGCCGTACGGTCGGCCGGGCGTAGCGCCTCGCTGATCACGCGCCGTCGCCAACGGGCCGCATCGACCACCTCCGCCGAGCCGGGCCAGCGGTCGACCTGGGCGCGCGTGACTCCCGCACCTTCGAGCAGCCGCTTGAGCGCCCCCTGAGGATGCTGGTCGCCGACGGCGGCCCAGGCGCCGTCCGCTAGGCTGAGATCGAGGCCCGGCAGCACCACGCAGCCGCGCGGCGCACCGGCAACGGCGGCCAGCAGACCAGCGGTGGCTGGGGTCGAACCGGTGGACCCGGCGGCGATCAACACGCCTGAAGGCGGCGCTTCGCGCCAGCGCGCCTCCAGCCGGCGCAACAGCATCACCCGCCGCTCGGTGAGATCCATCATGCCGAGTTCAGCGAGGCGCTTGGGCCAGGCGTCCCGGGCCAGACTCAGAAAATCCGCCGATTTGCGCCAATGCTGAGCGAGATCGCCCTCCACGAGAGACTCAACGTCAATCGGCTGGGCCACCTCCTCGATCTGGCATGCGTCAAGGAACCGCGCCAGCGCGTCGGCGAGATCTAAAGCGGAAACCGCGGAGAGCGGCCGCTCCAGAAGATGCGCGTTGGCGGCCACGATGCCGGCCAGCTCGAATCGCCGGCGCTCGGCGCCGATGGCCGGCGGCAGGTCCAGAGCCAGGTCACCGGGTTCGAACGGCGGCTCGCCTTCGTCGAGGTCGCCAAGGGCGCGCATCTGGGGCGGCAGGATCGCCCGACGCCCCGAACGGGCCACCAAGGCGTCGGCGAGGGCGCGCACGGCCCGCCGGTTGGGCACGAGGATCGTGGTTTCTGCCAGCGCCTCCGGATCCAGCGGCGAGAGCCCGCCCCACAGGCCGGCCGCCAGGTCGTCCAGAAACGGTCGGTGAGCGGCGATGGTCAGCCAGCGGGGGCTGGGCAGCTCAAGAAAATCCGTCACGCCGGCGCCGCCAGGCGCGCCTCGGCGTCGGCGACGGCGGCTGGGTCGCCCACATGCATCCACAGCCCGTCGGCCACGATCCCATGCAGGCGCCCGGCCTGGGCGAACTCCATCCAGTGCCCGAAAGCGCTGTGCGGCGTCTCCGGCCACGCGTCGATGCGGGCGGCATCGAGCATGTGAACGCCCATGTAGACCAGCGGCGCGGCGGGTCGCTGGCCCCGATGGTCGAGGCGCCCGTCCGGACCCAAATAGAAGTCGCCCGGCCCGTCGAAGCCCAGGGCCTTCTCCATCGGCACGACGAGCAACAGATCATCCATGCGCGCCGGGTCCCACGCGTCGATCAGGCGCGGGATCAGACTATCGTCCGTCCACAGAGTATCTATGTTGGCGACCAGGATCGGGGCACTACCCAGCAGCGGCCGCGCTTTGCGCAGACCGCCGCCGGTTTCCAACAGGCCGTCCCGCTCGTCGGAAATGACGATTTCGAGGTCGGTTCGCCGCCTGACGTGAGCCTCCAGCTGGTCGGCGAACGCGTGAACATTGACCACCGCACGGGTCACACCCGCATGAACCAGGCGGTCCAGCACATGATCGATGAGCGCCCGTCCGGCCACCTCCACCAGGGCTTTCGGCCTGTCGTTGGTGAGGGGACGCATGCGCGTCCCGAGACCCGCCGCCAGCACCATGGCCGTGGTCGGCCGTTTCTCTCCCGTGCGGCTCATCGGCCCCGAACGTCCACGGGAACGTGGGCCGCGAACCAGGCCTCAAGGGCCGCCGGCGCCGGGTCGGCGAGACAGCGGTCCAGATAGCGCCACAGCCTCGGCATGAAGGCGGCGTAGCGCGGTTTGCCGTCGCGGACCACCAGGCGGGCGAACAGCCCCAGGATGCGGCTGGTGTTGAGCGCGCCCAGGGCATGAAAATCGGCCATGAACGCCTCCCTGTCGACGTCCGGTCGCAGTGTGAAATAGCGCGCCAGCGCCGCCGCCTCTCGTTCCGGGCCAACGTCCCGCCGGGCGTCATGCAGCAGCATGGAAAGGTCCCAGGCGGGGTGCGCGCGCAGGGCGTCCTGGAAATCGAGCATGCCGACGCGCGCGGCGCCCGTCCGGCCCGCCAGCCAGATCAGGTTCTCGGCATGGTAGTCGCGGTGGCAGAACACGCTCGCGCCCGCTTCGCCACGCACCCGAACCGGAGCCCAGATCGCCTCCCATTCGGCCAGGGCCGCCGCGTCTGCGCGCACGCCAGGGGCAAATTTAGGCAGCCATTCTGGCAGCAGGTCGCCGCCGGTCTTGAGCGCCAGATCGTCATAGACGAGCAGCGGCCAGGATGCGCCATTGGCGGTCAACAGGGTGGGCGGCGTCTCTTGGTGCAGCCGAGCGAGAGTGTCGATCGCGCCGTCATAGAGAGGTGTTTCGTTTGCGCCGGTTTCGGTCAGGCGCGCGAACAGGTCGTCGCCCAGGTCCTCGAGTACGGCGAAGCCGGCGTCCGCTTCAGCGTAGACGACGCCGGGCGCGGAGAGGCCCAGCCCCGTCAGATAGCCAGCGCAGGCGACGAACGCCTCCACCCGGCCGGCCGCCAGCCGCGCCAGGGCGTTGTAGCCGAGCGCGGCCCGCTCCGCGGCGCTGGCCTCGGGCGGGCAAGGCTGCGTCTCGGCTGACGGCGGCTGGTCCATGAAGATTAGGCTGGGGCCGGAAGGTGGCCGGAGGCGCTCGTAACGACGCGTGGAGGCATCGCCGGCCAGGGCCTCGCGCTTGGCCCCATTCATCCCGGCTCTGGCCAGGAACGCGCGCCGCGCCTCCTCGCGCTCAGAGAGCAAGGGCGCGGTCCTCCCAGGCGCCGTGGGGCCTGAGGCTCACATGACGGGTCTCGCCCTCGGTGGCGATGTCGATATCCAGGCGGTTGCGTGGAAGGTGGCGGCCGAGTTTCTCCGCCCATTCAATCACGGCCGCGCCCTCGGCCAGCGCCTCGTCCAGGCCCAGCTCGAAGGCCTCGTCGGCCCGCTCCAGGCGATAGAGATCGAAATGGGCGATGGCCAGTCGGTCGCCTTGGTAGAACTGCGCGAGCGTGAACGTCGGGCTGGGGACGTCGCACTCTTCGGGCGAGATCTGGCGGATCAGCCCCCGCGCCAGCACGGACTTGCCGACGCCGAGCGGCCCGGTCAGGCACACCGCCTCCCCTTTCCTCAGCGCCGCACCCACGGCGGCGCCGAAACGCGTGGTGCGTTCTTCGCTGTCCAGGCGAAAGTCGCCGATGGCCGGAACGATCATGAAGGGACGCCTGACTCGCGGGGCATGGGCCGCACCATGATATCGCCTGGGCCCCGGCGGCAAGGGCCTGGCGCGTGACAAGGTTGACCGCAGGCGGCGCGGGGGCGATTCAGAGGCGCCGCGGGTTGGGGAGACCATGCCATGAAGCGACTGCGTCTGGGATTTGTGCTGGCCCTCATCATCCTCTTGGCCGCCGGTAGCCTGTGGGTGTGGTGGGAGCTGGGGGCCGGTAGTCGGCCCCTCACGGTCGCCAAAAATCAAAGCCAGATCGCCGCGGCGCTGGACGGCGCGGGCTGGGTATCCCCGCACACGCCCGGCCTGAAGCTCTACATGGTGAGCTATCGGGATTGTCCTTCCTGCAACGCCTTCGTGAAGGCGGAATTCGCTAAGTTGAGCGCGGCCGGCGTCGATACGCGGGTGATCGTGATCGCCCGGCCTGACCTCAATGGCCAGTCTCAGTCCACCGCGCCAGAACGGGCCGCTGTCGCCGAACTGTGGGTCAACCGGAGCTGGCCGCTCTATGAGCGATGGACGAGCGTTCCCTCTGCTGCCTGGACCGCGCCCGGCGTCCCTGCCGCCGATGGTGACGCGGCGCGCACGGCTGTGATCGAGTCGGGGCGCTCGCTGCCGTCCGAACTCGCGCCATTGCTCAAAGCCAACGGCCTGACCTTTGGCTACGGCACCGTCATCTGGTGGGACAAGAAGGGCGTCATGCGCGGCTGCGCATGCAATCCGCACAGCTTCGACGCGGTGGCCAGGGAGCTCGGCGCCTGAGGCCTTCTCCGCTCGGCGCGCCCGCGGGCGGCGTGCGCGCCGCCTATGAGGCCAGATTGGCCGGGGGCGCGGTCCAACCCGATCCAGGCCAGGCCGCCGCCGTCGAGGCCCTGGCGCGGCTGGAAGGCGATCTGGCGGCCAACGGCCGGCGTCTGTTCCGCAAGGCGCGCGGCCAGCGAGGCGTCTACCTTTGGGGCCCGGTCGGCCGTGGCAAGTCCATGCTCATGGACCTGTTCTTTGAGGCGGCCCCGGTAAAGGCCGAGTCGCGCGTCCATTTCCATATCTTCATGGCCCGGGTGCATCGACTGGTGAACCTGTGGCGCACCGGCGAGGCGGCCGAAAGGCGCGCCACGTTCGGGTCAAGCCGGGGTGACGATCCCATCGCGCCCCTGGCCGACCTGATCTCCAGGGAAGCCGGCCTGCTGTGCTTCGACGAACTCACCGTCACCGACATCGCTGACGCCATGATCCTGGGACGCCTGTTCGAGGCCCTGTTCGCGCGCGGCGTGACCCTCGTGGCCACTTCGAACCGGCCGCCGGACGACCTCTACTTGGACGGGGTCAACCGTCAGCTGTTCCTGCCGTTCATCGCCATGATCAAGGCGCGCACCGAGGTCGTCGAGGTCGCTGGCGCCCACGACTGGCGGCTCGACCGCCTGCGCGCCGCGGGGACCTGGTTCTCACCGATCGATCCGGACAACGAGGCTCAATTCGACGCCCTGTGGCGCGACATGCTGGGTGGGGATGCGGAGGTCGGGGCCACCATCGAGGTGCTCGGCCGCACCCAGCATTGGCCGCGCGCCACCAGCGGCATGCTGCGCGCTCATTTCGTCAGCCTGTGCGTCCACGCCGTGGGGCCGGCGGACTACATCGCCATCGCGGCCCGCTTTCACACGGTATTCGTCGAGGCGATCCCGAAACTTGGACCGGACAAACGCGACCAGGCCAAGCGCCTGGCGACGCTCATCGACACGCTCTACGAGGCCCGCGCCCGGCTGGTGGTGTTGGCGGCCGCCGAGCCCGTCGCCCTCTACCCAGCGGGGGATCAGGCGTTCGAGTTTCAGCGCGCCGTCTCGCGCCTGGAAGAAATGCGATCCGAGACCTGGCTGGAGTCTGCGTTTCGTTGACACTCAGGGCGGGCGCCTTAAACATCCGTTCGCAAATGCAGTGGCGAAAAGAATTGCGGGCGCGGGATGGCGGATAGTTCCCGGCCGACGGGGCCGCGTCCCCTGTCGCCACATTGGCAGATATGGCGGCCGCATATCACCATGGCGGCGTCGATTCTGCATCGCGCGGCGGGCGTGGCCATCTACGGCGGACTCCTGATCCTCGCTGGGTGGGTGTTCGCCCTTGAGGCAGGTCCTGCGCCGTTCACCGCCTACGTGGGCGCGCTCCATACCCCTCTCGGCCTGACCGTGCTGTTCCTGATCACCCTCGCCCTGTTCTTCCATCTGGCCAACGGCGTGCGGCACCTGGCTTGGGACATCGGGGCGGGTTTCTTGCCGAAGACGGCCAGCGCCACCGCCTGGGCGGCGTTCCTGTTGGCCGCAGCCATCAACATGGTGTTCTGGTTCGCCCTGGTGGCGGCCGGAAAGGTTTGACGTGAGCGATTTATCCACACCCCTGCGGCGCGCCCGCGGACTGGGCTCGGCCAAGACCGGCGTCGGCCACTTCATCGGCCAGCGCGTCTCCGCGGTTGCCCTCCTGCTCCTGGCGCCGTGGGCGTTGTGGTCAGGCGCCCACCTGGCCGGACACGACTACGACCGGGTGCGCATGTGGCTGGCCTCGCCGGTCAACGCCACACTTCTGGTCCTGGCCGTCCTGGCGGGCTTTTATCACGGCCAGCTGGGCCTGCGGGTGATCATCGAAGACTACATCGGTAAGCACACCACCCGCACGCTCTTGCTGATCCTCAACACCTTTGTCGCCGCGGCCGCGGCCGCGCTGACGGTCATCTGCATCCTGGGTGTCTCGTTCGGCGGAGGATCGGTCTAGAGCATGGCGGCCTATGAGTTCATCGATCACAGGTTCGATGTCGTGGTGGTGGGCGCCGGCGGCTCGGGCCTGCGCGCGGCCATCGGCTGCGCCGAGGCGGGCCTGAAAACAGCCTGCATCTCCAAGGTTTTTCCAACCCGCTCGCACACCGTGGCCGCCCAGGGCGGCATCTCCGCCAGCCTCGGCAACATGGGCCCGGACGACTGGCGCTGGCACATGTACGACACGGTCAAGGGCTCCGACTGGCTGGGCGACCAGGACTCCATCGAATACATGGTCCGCAACGCCCCGGCCGCCGTCTATGAGCTGGAGCACTGGGGCGTGCCGTTCTCGCGCACGGCGGAAGGCAAGATCTACCAGCGCGCCTTCGGCGGCATGACGCGCAACTTTGGCGAGGCGCCCATCCAGCGCACCTGCGCCGCGGCCGACCGCACCGGCCACGCCATGCTGCACACCATGTATGGTCAGGCGCTTTCCAAGAGCGTCGAGTTCTTCATCGAATACTTCGCCCTCGACCTCATCATGGACGAGGGCGTGGTGCGCGGCGTCACCGCCTGGAAGCTTGATGACGGCACGCTGCACCGCTTTTCCGCCCAGCGGGTGGTGCTCGCCACGGGCGGCTACGGCCGAGCCTATTTCTCTTGCACCAGCGCTCACACCTGCACCGGCGACGGCGGCGGCATGGCCCTGCGCGGCGGCCTCCCCCTGCAGGACATGGAGTTCGTGCAGTTTCATCCGACCGGCATCTATGGCGCGGGCTGCCTCATCACCGAGGGCGCGCGCGGCGAAGGCGGCTATCTGACCAACTCCGAGGGCGAGCGGTTTATGGAGCGCTACGCCCCATCGGTGAAGGATCTCGCGCCGCGCGACATGGTCAGCCGGGCCATGACCATCGAGATCCGTGAGGGCCGGGGCGTGGGGCCGAAGAAGGACCACATCTTCCTGCACCTGGACCACCTCGATCCCAAGGTGCTTCACGAGCGCCTGCCGGGCATCTCGGAAACGGCCAGGATCTTCGCCGGTGTGGACGTGACCAAGCAGCCGATCCCGGTGCTCCCCACGGTGCACTACAACATGGGCGGCATCCCCACGAACTATCACGGCGAGGCCGTGACGCTGGCGGGCGATGAGCCAGACAAGATCATCCCCGGCCTGATGGCCGTGGGCGAAGCGGCCTGCGTCTCGGTGCATGGCGCCAATCGCCTGGGCTCCAACTCCCTGATCGACCTCGTCGTCTTCGGTCGGGCCGTGGGCCTGCGCTGCGCCGACGAACTGACCGCGGGCGCCACCCAGCCGGAAACCAAGGCCGCCTGGACCGATCCGCATCTCGCCCGCTTCGACCGGCTGCGTCACGCCGCCGGTTCGTCACCCACCGCCGAGCTGCGCGCGCAGATGCAGGCGGCGACCCAGGAAGACGCCGCCGTGTTCCGCACCGGCGAGACCCTGGAATCGGGCGTCGCGCGTCTGGCCGAGGTGCAGGCGCGCCGCGCCGACATCGGTGTCACCGACCGCGGCCTTATCTGGAACTCCGACCTCATGGAGACCTTGGAGTTTGAGAACCTGATCGCACAGGCCATCGTCACCGTCGCCGGCGCGGTCAATCGCACCGAAAGCCGCGGGGCGCACGCGCGCGAAGACTTCGCCACGCGTGACGACGTCAATTGGATGAAGCACACGCTGGCCTGGTTCGACGACGCCACCGGCGCGGTGCGTATCGAGTACCGCCCGGTTCACGCCTACACCATGACCAACGAAGCCGCCTACATCCCACCCAAGGCGCGGGTCTATTGATGGCCGCCCTTCGCCCGTTCGCCGACAGACTCCGCTCCGGAGGCTTTCAGGATACCCAATGGTCCAGCTGACCCTCCCCAAGAACTCCAAGATCGGCAAGGGCAAGCGCCACGCCGCGCCGGCGGGCGCGAAGCGGGTGAAGGCGTTCCGCGTCTATCGCTACGATCCGGAGTCCGGCGGCAACCCCACCTGGGATACCTACGAGGTGGACGCGGACGCCTGCGGACCCATGGTCCTGGACGTGTTGATCCACATCAAGAACACCATGGACAGCACCCTGACGTTCCGCCGCTCATGCCGCGAGGGCGTGTGCGGCTCGTGCGCCATGAACGTGGGTGGGCGCAACACCCTGGCCTGCACGCACGGCTGGGCGGAGACGCCGGGCAAGGAGATCGCCATCTCGCCGCTGCCCAGCCAGCCGGTGGTCAAGGACCTAGTGCCGGACCTCACCCTGTTCTACGCCCAGTACGCCTCCATCGAGCCGTGGCTGCACACCACGACGCCCGAGCCCCAGGGCGAATGGCGCCAGTCCGAGGAAGACCGGGCCAAGCTCGACGGCCTCTATGAGTGCATCCTGTGCGCTTGCTGCTCGACGTCGTGCCCAAGCTATTGGTGGAACGGCGATAAGTATCTGGGACCCGCCACGCTTCTGCAGGCCAGGCGCTGGCTGGCCGACACCCGCGACGAGGCCGCGGGCGAGCGTTTGGATGCGCTCGAGGACCCATTCAAGCTCTACCGTTGCCATACGATCATGAACTGCGCCCAAGTCTGCCCCAAGGGCCTGAACCCCGCCAAGGCCATCGCCGAGATCAAGGGAATGCTGGTGGAGCGGGTCGCCTAAGCCGCCGCTTCGGCGGTTCTGACCAGCGAGAGCACCGGCTGCGGCGGCCGCTCGGACTCGGCGCGTAGGGCGTTGAAGGTGCGCACCACCGGCGGCGGTTCGACCTCCTCGGGAGTAGCGAGGATGCCCGCGCGAAGCGCCCACTCACCCAGATCGCGCCGCGAGCTCAAGGCCGCCAGGGGAATGCAGAACACCATCCCCATGACCACGGGCAGCATCCACAGAAAGGTTTGAACCGAGACCTGGATGGCGCTTACCGCCAGGATCAAGCCCACGGCGGTGTCGCCCAGATGCTGGTTGGCCGCCGTCTCCAGCGAGAGCGCGCCCTCCTCCCGGTGCTGGGGGGTCCAGCCGGAATCGCGCCCCGCGAAGATAGAGATGAGCGCCCACACCTGGTTCAGCATCAGCACGGGAGCGAGGAGCGCCGAGAGCACGATCTCGGTCAGCATGCTCGCCAAGGCCTTCCACGGGCCGCCGAACAGCCGCCGCTCCGTAGGTGAGGTCAGCATGGCCAGGAAAGCGATGACCTTGGGGGCCAGCAGGAAGGCCATGGACACGGCGAAGACGGCGACGATGGTGATCTGGCCGTGGCCGGGGCTCACCGAGTATCGGTCCGCCAATACGCCATCGGCGACGCCCCACTCGGGCTTCAGCGCCAACAGCGCGCTCGTTACCAAAAGCGCGAGCCAGAGCGGCGCGGTGAGGTAGGAGGCGACACCGCGCAGCAGATGGAAGCGGCTGAGGGGCGCCAGGCCGCGCGCGCCAAGTACATTCATGTGCTGCAGGTTGCCCTGACACCAGCGGCGGTCGCGGGTGATGGCGTCGGCGAGTGTCGGGGGGCTTTCCTCATAGCTGCCGCGCAGGCCAGGCGCGAGGCGCACCCCCCACCCCGCCCGGCGGAGAAGCGCCCCCTCCACGAAGTCATGACTGAGAATATGACCACCGAATGGGCCGCGGCCGACCAGATGAGGCAAGCCCGCCTGAGCGGCGAAGGCTTCCACGCGGATGATAGCGTTGTGGCCCCAATAGTTGCCTTGGTCGCCCGACCACCACGCCAGGCCGCGCGCCAGAATGGGGCCGTAGAGCCGGCTGGCGAACTGTTCGGTGCGGGCGAAGAGGCTATGCCGGTTGATGACCACGGGCGTCGTCTGGATCAGGCCGACGCGATCGTTGCGCTCCATGACGCCGGCCAGGCGAACCATTGTGTCGCCTTCCATCAGACTATCGGCGTCGAGGATGACCATGAAGTCGTAGGCCGCGCCGAACCTTTTCACCCAGTCGGCGATGTTGCCGGCCTTGCGGTCGGTGTTGCGTGGGCGATGGCGATAGAACACCCGCGCCTTGGCGGGGAGACGACGGCGGAGCGTGCAAAATCGGTCGTATTCGGCGCGCCGGATCGCCTCATCGGTGGTGTCGCTGAGGATGAAGAAATCGAACGCCCCGGTGGCCCCGGCGGCGTCGAGAGAGCGCCACATGGCCTGTAGGCGAGCTGCCAGAACGTCCGGGGCCTCGTTGTAGATCGGCGACAAAATCGCCGTCCGGCTGGAAAGCGACGTAGCCGCCGCGTCCAGGCCCAGGGTGTCGCGATCGAAGCGCGCGGCCCAGAGGCCCGCGAGCGCGCTGGCGAACGAGAACGCCGTCCACGCGAACAGAGGCGCGAACACCGCCAGGACCACGAAGTCCAACGGCCCGAAGGTATCCAGCTGAAGCACGTCGTAGAGGGCGTAGACGGCGAGGCCCGTGGCCACGGCGGTGGCCAGGATCAGAATCCCCGCGCGCCAGCCCGTCCAGCTGCGGTTTGCGCGCCCGCCGGGTCGGGGGGTCGCGAGCTCCAGCGACTGCGTGGGCATGGCGAGAGGCGCCTCGTCTGGCAGGTCCGCCGCCGGCGCGCGCCGAGCCTCTGCCAGTGGGTGCGTCGCGAGGGCGACCGCGGAACTATTCGACAACGAGCGCTCCATGCGGGGCCCCGGCTCGACTCGCGACGAGACGGGGCAAAAAATCCGGCCGGCCCAGCGCGCGACAAACGCGTTGGCCTCTGTGACAAAATGAAGGCTGACACCCTCGACGGCGGTGGACGCCTCCTTACGAGAAGGCTTGCCCAACCCACGTTTCGGTCAGAGCTTCTCCGTTCAGGCGCAGGAACGCACGCAAGTCAAGCGCGTTCCCGGCGGACAGCGGCGCATCGAACATAAGGCGCCATCGGGCTGCGCCGACGACGGGATAGGTCGCCACCGACAGAGGCGCCCCGTGGCTCAGCGTGACTACGGCCTCGACGCCGCTCTGCCGATCGAGGCCGGCGAGGCGACCGCCGGCGAAATCGATCACGAACTTTCGCGCGTTCGCGCTCGTCGCCTGGCCCGGCCGGCCGGCGACGCCGCTGCGCGTGGCCACAACCTTGGCCACGCCGATGGCCGTCGGCGTTTCGTCGCCCCAAATCATCCGGTAACGCAGCGCCAGAGTCTCTCCGGTCCGCGGCGTCATCGCCGGCGTCCAGAAGGCGACGATGTTGTCGTCGGTCTCCGACGCTGTGGGAATCTCCACCAGCTGTACGGAACCTGGGCCCCAAGCTCCGATCGGCTCGATCCACAGGCTCGGCCGCCGATCATAGAAGGCGCCGTCGTCCTGATAGTCGTTGAAGTCGCGGTCGCGCTGCATCAGGCCAAAGCCGCGTGGATCACGGTCCTGAAAGGCGTTGGTCACCACCCGTGGCGGATTGGCCAGCGGCCGCCAGATGCGCTCGCCCGCGCCGGTCCACAGAGCCAGCCCGTCCGAATCGTGAATCTGCGGACGCCAGTCCACCGCCTCCGTCCGGTCGCCCTGGCCGTACCAGAACATGCTGGTGAGCGGCGCGACGCCCAGGCGCTGGGCGCTCCGGCGGAAGGTGATCGCCGCCTCGATCTCCTGGGTGAGACCGGCGGCGCTCTTGCGATGGACGATCCGGTAGGCCCCGGCGAGGCTCGGTCCATCCAGAAGGGCGCACACGACGAGGTCGGCCGCCCCATCGTGGCCCAGCCAGAATTCGGTGAACCTGGGGAACTCCTCGGGCGAGGACGCTGCGGTGTCGATGGCGATCCCGCGCGCCGACAGGCCGTATTGATTGAAGGGCGTCGCGGCGCGAAAATACGAGGCGCCCAGATAGGCCAGCCAATCGCCCTGGCCGTCGTGGTTCATCACCCGAAAGCCGGCGAAGCCCAGGTTGCCTTGCAAGCGTTCGGCCGGATTTCCCGCCGGGATGTCGAACAGGGTCCTGGCGTAGATGACCTCTCGCGCGTGGCCGCCGTCGACGACGCTGATGCGCACCGGCGTGCGCGCATATCGGCCGAGGTGGAAGAACTCCACCGCTGAGTCGCCCGGCAGGTCCTGCCACAGGGCCGCGCCCGGCCGGTAGCGTACCTGGCCGATGGAGTCGAAGTCGAGCGCCTGGAGCACCTCGTTCGCGACCGCCGGCGGCGGCCGATAAGGCGCGTGCGCCATGCGCCGCGCCCGCGCTTTCAGGGCGTCGAACGAAAACGGAGTCGGCGGCCCGAGTGCCGGCCCGGTGGCCCCTTCCGCCCACGCGCCCGTGGCGCACACGGCCGCGGCCATCTGGCCCAACACCACTCGGCGCGTTTTCGGATGGCGGGCGAACATCGCTCAGGTGATAGACAGCCGGCCGAACGCAATCAAACACCAACCTGCCAAACGCCAACATGAATGGGATCGTGGATGCGCATTGACGCTGGCGACGTTTGTCGGCAACCAATCGCGCAATGAGTGACGCGGGCGTCATCATCGTTGGTGCAGGTCACGGCGGGGGCACCGCAGCGGCGTTGCTTCGGCAATACGGCTATCAGGCGCCCATCCGCCTGATCGGCGAGGAGCCCCTGGCCCCCTATCAACGGCCGCCGCTCTCCAAGGCCTGGCTCAAGGGCGAAGCCGACGCCGACGCCCTGACGCTCAAGCCCGAAAGCTTTTACCCCGAAGCCGGCATTGATCTGATGACCGGCGTCCGCGTCGAGGCGATCGAACCGGCGGCGAAGACCGTGCGCCTCGAGACCGGCGAGCGCTACGCCTACGATCATCTGATCCTCGCCACGGGCGCCAAGCCCCGGCGCCTCGGCATTCCAGGCGCCGACCTGGACGGCGTCCTGACGCTGCGTTCCGCGGCCGACGCGGAGGCGCTGAAGGCCCACCTTGGCCCCGGCAAGCGCATCGCCGTCGTCGGCGGCGGCTATATCGGCCTGGAGGTGGCGGCCTCCGCCCGGGCCCTAGGGGCCGAAGCGGTGGTGATCGAGAAGGAGCCGCGCATTCTCGCCCGTGTGGCGTGCAAGGTTCTGTCCGACTTCTTCACCGGCTATCACGCCGCGCGCGGCGTCACCTTCGAAGTGAGTGCTGATGTGACCGCCTTCGAGGGCGCGAACGGGGCCGTCGCCGGCGTTCGCCTGGGCGATGGACGGCTGATCGCCTGCGACGTGGTGCTGGTGGGCGTCGGCGCCCCGCCGGACGACGGCGTGGCCGCGCGCGCCGGTCTCACCTGCGACGGCGGCATCGTCGTGGATGGCGAGGCCCGCACCAGCGACCCGGCGATCTTCGCCATCGGCGATGTCACGCGCCGGCCGATGCCGCTCTATCAGCGCATGTTCCGCCTGGAGAGCGTGGCCAACGCCCTCGAACAGGCACGCCACGTCGCCTGCGCCATCACCGGCCGCGCGCCGCCGGCGCCCGAGGTCACCTGGAACTGGTCCGACCAGTACGACATCAAATACCAGTTCGCCGGCGTGCCGTTCGACGCCGACCAGGTGCTGATCCGCGGCGATCCGACGCAAGCCAAGTTCGCGGTGTTCCACCTGAAGGGCGACGTCATCCAGGCGGTGGAGGCGGTGAACGCGCCCGCCGAGTTCATGGGCGGTCGCCTGCTCATCGGCCAAAGACGGCCGATCGATCCGGCAAGGCTTGCCGATGTTTCAGTTTCCATGAAAGAGGTCGCGGCCTAGAAGGTCCGGCGCGCGGGGAGTCCATGGCTAAGATCACCTACATCGAACACAACGGCGCCGAACATGTCATCGACGTGAAGACCGGCCTTTCGGTTATGGAAGGCGCTGTGAAGAACAACATCCCGGGCATCGACGCCGACTGCGGCGGCGCCTGCGCCTGCGCCACCTGTCACGTCTATGTGCGGGAGTCGTGGCTCGACAAGACCGGTGAGAAGTCGGCCATGGAAGAATCCATGCTCGATTTCGCCGAGAACGTGGAGCCCAACTCCCGCCTCTCGTGCCAGATCAAGGTCACCGACGAACTGGACGGCCTGGTGGTGACGATGCCGGAAAGCCAGCACTGAGCCGACGGTTGCGCGCCGCGACGCCGCTGCTAGACTGACTCTCAATAGAGGCGTGTTCGCTATGATTATTTCCAATCGCTTGAAGGTCTGAGGCCTCCACCTCGCCCGTGACGGCCGGAGTGCGCCCATGCGCGCCGGCGCTCTTCAACCATTGGAAATCCCATGCCAAATTCCGCACCTCCGCGCGCTCCGGCGCGCGAATCCACGCCCTTCCCGGGTCTGAACGCCGTCCTCGCCCACCTCGTCGAAGGCGCCCAAACGGTTCTCGGCGAAGCCTTCGTCGGCGCCTATCTGCAGGGCTCGTTCGCCGTGGGCGACGCCGACGAAATGAGCGATTGCGACTTCATGGTCGTCACCGCCCGCGACCTCACCGCCGATGAGATCGCCACGCTCGACGCCCTGCACGCGGCGATCCACGACCTGCCGCACGAACCGTGGCGGCATCGGCTGGAGGGCTCCTACGCCCCCGCCGCCGTTCTGCGCCGCCTCGCGGCCGAGCCGCGCGATCCGCCGGGCGAACCGCGGGCGGCCGACTGGACCGATCCTGGTATGGCGGGCGCGCCGGCCCGGCGCTATCCGTTCGTCTATCTCGACCATGGCGCGAAGCGCACCGTCCGCTCCGAGCACGACAACAGCCAGGTCGTGCGCTGGTCCCTGCGCGAAAAGGGCGTCGTACTGGCGGGTCCGGACCCCAGAGATCTGATCGATCCGGTGACGCCCGACATGCTGCGCGCCGAGGTGCGCGAGACCATGGACCTGGCCTTGGCCCTCAATCTCGAACCGATGCACATGAAGGCCTGGCAGGCGTTCTGGGTCAGCCTCTACTGCCGGATGCTGCACACCCTGGCGACCGGCGCCGTCTGGTCCAAGAAGGCCGGACCGGCGTGGGCTCTGGCCCATCTCGATCGGGAGTGGGCGCCGCTCATAGCCGCCGCCCAGGTGATCAAGGAAGGCGACCGGGCCGAAGCGATGAAACCCGCCGACCCGGCCGACATCGCCGCCACCCGCGCCTTCGCCCGTTACGCCATCGAGCGCGCCGACCACGACATCCGTGCGCGGGAACTCATCGCCCGGCGCCTCGCGGAGAAACAGCACGCCGGCCATGGGCCGCGCGCGGTGGGGCTCGGAAATATCCGCTCGGGCGGCCACGCCCAATCCGGCTACAGGCCCTCGCCGTTCAAACCCAACTCGCGTGGCAAGCGGGGGTAGACGTTCGAACCCCAGCACTCGGCTCCCCGGGGGTCTTGAGGCGGCTGGAGAAGAGCGTCTGCTCTTCGGCAGCAGGTCGATGACGGTGTTCGACTCGTAACGGACTCAAAGCGATTTGAGCCAACGTTGGCGATTCAGCGTCAGTTCAACGCGGCTCTCTATTTGACGATGTACGGCTTGTCACCCCAGCGCCCCATGTAGAAGTAAGAAGGAGCGCTTAACCTCAATCGGAGGCTCCCTCCTCCAATCGAGACCTCATAGAACACGGGTGGGCAATCACCACCCGGCTCTTCCTCCCGCCGTACGCCCGGAAACGTTTGCCCCACCGACGGAGCGTTTGCGTCGAATTCGCCAACGAGGTCCGCTTCGTACCGACCGTAGTACAAATTCATCTGGTCATCTTCGCCGGACGCCCATGCGTTGGCTGATCCAGCTGTGCGGCGGAAAGAAAAGTGTATCTTCGTGTATCCAGGAAGGGACTCGATCTGGGTCACCGCGAATGTTCCCCTGTGGTCAACGAATTTGCACGGCGAGCCAGTGGTGACCGCTGGGAACGGCGCAGTCTCCGCCGCGATCGAGGAACCGCCGCCCTCCGCGAAGGCAAACACCAAGACGAGGCCTAGCCTGACAATGCAATTTAGATTCATCAGTCGCTGCTCCCGAGCAGGCGATCCTCGAATGAGGCAGTCTGCGCGTCAACTCCCGCGACCCGGCCGTTCGCCACCTGTCTCGGCGGTCATGAGAGTCTGCTCGTCGGCGAGCGGTTGCGGACGATTCCCGCGACTATCGCCGATCGAGGCCTTCAACCCTAAGAGTCCGCGCCCTACTCGCGCCCAATGGCGTAAAACCGTTCCGCCCGCTGGTCGCGCAGGGCGTCGGGGGAAAGTCCGGCCAGGCCCTTCAGCTCGGCCTCCACGGCGTCGCCCACGCGGCTGATGGCCAGGCCCGGATCGGCATGGGCGCCGCCCACCGGCTCCTCCACAATTCGGTCGACGATCTTGAGCGCCAGGAGATCCTCGGCGGTGATCTTCATGGCCTTGGCCGCGCCCTCAGCCATGGCCCGGTCGCGTAGCAGGATCGAGGCGCAGCCCTCCGGCGAGATCACCGCATAGATGGCGTGCTCCATGATCAGCACGCGGTTGGCGGCGGCGATGCCGATGGCCCCCCCGCTCATGCCCTCGCCGGTGATGGTGGCGATCATGGGCACGCCCAGGGTCATGCACCGCTCCGTGCCCCGGGCGATGGCCTCGGCGACGCCGCGCTCCTCGCTGCCGATGCCGGGATAGGCGCCGCCGGTGTCGATGAACGACAGCACGGGCAGGTTGAACTGTTCGGCCAGGTCCATGAGCCGGATGGCCTTGCGGTAGCCCTCCGGGCGCGCGGCCCCGAAGTTGTGCTTGATACGCGTGGTGGTGTCGTGACCCTTTTCCTGGCCGATGACCACCACCGGCGCGCCGCGAAAGCGCCCAAGGCCGCCCAGGATCGCCTGATCGTCGGCGAACGTCCGGTCGCCGCGCAGCTCCACGAATTCCTCGATGAGGCCGCTGAGATAGTCGACGAAGTGCGGCCGTCCGGGATGGCGGGCGATCTGGGTTTTCTGCCAGGCGTCCAGATGGGCGTAGGTCTCCACGCGCAGCTCGCCCACGCGCGCGCGCAGAGCCGCGATCTCGGCGTCGAAGGCGCCGTGGCCGCTGGTTTCCGAGAGCTTGGAGAGCTCGTCGATCTTGGTTTCGAGCTCCGCGATCGGACGCTCGAATTCCAGGTAGTGCGCGGCCATCAGGTCCTTGAAAAACTGCCCCGGCTCGAAAGTGCGCTGGACCCTAGAGCAAACTCGGCGCCGGTCAAATCGCGGCCGCCCAGGCGCGTACTCAGGGGGCCAGCTTGTAGGACATCAGTTTGCGTGACTCGCGATACACACGCTCGCCGTCGCCATTGTAGGTGTCCTCGACCTCGGTGGTGAACTGCTTCAGTTCGGGCGCGTAATACAGGACTGACAGGAGCTCGCCTGACGACGCGTGGGCGCCGGAAGCGCCATGTCGCATTACGATCGTCGCGTTCGGCCCTGATGTCACCGTTGACGCGACCGTGCCACTGGCGGGCGCGAAGTTCGCTTGCCACGTGCCTTTGCCCTCTATCTTGAGGGCGTGGAATTTTCCGGCCGGGGTTTCAACATCCTCCCAGCCCACCACCGTGTATCTCGTGTGGTAGACCGTCGAGGTCTGAAGGCCATATTGTTTTGGGTCGGTGTAATCGACGACCCAGGTCTCGCCCACGGAAAGCGGAAAGGACAGGGGTTTCGCCGAGATGACCTCGGCGCCGTTGACGATACGGACGATACTCCAATCGTGTCCCACCACGTGCTCGACGGGATCGCCAGGAGCGCCGTCGGCTTTGAGCCCCACGACCATGCCGTCGCTGTCGACCCGGTCGACGGAGAGATCCTGCACCTCCGATCTGAACCCCTTGGCGCCCTTGTCGAAGGTCACCTGGAAGACCCAGGAATCGCCGCTCTTCAGGGCCGGGGCCGGGATTTTCGACGGCGAGGCCGTCTCGCCCATCGCGGGGCTCAGGATCGACGCCGACAGGGCCGTCGACAATGAAAGCGCCCAGCCGAGGCGGTTCAGTCTCATCCTGTCCTCCATGCCGCGTGTCGTATCGGCGGAATACATCGTCACTAGTCTTCGCATCGCCCGCCCCGCCGCGCCAGGGGATGGCGCGTGCGCACCACCTCGGCCAGGCGGTCCTGGGCCACGTGGGTGTAGATCTGGGTGGTGGCGATGTCGGAGTGGCCCAGCAGCGTCTGGACCACGCGCAGATCCGCGCCGCCCTCCAGCAGGTGGGTGGCGAAGGCGTGGCGCAGCACGTGCGGGCTCACGCGCTCGGGGTCGATCCCGGCGAGGGTCGCCGCCTCCCCAAGCAGCTGGGCGAACCGGCGGGGCGTTAGGCGTCCGGCGCGTCCGCGCGAGGGAAACAGCCACGGGCTCAACTTGGCCCCCTTGGCGAGGAACGAGGGCCGGTGCGGGAGATAGGCTTTCACCGCCGCCCGCGCCCGCTCGCCCAGGGGCCGCTCCTTGCCGCCCTTGCCCTTGACCATGAGATAGGCCGGATCGCCGGCCACGGCCGCGAGGGTGAGGGACGTCAACTCGGAGACGCGCAGGCCGGCCGCGTAGGCCAGCTCGACCATGGCGGCCAGGCGCGCGCCGGGGGCGGGGGAGCCGACGCCCGCGGCGGCGATCAGCCGCTCGACTTCGTCGCCCGAAAGGACCTTGGGAAGCGGCCGGCCCAGGCGTGGCGCGGCCACCCGCCGCGAGGGGTCGTCGACGCGCCAGGTCTCGCCCATGACGAAACGATAGAATTGACGCACGGCGGCACGGCGGCGCGCGGCGGTGGCGGGGGCGAGACCGCGTCCGCCCAGCGAGGTGAAATAGGCCTCGACGTCCGCCGGCTCGGCTGTCTCCAGGCCCGAGCCGCGCGCGCCGAGGAAGCCCGAGAGGTCTGCGAGATCGGCGCCGTAGGCCGCGAGCGTGTTGCGGCTCGCGCCCCGCTCGGCAGCCATCATTTCCAGAAAGGCCTCGGTCCAGGGGCCCTGCGGCCTGGGCGGAATCATGGCCGAACATGGCGCGCAAGGCCCCCCTCGTGTAAAGCCCCGCCATGATCGCGAGAGCGTCTTTGAACGGCCGGACCATCGCGCTCGTGGGCCTGATGGGCGCGGGCAAGAGCACCGTCGGCCGCCGGCTCGCCACTGCGCTCGGCATGCCATTTCGCGACGCCGACACTGAGATCGAGGCCGCCGCCGGCCGGTCGGTGTCCGATATCTTCCGGGAGTTTGGCGAGCAGGCCTTTCGCGACGGCGAACGTCGGGTGATCTCCCGGCTGCTGGACGAGGCGCCGCACGTGCTCGCCACCGGCGGCGGCGCCTTCGTCGACGACGAGACCCGGGCGCTGATCAACGCCCGCGCCACCTCCGTCTGGCTCAAGGCCGACGTCGAGGTGCTGGCCAAACGTGTCGCGCGTCGGGACACCCGTCCGCTGCTCAAGGGAAAGGATCCGCTGGAAGTGCTGCGCGCGCACGCCCTGGCGCGCTACGATCGCTATGGCGAGGCCCATGTGATCGTGGAGACCGGCGACAGCGCCCACCAACTGGCCGTCGACGCGATCATCGAGGCCCTGACCCGGATGGTGGCCAGCGCATGAAACACGCCACGCGGGTCGCCCTCGCCGGACGGTCCTATGAGGTCGTCATCGGCCGCGACGTCATCGACGAGGCCGGCGCTCGCCTCGCGCCCATGCTGGCGCGCCCGTTCGTGGCGCTGGTCATGGACGAGACGGTGCAGGGCCTGCACGGGCCGCGTCTGACGCGGGCGCTGAACGCGGCGGGGATAGCCGCCAAGCCGATCGTCATTCCGCCCGGCGAAGGAGCCAAGAGCTTCGCCGGTCTCGAGGCGCTGTGCGACGAACTGCTGGCCCTGGACCTTGAGCGCGGCGACCTGGCGGTCGCCTTCGGCGGCGGCGTGGTGGGCGACCTCGCCGGCTTCGCCGCGGCGATCTACAAGCGCGGCGTCGACTTCGTGCAGATCCCCACCACTCTGCTGGCGCAGGTGGATTCGTCCGTGGGCGGAAAGACGGCCATCGACACGCCGCGCGGCAAGAATTTGATCGGCGCCTTTCATCAGCCGCGCCTTGTGCTCGCCGACCTCGCCCTTTTGGACACCTTGCCGGACCGCGAGATGCGCTGCGGCTTCGCCGAAGTGCTCAAATACGGCCTGTTGGGCGACGCCGCCTTCTTCGCCTGGCTGGAAAGCCATGGGCCGAGGGTTCTGGCCCGTGACGCGGACGCCCTCGTCCATGCCGTGGGCCAATCAGTGGATATGAAGGCGCGCATCGTCGCCGAAGATGAACGCGAAGGCGGGGCGCGCGCCCTTCTCAACCTCGGCCACACCTTCGCCCACGCCTTGGAGGTCGAGAGCGGCTTTGGCGACCATCTGAAGCACGGCGAGGCGGTGGCTCTGGGCTGCGCCCTGGCGTTCCGCTTTTCCGTCCGTCTCGGCCTGTGCCCGGCCGCCGACAGCGACCGCGCCGACCGCCTGATCGCCGCCAGCGGCCTGCCGACACGCCTCGCCGATCTCGAAGGCGGTCCGTTCTCGGCCGACGCCCTTGTGGAACGCATGGCCCAGGACAAGAAAGCCAAGGCCGGCCGGCTGACGTTCATCCTCGCCCGAGCCATCGGAGAAGCGTTCGTGGCCGGCGACGTGGACCCGGACGCGGTGCACAGGTTCCTCATCGATGAAGGAGCGACACAGTGATCGCGGAGGAACTCGGCGTACTCATCCTGGTCGTGCTCGCCTTGCTGGTGGTGGCGGCGGTGTTCTCCGCCGCCGAGACAGCGCTGACGGCGGCCAGCCGCGGCAGGATGCACCAGCTCGAACGCGACGGCGACAAGGCCGCGGGCCGCGTCAACACCCTGCTCTCCGATCAGGAGACCATGATCGGCGCGGTGCTGCTGTGCTACAATCTGGTGAGCATTCTGGGCTCGGCGCTTGCCACCGCCTTCATCACCACGGTCTTCCCCGGCGCGCTGGGGATCGCCATCGCCACCGGGATCATGACGGTGCTGGTGGTGGTGTTCGTCGAGGTGCTGCCCAAGACCCTGGCCATCGTGCGGCCCGACGATGTGGCGCGATCCTTGTCCGGCCCCATGCTCGCAGCTGTTCGCATTCTGGGACCGGTCATTCGGGCGGTGCAGACGATTGTGCGCGGCGCCTTGCGCCTGTTTGGCGTCAGACTGGACACATCGGCCGATCCCTCGACCGCGCACGAGGAAATCAGAGGCGCCGTAGAATATCACCATTCGGAGGGCGCTGTGGAGAGCGGCGACCGGCGCATGTTGGGCGGGGTGCTGGACCTGGCTGAGGTCACCGTCTCGGAGGTGATGGTGCACCGCAAGTCCATGTCGATCATCGACGCCGATCTGCCCACGGACGAACTGATCAGCCGGGCCTTGGCGTCGGAGCATTCACGCCTGCCGCTCTACCGCGGCGAGGCGGAGAACGTTGTCGGCGTGCTCCACACCAAGGATCTGTTCCGCGCCATCGCCGGCGTGCATGGCGACACCGCCGAGGTCGACCTTGCTCAGGTGATGCGCGAACCGTGGTTCATTCCAGAGACGACCCATCTGAAAGAGCAGCTGGAGGCGTTCCTGAAACGCCGTCGGCATTTCGCTCTGGTGGTGGACGAATACGGCGCGCTGCAGGGACTGGTGACCCTCGAGGACATCCTCGAGGAGATCGTCGGCGAGATCGAGGACGAGCATGATGACGCCATCCAGGGCGTCCGCCGCCAGGCAGACGGCTGGGTGCATGTGGACGGCGAGGTCACCGTGCGCGATCTCAACCGGGCGCTCGACTGGAACTTGCCGGACGATCACGCCGTGACCGTCGCCGGCCTGGTGATCCATGAGGCGCGGACCATTCCCGAACCCGGTCAGACCTTCGTGTTCCACGGTCACCGGTTCCGCATCCTGAAGCGTCAGCGCAACCAGATCACCCAATTGGCCGTTAGTCCCCCAACGGATTCGAGCGAGGGGTGAGCGCGGACGTCCGCCTGACCGTAGGTGAATTTCAAATAAACGCGGCTGTTAGACCTGCCGTAGCATTGGCCACTTGGGCGCCTTTCGGATGACCATGACGACGGACCTGAAGGGTCGGCGCGTTCTCCTGGTGGAGGACGAAGCGATGATCGCCATGCTGCTCGAAGACATGCTGGGCGACCTGGGGTGCGAGGTTGTGGGTCCGGCCTACGCCCTGGCCACGGCCCTTGAGTTGGCCGCCGGCGCCCCCGCCATCGATGTGGCCATTCTCGACGTCAACATTGGCGGACGGCCCGTGTTCGAGGTTGCCGACGCCCTGCGGGCGCGGTCGGTGCCCGTGATCTTCTCCACCGGCTACGGCGCCGGTGGTCTGCGCGACATCGATCAGGGCGCGCCCGTGCTCGGCAAACCCTTCCGCTCCAGCGATCTCGCGGACGCCCTGCGCTCGGCGCTCGAAAAGTAAAGTCGTCCGCAGATTACGCAGATTTGCGCGCCGTGAACGCACCGCTCGGGCCGAAGCGCCCTGGTTCCGAGATCGGACTTCAACCTGAGAGGTTACGAGGCCGGCCTTTGGCCGGCTAATTTCCTTCCTAAAGTCTTATCTGCGTCATCTGCGGATCAACCTTCGCCCGGCGCGAGCGCGCGGATGGACAACGCGTGCACCGGGCCGGCTAGCTCTTCCGCCAGGACGCGGGTCACCAGCCGCTGGCGCGCGACCCGGCCAAGTCCCTGGAACGCGGCGCTTTCTATGACCAGATCGAAGTGGGACTCCACGCCGGCGTGGGCGTGCCCCGCGTGGCGCGAGGACTCGTCGCGAAGCTCCAGCCGGGACGGTGACAGGGCGGCCTGGAGTTTGCCCTCCATCGCACGCACAACTTCTCCCATCTGGCACCCTTCGATCGTGGATTGTCAATTCTTGAACTGTAGCGCAACGCGACCCTAAATTCAGGCCATGCCGGTTCAGTTTCAGTACAAGCCCCGCTTCGTGGATATCCGCGTTCGCCCACCCGTGGACGACGCCAGCGAACAGGACGTCAACGCGCTGAAGGCGGGCGAGCGGGCCTGCGATCATCCCGACTGCGGCGCACCCGCCACTGCGCGGGCGCCCAAGTCGCGCGACATGCTGGGCGAGCATTACTGGTTCTGTCAGCCGCACGCCGCCCAATACAACCGCTCGTGGAACTTCTTCGCCGGCATGAGCGAGGATGAGGTCCAGGCGCGGATCGTCGAGGATGTAGTCGGCGGCGGCCGGCCGACGTGGCCGCTCAAGGCCAGTCGGAACAGCCGCGAGGCCGCGGCGGCTGGCGGCTTCTTCCGCGATCCGCTCGGCATCTTCGGCGTCGGCGCCAAGGCGCGCGAACGGGAGGCCGCGGAGCGCGGGCTGGGCAAGCTCGAGCGTCAGGCCCTCATCGATCTCGATCTCGAACCGGGCGCTCCGCGCGCGGCCATCCGGGCGCGCTACACCGAACTCGTCAAGCGCTGTCACCCCGACGCCAACGGCGGCGACCGCTCGGCGGAGCACAAGCTGCAGAACGTGATCCGGGCCTATAAGACCCTGCGCAAAGCCAAGCTCGCCTAGGTCTTTTTGGAGGGCGCGCGGCGGCGTTTGCGTCCGCCGAAAGCTTAATCTAGTGATCGTGCGCGATGTCCCAGTTGACCGATCCGGGCGATGACGCCCTGCTGAAACTGAAGCCTAACCGGCTCGTCTCCATCCGCGAGATGTTCGGGGTGGATTCGGACATGCTGGTGCCCGCTTTTTCCGAGCGCGACAGCCACGTGCCCGATCTGGACGAGGCCTATCGCTTCGATCCGATGACCACCCTCGCCATCTGCGCCGGCTTCGCCCACGACCGGCGGGTGATGATCCAGGGCTATCACGGCACCGGCAAGTCCACGCACATCGAGCAGGTGGCGGCCCGGCTCAACTGGCCGATGATCCGGGTCAATCTCGACAGCCACGTGAGCCGCATCGACCTCGTGGGCAAGGACGCCATCGTCCTGCGCGAGGGCAAGCAGGTCACCGAATTCCGCGAAGGCATGCTGCCCTGGTGCCTGCAGCGGCCCATGGCGCTGGTGTTCGATGAATACGACGCCGGCCGTCCGGACGTGATGTTCGTCATCCAGCGGGTGCTGGAGGCCCAGGGCAAGCTCACCCTGCTGGACCAGAACCGCGTGATCCGGCCCAATCCGCATTTCCGGCTGTTTTCCACCACCAACACCATCGGTCTCGGCGACACCACCGGGCTCTATCACGGCACCCAGCAGATCAATCAGGGCCAGATGGACCGCTGGTCCATCGTCGCCACCCTCAACTACCTGTCCCACGACGTGGAGGCCGAGATCGTGCTGGCCAAGGCGTCCAGCTATCGCACGCCCGAGGGCCGTCGGAAGATCGCCGCCATGGTCCGCGTGGCCGACATGACCCGCAACGCCTTCATGAACGGCGACATCTCCACGGTCATGAGTCCGCGGACGGTGATCACCTGGGCGCAGAACGCCGACATCTTCGGCGGCGACCTGGGGCTGGCCTTCCGCATGACCTTCCTCAACAAATGCGATGAGCTTGAGCGCCCCACGGTGGCCGAGTTCTACCAACGCGCCTTCGGCGGCGACCTGCCGGAGAGCGCGGCCAGAGTTAAGGTGGCCTGAAGCGCTACCTAAGGGAGGCGACATGCGCGCGACTTTCATCGCGGTCCTGGCGGCGGCGTCCTGGCTTGGCTGCGCCGGCAGCGCCCTGGCCCAGTCCACCACGGCGCCCACGCAACCAGCGCCCAACGACTATGCCGATAAGGCCAACTGGCTGTGCTGGCCCGGCGCGACACCCAACGCCTGCGACGTCGATCTCGCCACCACCGTGGTCGAGGCTGGGGGCGCCACGCACATAGAGCCGTTCCGGCCTAACCCGCATCCGCCGATCGACTGTTTCTACGTCTATCCCACCGTCTCCACCGATCCGGGCGTTCTGGCGACCATGGCCAAAGAGCCGGCCGAGACGCGGGTCGTGGCGCAGCAGTTCGCGAGGTTCGCCGCCAGCTGCCGACTGTTCGCGCCCGTCTATCGCCAGTTCACGCTGACCGCCATGATCGCCGCGATGACCGGTCGTCCCCTCCCGGGGTCGGCCGGGCCCAGGCCTACGACCCCCTATGACGATGTGCGGGACGCCTGGAACTATTACCTGACCCACGAGAACCACGGCCGTGGCGTCGTGCTCATCGGCCACTCCCAGGGTTCAGGATTGCTCACCGAGCTCATCAAGCGCGAGATCGACGGCAAGCCGGTGCAAAAGCAGCTCGTCTCGGCCATCCTCATGGGAACAGATCTTGCGGTTCCGGACGGCAAGGACGTCGGCGGAGATTTCACCTCCGTCCCGCTTTGCCATTCGCCACACGAGATTGGGTGCGTCATTGCCTTCGCCTCGTTCCGCGACAACAGCCCGCCGCCGGAGAACTCGCACTTCGGTAAATCACGCACGCCGGGGCCTGGCCTGGTCGCCGCCTGCGTCAATCCGGCGAACCTCGCGGGCGGCGAGGGCGAACTACACGCCTATCTGGCGTCGGGCGCGCAATTGATCGCCGCGTCCGCCGAACCCATTCCCGAGTGGGCCAAGGGCAAGACGATCACGACGCCCTTCGTCACCCTGCCGGGCATGCTCACCGCCCGATGCGCCTCGACGGACGGGTTCAGCTATCTGGCCGTGCACGTGAGCCCTGACCCCACCGGGGGGCGGACCAGCGACATCAACGGCGACGTGGTCTTTGGCGGCCAGATGCTGAAGGACTGGGGCCTGCATCTCATCGACGCCAACCTCTCCATGGGCAATCTGGTGGCCATCGTCGCCGACGAGGGCCGGGCGTGGACCGCGACGCATCGATAGGGGCCGTCCCGCTCGGCCCAGGCTCGCGGCCGTGGCGCGCCTCGGGCCTTCCTAAGGTTCGCGCCCGCGCCTAAGACTTGCCCCATGTCCCAGAAGGAAAGCCCCACGGAGGTGTTCAAGCGCGCCCTGGCCCACGCGGCCCGGTCGCTCGCCGAACAGCCGGACCTGGAGGTGGTGTTTTCCGGTGACGGCCCTTCGCTCGTGGGCCACCGGGCGGTGCTGCCCCATCCGCCCAGAGAGCTTTCCGGGCCCGAGGCCAGCCGCATCCGGGGCCTGGCCGACCAGCTGGCCCTGCGCGTCGCCCATCACGACGCCGTCGTCCACGCCAAAACCAAGCCCCGGTCGGTCGAGGGCGCGCTTATCTACGACGCGCTCGAGCAGGCGCGCATTGAGGCCATCGGCGCCAACGTCCTGGCCGGCGTGCGCGACAATCTGGCCGCCGTGCTTGAGCACAGCGCCCTGCGAAAGGGCATGAACCACCTGGGCGACCGCTCCGCCGCGCCCATGGCCGACATCGTCGCCCTGCTGGCCCGTGAGCGTCTGACCGGCGCTCCGCCGCCGCCGGCCGCCAAGGCCCTGGTGGATTCGTTCCGAGCTCAGATCGAGGCTCAGGCCGGGGTCGATCTCGACCGCCTGACCGGCGCCCTCGATGACCAGAAGGCCTTCGCCCGCATCGCCAGGGCCGTGGTTCGCGACCTCGATTTCTCCGACGATCTTTCCGACGCCCCGGATCAGGAGGCCCAGGAAGACGAAAACGAGGACGGCGAGCCCGAGGCCTCCGGCGAAGGCGAGGGCGAGGATCAATCGGCCGACGGCGCGGCCATGGACGACGCCGAGAAATCCCTGAGCGACACAGAGGCCGCCGACGCCGAGATCTCTGACGCCGAAGACACCACCTCGGGCGACGAGGACATCGACGTCACCGACGGCGACAAGCCGGCCCGGCCCGACATCAAGGATCCCGGCAAGCCGGAACCCGCTTACAAGGTGTTCACCGCCGAGCATGATGAGGTGGTCGCCGCCGAGGAGCTGTGCGAGCCCGAAGAGCTCACGCGCCTGCGCGCCTATCTCGACCAGCAGCTGGCCAGTCTCTCGAACGTCGTCTCTCGCCTCGCCAACCGGCTGCAGCGCAAGCTCCTGGCCCAGCAGAACCGGTCGTGGAGCTTCGATCTCGAGGAGGGCATGCTGGACGTGGCCCGCCTGACGCGGGTGATCATCGACCCCACCGCGCCCCTGTCGTTCAAACAGGAACAGGACACGGAATTCCGAGACACGGTGGTGACGCTGCTCATCGACAATTCCGGCTCCATGCGCGGGCGCCCGATCATGGTCGCCGCCGTGTGCGCCGACATCCTCGCCCGCACGCTGGAGCGGTGCGGGGTGAAGGTGGAGATCCTGGGCTTCACCACCCGGGCGTGGAAGGGCGGCGCCTCGCGCGACGATTGGTTGAAGGCCGGCAAGCCGCCCTCGCCTGGACGCCTCAACGATCTGCGCCACATCATCTACAAATCCGCCGACGCGCCCTGGCGTCGGGCGCGCAAGAACCTCGGCCTGATGATGCGCGAGGGACTCTTGAAGGAGAACATCGACGGCGAGGCGTTGATGTGGGCGCACCAGCGCCTGATCTGGCGCACCGAGGCGCGGCGCATCCTGATGGTCATCTCCGACGGCGCGCCAGTGGACGACTCCACCCTGTCGGTGAACTCCGGCCACTATCTTGAGCGCCATCTGCGCCGGGTGATCGCCGAGATCGAGGCCAAGAGCCCGGTGGAGTTGATCGCCATCGGCATCGGCCACGACGTCACCCGCTACTACCACCGCGCTGTGACCATCGTTGACGTGGAGCAGCTGGGCGGGGCCATCACCGAACAGCTCGCCGCCCTCTTCGAAGAACAGCCCAGGGCCGTCACGCGCGGCGCCAAGGGGATGCTGGAGGCGCCGCCGAGCGTCCAGGGCGGTCCGGCCAAGGCCACGCGGCGGGTGAGAGAGCCTGCGTGACCCTCCTTCGCGCCGCGCGCTCCGAATGGCGAGCCACTCAGATCCTGCGTAGCCCGAAGGGCGAAGCAGGATGAAGCCGGTCTGCGTCGCGGACTACCGCGCCGCGGCGCGGGTCCGACTGCCCCGCATGCTATTCGACTACATCGACGGCGGGTCCTACGCCGAGGCGACGCTGGCCGCCAATGTCGCCGACCTTCAGGCGGTCAAGCTGCGCCAGCGCGTGCTGCGCGACGTCTCCCACCTTTCCATGACCACCGAGCTGTTCGGCCAGAACCTCGCCATGCCGGTGGCGCTCTCGCCCATCGGCATCGCCGGCATGTATGCGAGGCGCGGCGAGGCGGCCGCGGCCAGGGCGGCCAAGGCGGCGGGCGTGCCGGTCATTCTCTCCACCTTGAGTGTGTGCGCCATCGACGAGGTGGCCAGGGCCGCCGCACCGCCGTGGTTCCAGCTCTACATGATCCGCGATCGCGGCTTCATGGCCGACATGCTGGCCAGGGCGCGGGAGGCCGCCTGTCCGGTGCTGGTGTTCACCGTCGACCTGCCCGTCCCCGGGGCGCGCTATCGCGACGCCCGCAACGGTATGACCGGCGACACGCTCGCCGCGCGCCTGCGCCAGGGGATGGAGGGCCTCCAGCATCCCGGCTGGCTGTGGGACGTGTGGGTGAACGGCCGCCCGCATGCCCCCGGCAATGTCGCCGCCGTCGCCCCGGACCTGAAGTCCCTCACCCAGTTCTGGACCTGGATCGGGCGCAACTTCGATCCTTCCGTCACCTGGAAGGATATCGACTGGGTGCGCGAGCGCTGGGATGGGCCGCTGGTGATCAAGGGTGTGCTCGACGCCGAGGACGCGCGCGAGGCGGCGCGGATTGGCGCAGATGGCGTGGTTGTCTCGAACCACGGCGGGCGTCAGCTCGACGGCGTCCTCTCCGGCATAGCCGCCCTGCCGGCGGTGGTCGACGCGGTGGGCGGAGAGCTCAGCGTGATCATGGATGGCGGCGTGCGCTCGGGCCTGGATGTGCTGAGAGCCATGGCGCTGGGGGCCAAGGCGTGCTTGATCGGCCGGGCCTGGGCCTTCGCCCTGGGCGCGCGCGGCGAAGCGGGCGTCGCCGATGTGCTCAGAATCTTGAAGTCCGAACTTCGGGTGGCGATGTCGCTCACCGGCTGCGTGGATGTTCGCGAGGCTGACGCCAGCCTCGTGCAGCGGTGATCAGACCGCCGCCGCCTTGGCCTTGAGCTGACGCTTGATCTTCTGCGCCCGGGGCGAAAGGTCTTCGTCGTGCGCCTTCAGCAGGAACGGATCGAGTCCGCCGCGGAAATCGAGCGTCCGCAGGGCGGCGTTGGAAATCCGCAGGCGAAAGGTCTGGCCGAGGCCGTCCGAATGCAGCGAAGCCGGGCTGAGCGCCGGCAGGAACCGCCGCTTGGACTTGATGTTCGAGTGGCTCACCCGGTGACCGGTCATGGGACCGACGCCCGTGAGCTCGCAGCGGCGAGACATAACTCTATTCGCTTTCTTGAGACGAGGGGGATGCGCGAAGAGCGCGCGATATAGTGGAAGGTCCGCCCGCTCGTCAAGTTTGGCCGCGCCGGCATCTCGCGCCCAGCGGCGTGCTCAAAATTTTTTCAGACCTCCCGGAACCGGTGTGAGGGGGCGGCGTTTTTAGATGCGTCTTCTCGCTCAATGTTTCGCCCCCCCGACTGAAGGCGAGGAGCCTGGCCCGGTTCGAACGTAAAGTTCGAGCCGGGCCTTTACTTTTTAGGGACCGGCCGACCCTCAGGCCCGCCGGGTCAGCCGCAGAAACTCCTGCCGTGTCCGGGCGTCGTCGCGGATAGCGCCGGTCAGGTGGCTGGTGATCATGTGCGAGCCCACCGTATTCACTCCACGCAGGGTCATGCAGGCGTGTTCCGCCTCGATGACCACGCCCACGCCCTTCGGCTCCAGGATCTCGTCGATGGCGTGGGCGATCTCGGCGGTCAGCTTCTCCTGAATCTGCAGGCGCCGGGCGAAGCCGTGCACCACCCGGGCGAGCTTGGAGATGCCTACCACGCGATTTGTCGGCAGATAGCCCACGTGGGCATGGCCCAGCACCGGCAGCATGTGGTGCTCGCAGAAGCTCACCACCGGAATATCGCGCAACACCACCAGCTCGTCATAGCCGCCCACCTCCTCGAAGGTGCGCTCCAGATAGTCGCGCGGATTGGAGTCATAGCCGGCGAACAGCTCGGCGTACGACTTGGCCACGCGCTTGGGGGTCTCGCGCAGACCTTCGCGGTCCGGATCGTCGCCGGCCCACTGGATCAGGGTGCGGACGGCCGCCTCGGCGTCCGCCTGGGTCACGCGCTTCGCCGCCATCGCTCGCCCTTCTCTTTGGGCGCAAGTCTCTTGTGGACAAGGCCGCTCGCGCCATGACTTCCGCGCTCCAGGATTCTAGGGTCGCGCCCCCGCCCTTTCAATGTGAGCGACGTACATTCATGCCCGACGATGCTTCCGGTTTCGACACCCTCGGCGCCACCGCCCAGGGCAAGCTCAAGAGCCTGATCGAGCGCATCGAGCGGCTCGAGGAGGATCGCCGGGCCGTCAGCGCCGACCTCAAGGAGGTCTACGCCGAGGCCAAGGGTGAGGGCTTTGACACCAAGATCCTGCGCAAGGTGGTGCGCCTGCGCGCGCTCGACAGCGCCAAGCGGCAGGAGGAAGAGGCCTTGATCGACCTTTACATCGCGGCCATCGGGGGGCTTTGAGCCGCGAGGGCCGCCCATCGCCCGGACGCTACGGTCGGGCGGGGTAGCGGTCTGACTTCAGGGGGGCTCGCGCGCTGTTCGACGACAGTCCTTTAAGCGAACGCAGGCGCTGGCTCGCCGCCGCCGCTTTGTGCGGCTTCCTTGCCGTCGCCAAGGGCCTTCGCCTGCCGAGTCTCTGGGGCGCCACCCAGGCGCAATCGAGCTGCGCCTTCGGCATCGTCAAGCGCTGCCTTTACGGCCAGATCTGGCGTTGGCTGGGCGTTCCGGTCAATCACTACGTCGTCTTCGCCGCCCTCTCCTTCTGGCTGCTGGCGGCGTTTCTGATCACGCTTATCTGGTACGCGCGGCGCATGCGCCTGACCGCCAGTGTCGAGGGCGCCGCCGTCGTCGCCCTGTTCGCCTCCAGCTTCGCCCTTACATACCTCACCAGCCTGGTGGGATATCTCGATTTTCCCATGGCCATGCTCGCCATCGCCGCGGTGGCGAGCCCGCCCCGGTGGCGCCTTCCGGCCATTTCGGCGGCGGCCCTTTTCGGCATTCTCCTGCACGAGCTCTATTTTCTCGTCTTCCTGCCCGTTTCGCTGTTGTCGGCCATCCTGCCCGCGCTGAGGGACGCCACGTCGACGCGCGACGCCCTTCGCCGCCTGGCGCCGTCCATATGCGTCGTCCTCGCCGCCGGGGCGCTGGTGGTGGCGCTGGCCTGGGGACGGCCCATGGACGCGGCGTCGGTGGCCGCCTTGAAGCAACAGGTGACGCGGTCCGTCGATTTCCCCGTCGACAATTTCTATTTCGATGAATTCTTCGTCGCCATGTGCCAGTCGACCCTGGACAACGTCAGGATCATGATCGGGCGGGCGTCCGATCCTCTCTACTGGGTGCGCCAGGTTCTGGGCGCGCTCGCCTTCCTGCCCTCGGTCGCCCTGGCCGGTTGGGTGGCCTGGAAATCGGCGGCGACCGCGGTTCCGAGGGCGAAGCTCTGGCTGATCGCCGCCGTCGTCACCGCCGCCGTGTTGTCGCCCCTGCTGCTGAACGCGTTCGCCTGGGACCTCTACCGATGGCAGGCTCTGGTTGTCCTGAACGCCTATGTCGCCATGGGCGTCATCGCCGCCCAGCCGCACGGCCTCGCGCTCGCCACGGGGGACCGTCGCCGGTTCCTGTTCCTGGCCTTTCTGCTGATGTTGGCCAACATGGCCACGGCCACCGAATTCATGAGCAGCCAGCCGGCCAACATGTTCCCCTTCGACCGCCTCTTGGCCCCGTCCGAGCCGATGGCCAATCATGCCGGCCCCTGAAGCAAAGGCTAGGCGCCCGTGAAACGCTCGGCGCCCGACGGCCGGGCTCAGGCCAAGCGCTCGGCCCTGAACGCCCTTCGCCGCGCCCGCCGCGCCGCCTTGAAGGCCGGTGTGGAACTCAGCGACTGGGAGGGCGAGTTCCTTGGCTCGGTGGAGCAGCGGGTAGAGACTTTCGGGCGGGCCTTCGCCGATCCGGAAAAAGGTGCGCCGGGCCACGCACTCTCCGGGCGCCAGACCCTGAAGCTCAAGGAAATCGCCGCCAAGGCCAAGGGCAAGCCGCCGGCCAAGGAAAAGGGACCGAGAAAGCCGTTTCGCTGACCGCGCGGGTCCGACTCTGCGACGATGCGCCGCTTGTGACGCACGGCGTTGTTTCGGATGATATGCCCGCGGGAGAAGCGCTCGGCAGCTTTGCACGCCGGCGCGCGGGGCCATGAATGACTGACTTGCCCTCGCCAGCTCGACCGAGGTGGCCACAGCGCCTGCCGCCGCCGCTCCTGGCATGTGCGTTCGCGTTCAGCATCCTCTTCGGCGTCTGCCTCATTCTGAACTTTCAGATCAGCGGCGATGGGATGTGGCGCCTCTATGCCAAACTGATCCAGCATGGTGCGCGCCTCTATACTGCTATGGACCACCTTCGAAAAGAGCGTTGTCTTTCTGGGGTCGTTCTTCTCGGCGATCGGTTTTGAGTTCTATCAGTTCAGCGATTATCACCTCGTTACTGATATCATATGTCTGTACGTCATAATCATATTCCTCAAATATATCTCGCGGCGCACGGAGAGTCAGCGCTTCGCGCCCACCGCGTTCCTTCTGGGCGCTCTATGTGGCCTTTCATTCGCCACGCGCTCAAACGACGGGGCGTTTCTGTCAATGACAGTATCGGCCATATCGCTATATGCGTTTCCCGGAAATCGACTGAAGGCGATACTCATTATCTCGACCACTGCGTTCGCGACGGTGGCCGCAATAGTTCTGCTGACCGGCGATTCGATAGAGTCATATCTGCACAGCGCTATATTAGGCACCACGAAGATGAAGGGGGGCGGCTCTCAGTTATCCGCCACACCGTTCATTCTCCTATGGAACTGCATAAGGTCAATTTTCACCCCCGGCGTTCTCCTTAGCCTCATAATCGTGTCGATCATCATGTCCGGCGTCGTCATCGTTGATAAATTGGCGCGGGCGAGAGATGGTAAGACCCGTCGTCTGATATATCTGACGTCTCTTGCTGTCCTTCTGGTTGCCGGTGTCTGCCTGATTTTGCCGCCGATGCTCGTGAACAAAAACTTCTTTTTGTTTACGCTCGAGCCGTTTTTCTTCCTGTTGATATACGCGTTCGGGATATTCGCCGGCTTGGCGGCGCTAGGCCTGGTTCGTCCGCGTCCGCCTCAGGCGGTCCTGATGCTGGCGCCGCTCGGCGCCCTGATGGCGCTGGCGATGTCGTCGGCGGGCCACCTCAACGGCATATATGGCCCCATTGGGCTTTTCCTGGCGCTGGCGCCGATCTGCGTCCTGGGGCAGATCAAGAGGCCATGGGTGAAGGCCGCCGTTCTGTCCGTCTACGGGATCTTGGCGGTGTCCATCGTGATCGGAAAGGTCCAGGAGCCGGCCACCTGGGGGAGCTACAAGGCGGCCCCGATGTTTGTCGGACGGGAGGTCATCCGGCATCCCCGATTTGGATACATGATCGTGGATACGCGCCTGGACGCCGCGTTTGGCAGGATCTGTAACATCGTGAAGGGTCAGTCGCGTTCCGGAACTTTATTTTCGACGCCATATTCATACGCTAACTACTATTGCGGCATTGGCGTCTGGCAAAATAACGTCGAAATTTTCTACGATATTTCCAGCAAGCCAACGATCGACAACATAATCCATCAATTGGGCGTCGCCCCTCCGGATTGGGTGCTGGTGGAGCGCCAGCCCGCGTTCCTTCGCAGCAATGAGATGTTCTACTATCATGGCGGCCGGGCGCCTCAGCGGGATCTATACGAATTCATCGCTGATCGGGTGGGGCGCGGAGCCTGGAAGGTCGCGTTGGAAGAGAGAATTGGACCCGATGAGGATCTGGTTCTGATCCGGACCCAGGCGGTGCTTCCCTGAGCGGCGACCCATGCCTTGAGGGGTGTTGGCCCCTCCCCGGGCGCCGCGGCGCGGGGGACGAGCGATGACAGCTCGCTTGCGGCGGCCGGACGTTGCGTGGGTGATGCTCGGCCTCTTGCTGATCGCCACCAGCATTCTGCGGGTCACCCTCAGCGCGAACAGGCTTCTTTGGCTGGACGAGACCGCCACCGGCATGATCGTCATGCAGCCGACGCTGGCCGACTTCGTCCATGAGTGCGCGAGCGAGGTCAACGGTCCGCTTTACAACATGCTGGCCTATGCGTGGGCGCACGTCAGCGGCGTCTCCAATCAGGCGCTCAGAGCGCTGCCCGCTGTTTTCGGGATAGCCGCGCCGCTCATTGCGCTTGGGCCTCGCTCGCTCATGGATCGCGGGACGAAATTCACCTGGTGCGCGCTCATCGCCTGTTGGGCGCCGGGTATCTGGCAGTCGCATGAAGCACGGCCCTACACCCTCATCCTGGCCCTTGGGGTGGCCAACACGGTGGCCTTCGCCAACCTCCTTCGGACGCCGACCCTTCGCGCGGCGTGGTTGTGGACCGGTCTCTCGGCGCTGCTGGTCCTCTCCCACTACTTCGGCGGCGTATTGGTGGCCATCCAGGGCCTGACCTTCCTTGTCGTCCGCAAGAGGCGGGCGCTGGCTACATGGCCCGCCGCGATCGCCTTCCTTCCGGTGTTGGCGACGATCGGGATTCAGGCGCGCAACCTCCTGGCGTTTTCGACCCCCGGCACCGGTTGGATCGTAACCCTTACCCCTTGGGACGCGGTCTACGACGTGTGTTTCTTTTTCGGCGTTCCCTTGGCCGCGATCGCAACCCTGGTGTGGCTCGCTGCCGCCGCAGTTCTTCGCCTCGCCGCCCGACGTTTCAGGAGGCAGCCGGGAGACGCGGCCGAAACCGAGCTGTGGCTGACCGCGGCGTGTTCCCTCGCCGCCGCGACGGCGGTGATAGCGATCGCGTTCTTCCGCCCTATCCTGGTTGATCGATACCTGACGCCCTATGTCCCTGGAATTCTTTTGGGATTGACGCTCTGCGCCCGGCGGTTGGCGCTGCGCTGGCCCCTCGAAGCCCTCGTGCTGGTGGCGATCTTCGCGATTTCGACGGCTCAGTGGGCGATGAAGCGGCCGCTGAGCGAGAATGTCTTCGGCTGGGAGGCGGCCTCTTCCTGGCTCATGACCGACCATCCCCGCCACGTGGTGTTCCTGTGGGACAATCCCATGAACCGCCGGCGCGGCGCCGCCCCCGGCCTGGGAGGCTTCTTTTTCGCGAGGGCCGGCGTTCCGGTCAGCGTCGACTCCATACCGGTCCCCGAAGGCCGGGACCCCAATCCCCAGTTGATCGCCCACGCCGCGCCGCCCGGTTCCGTGATCCTGTGGATCTATGACCTTGGCGTGCGCGGCACGGCGGCGAGAACCTTCCCTCCCCGGATTCAGCAGCTCGATCCGCGCTGGAACTGCAGGAACTTCGGCGTTGGCAGCCTGGGGGTCTTGGCCTGCGAACTTCGCAATCCGGACACGGGCGCATCATGACCATCTCCCACCACATCGGAGCCGAAACGGCGGCCGCCGCGCCACCGCCCCTTGTCGTCGATCTGGACGGCACGCTGATCCGCTCGGACGTGCTGGCCGAATCCTTTCTTCGCCTGGCGGTGGCCTCACCCTGGCGGGCCGCCCGCGCGCTCCTTGCCCTCAAGGACGGCAAGGCGGCGCTGAAGGCTGAAATCGCGCGCCGGCAACCGATCGATGTCGACCTACTACCGCTCAACGAAGACGTTCTGGCCCTCATCGCCGCGCGCAGGAGCGCGGGCGGCGCGGTGTGGCTCGCTTCGGCCTCCAACGCCCGATACGTGCAGGCGCTGGCCGATCATCTGGGCCTCTTCGACGGCGTGTTCGCCTCGGATGATCGCGTCAATCTCTCCGGAGAGGCCAAGGCGGCCGCCCTGGTCGCCGCCTTTGGCGACAAGGGTTTCGACTATGTCGGCGACGCGGCCGCGGACCTTGCGGTCTGGGCATGCTGCCGTCAGGCGATCGTTATCGGCGCATCGGGCGGCGTGGAGCGGCGGCTCGCGGCCCTGCGTCCGGATTTCCAACGCCAGGGCGGCCGCCCTGGCCTCGGCCGCGCGGCGCTCAGGGCTCTGCGTCCGCATCAGTGGCTCAAGAATCTGCTGGTGTTCGTCCCGCCCCTCGCCGGTCACGCCTTCGATATTCGCCTGGCTCACGCGGCTATCGCTTTCGTCGCCTTCAGCCTGACCGCCTCCAGCGTCTATCTCCTCAACGACCTCGTCGACCTGCCGGCCGATCGGCGCCACCCGCGCAAGCGCCGCCGTCCCCTGGCGTCGGGGGCCCTCCCCATCGGCGTCGGCGCGGCGCTCGTCGCCCCCCTCCTGCTCGTGGCCTTGGGCCTGGCCCTCACCCTTCCAGCCAAGTTTCTATTCGTGCTCGCCGCCTACTATGTCCTGACGCTCGCCTATTCGTTCAGACTGAAGCGGGTGATGGTCGCGGATGTAGTCACCCTCGCCTGCCTCTACGGCGCGCGGCTGGCCGCCGGCGGGGCCGCCAGCAATGTCCCCATCTCCACCTGGCTCGAGGCGCTGGCCATCTTCCTGTTCCTCAGCCTCGCCCTGGTGAAGCGCTGCGCCGAGCTTCAGGATCGCCTCGATCACGGCCAGGGCGACCCGGTCGGCCGCGACTACCGCCTCTCCGATCTGCCGGCGCTCCAGGCCATGGCCGCGGCCAGCGGCTACATCTCGGTGCTGGTCATGGCGCTTTATCTCAGCGGCGACGCGGTCAGCCGGATGTACGCCAAGCCCCACGCCTTGTGGCTGATCTGCGTGGTCATGCTCTATTGGATCAGCCGCATCGTCCTCAAAACCGTGCGTGGCGAGATGCATGACGACCCGGTGATTTTCGCCGCCACCGATCCCGTCAGCCTCGCCTGCGCCGGCGTGGTGGGGGCCAGCGTCGTCGCCGCGATGGTGCTATGACGCGCATTCTGCGGCTCACCGCCGCCTACGCCTTCTTCGCCGCCATCGCCACGGCCGCCAATCTGGGCGCCCAATGGGGGGTGCTTCGCGTCTGGCGGCTGGCCATGGGTCCGCGCGACGCATTCGCCCTCATCGTCGCCATGGCCTGCGGCACGGCCCTGGGCCTCGCCATCAAATATGGCCTCGACAAGCGCTTCATCTTTCGCGACCGGTCCACCGGCGCCCGCGTCCACGCGCGCAAGTTCGGCCTCTACTCAGCCATGGGCCTGGTCACCACCGCGATCTTCTGGACTTCGGAGCTTGTCGCCAACCGCATCGATCCCACGGGCTCGCTCATCTACCTTGGCGGGGCCATCGGCCTGACCGTCGGCTATCTGGTGAAGTACCAGCTCGACCGTCGGTTCGTCTTTCAGGTCGCGCGATGATCCTCAGCGGCTGGGGGCGCTTTCCGCGCGCCGACTGCGCGCTGATCGAGGCGCGTGACGCCGGCGACATTGAGCGCGCGATCCGCTCCGGCCACGCCCTCATCGCCCGAGGCGCTGGCCGCGCCTATGGCGACGCCGCGCTTAATCCGGCCGCGACCCTCGCCATGGGCCGGATGAACCGACTGCTGGATTTCGACGCCGAGACCGGGGCCCTGACCTGCCAGGCGGGCGTCTCGCTGTCGGACATCCTGGATCTGTTCACACCGCGAGGCTGGTTCCCGCCGGTGACGCCGGGGACCCGGTTCGTCACCGTCGGCGGCATGATCGCCGTTGACGTGCACGGCAAGAACCATCACCGCGAGGGCTCGTTCGGCGCGTGGCTGGATTGGCTCGACCTTATGACCGCCGACGGCGAGGTGGCGCGCTGCTCGCCCACGGCCAACGCCGATCTCTTCGACGCCACCATCGGCGGCATGGGCCTCACCGGGGTAATCCTGGCGGCGCGTTTCCGCCTGCGCCCCATCGAGACCGATCTCATTCGCCAGCGCGTGGTGCGTGCGGCCAATCTCGACCAGGCGCTCCACGTCTTCGAAACCACATCCGACTGGACCTATTCCGTGGCCTGGATCGACTGCATGGCCGCCGGCGCGGCGCTCGGCCGCTCGATCGTCTATCTGGGCGAGCACGCCAGGGCCGCTGAATTGCCAAGAGGCGCGCCGCCCTATCGCCGGAGACGACCCGGCCGGCTGGGGGCGCCCTTCGACCTGCCGAGCTGGACCCTCAACGGCCTCAGCATCCGCGCCTTCAACGCCGTCATCGGCGGACTGCCCCGCGCGGAGGAATCGCTCGTGGGCGTCGACCCCTACTTCTATCCGCTGGACGCCGTCGCCAACTGGAACCGCATCTACGGCGCGCGCGGCTTCGTGCAGTATCAGTGCGCCCTGCCGCTCTACGTCGGGCGCGATGGCCTGGTGGAGATCCTCACCCGGGTTTCCGTCCATGGCGCCGGCGCGTTCCTCGCAGTGCTCAAGCGCTTCGGCCCCGGCGGCCGGGGCCTCCTCTCGTTTCCCCTGGAAGGCTATACCCTGGCCATGGATTTCCCCGCGAACGCCTCGAGCCTGAAGCTGCTAAACGAGTTGGACGCGGTGACCGCGGCCCATGGCGGGCGCCTTTATCTCGCCAAGGACGCCAGGAGCGCGCCGGCGATGATGGCCGCCAGCTATCCGCGCCTCGCCGACTTCGCAGCCCTGCGCGCGCGCTTCGGCGCTGACCGGCGGTTCGGCTCACTGCTTTCGCGCAGGCTCGAACTGTGAGCGGCGGTTCCGTACTCATCATCGGCGCCATGTCCGACATCGGAGCCGCGGTCGCCGCCGCATATGCGCGCGCCGGACGCCCGCTGGTGCTCGCCGCCCGCCACGCGGAGCGCCTCGCGCCTCAGGTCTCGGATCTCGCCCTGCGCCATGGCGTCTCGGTCAGCGCCGTGGAATGCGACGTGCTCACCGCCGACCCCAAGGCTTGGTTCGACGGCCTGGCGGAACTCCCGGCCACGGTGGTCTGCGTCGTCGGCCTGCTGGGGACCCAGGCCGAGGCGGAATCTGACAATGAAAACGCCCGGGTTGTGATCGAGACCAACTTTACCGGGCCCGCCGGCCTCATCGGCGAGGCCGCCCAGCGCATGGAGGCGCGAGGCGCGGGCGTGATCATCGGCGTCAGCTCGGTGGCCGGCGACCGCGGCCGCGCCAGCAACTATGTCTACGGCTCGGCCAAGGCCGGCCTGACCGCTTTCTTATCCGGCCTGCGCAATCGCCTGGCGGACAAGGGCGTGCGGGTGATCACCGTCAAGCCTGGGTTCGTCGACACCCGCATGACCGCCGGCATGAAGCTGCCCAAGCCGCTCACCGCCCAGCCCGAGGAGGTGGCCGACGCCATTCTCGCGGCCGATCGCCGAGGGCGCGACGTGATCTATATCCGGCCCGTATGGCGGCCGATCATGCTGATCATCACCCACATCCCAGAACCCATCTTCAAGCGGCTACGGCTTTAGGACGTGGACTTAGGAGCTCGGCCCCGAGCCCGCTATTAGGCCGGGCTCGCTGCTGGGAGCGGCGCCACTGATCGCTGTCGACCCGGAGTGGTCCTCCGCGGCCCGGCCCCGCACGGGAACTATTGGCGTTCGGGATAGAGAGCGTCGTTGACCGGCTTAAGGTCAGGATTAAGCTTCAGCTCCGTGCGATGATCGACGACAGCCTGATCTTTCAGACCCTTGCGGAAGTAGACGTTGCCGCGATTGTCGTAGGCCTTGGCGTAGTCGGGCTTGAGCGCGATCGCCTTCGTGAAATCGGCAATCGCCTGATCGTTCAGATCCTTGTGGAAGTAGGCCTCGCCGCGATTGTTGTAGGCCCAGGCGTAGTCGGGTTTGAGTATGATCGCCTTCGTGTAATCGGCGATGGCCTCATCGTTCAGGCCCTGGTGAAGATAGGAGTTGCCGCGATTGTTGTAGGGCTTGAGCGCGATCGCCTTTGTGCAATCGGCGACGGCCTGATCGTAAAGATCCTTGTGAAAATAAGCGTAGCCGCGGTGACCATATGCAAAGGCGTAGTCGGGCTTGAGCGCGATAGCTCGGGTGTAATCGGCGATAGCCTGATCAAGCTCGCCCTTTCTGGCCAAGGCGACGCCCCGGCCAACAAAACCTTTGGCGTAGTCGGGCTTGAGCGCGATCGCCTTTGTGAAGTCGGCGATAGCCAGATCGTTCAGACCTTTTTTCAGATAGGCGGCGCCGCGATCAACGTAAGCAGGGGCAAAATCGGGCTTGAGCGAGATGGATTGCGTGAAATCGGCGATGGCCGGATCGATCGCGCCCTTTTTGGGCATAGGCCAGACCGCGGTCGTAGTAGGCAGCGCTCTGCGCCGACGCGCCGTTTTTCGTCTCAAGTATGTGACTGCAGGCTGCAATCCGCTGATCGAGCGTCGCCCCCGCGGCCGCCGGGCCGCCGCACAGTTTCCAGACTTTCGGTGTTTGGGGAATCGAACAGCCCGCCAGGCCGATCAGCGCCAACCCGATGAGTGTTCGGCGCATGACCCGCCCCCTTGATCGATTCATCCACGGCGCAGTCTGGCCCAGTCGCTCCGAGCCAACAACGTCCGCTCGCCGGTCGGTGGCCGCGCGAAATCCCCCACCCGCGACCGACCATACTTAAGGTGAATCTACGGTTGGACGCCCGCAAGGTCAGGATCGCGGCTTACGGCAATCCCGCGTGGGGCGAGTCGACTCTGGCGGTCAGCAGCTTTCCGGTGGGCGCGGCGGCGGCTTCGTCGGCGTTCGAGGTTCGCGCAGTGAGCATGAACAGGGTGCGGCCGTCATCGCCGCCCAGCATGCAGGCGAAGCATGGCTGGCCGGTGTCGATGACCTCGATCACTTCGCCGCCCTCGGCGATCAGGGCGCACTCGGGGGCCAGCGGGTGAGCGATCCAGATGCGGCCATCGGCGTCCAGCGCGATTCCGTCGGGTATCCGAGGCGCTGTCGCGGCCCACAGCCTCCGCCCCGACAGCGTCCCGTCGGCCGCCAGATCGAAGGCCTTCAGCGTTGCCCCCAGGGTCTCGCCGACGATCAGCGTCTTACCGTCCGAAGTGATCACCGAACCGTTGGGGAAGCGCATGTCGGGCGCCGCCACGCTCACGGTCCCATCTGGTGCGACGCGGATGAGGTTCGCGGTCGGATGACCGGCGATCACACTGGCCGACCCGCGCGCCGCCAGTTCGGCATCGAGATCGAAGCCGAAGTTGCCGACGAAGGCATGGCCGTGGGCGTCCACCACCATGTCGTTGCAATGGAAGGCGGCGAGGGTGGAGAGATCGGCGTGGACGCTCATCCGCCCGTCCGCCGAGCGCTTGAGCACCTGGCGCCTGACCATCGACACGATCAGCGTCGAGCCATCGGACAGCCAGCCGAGCCCAGAGGGACGGTCGTCGATCTCGAACTCGGTCCTCAGATCGCCGGCCATCGACACCGACTTCACCGCCTTGGCGTAGAAGTCGCTGAACCACAGGCGTCCGCCCCGCCAGCGCGGACCCTCGCCGAAATAAATTCCTTCGCAGAGGACGTTGGCAGCACGCGTCACGGCGCTTCCCCTTCTTGTTGCGCTTAACTCACCGTCTGCTCGATGGCGCCGAAGATCGAGTGCCGGTCGGCGCCCAGCATCTCAATCCGCACCGTATCGCCTGTTTGCAAAAACGAAGTCTTGGGCGCGCCGGCGGCGAGGGTCTCTACGGTGCGCAGTTCGGCGATGCAGCTATAGCCGGCGCCGCCGTCGGCGATGCTCTTGCCAGGTCCCCCATCCGGGCCGCGGTTGGAGACGGTGCCGGAGCCGACAATCGATCCGGCGGCGAGGCCCCGCGTCTTGGCGGCATGAGCGATGAGCTGGCCGAAGTCGAAGGTCATATCGACGCCGGCGTCGGCGCGCCCAAACACGGCGCCGTTCAACTCAACCAGCATCTCGCCGTGGAGCTTGCCATCCCGCCAGGCGCCCCCGAGCTCATCCGGCGTCACGGCCACGGGCGAGAACGATCCGGCCGGCTTGGACTGGAAGAAGCCGAAACCCTTGGCCAGTTCGCCCGGGATCAGGTTCCGCAGCGAAACATCGTTGGCGAGCATGACCAGTCGGATCGCCACCAGGACCTCGTCTCGCGTGGCGCCCGGCGCCACATCGCCGGTGATCACCGCCACCTCGGCCTCGAAGTCACCGCCCCAGGCGGCGTCGGCCAGGGGAATGGGGTCGCGGGGTCCAAGGAAGCCGTCCGAGCCGCCCTGGTACATCAGGGGGTCGGTCCAGAAGGTTTCCGGCATCTCCGCCCCCCGCGCCTGGCGCACCAGGGCCACGTGGTTCACATAGGCCGAGCCGTCCGCCCATTGATGGGCGCGCGGCAAGGGGCTCGCGGCCTCGTGCTCGCGGAAGCGCGCCCGCGCTACCGAGCCATGCTCGAGGCTCTCGGCAAGGCCCAGGAGCAGAGGCTCGCACCGCTCCCATTCGTCCAGCGCCGCCTGCAGGGTGGGGGCGATGGGCGTCGCCTCCACGCACCAGGCCAGGTCGCGCGAGACGACCACCAGCCGCCCGTCCCGACCGCCCTTGAGTGATGCGAGTTTCATGCTTTCCCTTCCCGCGAGATGACCGCGCTGGCGCGCTCGCCGGCGTCGTAGCGCGACGGACCGCCATAGACGGCCACCTCCACCAGGATGTCGCCGCCGGCCGCGCCCTGCCAGATATAGCTGCGGTCCACCATCACCTGGCGCCCCGCGGGCGTAACGCCCTCGTAGCTGTCGCCCCAGGGCGTGATCGACTTCAGTTCACCCCACTTCAACGTCAGCGCGCGCGCCAGTTCATCTTCGGCTATCTCCGCCAGGTCGGGGTTGGTCACCTGGCGCCGCGCCCCAACTTCAGCCTTTCCAGCTATCGACATAGGCCGCGTTTTCCACGGCGGCGGCGCCGTCGTCCACGTCCACCGGGTCGCGGGTGTCGATCATCACGGCCACTTCGTCGGTTGCAGCCTTGGCCTGGACGAGCATGTTCTTTAGCGCCTTGGGGTGCGGGCCGTGGGTGAATCCGCTGGGGTGCAACGTCATCATGCCGGCGTCGATGTTGTCGCGGCTGAAGAAGTCGCCGGCGTGATAGAACAGGATCTCGTCGTAATCGTCGTTGTTGTGGAAAAACGGCACCTTGAGCGCGCCGGGGTCGGTCTCGAACGGCCGGGGCGTGAAGGTGCAGACCACGAACCGGCGCGCCAGGAACGTGGTATGGACCGACGGCGGCAGGTGATAGCGGTGGCTCGCGACCGGGCGGATGTCGCGCACATTGAGCTTGGCCGGCGCGAGGTCGCCGTGCCAGCCCACCGCGTCCAGCGGATTGTAGGGGTAGGTGACGGTGGAGACGGCGCCGCGCTTCTTCACCTCCACCCGCGTCTCGCCGGGCGCCATCTGGTGGGCCAGGAAGGCCTCGTCCATGGCCGGCATCTCCAGGATGGCCGGATCGAATACCGCCGTGGGGCCGAGCAAGCCGCGGTCCGGCAGGGTGAAATGCTCCCCGGTGGCCTCAATGGTCAGGAGCGAGGCGGCGCCCTCGGGCGAGAGGCGCCACATGGTGCCGCGCGGCAGGTAGATGTAGTCGCCGGCCTCGAAGGCCAGGCGTCCGTAGTCGCAGAAGAGATCGCCCGCGCCCTCGTGCGCGAACAGCAGCAGATCGCCGTCGGCGTCGCGGGCCAGGGCCGGCATGGGAGCAGAGAGCTTCCAAAAGCGCAGCTCCATATGGGCGTTGGAGAGCACGCGCGGCGCGTTCCACGGCGAGGCGGTGGCCTCGTTCAGCGCCGCCAGGTTAAACGCCCGCGGGCGCAGCGGCCCTTCGAAGTTCGACCACCCGGTGGGCGGATGCTTGTGATGGAAGAACGCCGCGGGGCCGAAGAAGCCTTCCTTGGAGACCTCGCGCTCGAACGTCCCCTCCGGCATGTCCGCGTGCGCCTGCCGCGAATGCCGCCCCTGCGCCCCGCGCACGGGGATCCAGTTACGTGTCATCAGCCACCCTTCGCCGGGATGACGCCGCGGCGGATCTGGTCGGCTTCGATGGATTCGAACAGGGCGCGGAAATTGCCCTCGCCGAAGCCCTCGTTGCCCTTGCGCTGGATGACCTCGAAGAAGATCGGCCCGATCATGTTCTGGGTGAAGATCTGCAGCAACACGCCCTGGCCCTCCGTCGGCGCGCCATCCAGCAGGATGCCATCGGCGCGCAGGCGCTGCAGGTTCTCGCCGTGGCCCGGCACGCGCGCGTCTAGACCTTCATAGTAGGTATCCGGACTTTCCTGGAACTTGACCCCGCGCCCGCTCATGGATTCCACCGATCGGTAGATGTCGGCGGTGCCCAACGCGATGTGCTGGATGCCCTCTCCGCGATAGTCCCGCAGGAATTCCTCGATCTGAGAATGCTCGTCTTGGCTCTCGTTCAGCGGTATGCGAATCTTTCCGCACGGGCTGGTCATGGCCTTGGACAACAGACCCGTCTGCGACCCTTCGATGTCGAAGTAGCGGATCTCGCGGAAGTTGAAGATGCGTTCGTAGAAGTCGGCCCAGCGACCCATCTGGCCGCGGTGGACGTTGTGGGTCAGGTGATCGAGATAGGTGAGGCCGACGTCATCCCGAGGCTTGGCGCCTTCGATCGGCTTGAAATCCACGTCATAGATCGCCTGCGCGCCATAGCGGTCCACCAGATAGAGGTGCGATCCGCCGATACCCTCGATGGCCGGGATGTTGAGCTCCATGGGCCCGACGCGGCCTTGAACGGCCTTGGCCCCGCGCTCCACCGCCAGCTTGAGAGCCTTGGCGGCGTCTTTCACGCGGAAGGCCATGGCGTTGGCCGAGGGCCCGTGGTCCGTCCGGAACGCCGCCGGCTGGCCGGAGGGCTCCATGTTGAGGATGAAGTTGACGTCGCCCTGGGCGAAGCGCAGCACGTTCTTGGAGCGGTGCCGCGAGACGGCGGCGAAGCCCATCTGCTCGAACAGGCCCTTCAGGCGCTCGGGTTCCGGGGCGGTGAATTCGACGAACTCGAACCCGTCGGTGCCAAGCGGATTGTCGAACAGGTCGCGGCCTATGGTTGCGTTCATGGTCCTTTGGCCTCCTCCGCCCCCATTCTGTCAAACGCCCGCCCGTAACGGAAGGGCGCCGCCAATTCCACCTCGCCCCAGGCGTTCCAAAACGCCGCGTCGACGCGGGGGCGTGACTCGGATAGGAACCCGCCATGCTTCGGCGGCTCTACGACTGGGTGATGCGGCTCTCCGCTTCGGCGCACGCCCCGTGGGCCCTGTTCGCCATCGCCTTCGCCGAAAGCTCGTTCTTCCCGGTCCCGCCAGACACCCTGCTTGCGCCCATGGTGCTGTCGAGACCTGAGCGCGCCTGGCGCTACGCGGCCATCTGCACGGCCGCCTCGGTCGTCGGCGGCATATTGGGCTACGCCATCGGCTATAGCCTGGAGCCTGTCGGCCGCTGGCTGTTGGCCATGAGCGGCCATGCCGGCAGCGACGTGGCGATCAGATCCATCCTGGCCAAGTGGGGCATGGGGGTCGTCCTCATCCTTGGCCTCCTGCCCGTACCCTTCAAGCTGGTGACCATCACCTGTGGCCTCGCGCGCTTGCCCCTCTGGGAACTCATCGCCGCGTCGTGCATCACCCGCAGCGCCCGGTTCTTCGGCGTCACATGGCTCATCAAGCGCTTCGGACCCGCCCTGCTGCCGGTGATCGAGCGGCGCCTCGCCCTGGCCGCTGGTGCCCTGGTCGCCGTGGTGGTGCTGTTGCTCCTCGGCCTTCGCCTCTTACCGTCCGGTTGAAAATCGGCGATACCGGCGCCGTGAGCCGGCTTGCGCGACATTGGCCCTGGGTGGCGCTTCTCTCCGCCGCGGCGCTTCTGGCCGTCGCCCACGCCTTCGAATCCTTCGGCCACCTCATGCCCTGCGAGCTGTGCCTCAAGCAGCGCACCATCTATTGGGTCGCCATCGCCGTGGCCGCCGCCGGTCTCGTCTGGCGGGCCCTCGCCGGGCGGCGCGACCCCACAAAATGGATCAACGCTCTCCTCGCACTCGTCTTCCTCGCCGAAGCGACGATGGCCGTCTATCACGCGGGCGTGGAACGGAAATTCTGGCCTGGGCCCCTGTCGTGCAGCGGCGGGGCGCGGAGCGTCGATCCGGCCGCGCTTGAGCGTCTGCTGTCGGGCGCCAAGATGGCCATCCCCGCCTGCGACAAGGCGGCCTGGGTGTTCCTGGGCCTCTCCATGGCAGGCTGGAATGCGCTGGCGGCCGCGGCGTTGACCGTCTCCAGCGGGCGGGCGGCGTTCAAAGCGGGCAAGCCCTCATGAGCGCGCGCCCGCTTCCGCCCCGGCCGGGACCAGGCGGGGCCTCCAGCCGATTGGGCGAGATGCTGCGCGTCGACCATGCCGGCGAGCTCGCCGCCGTGCACATCTACCGCGGCCACCGCGCCGTCTTCGAAGCCGCTGGCATGACGGACGCCGCCCGTCGCATGGGCGAGTTCGAGGCGCACGAGGCGGTTCATCTCGAGCGGTTCGAAACCCTGCTTACCCAAAGGCGCGTGCGCCCGACCCTGATGACCCCCGTTTGGCGCGCAGCCGCCTTCGGTCTCGGCGTCGGCGCGGCCCTTGTGGGCGAGAAGGCCGCCCACGCCTGCACCGAGGCGGTGGAGACGGTCATCGAGGATCACTACGCTCGCCAGGTCGCCGAACTCGAGGGCCGCGACCCGGCGCTGGCGTCGGAGCTGGCCGCCTTTCGCGCCGACGAACTGGCGCACCGCGAGGCGGCCGTGAGCGACGGCGCGCACGAAGCGCCGCTCTACGGCCTTCTGTCGTTCGTGGTGCGAGCTGGATGCCGCGCGGCGATCAAGATTTCGGAGCGAATTTGATGGACATCGAGGCCATGCGCCGCGGCGCCGAGACCCCGGAGGTGGCCGGACCGGCCGACCTCGACGCCGTGGCCTCGGATCTCGCCGACGCCTTCACCGACGATGTCGCCTTCGACTGGTTCCTGCGCGACGACGCCCGTCGGGCTGAAGCCCGACTCAGGTTCTTCCGCCTGGTCATCAAGATGGCCGCGGGCGAGGGTGCGCACATCGAACGTCCGGCCGGCGGCGGCGGGGCGGCGGTGTGGATGCCGTTCGAGGCCCTGGGCCCCCTGCCGCTCTCCGTCGAGCTGCGCGCCTTTCCGACCCTGCTTCACGCCACGGGCTTGGCGCGCTTCGGGCGGCTCCTCGCCCTGCGCGCCGACATGGACAAGCATCACCCCATGACCCGGCCGCACGCCTATCTCTATTTCCTGGGCGTGACCCACGCCGCGCAAGGCCACGGCGTCGGCTCGCGCCTCCTGAAGGTGGCCACCGCCCGCCTCGACGCCGATGGGCGCCCCGCCTATCTTGAGACCCAGACCGAGCGCAATC
>Ga0302311_10000520_pt1 | contig 48368 bp, 36 predicted proteins | sample III_Palsa_N1_3_FD_200449 | JGI IMG/M metagenome (GOLD analysis project Ga0302311, IMG submission 200449) | Peat permafrost microbial communities from Stordalen Mire near Abisko, Sweden - III_Palsa_N1_3 | ecosystem: Environmental > Terrestrial > Soil > Palsa > Peat permafrost | place: Sweden... | reverse complement strand
AAGGGGACGCCATCATGCGCTACTCCTTCCTGGTGGCGTTTGCCAATGACGGCACTGTCGATGCCGACGAACTGGCGTTCATCAAGCGCCTGGCACTGAAGGACGGCGTGGTGGACGACAACGAGCGTTCGGTCCTGTCGCAGATTTTCAGCCGGGTGTCCGAGCAGAATGCGGCACCGGAAGTCTGGCAGGACATCCAGGATTTCAAGCGGACCTATCAAATCCCCTGAAGGAGCGGTCCAGGCACCACCCGGGCAGGACGCCCATGCCCCTGCATCCGTTCAGATGCGGGCTTGAACCAGCCGCTGCCTGCCGCGCCACTCCGCGCCGGGTGCCAGCCTGACCGGAACGCCGATATTGGCGGCTTCGACACAAAGAAAATTGCGGTAGCCACCCGCATCGAGATCGCTCAGGGCCGCCGCGCGCTCCGCACCCGGATTCCACACCACCGCATCGGCGAAGCCCGTCGATTCGATACCCAGGCCGCCCAGAGCATCGGCCAGTTCGAGCCGCGCCGGGGCATCGAAATAGATGCGGTCCACCTCGCCTTCGATGCGCAGGCTGTCGGCGGATTCCAGCGCGGCGGCACCGCCTGACGCGGTATCGCGGTAGCGCAGGCCCTTCAGGCCCTGCAGCCTCACCGCTCCGATGTCGGCAATGCGTAAATAGCTATGCAGGGCCGCGGTGAAGGATATTTCCGATTTCCCGGTGTTTTCGATGCTCAGCGCCGTTTCCAGCGCCGCACCTCCAACCGCGACGTGCAATTCGGCCCTGAAGGCATGTGGCCAGACAGCACGCGTCGCGTCCGAATCCTCCAGCCTGAAAATGGCGCTGGCCGGCCCCCGCTCGGGCTGCGCGGCCGCAATCAGCTGCCACGGCAGGCCGCGGGCAAAGCCGTGTTTCGGCAAAGGCCCCTCGCCCGCGAATTGCGGAAAGATCACCGGCACGCCGCCGCGTATCGCCGCACCCGGCCGGAACAGGGCCTGCTCGCTGAGATAAAGCCGCTCCGCGCCGCCGGCCGGAGCCCAGGAAGTCAGATGCGCGCCGTGCTGATAAAGCTCCGCGCGTGCGCCATCGGCTGCGGTCAGCAACAGCCGTGGCAGGCCGCCCTTGCCTGGAGTGAGTTGCATGGTGATCGATCTTGCCGCTGGTAAGAGGCCTACACCCTAACCCAGCGGGCACGACAAATCACCCGGCAATCGAGGAGCCGATCAGGATGATTGCGGATCGGCCTGGGCGCGGAGCCTCAGTCGCCCGTGTCGGGCACCGTACCGATCCCTTCACTGCTCTTGCAGGCGCTAAACACCGCCGCCGCGCCGGCGCTCAGGTTGGCGGAGAACACGCTGTTGGAACAGTAGGTGCTTCCCGGATAGTAAGCGCCCATGGATGAGGCCGGATCAAGCGAAAGATCGTTGGCGGCAATCGACTGGCTGAAAGAGGATGAGGCCAGTAGTTGCCGGTAGATCGGCCGGCCGAAAGCCTCAGCCCCGAACGGTAGATAGTTGAATGCCGACTGGTACCCCGACGGCGGCGTGTTGGTGGAAATGATGACGTTGTAATAGCCGTCCGAGCCGATCATCGCGTCCTGGTCGGCCAGGCAGGCCACCACCGGGAATGGCGCATGGGCGCCGTCGCTGCAGATCGACCAGTAACGTACCTGCGGGCTCTGCGCAGCGGTGGCGAAGCTGGGCGCCTGACCGCGGATGATCAGCATGTCGCCGAGCGTGTCGTTGGTCTTTTCATACATGTACTTCACGTCGAGGTTCTGGAAGCGGCCCGCAGTGGAGCGGTAAATGGCCATCTTGGGCGGTTTCACCGCCGGCGTCGGCTCCAAACCGCCGGAACTCGAACTGGAACTGCCCGACTCCGCATTCTCGATGTTGCCGAGGATGGTATTGCACGAAGCCTGGTCCGGCGTGGCCGACAACGGCGTGCGCGTGCCGCCGGCGGCCACATAAGTCAGCGTCGGCAGATTGCCGAAATCGGCGGCGCCCGAAGTCGGCAGATACAGGCGGTACACCAGGAATTTATGCGCGGGCGCGCGCGTGCTGATATCGGAGGGGTTGGCCACCAGGGTGGTGCCGGAACTGTTCGCGGTCAGGCTGTAGATCACCGAAACCGTATACGCCTGTCCCGGGGACACGGCGTTCGCCGGCGTCGAGCCGGCGCCGAAAAGCTCGGCATCGTCCGCGCTCGCTTCCGCCTTGCCGTTTTCGTTGTAGAGGGAGAAGGAGAAATAGCGCCCGGTAGCCGAGGTGCCCGCGATCTGGATCTGGTCGCCGGAAGAAATGGTGTCCGGCAACGCCGCGATCCAGTACACCGCATTGGTGTCCGGATATTCGATATTGGCGGTCTGCGCATCCGATTCGAACAGCCAGTTGCAGCCATAGACCAGGGCCGCCGTACCGGTGGCGCCGCTGCTGCTGCCACTGCTACCGCTGCCGCTACTGCTGCTGCCGCTACTGCTACTGCCTCCGCTGGAGCCGCTGTCCGCAGTAGTCGAAGATCCGCCGCAGCCGCTCAGCAGCGCAGCCGCACCCAGCAGCATCGCCAGCGGCGATGCGATCCACAGCTTTTTCATCACAGCTTCCCTGATTCAGCATTCGCCATTGCGCGGCTTCCAACAATATCGGTCGTCCAGGCTGAACGCCAGATGAACAAATCCAGTTCCCAGCTTCCCGTTCCGGATTCGGCGCGATTCCGATGTTGGCCGGAGCTTACGATCAGCTTGCACCGGGCGAACGCCCACAATCCGGATTTCTTTAAGGCATGACGGAAAGATGACAAACCGTTTCACCTGTTGTAGTTTGCGGTCTGGGATTTCATGCGGTTACGCGTTCGGGGGAACGCTTGACGATCGTGGCAACAGGGCAAGGATTCCTGTTGATCTGCCGCACTGACACTCATCTCTGCCGGGCACTGATGCCTTGTTGAGGTTCCCCCAAGCCGCCGCAGAATCGTGTTCGACACGCCACTGCTACAGGGAAGGGGGTTGGCTATGCAACTATCAGGAAGCGGCGCGCTCCGCGCGCGCATTATTCTCACATTCGTCGGCGGTACCGCCATCCTGTTGTCGCCCATTGCGGCGCGGGCGCAGGACAGCAGCAACACCAACGCCACCACGCTGGAAAAAGTCATCGTCACCGGCAGCGCGATTCCGCGCACTGCGAAGGAAACCGCGGCACCGGTGCAGACCATCACGCGCAAGGACATCGAGCGCAGCGGCCTCACCACCGTGGCCGACGTGGTGCGCTCCATTTCGGCGGACAACAGCGGCACCCTCGGCAACTCCTTCGAGGGCGCTTTCGCCGGCGGCGCTTCGGGCGTTGCCTTGCGCGGCCTCACCGTCAACTCGACGCTGGTGCTGATCGACGGTCGCCGCGCCGCCGACTACGCCCTCGACGACGACGGCGAACGCGGTTTCGTCGACCTCAATTCCATCCCCCTGGTGGCGGTGGAGCGCATCGAAGTGCTCAAGGATGGCGGCTCGGCGCTGTACGGCGCCGATGCCATCGCCGGCGTGGTGAACATCATCCTGCAAAAGGAATTTGTCGGGAAAGAGATCAGTGCCGAGGTCGGCGGCTCACAGCACGGCGGCGGCACCCACACGCGCGCCACCGCCGAGTTTGGCACCGGCCGGCTCAACCAGAACGGCTACAACGCCTATTTCTCGCTCGAATACCAGCGCGACGACACCATCAAGGCCTCGCAGCGCGGCTTTCCCTACAACACCAACGACCTGAGCTCCATCGGCGGTATCAACGGCCAGGCCGACCAGCCGCTGCAGGGCACACCGATCGGCTCGTTCAACGGCACCGTGGAGCCGGGAGTGATCCCGGCAGGATTGTCGGCCAGCCCGCTCAATGCGGTCCCGGTGGCGGGCGGGGTGCCGCAGCTGCTGAATACCGTGCCCGGCGCGAACCCCTGCTACTCGGGCAGCAGCCAGGCCTACATCGGCGGAGACACCAGCGGAGCCAGCGGGCAGTATTGCCAGATCAATCCCATCAGCTACGCCGACATCCAGCCGCAGGTGCAGCGCGTCGGCGTGCACGGCAAGATCGAGGTGAAGCTGAACGAGGACACTTCCGCCTATCTGAAGGCGACCTTCTACGACACCAAGACGCTGCAGGCGGGCAACCTGGGAACCGGCCCGTCGCAGATCAACAGCACCAGCGGCAGCCCGCTGACGGCGAATATCGGACTGCCGCCGACCCTGGCCAATGGCGCCCTCAATCCAAACGATCCCTTTGCCTCCACCGGTCAATGGGCGATGATCCAGTACCAGTTCGCCGACATCCCCACCTCCAACCGCCTGGAGAACCAGAACTACCGCGTGGTGGGCGGCGTCAAGGGCACGTTCCAGGCCTTCGGCGCGTGGAACTACGACAGCGCGCTCACCATCAACCATACCCAGCTGCAGGTGCAGGCCTTCGGCGACCTGCTCACCAACCAGCTGCTGACCGACATCAACAACGGCAGCTATCACTTCCTGCACTCCCTGGGGCCCACTCCGCAGTCCGTGCTCAATGCCCTGGCGCCGGAAGATTCCATCACCAACACCACCGACCTCGACATGATCGACTTCCGCGTCAACCGGGAGCTGTTCATGTTGCCCGGCGGAGCCGCCGGCCTGGCCATGGGCACCGAATACCGTTACGAGGCACAGAACTCGCCGCAGCTCGATCCGACCCTGACCAATCCGGATAGCAGCACCTACAACGAGTATCTGAGCACCTTCGACCTGCACACGGCGCAGGTCTTCGGCAAGCATGACGTCACGGCGTTTTACACCGAGCTCGATGCGCCGGTGCTGAACAGCCTGGATATCGACGGCGCCTTCCGCTACGACCATTACACCGACGCCGCCGATCATGGCATCACGCCCAAGATCGGCATCAAGTGGACCCCGCTCAAACAGGTGGTGCTGCGCGGCACCTTCTCCGAGGGCTTCCGCGCGCCGAGCTTCGCCGAGTCGGGCGGCAATTCGAGCACTTTGGGCTATACCACCAGCAGTGCGGTGGCCACCCTCGGCACGGCCTGCACCGGGTTCATCGGCGCCCATTGCATCAACGGTCAGCCGGACGCCTATGTCACCAACTCCTACAACCAAGGCGTGTTGACTACCGGCAATCCGAACATTCTTCCTGAAAAGTCACGCAACTTCACTCTGGGCGCCGTGCTGCAACCCGTGGAGGCGGTCAGCGTTTCGGCCGATTACTACCACATCAGGAAAACCAACCTGGTCAACCCCTATCCCAGCGGCTCCATCTTCACCGCCTACTTCAACAATCCCACCGGATACACGCCGCCCTCGGGAGTGACCCTGCAAACCGGAGCGCCCGACCCGCAGGCGCCCGGCGCACCTGCCCTGCCCATCGTGGTCGCCGCGCCGTATATCAATGCCAACGACGAAACCACCCAAGGCTATGACATTGACCTGCAGATGCATTTCCGGCCGGTTCCGGGGGTGAAGTTCACCAGCGAGCTGACCTACACCGAAATCATGAGCTTCCGCCTGGATCAGCCCGGCCAGTCCAGCCAACAGTACGCCGGCACCCAGGGGCCGTATGCCCTGTCGTCCGGCGCTGGCACCCCGCGCGACCGCGCTTCCTGGGCCAACACCGTGGAATACGGACCGCTCACCGTCACCGCCACCATCAACTGGGTCGACGGCTACAAGGAGATTTCCGAAGACACCGGCTCGACCAACTGCCTCTACGGCGCCGACGTGCCGACCGGCTGCAAGATCGCTCCCTTCAACGAGGTGGATCTGGTCGGCAACTACAAGATCCTGAAGAACCTGGATGCGACCCTCAATATCCAGAACCTGTTCGACTCCAAGGCACCGATCGATCCGGCGGATTACGCAGCCAGCAATTACAACTCGACTTATACGCAGAAAGGCGTGATTCGCCGCTTCTTCATCGGCGGGGTGCACTACCGCTTCTGAACAACAGGACTGAAATGACCGATTCAGGCCGGATAGCCTGAAACAGAAAGCCCCGGCAATGCCGGGGCTTTTTTGTGGAGTGCGAACCAACTGCTGCTAGTGCCGGAAGCCCTTCACTTTCACCTTGAAGTCGTTCGACGGCCCCGGCGTGGGCGCGGTCTTGGTGACCAGGGTGTAGTCCAGCGGTTCCAGCGACATATCCAGCCGGTAGAACAGGCGCGCCATGGAGATGGCCATCTGCACTTCCGCCAGGCTCTTGCCCAGGCAGGTGTGCGGGCCGCGGCCGTAGGGCGAGTAGGCGCCGGACTGCATGTGTTCGGCGCGCGACTTTTCGTAGCGGTCGATGTCGAATTTTTCCGGATTGGGGTAATACTCTTCCATGAAGTGCGGCACGCTGGTGCCGATGTAGAGCATCTCGCCGCCCTTGATCTTGTGGCCGGCGAAAGTGAAGTCCTTGGTGGCGGTGCGCATCTGCGCCACGGCGATCGGATACAGGCGCATGGTCTCCATGATGGCACCGTTGACCGCCGGCAGGCTCTTCATGAACTCGTCCTCGTTCACCGGGCCCTTGGCGAACAGCGCATCGACCTCCTGCTGCACGCGCTTGAGCACCTCGGGATGCTTGAGCACGGCATAGACGAAGCAGGAAATGGTGTTGGCCACGGTGTCCAGGCCCGCCACATAGGGGCCGGTGACGCTCACCACCAGGTCGGAGGCCGGCATCACGCGCGGGTTGTTGACGTGCGCGTCCATGATGTCGTCGATGAGGTTCTTGTCCTCGTCCTGCTTGGTGTCCTTTTTGGCGTAGTAGTCGGCGATCATCTTGTGGCCGAGCTCGAACACGCGTGCCTTGGCCTTCTTGTATTCCGGCCGCAGCAACAGGATCTTCGGGCGCTGGCGCGTCACCAGCACGTTGAGGATGTAGAGGATGGTGGTGCGGATGTCCTTGACGTATTCCAGCGGCGCGGCGCCGGTGAGGATGGTGCCGAGCTGGTCGGTGACCATGTACTGCATCGCCTGCAACACCGGGGCCAGCTCGCCGGGCTTCCAGTCGCGCTCGATCGAGCGGTCGGTGATGGCGATCAGCTCGTTGTAGCGGCCCTTGATGGATTCCTTGGAATAGCCGCGGCGCATGACGTCGCGCAGCTCCTTGTGGCCCTCGCCGTCCTCGCCGGTGAGGGTGCGGGTGGCGCCGTACTCCTTCACCAGGCCTTCCCAGAATTCCTTGGAGCGCAGGCACTCCTTGCCTTCGCGCGTGCCGAGGAAATTGGCGGCTTCCACGCCGGCGATGACGGTATAGGTCTTGTTCAGGATCTTGACGCGGAATACCGGCCCGTATTCGCGGTAGCAGTCCAGGAAAAACCGCGCCGGATCCTTGGCCATGCCCAGCACGCTGCCGATCAGGGGAAGTCCGCGCACCAGCGGCGTTTCGAGGGCCGGAGCCGTTTCAGCAATACCCATGGAGTTCACCTGTCCTGATGCGGTGCGAGCCGATAATGGAGCGGCGCCGAAGGCGCCGCGAAGACCGGCCAAGTCTCAGAATTTCCAGCTCCCTGCGCCTCGTCCGTAAGGACGAACCTGCCTCGCATATTGCGCGGCCCGCGACGCCCGAAAAGGCGACGAAGCAGCGGCCGTCGGATCAATTGGGCAAAGGCTTTCTTACTTTTCAAAAAATAGTGACCGACCATCGCAATGTGTCCTCCATCAATAGAAAAATAAGGCCCGGCGTAGGGCGGCCTGTGGCCGCCGGGACTGCTGCGCTCGGAACCGCGGCGGCCACAGGCCGCCCTACTGACTGACGACTAGCCAGAAGGATTCACCGGCCAGTTGTCATTTTACTGTACGTTTGTATAGTATTGAGACATGCTTGCCGCTACTGCCAGTGTCGCCTTTGCCCCTGCCGCTCCCCCGGTGCGCGGCGCCGTGGATCTGAACGCCATCGCCGGCGTGTGGCGCGGCCTGGGCCGCACCCGTCCGGATTCCGAATCCACCGGCATTCCCGCGCTGGACCAGGCCCTGCTCGGCGGCTGGCCGGTCGGCGCGCTGAGCCAGATGGTCAGCGCTGAAGCCGGCCTCGGCTTTTCCCTGGTGGTGCCGCTGCTGGCGCGGCTGACCCGGGCCGGGCGCCATGCCGCCCTGATCGCCCCGCCCTATATCCCTTATGCCCCGGCGCTGCGCGATGCCGGCGTCGATCTGCAGCAGCTGTTGTGGATCGCGCCGAAGGATCGCGTCGATGCGCTGTGGGCCGCCGAGCAGATGCTGCGCTCCGGTCTCTATGGCGCGGTTGCCTTGTGGAGCCCGGCGCTCGAAGCCCCCATCGAGCGCCGCCTGCAACTCGCAGCCGAGACCGGGCGCAGCATCGGCATCGTCGCCCATGCCGGCGCCTATGGCGCCCACTCCATCGCCGCCGTGCGCCTGCAGCTCAAACCCGCCGCGGCCGCCCTGTCGGTGGAGATCGTGCGCTGCCGCGGCGCCCGCCCCGGACAGCGGGTGGAATGTCCCTTCCCGCTGCGACGAGCGGCTTAGGCCAGTGCATTTGTCATGCTCTGGCTCTGCATCCATCTGCCGGCACTGCCGCTGGAGGCTTTGAGCCTTCCGGCCGATGAGCCGGTGGGCATCGTCGAAACCAGCAGCGCACGACGCCGCGTCATCGCGCTGAACGAAGCCGCGCGCCGGCGCGGCTTGCAGCCCGGCGCCGGCGTCAACGCCGCCCTCGGCCTGATTCCGGAAATCCGCCTGCTGCAACGCGATGCGCAGGCCGAGCTGCAGGTTCTCGAAAGCATCGCCTGCTGGGCTTACAGCCTGGGCACACCGGTGACGATTGCCGCCGGCACGCTCGACGTATGGGTGGAGATCCGCCGCAGCCTGCGCCTGTACGGCGGCTGGCCAGCCCTGCGGCAGCATATCGCCGCGCAGACGCGGGATCTGCCCTACAGCCGCAACTACGGCATCGCCCCCACTCTCGCCGCGTCCGCCCTGCTGGCCCATGTCGGCGCCGGCTTGCAGCGCCCCGTGGCGCGGCCCGCCGAAATCCACGCCGCCATCCGCGACTGGCCGCTGCACTGGCTGCCGTTCGAACCCGGCGTGCTCGACACCCTGCATGGCTCCGGCCTGCGCCGCATCGGCGAAGTGCTGGCCCTGCCCCACGATGCCCTGGGGCGCCGCTTCGGAGCGCAGGTGCCGCTGAGCCTGGCGCGGCTGCTGGGCCGGGTCGGCGAAGCCTGGGAAACCTTCGAGCCGCCGCCGATCTATCGCCGCCGTTTCGAGTTGCCCGGCCATGCCGAAACCACCGAAGCCTTGCTGTTCCCGCTGCGCAAGATGCTCAACGATTTTTCCCTCTACCTGCGCGGGCGCGACGTGGCGGTGCAGCGCTTCCGCCTGCGCTTCCGCGATCTCGGCCGGCGCCTGACGCAGCTGGACGTCGGCCTGCTGGCGCCGACGCGCGACCCCAACCGCCTGCTGCTGGTGCTGCGCGAGCGCCTGGAGAAAGTTTCCCTGATCGAGCCGGTGCAGGAGCTGTTTCTCGAAGCGCGGCGCTTCGAGCCGGCCAGCGCCGCGCAGGATGATCTGTTCCAGACCGGCAGCGCGCAGGCGGAAGGATTCGACACCTTGCAAGAACGCCTGGTCGCCCGGCTCGGCGCGGATGCCGTGCGCAGCCTGGCCACCACTCCGGACCATCGTCCCGAGCGGGCCTGGTCAACAGGATCGAGCAGCCACAGCACGACTATCCCCTCTCCCGCGCGCGGGAGAGGGTGGCCCGAAGGGCCGGGAGAGGGCCGTTCGATGACGGTGCGGCCCTCTCCCCTAACCCCTCTCCCACAAGTGGGAGAGGGGAACCGAAGTACCTGCGCAGTTGCAGATCCATGCCCGGTGCACCCGCCGCGTCCGTTCTGGCTGCTGCCCCATGCCCAGCCGATCACCATGCCGCACCTGCTCGGCCCGCCCGAACGCATCGAATGCGGCTGGTGGGAAGGTTGCCAGGAAGGCCGCCAAGCAGGCCGTGACTATCACCTCGCCGAAGATCCTTCCGGCCGCAAGCTATGGGTCTACCGCGAACTCGGCGAGACGCAATGGAGGCTGCACGGCCTATGGCAATGAATCCCGCCTACGCCGAGCTGCACTGCCTCAGCAATTTTTCCTTCCAGCGCGGCGCCTCGCATCCGCAGGAGCTGGTGCGGCAAGCACAGGCGCACGGCTACCAGGCCATCGCCATCACCGATGAATGCTCGCTTGCCGGCATCGTGCGCGCCTGGGACGCGGCGAAGGATGTCGGCATGCGCCTGATCGTCGGCGCCGAGTTCCAGCTTGAGCATGGCCCCAGACTGGCACTGCTGGCGCCGACCGTCTCCGCCTACGCCCAGCTCTGCGCGCTCATCAGCCACGCCCGGCGCAACAGCGGAAAAGGCCGCTACCGGCTCGCGCTGCCGGATCTCGAACAGAACAGCGGCGAACTGCTGGCGCTGTGGCTGCCGCGCTGGCCGGTGCAGGGCATGAGCGAAGCCGCCTTCTCCAGCGAAGTCGAAGCGCTGCGCGAGCGTTTCGCTGCGCGCCTGTGGCTGGCGTGGGAACGCCACCTGCACCCGCAGGACCGCGAACGCCTCGACCTGATGCAGCGCCTGTCCCGGCGCTACAGCCTGCCGCTGCTCGCCGCCGGCGACGTGCACTATCACGCGCGCGAGCGGCAGCGGCTGCAGGACGTGATGGCCTGCGTGCGCGCCCGCTGCAGCCTGCGCGACGCGCAAGCCCCGCTGTTTCCCAATGGCGAGCGCCACCTGCGCCCGCTCGCCGCCCTGCAGCGCCTGTATCCGCCGGAACTGCTGCACGAAACCATGGCGGTGGCGGAACGCTGCACTTTCGATTTCAGCCAGCTCAAATACAGCTATCCGCATGAACTGGTGCCCTCCGGAGTAAGCGCGACGCAACACCTGCGCAAGCTCACCGAAGACGGCATCCGCTGGCGCTGGCCCAATGGCATTCCTGAGAAGCCGCGCGCGGACATCGAAAAAGAGCTGAAGCTGATCGCGGAGCTGGAGTACGAAAATTACTTCCTCACCGTGCACGAGATCATGCAGTACGCGCGCCAGCAAGGCATCCTCTGCCAGGGCCGCGGCTCCGCCGCCAACTCGGTGGTGTGCTTCACCCTGGGCATCACCGAAATCGATCCCGGCCGCGTCGACCTGCTGTTCGAGCGCTTCATTTCGAAAGAGCGCGGCGAGCCGCCGGACATCGACATCGACTTCGAGCACCAGCGCCGCGAGGAAGTGATCCAGCACATCTACGACAAGTACGGCCGCGATCGCGCCGCCATCGCCGCCACCGTCATCACCTACCAGCGGCGCAGCGCCATGCGCGACGTGGGCAAGGCCCTGGGCCTGTCGCTGGACCAGGTCGATGCGCTGTCCAAGGCGCATGCCTGGTGGGATAAGCCCGAACAGCTCAGGGGACGGTTGGCCGCCATGGGCTTCGCGCTCGACGGCGCCCTGCTCAACAACTTCATGCAGCTCGTCGCCGAAATAGAAGGCATGCCGCGGCATCTGTCGCAGCACGTCGGCGGCTTCGTCATCTCGCATCATCCCCTGCACACCCTGGTGCCGGTGGAGAACGCCGCGATGCCCGACCGCACCATCATCCAGTGGGACAAGGACGATCTGGATTCGGTGGGCCTGTTCAAGGTGGACGTGCTGGCGCTGGGCATGCTCAGCGCGCTGCGGCGGGCGTTCGAGCTGGTTGCGCAATACGACAACGAGCCGATCCTGACCATCGCCACGGTCCCCGCCGAAGACCCGCAAACCTACGACATGATCTGCGAGGCCGAGACCATTGGCGTATTCCAGATCGAATCGCGTGCACAGATGAGCATGCTGCCGCGCCTGCGGCCGAAGAACTTCTTCGACCTGGTGATCGAAATCGCCATCGTCCGTCCCGGCCCGATCCAGGGCGACATGGTTCACCCCTACCTGCGGCGGCGGAACAAAGAAGAGGAAGTCGAATACCCCAGCAAGGCCCTGGAGAAAGTGTTGAGCAGCACCCTGGGCGTGCCGCTGTTCCAGGAGCAGGTGATGAATATCGCCATCGTCGCCGCCGATTTCACGCCGGGCGAAGCGGACCAGGTGCGGCGCTCGATGGCGGCCTGGAAACGCACCGGGGGCCTCGAAAAATTCGAGGAAAAGCTCAAGGCCGGCATGCGCAAGAACGGCTATACCGACGATTTCGCCGACCGCATCTATCAGCAGGTGTTGGGCTTCGGCTCCTACGGCTTCCCGCAAAGCCATTCCGCTTCGTTCGCCCTGCTGACCTACGTTTCCTGCTGGCTCAAGCACCACCGGCCCGCCGCCTTCTGCGCCTCCCTGCTCAACTCCCAGCCCATGGGCTTCTACGCCCCGGCGCAACTGGTCAACGACGCGCGCCGCAACGGCGTGCGCTTTCGCCCGATCGACATTGCTGTCAGCGAGTGGGACTGCACCCTGGAACGCGGCGCGGACAGCGAGCCGGAAGTGCGCCTGGGCCTGCGCATGGCCGGCGGCCTGTCCGAAGCCGAGGCCGGCAAGCTGCTGCAGGCCCGCACCATGGCGCCCTTCGTTTCAATCGAGGACCTTGCCAACCGCGCCGGCCTGAGCCGCCACGCCCTCGCCGCCCTGGCGGAATCCGGCGCGCTGGAATCCCTGAGCGGCCACCGCCACGCCTCGCGCTGGGCCGTGGCCGGCGTGCAGAAGCTGGACCAGGTGCTGGCCGGCGCCACCCTGGCGGAAGCCGCCATCGCCCTGCCGGCGCCGACCGAAGGCCAGGCCCTGGTCGCCGATTACCGCAGCCTCGGCCTGACCCTGGGCCGGCATCCGCTGGCCCTGCTGCGCGGCAAGCTGTCGCGGATGCGCGTGGTCACCTCCCGGATGCTGCGCGATCTGCCCAACGGGCAAAAGGTGCGCGTCGCCGGCATCGTCACCCACCGCCAGCGCCCCGGCACCGCCTCCGGCGTGGTCTTCGCCACCCTGGAAGACGAAACCGGCTCCACCAACCTGGTGATCTGGCCCAAGGTGATGGAGGCGCAGCGGGAGGCGATCCTGGCCTCCAGCCTGATGCTGGTGGAGGGCGAGCTGCAATCCGCTGAAAATGTGATCAATGTCGTCGCGCGCCGCATCCACAACCGCAGCGAATGGCTGGGGCGGTTGCAAACCACGTCGCGGGATTTTCATTGACCGGCGCTCCCTTTTGTCGTCCTGGGCCCATCGGCGCAGAACGTTGGGACGAAATGCCTTCGGCAGGGAATGAGGGGTAAACTAAGGCCATGAAACCTTCGCAAGCCCTTGATGCCCATCGCGTGGAACTACGCGACCTTGTGGCGCGTTTCGGGGTTTTGCGCCCACGAGTGTTCGGTTCCGTAGTGACGGGATCCGACGCGGAGGACAGTGACCTTGATTTGCTGGTGGATCCCACCCCCGGCACCACGCTGCTCACCCTTGCGGCGCTGCAGAACGAGGCTGAACGCCTGCTTGGCGTGACTGTCGATGTACAAACTCCGAAATCGATCTCGATGCGCTTCCGCGACCAGGTACTCAAGCAAGCTCTTCCGGTATGACGATTCACCCGGATCGGGCGGCCGACTATCTTCGGCACATCGTCGAGGCCGTTGATCGTGCGACAGCATATGCCGGGAAAGCGAAAACCTTCGAGGCGTTCGAGCAGGATGTCCTGCTGCAAGACGGGATCGTTCGCAACATCGGCGTGATCGGCGAAGCCGCGGTCAAGATTGAGCAGGTTGAGCCCGATGTTATAGCCAAGTGGTCCGCCATTCCCTGGCGCGAGATGCAGACCATGCGTCACAAGCTGGTCCATGACTACTTCGATATTGACTTGTCGATCGTATGGGACACGGTGCAGCGTGATCTGCCTAAACTCGCTGTTCAGATCAGGCAGATTCTGACCGCGCTCGATGCCGGCCAAACCGATCCGAAACTTTGAGTCCGACGATGCGAGAACGCAACGCGCTACATACCTGCATCATTTTCATTAGTATGGCACCCCTTCGCTGTTGCTCCTGAATCCGCGTGCCCGACTCCCCCACCGAAATCTCCCATGAAGCGCTGCTCGACGCGCTGAAGCGCTGGTTCGGCTTCGATGCCTTCCGCCCCGGCCAGGAAGCGGTGGTGCGCGACGCCCTCGCCGGCCGCGACCTGCTGGCGATCATGCCCACCGGCGGCGGCAAAAGCCTGTGCTTCCAGCTGCCGGCGCTGCTGCGGCGCGGGGTGATGGTGGTGGTATCGCCGCTGATCGCCCTGATGCAGGATCAGGTGCGCCTCCTGCAAGACATGGGCATCCCCGCCACCTTCCTCAATTCCAGCCTCGGCGGCCGCGAAGCCGCGGAGCGCACGGCCGCCCTGATGCGCGGCGAGTACAAGCTGCTCTACCTGGCTCCGGAACGGCTGCTGCTATCGGAATTCCTCGGCGGCTTCCTGCCGCAGCTGCAGGACGCCCAGGGCATTTCCGGCTTCACCATCGACGAGGCGCACTGCGTCTCCGAATGGGGCCACGACTTCCGCCCGGAATACCGCCAGCTCGGCATGCTGCGCGAGCGCTTCCCCGAAATTCCGGTATTCGGCTTCACCGCCACCGCCACCGGGCGGGTGCGGGAAGACATCGTGGCGCAGCTGCGCCTACGCACGCCGGCGGTGGAAGTGGCCAGCTTCAACCGCCCCAACCTGAACTACGCGGTACGCCCCAAGGACAAACAGACCTATCCCGAGCTGCTGCAGCGCGCGCGCAAGGGCGGCGGGGTCGGCATCGTCTACTGCCTGTCGCGGCGCCGCGTGGACGAGCTGTCGGCCAAGCTCAATGGCGACGGCGTGCGCGCCCTGCCATACCACGCCGGCCTCGACGCCGAAACCCGCCGCGGCAACCAGGACGCCTTCATCCGCGACGACGCCCAGGTGATCGTCGCCACCGTCGCCTTCGGCATGGGCATCAACAAGCCGGACGTGCGCTGGGTGGTCCACTACGACCTGCCCAAGAGCATGGAAGGCTACTACCAGGAGGCCGGACGCGCCGGGCGCGACGGCGACCCCGCCGACTGCCTGCTTTACTTCGGCGTGGGCGACATCCGCACCGCCGACTTCCTCATCGCCCAGAAAATCCATCCCGACACCGGCGAGCCGCTGGAGCAGGAGCAGCGCATCGCCCGCCAGGCCCTGCGCAAAGTGCTCGACTACGCCGAATCCACCGAATGCCGTCGCGCCGTACAGCTGCGCTACTTCGGCGAAAACTTCGTGCCGCCCTGCGGCGCCTGCGACAACTGCCTGGCGCCGCGCCCGGTGGAGGACTGGACGCTCGAGGCGCAGCAGTTCCTGTCCTGCGTCGCGCGCCTGGCGCAGCGCGGCAGCCGCTTCGGCGTGGCCTACGTCATCGACCTGCTGCGCGGCGCCGAGAGCCAGAAGATCATCGACCGCGGCCACCAGCAGCTCAGCACCTACGGCATCGGCAAGCAGCGCAGCCAGGACGAATGGCGCCTGCTGGCGCGCACCCTGCTGCACCAGGGCCTGCTCGACGAAACCACCGACGGCTACCCGGTGCTGCTGCTCAACGCCGCCAGCCGCAAGGTACTCAAGGCCGAGCAGAAAGTGACGCTGGCAGTGCCGCCCAAGCGTGAGCGTGCGCCCGCCCGCCGCTCACGCGGATCGGCATCCGCCGGCGACCTGGTGCAGACCCCGCTGGGAGAAGACCTGTTCGAGCGCCTGCGCACCCTGCGCAAGCGCCTCGCCGACGAGCAGAAAGTGCCGCCCTACGTGGTCTTCGCCGACGCCGCGCTGCGTGCCATGTCCGAGGAGCAGCCGCAGACCCTGGACGCCTTCGCCGAAATCTCCGGTGTCGGCAAGCACAAGCTGGAACACTACGGCGAGACTTTCATCGCCGAAATCCGCGCGTTTCGTACCGAGCGGAAATTGCCGCTGGAGAGCGCAACCTGAGGCAGTAGTTCAGGGATTCATTACAAAGGTCCGTTCTCCCCGAGTGCCCGCGCAGCGGGTGTATCGAGGGGCCTTTGCCTAGGTAGCAATCTTAGGGCAGCCTATGGCCGACGCCTTCACAAAACCGACCTCAGCTCTTCACCGGCAACGCATAACTCCCCGTCACATGCGCCACCAGCGTCTCCGGCTCCGCCGCCGAATACAGCAGCGTCTCCATCACCGCCAGCCGCCGTCCCAGCTTGAGCATCTTGCCCTCGCCGATGATGTCCCCCGGCTTGGCCTTGGCCAGGAAATTCATATTGAAGTTGGCCGTCACTGCCATCAGCTCCGGCCCGACATGCGACAACACCAGCGCATACATCACCAGGTCCGCCGCCGTGAACAGCGCCGGCCCGGACAGCACATTGCCCGGCCGCAGCATCGAATCCCGGTACGGCAGGCGCGCGCGAACATAGCCCGAGCGCACTTCCTCGATGGCGAGTATTTTCCTTTTCGCGGCGAAGCCCAGGTGAATCAGGTCCTCGACCTGCTGGGCCGTCAGTTTCGGTTCCATTGGCGGTGAAATCGGAGTTTGTGAGTTGCAGGAAAAAAGATGGCGCGCCCGACAGGAATCGAACCTGTGACCCTCGGCTTAGAAGGCCGATGCTCTATCCGACTGAGCTACGGGCGCCTGACGGCGTAGTGATTCTTGAAATGGCAGGGAGCTTGTTCTGCCCCATCCATCCAAGTCGCTGATTACAAGGCTCTTTTCCACAGGGCCTGAAGTGTATTGTAGCAACACCCCGCAACATGGCGCGAGGACATCCAGATCGCCGGAGCAGCTACAGCTCACTCATGAGCCTTGTTATCCGCCACGCTCTCATCAGCTGTTGATCGCTCACGAAAGGGTCCGCCGATCCCTTGGGCTCACCAGCGGCAGGAAAACCTCATCGACAATCTCCCTGATCGCTTCGTCCGACAAGGCATCGAAGGTCATCAGGATCTCATGGCGTGCAAGGTCCGTCGGAAGCGACACAATCCGTGGGGTGAGACGGGCCGCGGCGATCTCGCCACGATCAATCGCGCGCGCCAGGATGGTTTGCATGACATCGGATTCGACGCTCTGCGCCCGCAGATGCGCCCTCATCTCTGCCAGGTTGGAATGCCTGTCCGCCAGGTCCTTCTGCATGTCGAAAACCAGCCTGACCATGTCAGGTCGGGCACGGTCGGACATCCGACGCAGCAGAAGGCAGATTTCATCGCGGACGCTGCCGAGGTCGGGCACGACGATCGGGTTCTGCGCAATATGGCGTCCCAGCGCAGCCGTTGCGAGTGCGGTGCGGTTCGGCCAACGCCGATAGAGCACAGGTCGACTGGTGCCCGCACGCTTGGCGACGCCCTCCAGCGTGAGTGCGGGATAGCCCCGCTCAAGCAGTTCAGCCCAGGCGGCATCCAGGATTGCGTCCTCCAGCTGGACACCCCGCCGCCGGCCGATTTTGTCGGCCTTCATCGCGCCTCCATTTTAGATACATAGTGCATCCTATTGAATCTCTAGTCTCAACTATATAAGATGCATATTGTATCTTATATGGCTGGAGAAGTCGTATGTTCGAGGCGCAAGGTGCCCAATCCCGCTCGGTCCTGATCTCTGGGGCCAGCATTGCCGGGCCGGCACTGGCCTACTGGCTCGATCGCTACGGCTTCGATGTGACGGTGGTCGAGCGGGCGGACGCTATTCGCAGCGGTGGCTATCCCATCGATGTGCGAGGCACCGCCATCGACGTCATCGATCGCATGGGCGTGCTTTCACAACTCCGGTCAGCCCATATCGACACACGCAAGCTGACATTTGCAGATGCCGCTGGAAAGCCGATCGCCAGCATCGCGCCGGAGGATCTGGCCGGCGGGGTGACCACTCGTCACATCGAGTTGCCGCGCGGCGAACTGACTTCGATGTTGTACGATCTCACCCGCGACCGGAAGGTCCGCTATCGGTTCAATGACTCCATCGACGCACTGCACGACGACGGCGCCGGAGTGGACGTTCGCTTCAAAAGCGGAGCGGAACAGCGCTTCGATATCGTGATCGGCGCGGATGGCATGCATTCCAACACGCGCGCCCTGGTGTTCGGGCCGGAAACGCCGTTCAACCGCTATCTTGGTTTTTGCTTCAACCTCTTCTCGCTGCCGAACGATCTTGGCCTCTCACACGAAGCCGTCGTCTATGCCGAGCCGGGCCGTCTTGCAGGCGTGTATGCGGTTGGCGACAGTCACACGCTGCAGGGCTTCCTGAACTTCGCCGCGGATGAACCGCCGTTTCATTCGCATAAGGACATCGACAGACAACGCCAGCGGACGGCGGAACTTTTCAGTCATGGCGGCTGGGAAGTTCCTCGTTTACTCGCGGCCATGCAGCGCGCGGATGACATCTTCTTCGACACGGTCAGCCAGATTCACATGCCGCGCTGGTCGTCCGGCCGCGTGGCGCTGGTCGGCGACGCCGCACACGCGCCCTCGTTCCTGTCGGGACAAGGCACCAGCCTCGCGCTGGTTGGCGCCTATGTGCTTGCCGGAGAGCTGGCGGCGCATGCGAATCCCGTCGACGCCTTCGCTTCTTATGAACGAATCACACGGCCGTTCATGGAAGCGAACCAGGCGCTGGCCTCCAGGAAGGGCGGGAGCCTGCTCATGCCGCGTACGCAAGAGGAACTCGATGCCCGTAACGCCATGCTCGCTGCGATGCAGGTGTCGGGCGAGGTCCCATCGCGCAGCGAACACTCCGGGCAGGTGCACAACTCGCTTAGGCTACCCGACTACACCCGCTGGCTTGACGAGGATCGTGCTTTCCAGATGCGGTAAAGCGCGTAAAGCGCAGGAGCTACGGCCAAGGCGACCGTATACATGCCGGGGAAATAATAGCTCCCGGTGGTCCGCCAGTAGTGATTCGGCATATCGACGACATAAATTCCCGAGGCAACTGCTTGTGAGATCGAACCCGCTATCTGCGGTTCCAACGCAGGGAGAAGCAGAGGGAAGATAAACAATCCCAATTCGGCCAAGCGGGTGAATAGAAATAACAGGGCCAAAAACCCAGCCACAGCCATGCGGTGATAAAGACCAACCGATATAAGACACAATGCGGCCGCGAGCAGGCAACAAATTACAACAAAGCCACCATCCGTCCACCCAATGTCGAAAAGGCGGCTGATCGCAGGCCCATAATGCCCTAGATACTCTTCCACCAAGTGAATCTCGAATCCGGCTGCGGTAAGCAGAAACAAGGGCACGATGACTGCCGGATCGGTCGGGCGCTGAAGATACGTTCGATACCAAAAAAAAGACCGCGAGGAGTCCTGGCCCGCCAATGATGTACACGGGCACCAAGCCAAGGCCCAGGCAATAGAACGTGACACAGGCGACGACCAAAGCCCCGATGGCCGCCCCACAGGCAATGATGTGTTTCAAGTTTATGGTCATTGTGTCCCTCACGCGAAGCTTCTCATCTCGCCGCTCATCATGACGTCAGGGATGTCTGAGTTTGCAGGCACGCGGTAGATTGGCGGAGAGGGAGGGATTCGAACCCCCGGACGGGATGAACCGTCAGCGGTTTTCAAGACCGCCGCAATAGACCACTCTGCCACCTCTCCGCAGCTTGGACCGCGCTATTTTATTTCAAATGGCGGGGCGCAAGCCGTGCGCGGCGGAGAAAAAGCTCAAAAAAGCGCAAAGAATCGATGATCCGGTCCCGAACTGGCCTCTTCGGCACCGGCTTTGGCTATAATGCGCGCCCCGTGCCGAGATAGCTCAGTCGGTAGAGCAACTGATTCGTAATCAGTAGGTCGGAGGTTCGATTCCTCTTCTCGGCACCAGTTTTTTCCTGGCTTCGGGTGGCGGCAAGGCAGAAATTCGGTACGCGGGGCTTTTCTGTTTCGTTACCAATCAGTTAAAATGGTCGTCTTTGGTGGGCGTAGCTCAGTTGGTTAGAGCTCCGGATTGTGATTCCGGAGGTCGTGGGTTCGAGTCCCATCGTCCACCCCAAAGTTTTGTGCTGGGCTGTTAGCTCAATGGTAGAGCAGCTGACTCTTAATCAGTAGGTTCCAGGTTCGAGTCCCGGACAGCCCACCAGCATAATCAAAGAGTTACGCAGAAACGCCGCCCAACGAAGCGGCGTTTTTGCGTTGTGGGGCAGTAACGCCATGGCCGTCATCCGGCCTTGTTTCGCCCTCTTCAAAACCTATTCAGTGACGTCATACCGGCGAAAGCCGGTATCCAGGGGACGTACGCATTCTGCCCGCTCTGGATACCGGCTTTCGCCGGTATGACGAATGTATTTAATTTTGCGGAAGCCCAACCACGCACCGCGTCAGCGGAATCCCGCGATATAGAAAATCTGCTGCGTGTGATCCCGCTGCAAACGCTGCGCATTGCGCGTGCCGGCGAAGACGATGGCGCCGTTGTTCAGGGCCGGCCAGGTGTTGTTGCCCTTGCTGGGCAGCATGTGGCCCGCGCTCCAGCTGCCGCCCTCGCCCAGCTCCGCCGTCATCACACGCCAGCGCCAGTCGGCGGAGCGTGAGTCGTACCAGACCAGTTGCGCCTGGCCGTCGCTGCCGCGGCCGAGCTTGGGCCACTGGCTCATTGCGGCGGCGTCATAGCTCACCGCCACCGGCGCGGTCCAGCTCAGGCCGCCGTTCGCCGACCAGGCGCTGAGCACTTCCAGATTGGCGCCGGAGGACTCCAGGGCCTTGCTGTCCCAGGCGGCCACCAGGCGGCCGGTATTGGTGTAGCTCAGGCTCGGATGACGGTCGGCCTGGGTGTTGGCGCCCAGGCTCACCGGCGCGTTCCAGCTGTCGGAATAAGCACCGTGAGTGCTGACCATGATCTGCCAGTTGTCGGGATCGGTGCCGTTGCCGTAGCCGAGGCCGCCGGTCCACAGCGGGTCCTGATCGGTGCGGTCGTCCTGCCAGCCCACGGCCATGCTGCCATCGTCGGCCACGGCCACGGTCGGCCACACCGAAGCCGGATACAGGGCCGAGCGCGTGTCGATCAGATCGGCCGCGTGATACGACTTGCCGGCGCGGCTCAGGTTGACCGGCTCCGGATCGACGCCGACGATCTGCGCCATCACGTCGAAGGGATAGCCGGCACTGATTTCCTGCCAGGCCACCAGCGGCAGGCCGTAAGCGGTGATGGCCAGCACGGGATGCTCGGCACGCCCGGCGATGGCGCGCAGCTGCAACTCCGGCGCCCAGTCGGCGCCGCCATCGGCGGAATGACGCAGGTAGATGGCCGGGCGATGCGGCTGCTCGCCGGCACGCTCGTCCTGCCACACCACCCAGACGTCGCCGCCCTTGGCGACGATTTTCGGAAACCGCGCCTGGGTTGAGGCCGGCGCCAGGTTCAGCGGAGCGGACCAGGCGCCGTTGCCGAGCTTGCGCCGGTACATCACCGCGCTGCTGGTTTCCATGCACTTCGGACACGATATGCGTGGCGCTGCCGTCCACGGCGATGTCGGGGAAGCCGCTGAAGGCCTCCGCATTGCCGATCACCAGCTGCGCCCCATCGGCCTGGCCCTGGTCAGCTGGCGTCGGAATTTCCGGCTGGGCCACGGCAGGTGCAGGCGAAATGAAGATCGGCGCGGTGAGGGCGCGCAGCTCGTCGAGCTGCAGCGTCTGCTCCAGGAACGCCGCCAGGTTGGCCGGGTTGGTCAGCATGCTGGTCTCGATCCCCGACGGCAGGGCCGGCCCGCGCACTTCGACGCGATACCAGGTCGGCTGCGCCTCGGCGACGATATTGGTGTAGAACTCCTGCGACTGCACGATGCTGGTCGGATGAAAGGTTTGCAGCACGCCGGCGGAGCGGCCCGGCGACTTGTACAGCAGCACGCTGGTGGTGATGGCGTCGCTCACCGTGATGCGCAGCCGCCCCTTGGTGCCGACCGGAACGAAGACTTCGTCGCCGTTGAGGATGCTGAAGTTGCCGCTGCCGCTCATGTCGGCTTCGAGCGTCACCACCGGGGCGAACAGCTCGCCGCCGTTGACGCGGGTATGCCCGGCCCACAGCCCCTGCACGATGCCGCGCACGGTGGGGCTGGTCACGGCGACCGAGGTGTTGGAGCGCCCCGGGCGGTCCAGCGATGCCACCCACAGCTCCTTGAAGTGATCGTCGGAAGCGCCGGCGACGCCGCTGCGGAAGCCGCGGTTCCAGCGCGTCTCGGCGTAGTCGATCTCGGTATCCGGGGAGCTGGCGCGGTTCCACACCTCGATGGTGTCGATGCCGACCGCGCTGGCGTTGTCGTTGGGCGTGCCATCGCTGTTCAGCTCGCCGTCATCCGGGTGCGCCGTGCCCCAGGAAGCGCCCTGGGCGTGCGCGTCCCACAGCGACTGCTGCACGATCTGCACGCTGCTCTGCCCCGCCGGCACCGCGCCCTGCACGATGCTGTCGACGGCGCCCAGCACCGTCGCGTGCGGGCTGCCGTTGGCTTCCTCGCCCGGCACCAGCAGCAGCTTGCTCGACTGCCACAGCGGATCGTATTGCTGGTCGTAGGTGCGGTGATCGGTCAGCGGCATGAAGGCCAGCCCCATCAACTCGCCTTCCAGGATCTGCCCGGCGACGGAGAGATTGCCGGGGGAACCCTGGCCGATGGTCTGGCGCAGGAAGCTGCCGTCGGAGGAATGGTCGTCGTGAACGTGCGTATCGCCGTTCAGCCATTGCAGCTGGGTCGCCTGCGCCGCCGGTACCGCGAGGGCGACCGAACCGGCCAGCGCCAGGAAGCCGCAGGACGCCGCGTGAACCCACCGAACCTTGTTGATTGTCATTATTTTTTCCCCTGAATTTTGGAGCGATGATACGGATGCTGCTTGAAGCCCTCATGACACGCGGCCCTACCGGCCGGCTCCCAAACCGTTCAAGATTGGGCCAGACCACAAGAGGAGACAGCACGCGGATACCGCGTCGACATCATGGAATTCCAGACTCTCAAGATCGACCTGCAGGACAACTTCGCCTGGCTGCGCCTGAACCGCCCGGACAAGGCCAATGCCTTCTCCATGACCATGTGGGATGAATTTCCCAGGGCGGTAGCCTGGCTCGACGAGCAGCCGCAGGCGCGGGTGGTGATCCTGTGCGGTGAAGGCCGCCATTTCACCGCCGGCATCGACATGGAGGCGCTGGCCCATATCGGTCAGATGGCCGGCAGCAAGGGCTGCCCGGCGCGGGCCCGCGAGAACGTGCGCAAGTTCATCCTGCATGCGCAGGACTGCTTCAACAGCGTGGAGCGCCTGCGCGTGCCGATGATCGCCGCCGTGCATGGCGCCTGCATCGGCGCCGGCATCGACCTGATCGCCGCCTGCGACATGCGCTACAGCACGCTCGACGCCAAGTTCTCGATCAAGGAAGTGGACCTGGCCGTCACCGCCGACGTCGGTACCCTACAGCGCCTGCGTCATGTCATCGGCCTGCCGCTCCTGACCGAGCTGGCCTATACCGCCGAAATCTTCGACGGCCGCAAGGCCCAGAACATCGGCCTGGTCGCCCAGGCCTACGCCACGCGCGAGGAACTGCTGGCGCAAGTGGAGCAGCTGGCCCGCCGCATCGCCGCCAAGTCGCCGCTCACGGTGCGCGGCATCAAGCACAACCTGCTCTACTCGCGCGACCACTCGGTGCGCGAGGGCCTGGAGATGGTCGCCACCTGGAATGCCGCCATGCTGGTGTCCGACGATCTGACGGAGGCGGTGACGGCGCAGCTGCAGAAGCGCGAGGCGAAGTTCGCGGACTAGTGGGGAACGCGAACTGTAGGGTGGGCAAAAGGCCGCGAGGCCGTTGCCCACGCGGATCGCGACAACCGCGTGGGCACGCTACGCTTTGCCCACCCTACCCCCTGCCTTCTCAGAACTGATACTTCACAAACGCCTGCGCGAAGTCGCGATCCGCCAGGGTGTTGTATACGCCGCCGCCCCAGTACCAGGCATAGCCCAGGCTGAACGACAGGGCCTGCTGATAGCGGAACTCGAACACCGTGTTGACCTGCTTGCGGCCCTTGACGAAATTGCCGGCCGGTCCGGGCGAGATGCCGCCCACGTCCTGCGAGAACAGGATGAAGGGCTTGAGCGTGACATTGGGCACGATCTGCTCGTAACTGAGCAGGCCGATGACCCGATAGCCCCAGGACAGCGAGGTGGGATAGCCGGAGTGGTCTTGCTGGTGCGGATTGAAGCGGATGCCATCCGGGCCGTAGGAGCAATCCGGGATGTTGGAGCAGCCCATGCGCGAGCCATCGGAGCCGGAACCATCGGCGCCGGCGGTCGGGGCGGAGGTGGAATTGGGGCCTTCCAGCACCAGTTGGTCGTAGGACGGCAGGAATGGCACGTACTCCGCGCCCGCCTCGTAGACCAGGATGATCTGGTCGGCGCCGATCGGATTGTCGGTGGCACCCAGCACGCGCGTCGCGCCAAGGTTGAACTGGAAGTCCTGCATGCGCTGGTAGCCCTGGATATAGCAGGGGCTGTTCTTGTCGTAGGCGTAATACGGATGCTGGAACGTGTTGAAGCCGTACTGCGCGTCCTCGGCCGTGCCCGGCTGCGGGAAGCAGGGTGTGTTCTCCCCTACCACGCCGCCGCGATACGGAATGACGAAGTTGGGGAAATAACGCTGCGCGCCGGCGGCATGGCCGACGATGAGATTGAACGTATCCGTGGAGATGCGCTGGCCGCTCTGGTTGACCGCATCGCTGCTGCCGTACAGCTCGGTCTGGCCGTTCGGCCCCAGGCCGACGCCGCCGACGCCAAGCGCACCCAGTGCGCTGGTGCCTTCGCAATTGATGTTGGGCTCGCCGCAGCGCGTGCCCTGGGCGCCGAGTGCGGCGAAGGCCAGGTCGTGCGCGTCGACCTGCATCGGCTTGTTCGGGCGATAGGCCACCTCGCCCTGGATCGAATAGCTGCCCACCGTGGTGTTGAAGCTGGCGCCGATCAGGTGAATGTCTTCCGGATATTCCAGCATGAAGCGCACGGTCTGCACGTTCAGTGCGCTGGAAGTGGCCTGCGTCGGATTGCCGGACGCGAACAGCGGGAAGTTCGGGCAGTCCTGCAGCAGCGAGACCACATCGGTGGCGTCGTTGTCGCGCTTGTTGCCTTCCCTGCGGCCGCAGCTCGGGTAGCCGGAGAACAGGCTCGCGTACGGCAGGCGCGAGTGGTAGTTCATGTAATAGAGGGAAACGTCGGTGCCGTTGTTGAAGTTGTCCAGGTAGTAATCGAGCTTGACGCCGTACTGGCCTGCGGTGCGCGGCTTCAGGTCCGGCACGCGGTTGATGGTGATGCAGGTCGGCGTCAGCGCGGTGAGGACGTTGTCGCCCAGCTTGCCCAGGCAGTCGGGATCTTCCGGCGCCTGGCCGAAGCCGGCGCTGAGCGTCTGGCCGGTGTTGTTGGTGCCGACGTTGATGCTGGAGAAATAGGTGCCCGGCGTCGGCGCCTCGATCGGCTTCCATTCCAGCTGGTAGAAGCCTTCGGTGGTGAAATTCTCGAACGGGCTCAGGCTCAGGTCGATCATGTTCACCGGCACGAAGTCTTCCTCGACCTGGGTGCCGATGCGGTAGAAATTGTTGGCGTTGACCGGGTTGGCCGAGTTGACGCTGTTGATCACCAGGGTGGTGCTCTCGCCCCAGTTGACCAGCTGGCGGCCGAGCTTGAAGGTCAGGTCATGATCCGGCCACAGCGTCACCTTGCCGAAGAAATAGCTGTCCAGGTACTGCATATTGGTGCCGGCCTGGGCCAGCACCTCGCCATCGGTGCGCTTGCTGCGCACATAGCCGCCGGGCCCGTAGAAGCGGCCGCACACCGCGCCCACATTCGGCACCAGCGAAGGCAACCCCCCGGCATTGAGGATCGGGTCGACCAGGCCGGCAATCGGCTGCAGCAGACTGCCCAGCGGGCCGGCCAGGCCGGCGCAGGGGCCGCCGACCAGACCATTCAGGGTCGGCAGCGTGGTGCCGACGCGGCCGACCTGGTTGACGTTTTGCGGCGTAATCTCGTTGGGGTGCGTTTCGGTGAAGTTGTTGTTGACGACATCGTAGAAATACAGCGCGCGGGCGAATACGCCGAAGTTGCCATAGGTCAGCGTGAGGTCGGAGGTGACCTTGCCCGGCGCCTGGAAGATATCGCCCTTGTGGCCGTAATTGAGATCGCCGCGGTCGGAGTTGTTGGTGAACGAACCGGGCGCCGCCGTCAGGTGCTCCGCCGGATAGACCTGCGTACGGAACAGGCCCTGGCAGATCTGGTAGGGAAAACCGCAGACCGTGGGATTGATATCGCCCTTGGCGATCAGATACTGGGCCGGGCTCTGCGTGCGCACGCCGATGCCGGCGGTGAGGGTGGTGTTGAGCACCCCTTTCACCTCGTCATGGCCGAACAGCGGCTCGAAGCTGAAATCGATGGCCCAAACCCGGGGTGCGTATAGCGACAGGCACAGCAAGGCCGTCAACGCACTCCAACGGACAACACCCACACCCAGTGCTCTGGATTGCATGGTCCTGTCTCCCCCTCGCACGGCAGATAGACCCGCCGTTTATTTTTCCGCGCCGATGCAGCCAATCGGATAACTAGGGTTACCCAACATCAATACGGTTGATTTTCAAATACCATACAACGGCTTTGCGCCGGAGTCACCCTATATTTATCTGTATTCAGGGGGGAGCTGCCGCCGCTCCGCGATCACTGCCCAGCGGCGGCCGGCGGCTCGGCCTGGGGCTTGGCGCCGTGGCGCGGATGGGCGGCGAAGAAGGCCCAGATCTCGCTGGTGTCGTCGAAAGCCCGGCTTTGCGGGCCCGCCATCGATTCCTTCAGCCCGTCCGGCAGGCTGCCGGCCCAGTGATGGCCGAGGTCATCCACGGTCACTGCCTGCACTTCGGTGCCGGCGTCGCAATCCTTCCACGTTTCACGCAGCACCAGAGGTCCGGGCTGGGCCGTCTGGGCATCGCCGCTGCAGTGCAGATCGCGCACCCAGGCGACGACGGTAGAGGACACCGGCGGCATTCCCGGCGTATCGCCCCAGGGACTGACGCGCGTACCGCCGTCATAAGGCACCAGCGGATCGCGCCGCCCGTAAATCAGCAGCACCGACAAGGGCACACGCGGCGCGGCGTTCTGCGCGCGCAGGCTGCCCACCGCCGCGATCGCGGCGAAGCGCTCGCTCAGCTCCACGCCCAGGCGCTGCGTCATGCCGCCGCCGCTGGAGAAGCCGGCGGCGAAAATGCGGCCCGGATCGAGGGTATAGCGGCGGCCAAGCTGGTCCAGCACGGCGCGGGCATAGGCGACGTCGTCGTTGTTCAGGATGTTTTCGTCCTGCACGCCCGGATCACCGCTGTTCCAGACGCGGGGATTGAGTTTGAAATTGGTGGGCAGCCAGATGTGCGGCGGCCGCGCTTCCAGGCCAACCAGGATGAAGCCGTTCAGGTCGGAAGCCTCGATCCAGCGGAACATGGACAGGCTGTCTTCGGCATTGCTGCCTGCCCCATGCAGCACCAGCACCAGCGGCCACGGCGCCGCGCGGCTGCCGCTGGGGAAATGCAGGTAGTAGCTGCGGCCAGTCCCCTGCACATCGATGGGGAGGCGCTGCAGCGGCGGGTTGGCCTCGTCGCTGCGCCGGTCGCTCCAGGCTGCGCCAGCGGGCAGCAGCGCGGCGGCGAGCAGCACCGCGCCAGCGGCGACGGGACGCAGCCGCTTCAGCCATTTGCAGCAGTATCCGCCTCCGCCCATACCGCACTCCCCTGTCAGGTCAGCAGACTCTCCGTCAAACGCCGCAGCAGCGCAATCAGCGCTCCCGCGCGCTGCGGCTCCCAGGCATAGGGCGCCGACTCATCCATATAGCAGGCTTGCGCCATTTCCAGCTGCAGGGCCTGCACGCCCTCGCCCGGGCGCCCGTAATGGCGCGTGATATAACCGCCCTTGAAGCGGCCATTGCAGATCGAGCTGAAGCCGTCGGCGGATTGCAGCACCCGCATCGCCGTCGCTTGCAGGGCGGCGCCGCAGCTGGCGCCGTCGGCGGTGCCGAGATTCAGGTCCGGCAGCTGCCCGGCGAAGAAGCGCGGCACCTGCGAACGGATGGAATGGCCGTCGAGCAGGATGGCCTGGCCATGGCGCGCCTTGATCTGCGCCAGCGTCGCGGCCAGCGTCTGGTGATACGGCGCCCAGTACAGCGCCTTGCGCTGCGCGATCTGCTGTGCATCCGGCTTGCGCCCGGCCAGGTACAGATCCTCGTTGGCGAAGCTGCGCGTCGGGCACAGCTCGGTATTGTCGGCGCCCGGATACAGGACGGTGTCGCCGGGGTCGCGGTTGAGATCGACGACGTAGCGCGAATGCGTCGCCACCATCAGGCCCGCGCCCAGCTCCAGCGCGAACTGGTACAGCAGGTGCACATGCCAGTCGGTGTCCGGCACGGTCTGCGCCAGGGCCGTCATGCCCTCGCGCAGCTCCGGTGGCACATAGGTGCCGGCGTGCGGCACGTTTATCAGCAGCGGGGTGCTGCCGGGCACCAGGGTGAACAAGTTCGCGGCGGATTTGGCGTTCGTATTCATGCAGGCAATGGAGCGACGGTCCCGGCATAGTAACGGCCGACACAGGGGGTTGCGCCGAAGGCATAAGCCAGCTCCGCCGGGCGCTCGATCTCCCATAGCGCCAAGTCGGCGCGTAGCCCGACGGCGATGCGCCCCGCCTCGTTCTGCAAACCCAGCGCCCGCGCCGCATGGCGCGTCACGCCCGCCAGCGCCTCGGCCGGCGTCAGCCGGAACAGGGTGCAGGCCAGGTTCAACATCAGCAGCAGCGAGGTGCAGGGCGAGGTGCCGGGATTGCAGTCGGTGGCGAGCGCCATCGGCACGCCGCGCTCGCGCAGGGCCACGATCGGCGGCAGCCGCGTTTCACGCAGGAAGTAGTAGGCACCCGGCAGCAGCACCGCCACGGTGCCGGCGCGGGCCATCGCGTCCACCGAAGCTGGCGAAGTGTATTCAAGATGATCGGCGGAGAGCGCGGCGTAATGCGCCGCCAGGCCGGCGCCGCCCAGATCGGACAGCTGATCCGCATGCAGCTTCACCGGCAGGCCCAGGCTGCGCGCCTTCTCGAAGACGCGGGCGGTCTGCGCCGGGCTGAAGCCGATGCCTTCGCAGAACGCATCGACCGCATCGGCCAGTCCGGCGGCGTGAATCGCCGGCAGCATCTCCTCGCAGACCAGCGTAATGTAATCGTCGGCATGCCCCGCGTATTCCGGCGGCAGTGCATGCGCGCCGAGGAAGGTGGTTTTCACTTCGATGGCGCAACTCGCTGCCAGTTGCCGTGCCACCCGCAGGATGCGGCTTTCGGTGACGGTGTCGAGGCCGTAACCCGACTTGATCTCCACCGTGGTGACGCCTTCGGCCAGTAGCGCCGCCACCCGCCGGCTGCTTTGCCGCAGCAGGTCCAGATCGCTGGCCGCGCGGGTGGCCCGCACCGTCGACACGATGCCGCCCCCTGCCCTGGCGATCTCTTCATAGCTGGCGCCCTGCAGGCGCTGCTCGAACTCGCCGGCGCGGCTGCCTGCATAAACCAGGTGGGTATGGCAGTCGATCAGGCCCGGCGTCAGCCAGCCGCCGCGGCAATCGTGCTCGACCTGCGCCTTCCAGCCCGATGGCAGTTCGGCGCGCGGCCCAACCCAGGCGATGCGCCCGTCGCGCGCAGCCACCGCGCCGTCCTCGACCGTGCCATAAGCGTCCGCGCCGCCATCAAAGGTCGCCAGCCGGGCGTTGAGCCAGATTGCGTCCCAGTGATTCAAATGCGGGCTCCTGTTTTCTGCGACATCAATGATAGAAGCATGGCGCCTTCAAGCTTATTCCCCTCTCCCGCTTGCGGGAGAGGGGTTGGGGAGAGGGCCGTCACAATTGAAAGACTGCCCTCTCCCGGCCCTTCGGGCCACCCTCTCCCGCAAGCGGGAGAGGGGACTTGAACCTTCGCAGTGCTGCGAAATGAAATGGTCGCAGCACTAATTGAGCAGGCGCTTCATCACGCCGCGATAGCGCTTCAGGCTGGCCTCGCCCTGCGCATGCGCGCCGTCGCGCACCTGCCACTGCCCCGCCACCATCACGTCCCGCACCGGCGCGCGCACCGGGCCGAAAATCGCCGCGTCGAGCAGGCCGTCTTCGCTCTGCTCGGCCAGCGCGGCATCATTGCAGTTGAGCACCACCCAGTCGGCGCGGAAGCCCTCGGCCAGCTGGCCGATGTTCTGTCCCAGCGCCTGCGCGCCGCCGGCACAGGTGGCGCGGTACAGATGGCCGCCGAGCGAATCGCCGATGGCGAAGGCCAGCACGTTGCGCCGTTCCAGCTTGAGCCGCTGGCCGTATTCGAACAGGCGCAGTTCCAGAAAGGGATCGACCGCCGCATGGCTGTCGCCGCCGATGCCGATCCTGCCGCTGGCGCGCAGGTAGGACGCGGCGTTGAAGAAGCCGTCGCCGAGATCGCCCTCGGTGGTGGGGCACAGCCCGGCCACCGCGCCGGTGCGCGCCAGGGACTTGGTCTCGTTGGCGTCCATATGCGTGGCATGCACCACGCACCAGCGCGCATCCAGCTGCACATTGTCCAGCAGCCAGGCCACCGGGCGCGTACCGCCCCAACTGAGGCAGTCGTCGACTTCTTTCTGCTGCTCGGCAGCATGGATATGGATCGGCGCCTTGGCGTCGATGCGCTCCATGGCCGCCACCACCGCCTTCAGCTCTTCCGGCGTCACGGCGCGCAGCGAATGCGGCGCCACGCCGATGCGCTGCAGTGCGTCGCCGCCGACCGTTTTCGCCAGCGACTCAAGAATGCGGCCGAACCCGTCGAGCGAATTGATGAAGCGCCGCTGCCCCACGGTGGGCGCGATGCCGCCGAAATTGCCGTGCGCGTAGAACACCGGCAGCAGGCTCAGGGCGATGCCGGTGCCGCGCGCCGCCGCGGCGATGCGCTCGCCGGTCTCGGCCAGGTTGGCGTAGGGCCGTCCCTGCGGATCGTGATGCAGATAATGGAACTCCGCCACGGCGGTATAGCCGGCGCGCAGCATCTCGATATAGAGCTGGGCGGCGATGACTTCCACGTCATCCGGCGTCAGGTTCTCGAGGAAGCCATACATCAGCTTGCGCCAGGACCAGAAGCTGTCGCCCTGCGGGCCGCCCTTTTCGGTCAGCCCCGCCATGGCGCGCTGGAAGGCGTGCGAGTGCAGATTCGGCATGCCGGGAATCGCCGGCCCGCGCAGGCGCTCGGCATCGCCCGCAGCTGCGCCCGGTGTTGCCTTGGCAATCAAGCCGTCCTGTCCGACCTCGAACAGCACATCGCGGGCCCAGCCCGAGGGCAGCAGCGCGGATTCGGCGAAGTAGTTTTTTGTCATTGTTGTAGTCCTTTCCTCCAGCTTATCGGGCGATGGTTCGGGCGAGGCTCAGGCGAACGACGGCAGTATGCTCCCGACCAGCGCGGTCAGCTTGCCCTCTTCCAGGAATTGCGTCGCCGCCGCGATGTCCGGGGCGAAGTAGCGATCCTCGGCGTAGAACGGCACGCGCCCGCGCACCAGCGCATGCACGTTCTGCAACACCGGCGAGGTTGCGAGCGGTGCGTGGAAGTCGATGCCCTGCGCCGCCGCCAGCAACTCGATGCCGACGATGCAGCGCGTGTTGGCCGCCATCTCCAGCAGGCGCCGCGCGGCGAAGGTGGCCATGCTGACATGATCCTCCTGGTTGGCCGAGGTGGGCAGGCTGTCGACGCTGGCCGGATGCGCCAGCGACTTGTTCTCCGAGGCCAGGGCGGCAGCGGTGACATGCGCCATCATGAAGCCGGAATTGAGTCCCGGCTCACGCACCAGGAATGGCGGCAGGCCGGACAGGGTGGCGTCGATCAGCAGCGCGATGCGCCGCTCGGACAGCGCGCCGATCTCGGCGATGGCCAGCGCCAGGGTATCGGCGGCCAGGGCCACCGGCTCGGCGTGGAAGTTGCCGCCGGACAGCACCTCGCCGGTGTCGGTAAAGACCAGGGGATTATCGGTGACCGCATTAGCCTCTATGGTCAGGGTGGCGGCGACATTGCGGATCAGATCCAGGCAGGCGCCCATCACCTGCGGCTGGCAGCGCAGGCTATACGGGTCCTGCACTCGATCGTCGTTGACCAGGTGCGAGCGGCGGATCTCGCTGCCGCCGAGCAGCTTGCGATATTTATCCGCGACGTCGATCTGCCCCGGCTGGCCGCGCACCGCATGGATGCGCGGATCGAACGGCGCATCGCTGCCGCGCGCGGCATCGACCGACAGCGCGCCGCTCACCACCGCCGCCGCGAACAGGTCCTCTGCCTCGAACAGACCGCGCAGCGCCAGCGCGGTCGAAACCTGGGTACCGTTGAGCAGGGCCAGGCCTTCCTTCGCCGCCAGGGTCAGGGGCTGCAAGCCGGCGCCTGCCAGGCCGTCCCGCGCCGGCAGCAGCTTGCCGCCGACGCGCACCTCGCCCTCGCCCATCAGCGCCAGCGTCATGTGCGCCAGCGGCGCCAGATCGCCGGAAGCGCCGACCGAACCCTTCGACGGAATGCAGGGATAGACCCCGGCGTTGTGCAGCGCCAGCAGGGCCTCGATCACCAGCGGCCGCACGCCGGAAAAGCCCCGCGCCAGGCTGGCCGCCTTCAGCGCCAGGATCAGGCCCACGGTGGCGTCGTCGAGCAATGCGCCAATGCCCACCGCGTGCGAGCGCACCAGGTTGGCCTGCAGCTGTTCCAGCTGTGCATCCGGAATATGCGTCTTGGCCAGCTTGCCGAAGCCGGTATTGATGCCGTAGGCCGGCGCGCCCTGCGCCACCACCGCATGCACGGTGGCGGCCGAGGCCAGGATGGCCGCGTCGGCGGCCGGGTCGATGCTCAACTGGATGCCGCCGCCGGCGATGCGGCGGATATCGGCAAGACTCAGCGCGCCGGGTTTGATCTGCATGGGGGCTCTGTTATCCATTGATCATCGGCAGTTTGAGGCCGTTCTGTTGCGCGCAGTCGATGGCGATATCGTAGCCCGCGTCCGCATGGCGCATCACGCCGCTAGCGGGATCGTTGGTCAACACCCGTTCGATGCGCTTCGCCGCTTCCGGCGTGCCGTCGCAGACGATGACCATGCCGGCATGCTGCGAGAAGCCCATGCCGACGCCGCCGCCATGATGCAGCGACACCCAGGTGGCGCCGCTGGCGCAGTTGAGCAGGGCGTTGAGCAGGGCCCAGTCGGACACCGCATCGGAGCCGTCTTTCATCGCCTCGGTCTCGCGGTTGGGACTGGCCACCGAGCCCGAGTCCAGGTGATCGCGGCCGATCACCACCGGCGCCTTCAGCTCGCCCTTCGCCACCATCTCGTTGAACGCCAGGCCGACGCGGGCGCGGTCGCCCAGGCCGATCCAGCAGATGCGCGCCGGCAGGCCCTGGAACTTGATGCGCTGCTGCGCCATGTCGAGCCAGTTATGCAGATGCGCGTTGTCCGGCAGCAACTCCTTCACCTTGGCATCGGTGCGGCGGATGTCCTCCGGATCGCCGGACAGCGCCGCCCAGCGGAACGGGCCGATGCCGCGGCAGAACAGCGGGCGGATATAGGCCGGCACGAAACCGGGGAAATCGAAGGCGTTCTTGACGCCCTGCTCCAGCGCCATCTGCCGGATGTTGTTGCCGTAGTCCACCGTCGGAATGCCGAGGGCGTGGAAGCCGAGCATGGCGCGCACCTGCACCGCCATCGAAGCCTTCGCCGCCTGGATCACGCCGGCGGGATCGGCAGTGCGCTGCTGCGCCGCCTGCTCCAGCGTCCAGCCGGCCGGCAGGTAGCCGTTGAGCGGGTCGTGGGCGCTGGTCTGGTCGGTGACCAGGTCCGGACGTGCTTTCGCATCGCCGGCCTGCGCGCGCTTGAGCAGTTGCGGGAACACCTCGGCTGCGTTGCCGAGCAAGCCGACCGAAACTGGCTTACCTGCCGCGTGCGACTCGGCGATGATATTCAGCGCTTCATCCAGGGTAGCGGCCTGCCGGTCCAGGTAGCGCGTATCCAGCCGCATCTGGATGCGGCGCGGCTCGCACTCCACCGCCAGCATCGAAGCGCCGGCCATGGTCGCCGCCAGCGGCTGCGCCCCGCCCATGCCGCCAAGCCCGCCGGTGAGGATCCACTTGCCCTTGAGGGAGCCGCCGAAATGCTGGCGCCCGGCTTCGACAAAGGTTTCGTAAGTACCCTGCACGATGCCCTGGCTGCCGATGTAGATCCAGGAGCCGGCGGTCATCTGGCCGAACATCATCAGGCCCTTGGCGTCGAGCTCGTGGAAATGTTCCCAGGTGGCCCAGTGCGGCACCAGGTTGGAGTTGGCGATCAGCACGCGCGGCGCGTCGGCATGAGTCTTGAACACGCCCACCGGCTTGCCGGACTGGATCAGCAGCGTCTCGTCGGCTTCCAGCTTCTCCAGCGCCGCGACGATGCGGTCGTAGCATTCCCAGTTGCGCGCCGCGCGGCCGATGCCGCCGTAGACGATCAGGTCTTCCGGCTTCTCCGCCACTTCCGGATCGAGATTATTCATCAGCATGCGCAGGGGGGCTTCGGTGAGCCAGGACTTCGCGTGCAGCGTGGTGCCGCGATGGGCGCGGATCACGCCGGGTCGGTGCATGGTGGTCATGGTGGTGCCTGCTCCATGTGGTCGGAAGGATGGCCGGTCGGCGCCTTCAGTTGATGCATATGTATATACATATTAAAGTGTGTGGGCAATGACCGCAACGATTCCCGATCTGGATGGTGAAGGCCCCCTGTGGCTGCAGGTGCGGCGCGCACTGGCCCACCCGATCCTGGACGGAACCTGGCAGCCCGGCGCCAAGATCCCCGCCGAAACCGAGCTGACCGAGCGCTACGGCGCCTCGCGCATGACCGTCAACAAGGCCCTGCACAGCCTGGCGCAGGACGGCCTGGTGGAGCGCCGGCGCAAGCGCGGCACCATCGTCGCCGACCGCGCCCAACAGCACCCGGTGTTCGAGATCTGGGACGTGGCGGCGGAAGTGCGGCGCGCCGGCGCGATCTATACCTTCAACGTATTCGAACGGGAGATCGTCGCCGGCGACAGCGAACATGGCCGCCTGCCCGGACTCGGCCCGGACGCGCGACTGCTGTGGCTGTTGGTGGAGCATTTCTCCGATGCCCACCCGGTGCAACTGGAGGAACGCCTGATCAGCCTGGCCTCCGCTCCCAAGGCCGCGCGCGAATCGTTCCGCAAGACCTCGCCCAGCGAATGGCTGTTGCAGCACGTGCCCTGGACCCAGGCCGAGCACGCCATCCTGGCGCGGGAAGCACGCGGCCGCATCGCAAAACTGCTGCAGCTGCGCCCCGGCAGCGCCTGCCTGGTGGTGGAGCGGCAGACCTGGGACGGAGAAACCCCCGTCACCTTCGCCCGGCTATGGCATCCCGGCGAGCATCATCGCCTGGTGGGCCGTTTCGAGCCGCGGAAGTATTAGCGAAACTCTGATCAATTCAAGAATCGTCATTCCGGCGAAAGCCGGCCCCGATACGGTGCCCGGAACGGTGGGTGCGGGAGGGGCCGGAGCGCCTGCGACTTGCGAGATCAATTCGGGGCCGATCCGCCTGCTCCCGCACCCACGCTGCGCGGCACCGTGTCGCAGGCGGAATCCAGGGAATCCAGCGCTGCGCTTGAAGCTCTGGACCCCGGCTTTCGCCGGGGTGACGATTGATCAGAGTTTCCTTAGGTAGCTCTACGCCTGTCCGCTCCTGATACAGACTCGATCACCAGCCCGCAGGCCAACCGATTTCTGTCATCCTGACCGGAATAACCAGCGGCACAGACAGGAGACCCCATGCAGTCCTCGAATCGGCAGTGGTTGTTGAAGACCCGCCCCGAAGGCCCGCAGGTCGATCCGGCGAACTTCGAGAAGCGCGAAGTCCCGATACCCTCGCCGCTGCGTGACGGCGAGTTCCTGGTGCGCAACCGCTGGTTCTCCTGCGATCCCTCGCAGCGCCCGTGGATGGATGCCCACACCTATCTGCCGCCGGTGCCCCTCGGCGAGGTCATGCGCGCGCTCGCCGGCGGCGAGGTGATCGAATCACGGCATCCGGGCTTCAAGCCCGGCGATCTTGTTACCGGCCTGTTCGGCTGGCAAGACTACACGGTGAGCAACGGCCGCGACGAGCTTGGCACCGTAACACGGCTCGCGCCCGGCATCGATCTGCCGGCCGCGCTTTCCGTATTCGGAATCACCGGCATGACGGCGTACTTCGGGCTGTTCGAAGTCGGCAAGCCCCGCGATGGCGACACGGTCGTCGTCAGCGGCGCCGCGGGCGCCACTGGCGTGATCGCGGCGCAGCTCGCGAAAGCCAGCGGCCATCGCACCATCGGCATCGCCAGCGGGCAGGACAAGTGCCGCTGGCTGCGCGAGGAGATCGGCCTGGATGCGACCGTCGATTACAAGGCGGAGTCGACGATGGACGCGCTGCGCGCGCTGTGCCCGGAGGGCATCAATGTGTACTTCGACAATGTCGGCGGCGACATGCTCGACGCCGGACTCGCCAACCTCGCGCCCGGTGCGCGCGTCATGCTCAGCGGCGCCATCTCGGGATACGGCAACTTCGACGAGATGCCGGTGATCCGGCACTATGTCAACCTGATCCTGAAAGGCGCGAGCATGTCGGGCTTTCTGGTGTTCGATTACCTGGCCCGCAGCGCGGAAGCCGTGGCCCGCATGAGCCCCTGGCTCGCCGCCGGCAAGCTCAAGAATCCGATCGATATCGCGGAAGGATTCGACGCCGCGCCCGAGGCGCTGCGTCGCTTGTTCGCGGGCAAGAACCGCGGCAAGCAGCTGGTGAAGCTGGACTAAAAGGTCCCATGCAGACCAAGCTTCTCATCAATCTCGGCACGCTCAACTAGCCCGGGGTGCGCAATGCATACCCGGATATGCCGGCATGTCGCGTGCGCGGTGCGCACCCTGCGCCGGCTGAATTAGAGTAGCGATAATGAAATTAGACAAGCACATCATGTTTGGTGGTTTGTGTGTGATGGCCGTTTTGGCGATATTCGCATTCGAATATGCTCCAGTCCTTCATACAAAGGAGGTGCCTCCACTACCCAAACCCGTGGCACAAGCAGTCTTGCAAGACTATTCGACAACTCAACCGACGAAGAAAGTAATGCCGACGGATCATCCGGCGGTCGACTGGAACAAGGAGTTCCAAACCTCTTCCGACTACTTCCCGCTCCTTGCTAAAGCAGCTAAAGCCGGATTGGAAGGGGATGGGCGAGCAGCCTACTACGTGTCACGGAAGTGGTTGGAGTGCGCAGCGTATGCTCACCAATACGGTAGCGCTGAGCATCCCGAGGAGAAGTTCAATGAGGCAATGGGTCAATCTGCGTATGCACCGCCTGAATTGATAGAGAAGCAGAGGAGGCAGTTTCAAGCGTGCTCGGGTTTTTACAAACTCGGCGACCCTAAAGGTAACGATGTGTTCGCAGATCTACCGAATCGGGAAGGAGGTTATAGGTCTCCTAAGTTCTGGATGGATCTTGCTTATCAGAATAACGATCCGATTGCGCAGACGGTGCATGCAGCATTGGCGGTGAGCTCTACATCACCTAATTCAGACCAGATCCAAGCGGCGCAGACGGATATCAACAATGCGATTGCTTCTGGAGACCCAGAGGCGCTCTTCGACGCGGGAATGATGATTACGAATGGACTTTATACCGACCGTGTCGAGGGATTTGCCCTGTCGCTTGCTGCCTGTGACCTGGGGCATGACTGTACCGCAGCAAACAGTACCGGTGACGATCTTCCCTTTGGGGAATGCGTAGCGATGGGAACGTGTGCACCGGGCAGCGTGTTTTCTGACTGGGTAACAAAGAATATAGGTGCGGATGGGTATGCGCAGGCATATGCCCGCGCGCAGCAGATTAAAGATGCCTTGGCTCAAGGTGACACGAGCGCTCTACAACAATTTGCAAAGCTTAAGGATTAGCCGGCCGGCGTCGGCCGCCGCCTTTCGGCCAAGCGGCGCCAGGAGCAGTTACAGATCACCCGCCCTGGCTGCCCACGCCTTCGTGGCCTGACAGGTTTCCATGGCACGCTTATAGGCTTCGCGTCCGCGAACACGGGCCAGATAGGCCTGCTCTGCCTGGCCGAGGGTGACGCCCCCCGCCCTTCGGGCCAAGCCCAAGGCGTAGGTGACTGAAATGTCGGCCGCCGTGAAGGTCTCGCCGGCAAGATAGGGCGAGCGCGCAAGCTGCCGTATCACCAAACCAAGCCGGCTATCGAACACCCGCTGCGCCTGGCCGGCGCTCCAGTTCTGCCGCTCGGCCTCGGGCGCGGAATTGCGGGCGCCGACGACGAAGTAAATGGAAGCCGCGAGGCCGGCTTCACCGAGGTGAAGGAACTGCTGGTACGCGGGGAACGCCGGATCGTGCGGATCCGGCGCCAGCGGCGTCGGCCCGTAGCGGGCCATCAGGTACTCCATGATCGCAATCGACTCGACCATCGTCACATCGCCATCCTGGATCGCGGGGATGAACCCGGCAGGATTGACGGCCAGAAACTCGGGATCGTTCTCGACTCCGGCCAGCAGGTCCACCGACCTCAACCGGTACGCGAGCCCCATCTCCTCCAGCAGCCAGACGACCCGGAAACCCCTTCCCTCGCCAAAGACTGTGATCATTTATCGCAATCCTTCGTTGATGCGGCCCGCTTCAATCGCCCGTCATCGGCGCGAGCAAAACCGCAATACCGGCCGCCTTTTCGTGATACCGCTCAATCTCCGCCGGAATGAGATCATCGTACCGCTCCAAAGCGGTCGCTGGACGGGGTCGGCAACGGGCTGACCGCTTGGCTAATGCTTGACGGCCCCCGCCTCCGACATCACCCGCGCCTGCGGATAGCCCTGGTGCGACACCTTGTCGAATGCCTGCTGCGCCACGGCTTCGCTGGGAAACGGTCCCAGGCGCACGCGGTACAGGGTGCTGCCGGAAGCGTTGGTGATGGACGTCGATTCGCCGCGAAAGCCGATGTTCTGCAGCAGGTTCAGCGTGGTCTGGGCGTTGCCCTGATCGGCGAAGCTGCCGATCTGCACGAACCATAGCCTGGCCTGCGCCGGGGCGCTGCTGACGATGGGCGGCGGCGGGGGTGGCGGTGCCGCGGCGAGCTTGGGCGCGGCGGGCACCGGCGGCGGCGCCACCGGCTTGGGCGGCGCCGGCGGTGCTGCGGCGGTGGTCGGCTTCGCCGCGGGCGGCGCGATTTGTGCCAGTTTCTGCTCGGGCGGCTTGGGCACAGGCGTGGGAGTGGGCTTGGCCGCTGCCACGGGATTCGGCGCTAGCGGTTTGGGCTTCGGCACAGCCGCCGCCGGCGGCGCGGATGCAGTCTCGGACAGTGCGGGCGCCGAGGCATCCACCGCGTCAACCGACTCGGGCAGCGCCGCCGCATGCGCCGGCGCCGCCGAGGCGACGGTCGGTGAGGTGGCGGTCGGCGTCACCGCGGTGGCATCGGCCGGCGCAGTCGCTTCCGCCGAAGACGTGGGAGCGGCGCCATCCAGGCCGTTGGCGGTCAAGGGCAAGGTGGTGCTGGGCACGCCCTTCTCGCCGGATTCCGGCCAGCTGTCCGGCAGCAGCCAGGACAGCACGAACACCAGAACCAGCAGGACCAGCAGACCGACCAGGCGACGCTTCAGGGTATCGTTCATTTACTTCGTCAAGAAAGCGGGAATCAAAACAACAGGTCCGCCACCGCGGCGACGGTGAGGAAGGAGCCGCACACCAGGATGCGATCATCCGGCCCGGCGAGGGCCTGCGCCGCGCGGTAGGCCTCGGCAACGCCATCCAGCACCTGCCCGTTCAGACCCGCAACGGCCGCCCTTTGTTGCAGGCTCCGCGCATCGAGGCCGCGCGGCGGCGGCAGTCCGCCGAACAGCGTGCCCTGCACCAGCGGCGCCAGCACCGCGCAGACGGCCTCCACCGGCTTGTCGGCGAGCATGCCCAGCACCAGCCAGGTCTTGCCCGGTCCACGCTCGCTACGCAGATTATCCGCCAGAACCTCGGCGGATTCGACATTGTGGGCAACATCCAGAATGGTATTGCCGATGCGCTGGTAGCGTCCCGCCAGGGTCAGAGCCGGCAACGCGGCGCGCAACGCCGCTTCATTGACCGGGCATAGCGGCTGCAGGGCGTTCACCGCGGCCAGCACGCCGGCCGCGTTGCGGTACTGCACCTCACCCGCCAGCGCCGGCGGCGGCAGCGCGGCATAAGCAACCGTGCCGCCGCGCCAGTTCCAGCTGCGATCGGCATTGTGCGTCCAGGCAAAATCGCGCCCCAGCAGGGCCAGCGGCGCGCCAACGGCTGCGGCGTGCTGCAACAGGCGCTGCGGCGGCGAGGTTTCCACGTAGATCGCCGGCTTGCCGGCGCGCATGATGCCGGCCTTCTCGAAGCCGATGCTGTCGCGATCCGGCCCGAGCCAGTCGGTGTGATCCAGGCCGATATTGGTGACCAGGGCGCAGTCGGCATCGACGATGTTCACCGCGTCGAGCCGCCCGCCCAGCCCCACTTCCAGCACCTGCACCTGCACCGCCGCCTCATGGAACAGCCATAGCGCGGCCAGCGTGCCGAACTCGAAATAGGTCAGCGGAATTTCCGCCCGCGCCGTTTCGATCGCCGCGAACGCGCGGCACAGCGCCTCGTCCGAAACCTCGACGCCGTCGATGGCGACGCGCTCGTTGTAGCGCAGCAGGTGCGGTGAAGTGAAACGCCCGACGCGATAACCGGCCGCCTGATAGATCGCCGCCGCCAAGGTCACGCTGGAACCCTTGCCATTGGTGCCGGCGACGGTCAGCGTCACCGACTGCGCCGGCAGCAAGCCCAGTCGCAGCGCCACCGCTCGCGTCCGCTCCAGGCCCAGCTCGATGGCCTTGGGGTGGGTGCGTTCCTGGTAAGAGAGCCAGTCGGCAAGCGAATTGCTGGCAAAAGCCATTGAAGTCATCTGCTTATTTGAGTCGCTGAGCCAATTCGCTCCCCTCTCCCACTTGTGGGAGGGGGGTGGGGGGTGTGGCCCGGTGGCGATTGCCCTCTCCCGACCCTTCGGGCCACCCTCTCCCGTAAACGGGAGAGGGGACATGGGGCTTCATTGGTGTTGCGAAATCAAAGTGCCGCAGTACCCTAGTGGGCTACCGCTGGTGCAAAATGCGTCATCATCGCCAACAAGCGATGGATCTTTTCACGCATCTCGCGGCGGTCGACGATCATGTCCACCGCGCCTTTCTCCAGCAGGAACTCAGCGCGCTGAAAACCTTCCGGCAGCTTCTGCCGCACCGTCTGCTCGATCACGCGCGGACCGGCGAAGCCGATCAGCGCCTTGGGCTCGACCAGGTTGATGTCGCCAAGCATGGCCAGGCTGGCGGAAACACCGCCCATGGTCGGATCCGTCATCACCGAGATATAAGGCAGGCCGCGCTCGGCCAGTTTGGCCAGGGCCGCGCTGGTCTTGGCCATCTGCATCAGCGAGAACAGCGATTCCTGCATGCGCGCGCCGCCGCTGGCGGAGAAGCAGACCATCGGAATGCCGTGCTCCAGGCTAGCGTTGACGCCGCGCACGAATTTCTCGCCGACCACACTGCCCATCGAGCCGCCCATGAAGCCGAACTCGAAGGCGGCGGTGACCAGCGGCAGGCCCATCAGCTGGCCGCGCATCACGATCAGCGCGTCCTCTTCCTCGGTATCCTCGCGCGCCGCGGCGAGGCGCTCGGTGTATTTGCGGCTGTCCTTGAACTTGAGCGGATCGGTGGCGCGAACCTTCGGCGCGATTTCCACCCGCGGTTCGGCGTCGAGGAAATGGTTGAGCCGCGCGCGCGCAGAGATGAAGCGATGCGCGCCGCATTTCGGGCACACTTCCAGGGTGCGCTCCAGCTCGGCCCGGTACAGCACCGACTGGCAGCTGTCGCACTTCATCCACAGGCCTTCGGGCACGCTCTTCTTGCGCACGCCGCCGGTCAGCAGTTTCGATCCGGAGATTTTTTCGAGCCAGCTCATGGGAGGTCCCTGCCTGAATCTATAACTTGTCGAGCGCCGTGCGGATGGCGCCCAGTTGTTGGGTCAGAAGCCCGGGTAGAACCGCAGGCTCATTCTGGTGCTTTTCGATCTGCGATACCAGCGCGCTGCCCACCACCACGGCATCGGCCACCCGCGCGACCTTGGCCGCCGAGTCCGCGTCGCGGATGCCGAAACCCACCGCCACCGGCAGCTTGGTGTGCCGGCGGATCTCCTCCAATTTGGCCTCGACGCTGGCAATATCAAGCGTCGCTGCCCCCGTCACGCCCTTGAGCGAAACGTAGTACAGGTAACCGCTGGCCTGTTCGGCGATGGCGGCAATGCGCGCCCCGGAACTGGTCGGCGCCAGCAGGAAGATACAGTCCAGCCCGGCCGCCCTGAAAATGGGCGCGATCTCCGGCGCCTCTTCCACCGCCAGATCGACCACCAGCACGCCGTCCACGCCGGCGCTGCGCGCGTAGTCGGCGAACTTGGCGAAGCCGCGGGCCTCGATCGGGTTGAGATAGCCCATCAGCACCACCGGCGTGGTGCTGTTGGTCTTGCGGAATTCCGCCACCATCTCCACCACCTGCCACAGGCTGGTGCCATGGACCAGGGCACGCTCGCAGGCCAGCTGGATCACCGGACCATCGGCCATCGGATCGGAGAACGGCACCCCCAGCTCGATCACGTCCGCCCCGCCCTTCACCAGCGCATGCATCAGCGCCACGGTGTGCTGCGGATGCGGATCGCCGGCGGTGATGTACGGCACCAGCGCCTTGCCGCCGCGCTCGCGCAAAGAATCAAATACGCCTTTTATTCGGCTCACTTGAGCAACTCGATGCCTTCGCGCTTGGCGATGGTGAAAATGTCCTTGTCGCCGCGGCCAGAGATGTTGATGACCATGGCTTCGTCGCGCCGCATCTGCGTCGCGAGTTTCTTGCCGTAAGCCACCGCATGCGCCGATTCCAGCGCCGGGATGATGCCTTCGACGCGGGTCAGCTCGTGGAATGCGGCCAGGGCCTCGTCGTCGGTGACGGCGACATAGCTGACGCGGCCGCTGTCCTTGAGCCAGGAATGCTCCGGACCCACGCCGGGATAATCCAGGCCGGCGGAAATCGAATGCGTGCCGAGGATCTGGCCATTGTCGTCGGCCATGATGTAGGTGCGGTTGCCGTGCAGCACACCGGGCTTGCCGGCGGATAAGGGCGCCGCATGCTGGCCGCTGGCGATGCCCAGGCCGCCGGCTTCGACGCCATACATCTTCACCGCGGCATGCGGAATCATCGGATGGAACAGGCCGATGGCGTTGGAGCCGCCGCCGACGCAGGCCACCAGCGCATCCGGCAGGCGGCCGAGCATGTCCTGCGACTGCTTGATCACTTCACGGCCCACCACGGCATTGAAATCGCGCACCAGCATCGGGTAAGGATGCGGGCCGGCGACGGTGCCGATGATGTAGAAGGTGTCGTCGACATTGGTGACCCAGTCGCGCAGCGCCTCGTTCATCGCGTCCTTCAGCGTCCGCGTACCGCTCGTCACCGGGCGCACTTCGGCGCCGAGCAGCTTCATGCGGTAAACGTTGGGCGACTGCCGCTCGATGTCGTCCGATCCCATGAACACCACGCACTTCAGGCCCAGGCGCGCCGCCACGGTGGCGCTAGCCACGCCGTGCTGGCCGGCGCCGGTCTCTGCGATGATGCGGGTCTTGCCCAGATGCTTGGCCAGCAGGGCCTGGCCGACGGTGTTGTTGATCTTGTGCGCGCCGGTGTGGTTCAGGTCCTCGCGCTTGAGGTAAACCTGTGCCCCACCCCAGCTTTTGGTCAGCCGCTCCGCCGGGTACAGCGGTGAAGGCCGGCCGACGTAATAGGCCAGATCCTTGTCCAGCTCGGCACGGAACGCGCTGTCGTTCTTGAGGCGGTTGTACGCCTCTTCGAGCTGGCGCAGCGGTTCCATCAGGGTTTCCGCGACGAAGCGGCCGCCGTAAGGGCCGAAGTGGCCGCGGGCGTCAGGCAAATTCTGGTTGTTCATCAAGTGCTTGCTTAACAGATGCGATCAGGTATCGGCGTCACGGACATGGCGCACGAAGGCCTCCATTTTGCCCGAATCCTTGATTCCCGGCTTGGATTCGATGCCGCTGCTGACATCCACCGCATAGGGATGCGCCAGGCGGATCGCCGTGGCGACATTATGCGGATTGAGCCCGCCGGCCAGGATCAGGGGCTTGTGCACATCGGCGGCAATGGCGGCCCAGTCGAAGCTCTTGCCCTGGCCGCCCAGTTCGCCCGGCGCGTGCCCGTCCAGCAGCAGGGCCGCGGCGTCGGCGTAGTCCCGGGCGATCTCCGCCAGCGGCCGCTGCAGGCCGCGCATGGCCACCGCCTTCACATACGGCAGGCCGAAGCCGGCGCAGAAGTCCGGCGTTTCCTCGCCGTGGAATTGCAGCAGGTGCGGCTGCATGGCGTCGATGGTTTCCCATACTTCGTCGCTGTCGGGATTGCGCAGCAGCGTCACCACCGACAGCAGCGGCGGCAGCCGGCGGCGGATCGCCACGGCGGCATCCAGCGTCAGGCAACGCGGGCTGCCCGGCACGAAGATGAAGCCCAGCGCGTCCACCCCCAGCGCGGCGGCGGCCAGCGCATCCTCGGCGCGGGTGATGCCGCAGAACTTGATGCGGGTACGCAGCTGGTTCATCGAGCAATTATCTCATGGAGCGGGCTTATGGACGGGCGCGGCACCGACGTAGGTCGCCCTTCAGGGCGACGCTGTCGGGCTGAAGCCCGACCTACGATGGGAGCAATCACGCCGGAAACCAGGGCTGCGCCGGCCCAGGCAGGCCGAACCGCTCCGGATATTCCGGCCCCATGAAATACAGGCCCTGCCCCGGCGCGGTCATGCCGCCGCGGCTGCGGTCGCGCCCTTCCAGCACCTCGCCGGCCCAGGACTCGGCGCGGCGCGCCTGCCCGATCTCCAGCAGCACGCCCATGATGTTGCGCACCATGTGGTGCAGGAAAGCGTTGGCGCGGATGTCCATGACGACGAAATCGTCGCGCCGGAACACGGTGATCGACTCCACGTTGCGCATCGGCGTCGACGACTGGCATTCGGCCGCGCGGTAGGCGGAGAAATCGCGCTCGCCCAGCAGCGCCTGGGCGGCACGGTGCATGGCGGCGGCGTCGAGCGCGGGCGTGATCCAGGAGGCGCGCTCCGCCAGCAGCGCCGAGCGCGCGCGGTGATTGTGGATGACGTAGCGGTAACTGCGCATGAAAGCGCTGTGCCGCGCACTGAAATCGGCCGGCACCTCGCGCACCCAGCGCACGCTGACATCCGGCGGCAGGCGCGAATTGGTGCCGAGCACCCAGGCGTAGACGCTGCGCGGCGAGCTGGAATCGAAGTGCACCACCTGGCCGAAGGCGTGCACGCCGGCATCGGTGCGTCCCGCCGCCTGGGTACGCACCGGATGGTCCGCCACCGAGGACAGGGCGGCTTCCAGTTCGGCCTGCACGCTGGCCCGGTCCTGCTGCGCCTGCCAGCCGCCGTAGCGGCCGCCAAGATATTCGATCCCGGCGGCCCAGCGGTGAGTTTGCTCCGGCGGCTCCGCCGCCGACCGATGTCCCTCTCCCGCATCGCGGGAGAGGGGGGGACCGCCCACGGAGTGGGTGGTGGGGTGAGGGTGCTTCTCTATATCGTCCGTCAGCGGAACCTATGCGGACAAGCGCTTGATCAGCGCTTCCGCCTCCCCTTTCTGCGTGACGTTGCCGGTATTCAACACTTCGTGGAGCAGGCCGCGCGCCGCATCGTTGTCGCCCATGTCGGCGTAGACGCGGGCCAGGTCCAGCTTGGTGCCGATTTCGTCGCCGCTGCTGACGCCGTGACCGCCGCCGGCCGGCTTGCTCAGGTCGAGCTCGTCGAGGTTGAACTCGACCATGCCCTCGCCATCCGCCGGATGCGGCTCGGCGCCGAGATCGAAATGGCTGAGATCGAAATCGGCGTGTTCCGCCGGAGCAGGTGCCGGTGCCGCCAGGGGCGCAGCCGGACGCGGCGCCGGCGTGGCGGGCAGCGACTTGTTCAGCTCGGATTCCAGGTCGAAGTCGATGACATTGCCCTGTGTTGCGGCAGGCCGGCTCGACGTCGTGCCCAATACCTGCAGCGGCGCCGGGCCGATGCTGTCGCCCAGGCTCAGATCGATATCCGGCGCCGGCACATTGCCATCGCTCTTGAACAGGCTCGAATCCGGGCACAGCTGGCGTCCCATGATGGCGATCTTCTGCCATTCGCCTGGGCGCATCTGGCCGTGCAATGCTTCCGCGGTCTCCTGGAATTCCATCGGCTTGCCGCCGGCGAAATAGGTTTCGGCGAGCTTCACGCGCAGATCCTGGCGCTGCGGCTCCTTCACCAGGGCCTGCTTCAGCAACGAGGCAGCTTCGTCATAGAGGCCGTAAGCCAGGTGGAAATCGGCTTCGGACAGCGGATCGTTGGCGTCGAGGTTGACCGACAGGGTCTGCGCCTCGAACTGCGAGGTCAGGTCGAAATCCAGATCGCCGCCGCCGACCGGCTTGGTCTTGGCGGTGTTGTCGAAGGACGGCGCCGTCAGGACCGTGTCGGCTAGCTTGATCTGGGCAGTGTCTTCCAGCGCGGTGCGCGCCAGCGGCGCTTCTCTGCTGGTGAGGGTCTGATCCAGCGCGGGTGCGGCGGGGGCTGCCTTCGGTATCGGCGGCGGCTCGGCCGGCTTGGGCGGTGGCGCCTTCGGCGGCAGCGGCGGAGGTGCCGGCGGGGCGGCCTTGGACGGCGGCGGGATCGGGGGAGCCTTGGGCGCCTTCGCACTGGTCAAGGGCAACTTGGGCAACTTGGCCAGCGGCGCCTTGGCGGTGAAATCCGGGGTGGCGATCTTGCGGCGGCGGAAGATGAACCAGGCGAAAGCGCCGATCACCACAATGAACAGGCCGGCGCCCAGCAGCGTGGTCGGATCGTCGAACAGGCTCGACTCCGGCGGCGGCGGAACGGTCTTTTTCACCTGGTCCGGGGCGGGCTGAGCCGGTGCCGGCGTCGGCGTGGCAGCCGCCGGCGGGGTCGGTGCCGAAGTCTGGGCAGCCGGGGCTGCCGGCGCCGTGTTATCGGCGGCTTGCGGCTTGGCCGGTTCGGCAGCAGGTGTCGCGGCGGGCGCTGAGGCTGCCGGTGGCGGCGCAGCCTGGGGCGCCGGAGCCACAGCCGGTAAAGGCTTCGTTTCGGGGACTGGGGGCGCTACAGGCGCCGGCGCCGGGGCTTCGGACTGCACCGCGGCAGCGGACTTGGCCGGTTTGGCTTTGAGCGGCTTGGACCTTTCGACTTTTGCCGGTGCCGGTGCCGGCGCTACAGCCGGCTCAGTTGCTTCCGGGTTTTTTTTTACGCCAGCGGGCCGTGTGCCGTGGCGCCAGGCATCCACGGCACTCTTGGCCTCGGCGGGGGACGCTTCCTGCATCTGCGCCAGGCTCGGCACCTGCAAGGTGTGGCCCTTGAGCAGGCCGTTGAAATTGCCGCGGTCGAATGCCTGCGGATTGGCGCGATAGATCGCCAGCAGCACCTGATCCATCGATACCTGGGGACCCGGGCGCAGCTTGGTGGCGATGCTCCAGAAGGTTTCCTGCGGGGCGATCGGACCATAGCTGCTGCCGCCTGTCTCGGCGGGCGCCGCGGCAACAGGTGCCGCAGCGGGCGCTTCCGCCGCAGCTGCCGGCGGGGGGCTAGCCGCCGCAACCGGCGCGGGCTTGGCCGGCCGGGTCTTGCCGTGCTTGGAATGGGCGGCAGGGCCCTGCGCTGCCAGGGAAGCCGCTTCAGCCGCCGGCATGCTGGGCGCGGACGCGGCCGGCACCTGCACCACCGGAGCGGCCGGCGGCGTGTAGCTCGCGGCCGGAGGCGCATATGTCGTGGCCGGCGCGGCACTGGCACCGTCGCCGCTGCTGGGCGGATCCAGCAACACGGTGTATTCGCGCAGCAGCTTGCCCTCGGGCGAATTGGCCTCGACGATGAAATTGAGGAAAGGTTCGCGGGCGATCTGGTCGCTGCTGATCACCACGCGGGCGCCGCCCGCCGCTTCCTGGATATCGAATTTCAGCGTGGACAGATAGTCGGAACGCTCGATGCCGGCACGGTTGAAATCGTCGGCACTCGCCAGCTTCACGCTGAGTGAATCGATCTGCACCGAACTCGCGCCCAGCACCGCGATGCTCGCGGAAAAAGGCTGGTTCAGCTTGGACTTCACATTGATGTCGCCAAGGCCAAGCGCAAGCGCCTGCGACGCCCAAAGGGCGCAGGCGACCACGCAAAGCCGGGCCAATACTCGCAACATACACTTTCTCCCTAAAGGCTGTTGCCTATCCCCAGGCGCCCGCTCAGGAGCGCACGTTCAGCATTAAATTGTAAGCCTAAATGCTTTTATACCCTAGAATTCCTCAAGAACCAAGGGCTTCGGCGGGGAAACTCAGCCAGATTAGAG
>Ga0302311_10000517_pt1 | contig 48472 bp, 40 predicted proteins | sample III_Palsa_N1_3_FD_200449 | JGI IMG/M metagenome (GOLD analysis project Ga0302311, IMG submission 200449) | Peat permafrost microbial communities from Stordalen Mire near Abisko, Sweden - III_Palsa_N1_3 | ecosystem: Environmental > Terrestrial > Soil > Palsa > Peat permafrost | place: Sweden... | reverse complement strand
ATAACGCGGCCTCTTCCTGCGGCGGGATAGCTCAGTTGGTCAGAGCAGGGGAATCATAATCCCAAGGTCGCTGGTTCGAACCCAGTTCCCGCTACCATCTAAAAAACCCCTTAAGTTTCAATAGCTTAAGGGGTTTTTCTTTGCCTTTTAAGTGTGAACGAAGCGTGAAAGCGCTGCCCGTCTGTGCCCCCTTGAAACCCGCAGAAACCCTTGAATGCCCGAGAGGACGAATTTCCGTTGGGCACATGGGAGGCACATAGGGGCTGAGGCGGTGTTCCTGATGCGTTCTGACGCGGCTGGGGCTTCGCATGTTGCGATGCTGATTTTTTGCGCCGTTGCTCGCGTTCTAATTATGCGGCGATGGCTATAATTTTTCTGCCGTAGTTAGTGGGATTGAGTGGCACCATCCGAGATTCTGGGGGGACAGACAGGTCCAGTCGGCTCGACAGCGCCAAGCGGGCCGCTCCGATGACTGGTATCGAAATACACACCGGTGAAATTCGGCGTTCCGATCTTGCCCAAAGTAGGCTGGTCGGCCTTTACCGCAAGCAGCTGATCGGTGTGTCGCCGTGCTATCTGCTTTGCGCCCACTATGGCCGTTCGCGAGCATTCGCGGACGTCTCCGAAGCGGCCGTTCAGCGGACGCCATTGGTCAGACGCCGACCCACCTGTCCGCATGCTACCGTTTGACGGACACGGACTGAAATTTGCAGCAGCAAGCCGAGGCAGTCACCGCCGGTCGCTTGCAGAAGCCAGCAGCCCCTGCCCAGCCTCAAACTCGATAAAACAGTTCGCCCCCGGGCTTCTTGCCGATCCGGGCATGCACGAAGCGGATCGCGGCGAGCGTTGCGGAATCCTCGTCGCCGCCTTGAGGGAAAACACCATCGGCGGGCAGCCATTCGCCGAAGCGGAGGCGAGCGAGCGCATCGAGCAGATCCGGCCGCGCCCCGGCGAGCAGGACCGTCACACCGTTTCGCCTGGCGGTCTTCATGAAATGCTCAAGATGTTCCAGGCAGACGACGTCGGGATTGCGGACCCGCTTTACCCGCAAGACAACATGATCCAGCTGCCGCGCCTCGACCTGATGCAGGATCTCGGCGAAACAACGCTCCAGCTCCGGCCCGGCGCCGAAGAAAAGCTCGCCTTCGAGATCATAGAGCACGAGGCCCTCCGGCGTCGGATCGTCGGGCGATCGCTCCCGCACCACGCCCTCACCGTCGACCACCAGTTCGACCGCCTTCAGCTGCGCCGCCCGCGGCACGAACAGCAGGATCGACAGGCCGACCCCGACCAGGATCGCTATGTCGAGCCCGAAGGCGAGCCCGGCCGCCACGGTGATCACCAGCACGCCGGCATCGGGACGCGACGCGCGGAACGTGTAGGCGAGGCGCTTCGGGTCGATCAGCCGTGCCGCCGTCAGCAGCAGCAGCGCCGCCAACGCCGGCCGCGGCACATAGCGGGCGAGCGGGGCGAGCGCCAGGACCGCGAGCGCCACGGCAACCGCGGCAATGATGCCCGAGAACCGCGTCGCACCACCGGCCTGAAAGTTGATCGCGGAGCGCGACAGCGATCCGGAGCCCGGCAGGCAACGGAAGAAGCTGCCGGTCAGGTTGGCGAGCCCTTCGGCCAGGCACTGTCGATTGAAATCGAGCGTCTGCCGCGTCTCGTTGGCGATCGACTTCGCGATGGCCAACGCTTCCAGCAGCCCCAGAAAGGCAATGGCCAGCGCATCCGGGGCAAGCTGCCCGATCCAACTGAATTTGATCGTCGGGATATGCGGCGTCGGCAATCCGGCCGGCACCGTACCGGCAACCGCGATCACCGTCTTGCCGCCAATGCCCGGCACGCTCCAACCGGCCCAATAGGCGCCCAGCGCCACGATGATCAGCACCGTCAGCATATCCATCTGCGGCAGGCGATGGCGCCGGACCAGCCATCGGCCGACCAGGGCCAGCACCAGCGTTCCGACGCCGATGGCGACAGCCTTGAGATTGATCGGATCGCCTTCGGTCAGCGTGAGCCAGAGCCGGTAGAATACGTGCTGAGCACCGGTTCCCTTGTCACGAACACCCAGCACATTGCCGATCTGACCAACGGCCAGCAGAAAAGCCGCAGCACTCATGAAGCCCAGAATGACTGATTCGGAGATATAGCGGGTGAGATCGCCGAGCCGGAACACCGCGATGAAAATCTGGATCGACCCGACCATGGCGCCCAGCAGGAACATGCCCTCCGCCGCCTCGATCCTCTGGTCTGGGTCGAAGAACGCCAGCGCACTGAACACGACGAGAGAAATGGCACTGGTCGGCCCATTGATCAGATGCGACGAGGAACCGAAAACGGACGCTACCGCCGTCACCACGATCGCGGAATAAAGGCCGAAGCGCGGATCGACCCCGGCAAGCAGCGCATAGGCCATGGCCTGCGGCAGGGAAATCGCGGCGACCGTCAAGCCGGCGAGCAGATCCCGGCGCAGATCACCCGAGGCATAGCGCATGCCGAAGGGCAGCTTTCGGCCGAGCGCCGCCGGCACCGGCATCGAGGGGGGCTCGCCGCTCATGACGGCTTCTGCTTCAGAACGCTGTCGATGATGCCGTTCTCCCCGAAGAATTTTTCCTGGGCATCGTCCCAGTCGCGCGCCACGGCAGTGATCGGAAACAATGTGATCGCCGGCAGATCAAGCCCTGCCCGGTCCAGGATCTCGTGCTTGTAGGGGCGATAGCCGAGCCGTGCCATGGCTTCCTGGGCCGGATCGCTGAACAGGAATTCGAGATAGGCACGCGCCGCCGCGGCGGTTCCGTTCCGGGCAACATTGGCATCGACCCAGGCGACGGCGGGCTCGGCCAGGATGCTGACCGGCGGATAGACGATCTGCAGCGCGCCTTTCGCATCGGCGACTTCGCGGCGCGCCTCGTTCTCCCAGGTCAGATGGACGTCGCCGATCTCCTTGACGGCAAAACTCGTGGCCGCCCCACGCGCGCCCTCGTCCAGGACGGGCACATGCTCGTAGAATCTGGTGAGATAGACCCGCGCCTCCGCCTCGCTGCCGCCGCGCGACACGATCGCGCCCCAGGCCGCAAGCGCGCTCAGCTTGCCGTTGCCCGACGTCTTCGGACTGGGTGTCACGATCTCGACGCCGGCCTGCAGCAGGTCGGGCCAATCCTTGATGCGTCTGGGATTACCCGCCCGCACCACGAACACGATGGTCGACGTGTAGGGCTGCGAATGGTTAGGCAGTCGATCGGCCCATCCGGCCGCGATCAGACCGCGCCGACGCAGCGCCTCGATATCCGAGGACAGCCCAAGCGTCACCACATCCGCCGGCTCCTCGCCGCTGATGACCGCGCGCGCCTGGCGCGACGACCCCCCATGGGATTGGACGATGGTGAAATGCTGGCCGGTGCGCTTGGCGTAGTCGGCAACGAAAAGTTCGTTGAGCGCGGCATACAGCTCGCGTGTCGGATCATAGGAGACGTTCAGCAGCCGCTCGCCGGCAGCGACCGGCATATTCGCGGCGATGATCAGCCCAAACCCAACGAAAACGGCGCCAACCGCCGCCAGATTGAGGGCCCATTGAGATCGGGTCATCGCCAGCATGTCCTCACCGCAGCTCAAGCTGCGAAAAACTTTCACATATAGAGTTCGCATATTACACAGACAGCACAATATAATTTCGTTGTATGATGGCGATCACGGCGCCATCGAAAATGTGAAACCGCGAAGCGCTATCGTCAGTCGCCGTTCCATTCGGTTCGCGCCAAAGCCCACGGCCTCTATACGGAAGCATCCCATGAGCCTCGCAATCCTCCAGGCATCCGGCGCGGACGCGGTCGATGCCGTCATCGACGCCGGCCGGTTCAGCGCCGCGCGCGGCTGGGTCCCGGCGACCAGCGGCAATTTCTCGGCACGCAGCCAGGACGGCCGCATCGCCATCACCGCCTCCGGCGTCGACAAGGGCGCGCTGACGGCCGCCGACGTGCTGGAGATCGCGCTCGACGCGCCGCCGCCCGCCGGCAGCTCCGCCGAGACCGGCCTGCATCTGGCGCTCTACCGCCGGCATTCCGCGATCGGCGCCGTCGTGCATATCCACTCGACTCACGCGACCGTGCTGTCGCGGCGTCGCGGCGCCGCCGGCGAGATCCTGCTGGAAGGGTATGAGCTGCTGAAGGCGTTCGCCGGCGTCCGGACCCATACGACGCGCCTGGCCGTGCCGATTTTCCCGAACAGCCAGGATATCATGGCGCTCGCCGAAGACGTCGACCGGCGGCTCGATGCCGGGATCGCGGCGCCCGGCTATCTCCTCGCCGGCCACGGGCTCTATGCCTGGGGCGCTACCATGCGCGACGCGCTGCGCCATGCCGAGGCGTTCGAATTCCTGTTCGGCTGCGAGCTGGCCGGAGAGGCGGCATGACCCGCCTGACCGTATTCGATCTGGAGCAGCCGGTGCGCCGGCTGTCGGACACCGAGGATGCCCACGACATCGAACGGACACTAGGCGCCATCGGCATCCGCTACGAGCGTTGGACGGCGCCCGCGACCCTCGCGCCCGATGCCGGCGAAACGCTGGTGCTGCGGACCTACCAGGTCGAAGTCGATCGGCTGAAGGCGGAATGCGGCTATCAGGCCGCCGACGTCGTGCGGCTGCGCCGCGGCGTCGAGAATGCGGCGGCGTTGCGCGCGAAATTCCTCGACGAGCATATCCATGACGAGGACGAGGTGCGGTTCTTCGTCGAGGGCCGCGGCGCGTTCTATCTGCGCTCCGACCGGGGCGTCCATCGGGTGATCTGCGAGCGCGGCGACCTGCTGGGCGTCCCCGCCGGCACGCGGCACTGGTTCGACATGGGTGCCAACCCGGAATTCACGGCCATCCGCCTGTTCACCAATCCGGAAGGTTGGGTCGCGCGCTTCACCGGCGACCCGGTCGCCAACACCGTGCCGGCGATCGACGGCTGACATGATCAAGGCCGTCGTTACCGACATCGAAGGCACCACCACGCCGATCGCCTTCGTCGCGGAGACCCTGTTTCCCTATGCGCGCCAGGCGCTGCCGGGCTTTGTCGCGACGCACCACGACCGGCCTGACGTGGCCGAGCAGCTGGTGGCTGCGCGCGCGCTCGCCGGCGATGCGGGTCTGAGCGACGCCGCGGTCACGGCGCTGCTGATCCAATGGATCGACGAGGATCGCAAGGCGACGCCATTGAAGGTCCTGCAAGGTCTGATCTGGGTCGAGGGCTATGAGGCCGGCGCGTTCCAGGGCGAGCTTTACGCGGATGTTCCGCCCCGGCTGCGCGCCTGGCACGCGGAGGGGCTTCGGCTGTTCAGCTATTCCTCCGGCTCGGTCGCCGCCCAGCGGTTGCTGTTCGGCCATAGCCCGGCCGGCGATCTCACGCCGCTGTTCGAAGGCTTCTTCGACACACGCCTGGGCGGCAAACTGGAATCGGCATCCTATGCGGCTTTGGCCGCGGCCATCGCGCTGCCACCCGGCGAGATCCTGTTCCTGTCGGACCATGAGGGCGAACTCGATGCCGCCGCCGCGATCGGCTTTGCCACCGGCTGTCTCGACCGCGACGGCCTCGGCGGATCCGGCCGGCACCCGATCCATCGCGACTTCCGCTCGGTCGCGGCGGAGTTGGCAACCGCCTGACGCCTTCAACCCTGCCTAAGCCTCGCCGAATCCCATGAGATCGAGGATCTCCCGCCGCAAGTTCTGCAGCACCAGGTCGTCCCGGTGGCGGGGATAGGGCCGGTCGACGGTCAGGATCGCCTTGATGCGTGCAGGCCGCTCGCTGAACACGACGACCCGGTTCGCCATCAGCAGCGCCTCCTCGACATCGTGGGTCACCATGACCGCGGTGAAGCGCGCCCGCTGCCACAGGCGCACCAGTTCGCCCTGCATGGTAATGCGGGTCAGGGAGTCGAGCTGGCCCAGCGGCTCGTCGAGCAGCAGGAGGGCCGGATCGTTGACGAGCGCGCGGGCGAGCGCCGCGCGTTGCGCCATGCCGCCGGACAATTGATGCGGCAGCGCTTCGCCGAAGGCGGTCAATCCCACGAGATCCAGCGCCTCGTCGATCCGTTCTTTGCGCGCCGGCAGCAGCCCGCGCGCTTCCAGGCCGATCGCGACATTCTGGCGGACTGTACGCCAGGGATAGAGCGTCGGCGCCTGGAACACGAGAATGCGCGACGGATCGGGCCGGCCGATCGGGTGCCCGTCGGCCAGCAGCCGCCCGGCGCGCGGCCGGTCGAGACCGGCGAGCAGCCTCAGCAAGGTCGACTTGCCGCAGCCGCTCGGCCCGAGCAGCGCCACGAATTCGCCCGGCGCAATGGCGAGATCGACCTGGTCCAGCACCGGCAAAGGCGCGCCCTGCAATTGGAAACCGTGGCTGACCTGCTCGATATCGACGCGCAACGCGGATGGCGGCGCCGGGAGATCGAAGCTTTCGAGGGCTACCACCGGAGCAATCCCTTCTGCCAGGCGAGCACCCGGTCGCGGATACGGAACAGGAGCGTGATCAGGCCCGAGCACATGAAGGCCATCACCAGCAAGGCCGCATACATGTTGGCATAGGCCGCCCAGCCCTGGGCCCATTGCAGGTACCAGCCGAGCCCGGACTTCACGCCCAGCATTTCGGCCACGACCAACACCGCGAAGGACGAGCCCAACCCCATGAACAGGCCGACGAAGACCTGTGGCAACGCCGCCGGAATGGCGACGCGCAGCACCAGGAAGCGCTCGCCGGCGCCGAGCGTGCGCGCGATGTCGTAATAGGCGCTGTTGACGCCGGCGATGCCCGACCAGGTCAGCACCGTAACCGGAAAGGCGGTCGCGAGCGCGATCAGGAAGGTGCTGGCGCTCCAACTGGTCGGAAACACGAAGAACGCGAGCGGCAGCCAGGCCGTCGCCGGCAAGGGCCCGACCAGCCGCAGCACCGGATGGACCCAATAGCCCACAAGCCGCGACCAGCCGATGGCGACGCCGGTGACGAAGCCCGCGGCCGCCCCGATCGCATATCCGGTCAGCAGCAGGATCAGCGAATGCACCACGCTGTCGCCCAGGCGCGGCCAATCGTCGAAATAGACCTCGAGGAACGCCTGGGGCGGCGTAAAGAACGGCCGCGGCAGCAGATCGAGCTTGGCGGTCGCGATCTCCCACAGCGTGAAGCCAATCGGCAGGACGGCGAGCCAGGGCGCCGATCGCCGCGTCCAGCCCAAGCCCCGCACACCCGGGGCGGCGAAGGCCGCGGCCATCAGCAGCAGCCCGAGCCCCGCCTCGATCCCAGCCAGAGCGTCGGTATAGGCCCAATCGTCGCCATCGGGCCAGAGATGGACGATTGCCGCCGCCGCGAGCCAGAGCCCGCCGACGGCAAGACCGCCCGGCCACGGGGTTCGCCCGCGCCGGGTCCGGCCCAGCACCAGCCCGGCATCGGCCTGATCAAGTAAAGACATCGGCATAGACCTTGTCGGCGAATTTGGCGGGGTCCGTGCCGGGCTTGATCACGTCGACCAGCTTCAGCTCGCCGGTATAGAGCGCGATCTCCTGGCGGAAATCGGCGCCGACCGGGTGGTGATGGTGCGTATGGCTGCGCAGCATGGCCGCGAGATCGCCGACCGACGCCTTGGAATATTTCGCGAAGATCGCCGCCGCCTCGTCCGGGTTGTTCGCGACCCATTCGCCCGCTTCGAGCAGCGCCAGATTGAGCGCCTTGGCCGCTGCCCGGTCCTGACGCAGCAGGCTGCCGCGCACGCCGACGACGCAGCATACCCGCTGCTGATAGTCGCCCGAGAGATTGGTGGCGACCTCGACCAGGTCGAAATTCTTGCGCAGCAGCCAGGTGTTGGGATCGCCGTCGGCCAGCGCCTGCGCCTCGCCCTTCTGCACCGCGAGGCCGAGCAGATCGGCCGGATATTGCCGCCATTCGACATCGCGCGTCGGGTCGAGACCCTGCTGCTTCAACACGATCGAAAAGAAATTCTTGCCCGGGCTCGCCATGTCCGAAACGGCGATGACCTTGCCCCTCAGGCCCCGGAGGTCGGTGATGCCCGAGGTTTTGGACGTCAGCAACCGGATGCAGCCGCCATGGATGCCGCTCGTCAGCTTGACGTCGAAGCCCTGCTCCAGCGGCTTCAGCCACCGGAGCGCCATGCCGACGCCGGCGTCCGCCTTGCCGGTCGCGATCGCTTCCAGGAGTTGATCGGTCGAACCGCCGAAATTGATCAGCTCCGCCTGCAGGCCGTATTTGGCGAAGATGCCACGCTCGTCGGCCGCCGGCACGGCAACCGTGCAGATCGCCGTCGCGTTCCAGGTGAGCTTCAGCGATTTCAGCGGGCCCGCCGCATCGGCGACCTGTTCGACGCCGCTGCAGATCGGCGCATGCGCCAACGGATCGGACCCAGCGAAAACCTGGCCTGCCGTCAGCCCGAACGGCGCCGCCAACCCCATCGCGCCCGCTGCCTTCAGCAATCCGCGCCGTGATATCGGACCGGCAGCCGGCCCGCCTTTTCCTGGAAAATTCGCCATCATCCGCCCCCTCGAAGGATCATTGCCTTACGGTTCGGGAGGAAATCGATCGAGTCAAGAAGATGGATTCCTATCCATTATATTGTTCAGTTCGACAAAACCAAGGAGCCGCCTCGATTTTGAGCCGCAGCGCGGTCGTCGCACGATCCACATATCTCGTATGCGCAAAATATATAATTGACAATTATATTTTGTGTTTTACCATCGTTTCACAGCGCCGATTTGACTACATCCAGATTGCGGGCGCTCAACAAATGCAGCTAAAGCGGGGCCATGCCGCCCCGACGTTACGATCAGGAGTGCGGTTCATGAGCAGACGAATTCCAAGCCCATCGCGGATCAGACCCGGTCGCTGTCGCCAGCGCTGCTGCTGAATTCCTGCGTCTGAGGTGCCCCGGGCACTCCGCCCCGGCACCTCCGTTTCCTTCAAGTTTTGCCGCCCGCGTTCGCGCAGGTGGCCATTCGGAGCCTCTCCATGCGTCTTTCCCGTTTTGCCGCTGTAGTATTCGGCCTGCTCGCCACCGGCATCGGTGTACGGCCGGCCGTTGCCGCCGATCCCGTGACCCTGCGCATCGGCGTGCAGAAATACGGCACGCTCATCATCCTGGCCCAGCAGCACACGCTCGAAGCCGCCCTGAAGCCGCTCGGCGTCACCGTCGAATGGCGGGAGTTTCCGGGTGGGCCGCAGTTGCTGGAGGCGCTGTCGGCCGGCGCCATCGATTTCGGCACGACCGGCGACGCCCCACCGATCTTCGCTCAGGCGGCGAGCAACGCGCTGGTCTATGTCGCGGTCGAGCCGCCGGCACCGACCGGCGAGGCGATCCTGGTGCCGAAGGGCTCGCCACTAGAGTCGCTGGCCGAGCTCAAGGGTAAGAAGGTCGCCCTCAACAAGGGCTCGAACGTGCATTTCCTGCTGGTCCAAGCGCTGGCCAAGGGCGGCCTCAGCCCTAAGGACATCACCCCGGTCTATCTGACGCCGGCCGACGCCCGCGCGGCATTCGAGAACGGCAATGTCGATGCCTGGGCGATCTGGGATCCGTTCCTCGCCGCCGCCCAGGACGCGACCCAGGCCCGGGTGCTGGCCGACGGCACCGGCCTCGCGACGAACCGCCAGTTCTACCTGGCATCCCGCCATCTGGCCGAGGAGCATCCCGACCTGATCCAGGCGGTCACCCAGGAGATCGTCAAGACCGACGCCTGGGCCGCCACCCATCAGCCTGAGGTCGCTGCCTTGCTCAGCCCCAAGACCGGCATTCCGGCGCCGATCCTGGAAAAATCGCTGGCCCGCCTCGGCTATGGCGTGACGCCGATCGACGACGAGGTGCTGAAAAGCCAGCAGCAGATCGCCGACACGTTCTTTCGCCTGGGCCTGATCCCGAAGCCGATCGCCGTGCGCGATGCGGCATGGAACGCGCGCTCCTGAGCCGTCCGCAAAAGGATCAAACCGATGTCTCTCAACCTATTCTGGTTCCTGCCGACCCACGGTGACGGCCGCTATCTCGGCACCTCCGAAGGCGGGCGGCCGGTCAGCCTCGCCTATCTGAAGCAGATCGCCCAGGCGGCCGACGCGCTGGGCTATGGCGGCGTGCTGCTGCCGACCGGCCGGTCGTGCGAGGACTCCTGGATCGTCGCCTCGGCATTGGTACCGTTGACCGAGCGGCTGAAATTCCTGGTCGCGGTCCGGCCCGGCCTGCAGACGCCCTCGGTCGCGGCGCGCATGGCGGCGACGCTCGACCGGCTGTCGGGCGGCCGGCTGCTGATCAACGTCGTCACCGGCGGCGATCCGGTCGAGCTCGAGGGCGACGGTATCTTCCTCGACCATGACGAGCGCTATCGCCTGACCGACGAGTTCCTGACCATCTGGCGCCGGCTGCTGGCCGGTGAAACGGTCGATTTCGTCGGCCGGCATCTGAAGGCGAGCGGCGCCAAGCTGTTCTACCCGCCGGTGCAGGCGCCGCATCCACCGCTCTATTTCGGCGGCTCGTCCCCGGCCGGCCAGGAGGTCGCCGCCACCCATGTCGATTACTATCTGACCTGGGGCGAGAAGCCGGCCGACGTTGCGATCAAGATCGCCGAGGCGCGGGCCAAGGCGGCCGCCGTCGGACGCACGCTGCGCTTCGGCATCCGCCTGCATGTCATCGTGCGCGAGACCGACGATGCCGCCTGGCGCGCCGCGGACGAGCTGATCCGCCATGTCGACGCGGCCAAGATCGCCGAGGCGCAGAAGACCTTGGCGCGCTTTGATTCCGTGGGCCAGCAGCGCATGGGCGCCCTGAACGACGGCCGGCGCGATCGCTCCGCGTTGGAGGTCAGCCCCAATCTCTGGGCCGGCGTCGGCCTGGTGCGTGGCGGTGCCGGCACCGCCCTGGTCGGCGATGCCGACACGGTGGCGGACCGCATCCGCGAATATGCCGACCTTGGCATCGACACCTTCATCCTGTCGGGCTATCCGCATCTGGAAGAGTCCTATCGCGTGGCCGAACTGCTGTTCCCGCGCCTGCCGGTGGCGCGTCCGGCCGCGTCGGACGAGCCCGCGCTCAGCGGCCCGTTCGGCGAATTGATCGCGAACGAGATCGCACCGGCGAAGCGGGTGGCGCGATGAGCCGGCCCAAGCGCAAGCGCCTCGGCGGCGGCCTGGTGCCCTGGCTGCTGCCGGTATTGCTGATCGTCGTCTGGCAGGGAGCCGCCACTGCCGGCTGGATCGCCACCCGCGTGCTGCCGGCCCCGCTCGACGTGCTGGCCGCCGCCTGGAAGCTGATCGGTACTGGCGAACTGTGGCAGGACGTGCTGGTCAGTTCCGGCCGGGCTGCAGCCGGCTTCGCCGTCGGCGGCGGCATCGGTTTCGCGCTCGGCATCTTGAACGGCAGCTCGCGCGGGGCGGCGCGGCTGCTGGACAGCTCGCTGCAGATGCTGCGCAACATCCCGCACCTCGCGCTGATCCCGCTCGTGATCCTTTGGTTCGGCATCGACGAGAGCGCCAAGCTGTTCCTCGTGGCGTTGGGCGTGTTCTTTCCGATCTACCTCAACACCTATCACGGCGTGCGCACCGTCGATCCGCAGCTGATCGAGATGGCGCGCGTCTATGGGCTCAGCCGCCGCCGCGTGTTCTTCGAGGTCGTTCTGCCGGGCGCCCTGCCCTCGATCCTGGTCGGATTGCGCTACGGGCTCGGCATCACCTGGCTGACCCTGATCGTGGCCGAGACGATCTCGGCCTCGTCCGGCATCGGCTACCTGACCATGAACGCGCGGGAGTTCCTGCAGACCGACGTGGTCGTGCTGGGCATCCTGATCTACGCGGCGCTGGGCAAGCTGGCCGACGGCGGCGCGCGTCTGCTCGAACGCCGCTGGCTGGCCTGGCACCCGAGTTTTCAAGCGGAGTTCGTTCGATGACCGCCCTGTTCGATTGGCTGCCGGCGGAGCTGATGCAGCACCCGTTGGCTGTCGCCCGAGAGACGGCCGACGCCGACCGGAAGTCCGGTCCGCGCACACCCGGCATCGCCGTCGACGTCACCCACGTCGCCAAGCGCTTCGACGAGACCGAGGTGCTGCACGATATCGATCTTGCCGTCAGGCCGGGCGAGTTCGTCGCCATTCTGGGCCATTCCGGCTGCGGCAAGAGCACGTTGCTGCGCCTGATCGCCGGGTTGGAAGCGCCCAGCGACGGCGCGGTCGCGGTCGATGGCCGCTGGCTCGACGGTGCGCCAGACGCCGGCGACACCCGCATCCTGTTTCAGGACGCCCGCCTGCTGCCGTGGCGCCGCGTGCTCGACAATGCGGCGATCGGCGGCACCGGCGATGCCTGGCGCGCCAAGGCGCGGGCGACGCTGGAGCGTGTGGGCTTGGCCGACAAGGCCGACCGCTGGCCGGTGACGCTCTCCGGCGGTCAGCGCCAACGCGTCGCTCTTGCCCGCGCGCTCGTCTCCGAACCACGCCTGTTGCTGCTCGACGAGCCGCTGGGCGCGCTCGACGCGCTCACCCGGATCGAGATGCAGGATCTGATCGAGGAGGTCTGGCGCGCCCAGGGCTTCACCGCGATCCTAGTCACCCACGATGTCGCCGAGGCCGTTCGCCTGGCCGACCGGGTCGTGGTCCTGGACCACGGTCGCATCGTCGAGACCTATTCGATCGAGCATCCTCGGCCGCGCCCGCACGGCGATGCCGAGCTTGGCCGGATTGAACAGCGCATCCTCGACCGCCTGATGCGGCGCAAGCCGTGATGATGCCCCCATCCCGCCGTCGCCGAGGAGACCCGCCGATGCCGACCCGTCGCTGTTGATTCTGCGGACCTTGCCCAGCGCCTGAGCCCGCCTCCGGCGCCTGCCTTTCCCATCATCCAAGGATCCCGCGCATGAGCCTGTCCATGCGTCACCCCTTCCGGCTGCCGATCGCGCCGGCCGGGACGGACAAATCGCGCCCGCCATCCGCCGGAAACGAGACCCGTCTCGGAGCAGCCGAGCGGCTCGCTACCCTGTTCGCGGCCGAAGCCTCGAAGCACGATCGGACCGGCCGCCTGCCGGCCGGTCCCTTCGATCGGCTGCACGCGGCCGGCCTGCTCAATCTCACCATCCCGACGGCGCTCGGTGGTACCGGTGCCGGCCTCGGCGAGGTCGTCGCCGTCATCGGCCACATCGCACGCGGCGACGCCTCGGTTGCCCTCGTCCACACCATGCATCTGCTGCATGTGGCCTCGATCTTCCGCCGGGCCTCATGGCCGCGACATCTGTCCGAGCGCATCGCCTGGGAAATCCTCGACGGGCCGGCGCTCGTCAACGCGCTCCGGGTCGAGCCCGAGCAGGGCTCGCCGGCACGCGGCGGGCTGCCGGCGACGGTGGCACGGCGAACCGAGCGCGGCTGGCGGCTCGACGGGCACAAGATCTATTCGACCGGCAGCACGCGGCTGACCTGGGCCATCGTCTGGGCGCGGACGGATGAGGACACGCCGAGGGTCGGACAGTTCCTCGTCCCGATGAACGCACCGGGCATCCACATCAAGGAGACCTGGAACCACCTCGGCATGCGCGCGACCGCCAGCCACGACGTACTGTTCGAGAATGTGCCGCTGTCGGCCGACCACGCCGTCGATATCCGAACGCCGGCGGACTGGGCCAGACCCGACCCGGTTCAGACGGCCTGGAACACGCTCACCGTCTCGGCGCTCTACGACGGTATCGCCCGGGCGGCCCGCGACTGGTTCGTGACCTATGCCAAGGATCGGCAGCCGAGCAATCTCGGCGCGCCGCTGGCCACGCTCGAACGCTTCCAGGAAGCGGTCGGCGAGATCGACGGCCTGCTCGCGGTCAACCGCCGCCTGATCGCCGGTGCCGCGGCGGAGGTCGATGTCGACCCGCTGTCGCTCACCGCGACCGAGGCCGGCCTGATCAAGCGCACGGTCACCGGCAACGCGATCAAGGCGGTTGAGCGCGCGCTGGAACTGACCGGCAACCGCGGGCTCGACCGCGCCCACCCGCTCGAACGCCATTACCGCGACGTGCTGTGCAGCCGCATCCACACGCCGCAGAACGACAGCATCCTGGTCGCCGCGGGCCGCGCCGCCTTCGGTCTTTGAAGCATCCCATCCGAAAGGAACCATCATGAGCGTCGAATTCATCGGCATGATCGCGACCCGCAAAGCCTCGGAGATCCACGCAGCCCAAGGTCCGGTCATCGACCGCGACTATGTCCGGCAGTTTGCCCAGGCCCACGAGCAGGCCGGCTTCGACCGGATCCTGGTCGCTCATCATTCGACCGGGCCGGACGCGTTCCTGGTCGTATCCTATGCCGCGGCGGTAACGGAGCGGCTGGGCTTCATGCTGGCGCACCGGCCGGGCTTCGTCGAGCCGACCCTGGCCGCGCGCAAGCTCGCCACCCTCGACCAATTCTCCGGCGGCCGGCTGGCGGTCCATATCATCTCTGGCGGCGACGATGCCGAACAACGCCGCGACGGCGATTTCCTCGGCCATGACGAGCGCTATGCCCGGACCGACGAATATGTCGATCTGCTGCGCCGGATCTGGACCAGCGACAAGCCGTTCGACCATAGCGGCACCTACTACCGTTTCGAAGGCGGCTTCTCCGAGGTGAAGCCGGTACAGAAGCCGCATATCCCGATCTATTTCGGTGGGGCCTCGGCACCCGCGATCGACGTCGCCGGCCGCCATGCCGACATTTACGCGCTGTGGGGCGAGACCCACGAGCAGGTGCGCGAACAGGTCGCCCGGGTGCGGGCCAGTGCCGCCCGCCATGGCCGGCAGATCCGCTTCAGCGTCTCGTTCCGCCCGATCCTGGCGGAGACCGAGGAGAAGGCCTGGGCGCGGGCCGGGGATATCCTGGAACGGACGCGCGCGCTCCGATCGGCCCAGGGCGTTCAGGGCCCGGGCGACCCGAAGCAGAGCGAAGGCGCCCGCCGCCTGCTGGCCGCGGCCGAGCAGGGCGACCGGGTCGACAAGCGGCTGTGGACCGCGATCGCGCGCGAAACCGGCGCCCGCTCGAACTCGACCGCGCTCGTCGGCACGCCCGAGCAGGTCGCCGACGCACTGCTCGACTATTGGGACCTGGGCGTCACCACCTTCCTCATCCGCGGCTTCGACCCGCTGGAAGATGCGGCTGACTATGGCCGGGCGCTCATTCCCCACACCCGTGAACTGGTCGAGCGTCGCCTCGCCCAGCGGTCGGCGAGGGTGGGATGAGGCCATGAGTACCCAATCCCAACGCCGCTTCGCGCTCGAAGACCCACCGATCCGACCCTCGGTCGCGGCCGAGCGCCGGCACCGCCAGGAACGGCTCGCCGGCGCCTTTCGCCTGTTCGCCCGCTACGGCTTCGATCAGGGCTTGGCCGGGCACATCACCGCGCGTGACCCGGAACTGCCCGATCATTTTTGGGTTAATCCGCTCGGGCTGCATTTCAGCCGGATCCGCGTGTCCGATCTGTTGCTCGTCAACGACCAGGGCGACATCGTCGAAGGCGACCGGCCGGTGAACCGGGCCGCCTTCGCCATCCATTCAGCCATCCACAAGGCGCGACCCGACGTCGTCGCGGCGGCGCACGCCCACTCGCTCTACGGCAAGGCCTGGTCGAGCCTCGGCCGCCCGCTTGGCCCGATCACCCAGGACGCCTGCGCCTTCTATGGCGACCAGGGCCTGTTCGACGATTTCACCGGCGTCGTCTACGACACGAGCGAGGGCGACCGGATCGCGGCGGCGCTCGGCCCCCACAAGCTGGTCGTGCTGCGCAATCACGGGCTGCTGACCGCCGGATCCAGCGTCGAGGCGGCCGCCTGGTGGTTCATCGCCGCCGACAATGCCGCCCATGCCCAGCTGCTGGCGGAAGCGGCCGGCACGCCCCGTGCGCTCGAGCATGAGATCGCGACGGTGACGGCGGCACAGGTCGGCCAATTGCGGTCGGCACATTACGCGTTCGAGGCGCTGTGGCACGGCCTGGTCGCCGACGAACCCGAGCTGCTGGAGTAGCCCCTCGCCATGAGAACCCTCCTGCTGGGCCTGGTCCTGCTCGGTCTCACGACCGCCGCCCAGGCCGAAACCACCCTACAGCTCGCCGACCAGAAGGGCGGCGAGCACGCCCTGCTCGAAGCGGCGGGCGAACTGCACGACCTGCCGTACCGCATCGAGTGGCACGAGTTCCCCGCCGCCGCCCCGCTGGCCGAGGCGCTCAACGCCGGCGCGGTCGACAGCGGCCCGATCGGCGACGCGCCGCTCGTGTTCGCGCTCGCCGCAGGCGCCGAGATCCGGGCAATCGGCGTCAATCGGTCGGATCCGACGGGCACCGCGATCCTGGCGCTTGCCGATACGCCGCTCAGCGGCGCCGCCAGCCTGAAGGGCAAGCGGATCGCGACCGGGCGTGGCTCGATCGGCCATTATCAGGTGCTGGCAGCCTTGAAGAGCGTTGGCCTGACCTCGGCCGACGTGAGTTTGCTGTTCCTCAGCCCCAGCGACGCCAAGACCGCGCTCGTCACGGGATCGGTCGACGCCTGGTCGACCTGGGAGCCCTATACCTCGGTCGAGGAGCTAACCGACCATGCCAAGCTGGTGGTCGACGGCCGCGGCCTGTCGTCGGGCTTGAGCTTCCAGGCGGCGACGGTCGCCGCTATTCGCGACAAACACGCCGCCCTCGACGATCTGCTCCGTCGGCTCGACCGCGCCCAGCGCTGGTCGCTCGCCCACGGGGACGACTACGCGCGGCAGCTGGCGGCTCTGACCGGCGTGCCCGAGGCGGCGGCCCTGCATGCGCTCGTCCGCCGCCGGCAGACCTGGATCCCGATCGACGCCGGCGTCGTGGCTGCCCAGCAGCAGGTCGCCGACACCTACGCCGAAGCCGGGATCATCCGCGCCCGCCTCGACGTCGCCCCGACCTTCGAGCGCAGCTTCACCCCGCCCGCGATCCAGACGGCATCGCCGTGACCGGAGGAAATTCCGCCATGAAGCACATCATTTCCCTGACCGTTCTCGCGGCACTGCTGTTGATCCTCGCCGCCACTGGCCTCGCCCGGGCGGAGGAGGTCACGCTCCGCGTCGGCGACCAGAAGGCCGGCCTGAAGGCGCTGCTCGAGGTCTCCGGCCAGGCCAAGGATCTGCCCTACAAGATCCAATGGTCGGAGTTCCCGGCGGCGGCGCCGATCCTGGAAGCGCTCAATACCGAGGCGCTCGACGTCGGCTATACCGGCGATCTGGCCTTCCTCACCGTCTATTCGGCCGGCGCGCCGATCCGGGCGATCGGCGGCTCGCGCTCGGCCGCCCGGTCCCAGGCAATCCTGGTGCCGAAGGATTCGCCCGCCCGCACGATCGCCGACCTGAGGGGCAAGCGGCTGGCCGGCAACAAGGGCGGCTGGGGCCAGTTCCTGATTCTGGCGGCGCTGGAGCAGGCCGGCATTCCGGCCGACCAGGTGAAATGGAGCTATCTCGGTCCGATCGACGCCCGGGCGGCGCTCTCCTCGGGCGCGGTCGATGGTTGGGCGATCTGGGAGCCCTATGTCTCGACCGCCGTCGTGCAGGATGGCGCGCGGGTCATCGCCGACGGCACCGGCCTGACGCCGACCATCACCTTCCTGGTCGCGACCCAGGATGCAATCGCCAAGCGCCGCGCGGCCCTCGTCGATTTCCGGCGGCGGCTCTATGTCGCCTGGGCCTGGGGGCTCGACCATATCCCGACCTATGCCGCCTATAACGCCAGCCTGACCGGCCTCGCGGAGCCGATCGTCGCCCGCGCCTATGAGGACGACCACCGCACGCCGCTGCAGATCGACGATGGCGTCGTCGCCGAGGTGCAGCAGGCGGCCGACCGTTCGCTCCGCTACGGCATCCTGCCGAAAAAGCTCGATGTCGCCGCTGCGATCGACCGCAGCTTCGACGGCCCAGCCGTCACTCAATAACCTCGCCTCACGGAGCCTCCTCCCCATGTCCATTATGACCCGACGCTTCGCCGCCGTCGAAGACACGATCGCCCAGGTGCGGGCCGCCGAAGCCCTCTACGGCGTGAGCCCCACGGCGCTGGCCGAGATCAAGGGCGCGCTGATCGACCTCGCTCGCGCCGAAGATCTGTTCCCGTCCGACGAATTCACCATTCCGGACGGGGCGCCCTCCAGGCTCTATCGCTTGGCCGAAGATCCGGACCATCGCTTTGCGCTCTATGCCGTCGCCAACCGTCCAGGCCGGTCGGCACCGCCCCACAACCACACGACCTGGGCGGCGATCGCCGGCGTGCGCGGCCGGGAGCACAATGTGTTCTATCAGCGCATCGACAATGGCGAGGTGCCGGGCGAAGGCCGCCTGCGCGAGACCGGCGCGCTGACCGTCGTCCAGGGCAATGCCGTCTCGTTCCTGCCGGATGATTTCCACACGATCGAGCTGGTCGGCGACGAGCCGGGCCTGCATCTGCATCTCTATGGCTTGAGCCTGGAGAAGCTGCCGGCGCGCGTCACGTTCGAGGGCCCGGCCGGCGGTGCCTACAAGGTCTATCCAGCCAGCCCCTTCATCGCGACCCTGTCCATCCCGGCCGAAACCCTGAAGCGCTTCATCGGCGACCAGGAGGAACTGGCGATCCTCGACGTGCGCGAGGAAGGGGTGTTCTCGCAAGCCCACCTGCTGTTCGCGACCTCGGCGCCGCTCAGCCAGCTTGAACTGCGCATCGAAAGGCTGGTGCCGCGGCGCACGACCCGCGTCGTCGTGGTGGACGAGGATGGCGGCGAGCTGGGCCAGCGCGCCGCCCGTCGGCTGTTCGACCTCGGCTGGAAGAACATCGTAACGCTGCGCGACGGCATCGAGGGCTGGAGGCGGGCCGGCTACGAGCTATTCAGTGGGGTGCATGTGCCGTCGAAGGCGTTCGGCGAGCTGGTCGAGCAGGTCGAGGGCACGCCGCATATCGAGGCGCTGGAGCTGAAGGAACGCGTCGACGCCGGCGAGGATGTGCTGATCCTGGACAGCCGGCCGCTCGATGAGTTCGAGCGCATGAGCATCCCTGGCGGCATCGCCTGCCCCGGCGCGGAACTGGCCTATCGGGTCTCCGGTCTGATCCGGTCGCCCGACACGCTGGTCGTGGTCAACTGCGCCGGGCGGACCCGCTCGATCATCGGTGCTCAGTCGCTGATCAATGCCGGCTTGGCGAACCAGGTGGTCGCGTTGAAAAACGGCACGATGGGCTGGCACCTGGCCGGTTTGGACCTGGCGCACGGACGAACCGAACACGCCCAGGCACCGTCCGCCGCCGCCTTGGCCGAGGCGCGGGACGGTGCCCAGCGCGTCGCCCGGCGGTTCGGCATCCAGCGGGTCAATCGCTCGACGCTCGCCCAGTTCGAGGCCGAGAGCGGTCAGCGGAGCCTGTATCTTTTCGACGTGCGGACTCCGGCCGAATATGAGGCCGGCCATCCGATCGGCTGGCGTTCGGCACCCGGCGGCCAACTGGTCCAGGCGACGGACTCCTATATCGGCACGCTGAAGAGCCGTGTGGTGCTGGCCGATGCCGATGGGGTGCGCGCAATCCTGACAGCGTCGTGGCTGAAGCAGCTCGGCTGGGACGAGGTCTATGTTTATGAACCCGGCGTCGGCGATCTGCCGCAAGCCATCGGGCCGGAGCCGCAGTCCCTGCCGACGCCGATCGCGCCGCACCGCAAGATCGGCGTGCCGACCCTGGCCGCGGCGCTGGAGCAGGGCAAGGCGGTCGTGATCGACCTCGCCACCAGTCTCGACTATCGCGCCGGCCATATTCCGGACGCCTGGTTCGCGATCCGCGCGCGTCTGGCCGACGCCATCGCGCGCTGGCCTGCGACCGGCGATCTGGTGCTGACCTCGCCCGATGGTGTCCTGGCGGCACTGGCCGCAGCCGATCTGGCCGCCATGACCGATCGCGAAGTCTATGCGCTCGATGGCGGCAGTGCCGCGTGGCGCGCCCAAGGCGGCGCGTGGGTCCCGGGTGCCGAGCATCTGAACGAACCGGCCGAGGATGTCTGGTACAAGCCCTACGACCGGTCGCACGGGATCGAAGACGCGATGCAGGCCTATCTGCGCTGGGAACTGAACCTGCCCGACCAGATCGCCCGCGACGGCGATGCCAAATTCCGCGTGTCGCGGAAATGAGGGCACACGCAACCGACCGGCATCTCGACAAGGGCCGGAGCGGGGTTGCCCGAGTGGCATTCGAAAGGATTCTCGCGCAGGACATCGCCGCCCGTCGTCTGGACCGACGTCTGTAGTGCCTGGTCCATCTGGCGAAAAGATTGCAGCCATCGGAGGCAGCCGAGTCAAGAACCCGACGTGCACACTATGCCAGGCGAACTTAGCCTGGTCTTGGCTGGCGGCGAGTGCCCGCCGTTTGAGGATCAGTCCCATAGATTGGTCTGAGGACGCGCAGTACCCGAATGTCCGCTCCTGCATACCCGCCGCTTCAAACCGCCCATTCTGCTGTCGGCCCGCCCTGGCCATCTGGCGACTGACGATCAAGTTCTCTTGCTTATGCGACGAGTTTAGGGACGTGCCGCTCGATCAATCGCAAGGATCGTTGGTTGCGGGAACCCGCAACCAAATCACAAAAAGCCCGCAAGTTCGAAAGAACGGCGGGCTTCTTGCCGTCCGCACCAAGCCCCAGCCCGATCATCGAGGTCAGCTGGCCGATCGGCTCAAGCTCAAGCCCCTCTCTACTGTGATGCGGATCATGATGCGCTCGATCAGCGTGCGCAGGATCTCCGCCGCATCCGCCCGCGTCGCCTCGGCCTGCAGGCTTTCGTGCAGCACCGAAATCCGCTTCCGATGGAGCGCCGCCATGTTCGAGGGAACCACCGGCGGCACCGCCTCGGCCCTGGCCTGATCGCGGGTCCGGTGGAGCTTTCGGGCGACGCGCTCGGTCCTGAGCGAGGAGAAGAAGCTCTCCATGGCCGCGTTGTTCCAGACATTGCCGGCCCGGCTCATGCTGCAGCTGATGCCTTGACCCCGCTCGACCGCCGGCAGTCCTCTGTGGCCGGATCGGTTGAACCATTCTCAGCAGACGGTGTCGACAGCGGTTTTCCTTACATTCACGATCCAGCGACCATCAAAACCGAGCCAACGAGAGCATTCATGAAACAGCCCCCCAGCTTTGCGGCTTCGAAACGAGGCTCTGGTCTGGATAAGGCGAAATCCTCGGCCGCCGGCTTCGATCATCGTCTGGTGAAGCCGGCGGTCCACAAGGATATCGAGCGGCTGCTGGCGAGCATCGCGGCGGCCTGGAGCCCGATCCGATCAGGTCACTTCGAACTAATCTAAACCGCGTCCCGGAAGCGCTCGATCATCACGCGCAGCACTTCGTCCGGATCGCGGCGCCACCAGTCGAGCTGGGACATGATCTCGACCTCGATCATCCCGCCATAGCCGGCGGCCTCGACCAGGGCGCGCAGGCCCGGAATATCGACGGCGCCGTCGCCCATCATGCCGCGGTCGAACACGGTGTCGCGGGTCGGCACCAGCCAGTCGCAGACATGGAAGCCCAGGATGCGCTCGCCGGCGCGCGCAATGCTGCGGGCGATCTCGGGATCCCACCAGATGTGATAGACGTCGAGCGCCACCCCGACACCGTCGCCCAATGCGTCGGCTAGGTCGAGCGCCTGGGCTGTGGTCGAGAGCACGGAGCGGTCGGCGCAGGTCATCGGATTGAGCGGTTCGAGCGCCAGCCCGACGCCGGCCGCCCGGGCATGGGGCAGGATCGCGGCCATGCCGTCGGCGACCATGCCGCGCGCCCGTGCCAAGTCCTTCGAGCCGGGGACGAGGCCGCCTACCACCATGACCAGACAGTCGGCACCCAAGGCCGCCGCCTCGTCGATGGCACGCTTGTTGTCTTCGATTGCGTTCGGTTGGGTGAACATGCCGCCGCGACAGAGGCCCGAGACATGCAGGCCCGCATCGCGGATATGGCGTGCCGCCCGCTCGACGCCATATTGGGCGAGCTTGTCGCGCCAGGGCGAGATGCCGCGGATGCCATGACGCGCGCAACCCTCGATACATTGCTCCAGCGACCATTGGTCCCGGACCGTGATGGTGTTGAAAGAGAGCCGTGCCGGATCGGCCATCATGCCACCCCGTTGAGCGCCATGACCGTCGCCATGCGCCGGCAGGCCATGTCGGGGTCGGCCAGCAGGCCGGCCTGGTCGGCCAGGCGGAACAGTTCCGCCAGATGCAAGGCACTGCGCGCGGATTGCTGGCCGCCGACCATGGCGAAATGGTCCTGGTGGCCGTTGAGATAGGCCATGAATACGACACCGGTCTTATAGAAGCGCGTCGGCGCCCGGAAGATATGCCGGGACAGCGGCACGGTCGGTGCCAGGATCTCATGGAACGCCGCTTCGTCGCCGCGGGCGAGGCAACCGAGGGCGGCCGAGGCGGCAGGCGCGATGGCGTCGAAAATGCCGAGCAGCGCGTCCGAATGGCCGGCGGCGTCGCCTGCGATCAGTTCGGCGTAGTTGAAATCGTCGCCGGTATACATGCGGACAGCGTGAGGCAGGCGCCGGCGCATGGTGATCTCCTTGTCCTTGTCCAGCAGCGAGATCTTGATGCCGTCGATCTTGCCGGCATGGGCGCCCAGCACGTCGAGGCAGGTCGTCATCGCGGTCGAGTGGTCGGCCGCCCCCCAATATCCCGCAAGGGCCGGGTCGAACATCTCGCCCAGCCAATGGATGATCACCGGCTGCCGGACCTGGCCCAGGATCCGGTCATAGACGCGGATGTAGTCGTCGGGCCCGCGTGCCGCTGCGGCGAGCGCTCGCGACGCCATCAGGATGATCCGGCCGCCCAGTTTCTCGACCGCGGCGCATTGGGTCTCGTAGGCGCGGATGACGTCGTCGATGGTGACGTCGGGGCCCGGCACCAGATGGTCTGTCCCGGCGCCGGACGCGATGAGGGCACCCGGCACGTCGCGCGCGGCGGCGAGCGCGCGCCCGATCAGATCGAGGCTGGTCGGCCAGTCGAGCCCCATGCCGCGCTGGGCCGTGTCCATTGCTTCGGCGACGCCCAACCCCAGCGACCAGAGATGCCGGCGATAGGCGATCGTTCGGTCCCAGTCGATCGCCGGCGCCCCCCACGGGTCATGCTCGGCGAGCGGGTCGGCCACGACATGGGCGGCCGAAAAGGCGATGCGTGAGAACGGGTCCTTGGCGGGATGCAGCGCCTTCGGCGCGCGGGCTTCGTAACTTTCGACCCCGCGCTGGGCGGTCGGCAGGCGAACGGTCGGCATGGCTCAGACCTCCAGCGGTTCCAGATCGACCCAGCGGCGCTCACGCCAGGATTTCAAGCCCGCCTCGGCGAGCTGCACGCCCTTGGCGCCGGCGGTGAGATCCCAGGGGAAATGCTCCGTCTCGCCCGCGACATGGCGCAGGAACAGCTCCCATTGCGCGCGGAAGCCGTTCGGATAGGCGATATTGTCCGGCACCTCGTCCCAGGCGCCGAAGAAGTCGATCGGCTGGGCGATGTCGGGATTCCACACCGGCTTCGGCGTGTTGACCCGGGCCTGGGTCCGGCATTTCTGCAGGCCGGCGACGGCCGAGCCCAGCGTGCCGTCGACATGGAAGGTCACGAGATCGTCGCGGCGCACACGGGTGCACCAGGAGGAATTGATCTGCGCCACGATGCCGCCTTCGAGCTGGAAGGTGGCATAGGCGGCATCGTCGGTGTCGGCGGCGTAGGTCCGGCCCTGCTCGTCGACCCGCTCGGGGATATGCGTGGCGCCGAGGCAGGAGACGGACTTCACCGCGCCGAACGTGTTGTCGAGCACGTAGCGCCAGTGGCACAGCATATCGAGAATGATGCCGCCGCCCTCCGCCGCCTTGTAGTTCCAGGACGGCCGCTGCGCCGGCTGCCAGTCGCCCTCGAACACCCAATAGCCGAACTCGCCCCGGACCGAGAGGATGCGGCCGAGGAAGCCGCTGTCGATCACCATCTTCAGCTTGCGCAGGCCCGGCAGGAACAGCTTGTCCTGCACCACGCCATGCTTGATGCCGCTGGATTTGGCGAGCTTCGCCACGGCCAGTGCGTCGGCCAAGGTCTCGGCGATCGGCTTTTCGCAATAGATATGCTTGCCGGCGGCGATCGCCCGCTGCAGCAGGCCGGAACGCAGCTGGGTCGTCGCCGCGTCGAAGAAGATCTCGTCCTTGGGGTCGGCGAGGGCCGCGTCGAGGTCGGTGGTCCAGCGCGCGACATTGTGGGCCTTTGCGATGGCGGCGACCTTGTCGGCATTGCGCCCGACCAGGATCGGATCCGGCATCAGCACGTCGCCGGATTTGAGGGCCAAGCCGCCGTCGGCACGGATGGCCGCGATCGAGCGGATGAGGTGCTGGTTCATGCCCATGCGGCCGGTGATGCCGTTCATCACGATGCCGATGCGTCGTTCCGCCATGTCGTGCCTCCCTCGATAGCCGGCCAGCGGCATTTTTGCCGTCCGACCCAGTAACTAGTTGGTTACTTTCCCGTGAGACTGCCCTCTTGTCAAGCGGGCATGGCGGGCCGAAGCGCGTGGGCGACGAAATCCACCACATGCTGCTCGCGCATCAGCATCTCGTCGGGGGCGGCGAGCGTCCGGCCGAAGATCGCCGACAGGGTGTGGATGTTGGAGCAGTAGAAATAGCTCAAGGCTGCGATCGAGATGTAGAGCTGCATCGGGTCGATGCCGTCGCGGAACACACCGGCGGCCTGCCCGCGCTGCAGCAGGTCGCTGATGAGCGCCAGCAGGGGCGAATACATCTGCCTGACGCGCGTCGATTGCTTCAGGTTCCGGCCCTGCTGCAGGTTCTCGTCGTTCAGCATCGCCAGGAATTCCGGGTGTTCGGCGTGGTAGCGGAAATTGAACCGTACCAACACGTCCATGCCGGCCTCGGGCGAAAGGCGCATGAGATCGAGCGCCCGCTCGCGCTCGCGCATCTCCTCATAGACCCGCTCCAGCACGGCGAGCCACAGCGCGTCCTTGTTGCCGACATAGGCATAGAGCATGCGCTTGTTGATCTCGGCCCGCTCGGCAATGGCGTCGACCCGGGCCCCGGCGAAGCCGCGTGCGGCGAATTCGGCGAGCGCCGCGTCAAGGATGCGGTCGCGCTGGGCGGAGTGGCGGGGCAAGGGGTCGACAGTGTCGGCTGGATGGATCATGGCCGTGCCAGGGTGGCGCGAAGCGGGGCGGAGCGCAAGCCGCGCGCGGTAACCATCAAGTTACTTTCCGCTTGGCGTGAGCGGTACGCTCTGACAGACTGCAGCGAAAGGCCGGTTGACACCCGGCCGGCGACGGTTCCTAGAATAAATAGTGAAACGTTTAAATGTCGGGGAAAACCCGAGGCGTCACGAGGGGGAGGATTTCGGTGGATCACGGGATTTCCAGCGTCGATTTGGCGTGGTCTCGGGTCTAGCCCCATGACCCGGCGCCTGGTCGATACCCTGGTCAGATCCGCGACGATCAAGGATGTCGCGGCGCGGGCCGACCTGTCGATCGCCACCGTCTCCTATGTGCTCAACAACAAGAACCGCTATCTGCGCCCCGAGACCCGGGAGCGCGTCATGCTGGCGGCGCAGGAGCTGGGCTACGTCAAGAACGCCGCGGCGCGCAGCCTCAAAGGCCTGCAGCGCGGCATTCTGGCGGTGCTGGTGCCGCAGTTCGGCAACAACTTCTTCACCCGCATCTGCGTCGAGATCGAGGCGATCGCCCAGCGCGCCGGCTTCGTCGTGATCATCTGCAACAGCGACGAAAATCCGGAGCAGGAGTACGCCATTCTCGAACGGCTGCTGTCGCAGCAGATCGACGGCTGCATCCTCAGCCCCGCCCTGTCGCGCACCGAGAGCGCCGGGCTGCTCCGGCGTGGCAATGTCCCCACCGTGATCCTGGAACGGACGCTCGGCAATGCCACGCCCGAGCATGATTTCGTCGGCCACGACAATTTCCATTCGGGCTATGTCGCGACCCGCGCGCTGCTCGACGCCGGTCATCGGCGCATCGCCTATCTGGGATGGGATTCGCCGATCCCGAACATCAACGATCGCCAGCAGGGTTACCGCGCGGCACTGGCCGAATTCGGCGTGATGCCGGAGCCCGGCTGGGTGCTGTGCGGCGTGCTGTCGGAGGCGAGCGGGCGGGCGCTCGGCTACCGGCTGCCGGCCGGTGCCGTCACGGCGGCCGTGCTCGCGACCCACCACGAAATGGCCAAGGGCATCCTGATCAGCTTCCGCGACCGGGGGCTCAAGTGGCCGGACGACCTGTCGCTGGTGCTGATCGGCACGCCCGACTGGGCCGACCTGCTCTCGCCCAGCCTCGCCTGCGTCGAGCGGCCGGAGCTGGAGATGGGCAGTGCTGCCGCGACACTGCTGCTCGAAAAATTGAAATCGCCGGACTATCGGCAGCCGAAGACGGTGTTGCCGACGCGGTTCATCCCCGGCCAGTCGATCCGGCAAATCGGAGCATGCCAATGAAGAAAATACGCGTAGGACTGATCGGAAGCGGCTTCGTCGCCGAGCTACATATGCACGCTTATCGACGAGTCTACGGCATCGAGGCTGAAGTCGTCGCCGTGGCGGCGCGTGGCGACGCGGTCGAAGCCTTCGCGAAGCATCACGGCATCGCCCAGACCTATCGCGACTATCGCGCAATCCTGGCCGATCCCGCGATCGACGTCGTCGACATTTGTACGCCGCCGGCGGTGCATACCGAGATGATCCTGGCGGCGATGCGCGCCGGCAAGCATGTCATCTGCGAAAAGCCATTCACCGGCTATTTCGGCCGGCCGGGCGACCCGACGCCGATCGGCCATCGCGTGGCAAAGGCGGCGATGTATGAGCGGGTGATGGCCGAGATGGAGGAGACCTCAGCCGCGATCCGGTCGAGCGGACGGTTGTTCATGTATGCCGAGGATTGGATCTATGCGCCGGCCGTGGCGAAGACGGTCGAGATCCTGAAAGCCACCAAGGACAAGATCCTGTTCATGAAGGGCGAGGAGAGCCACAGCGGCTCGCACGCGCCCCATGCCGCCCAATGGGCGCAGACCGGCGGCGGCTCGCTCATCCGCATGGGCTGCCACCCGCTGTCGGCCCTGCTCTATCTGAAGCAGGTCGAGGCGCGGGCGCGGGGCGAGACGATCACGGTGACCGACGTCACCGCCGACGTCGGCAATGTCGCGGCGTGCGTCCCGCCGGCCGAACGCCCCTTCATCAAGGCCGCCCCGGTCGATGTCGAGGATTGGGGCACGCTCACCATGAGCTTCTCCGACGGCACCAAGGGCACGATCTTCTCCGGCGACATGATCATGGGCGGCGTGCGCAACCTCATCGAGACCTACACGACCGGCGGCTCGCTGTTCGCCAACATCACGCCGAACAACCACCTCGTCTCATACCAGACCGACGAGCAGAAGCTGGCCGACGTCTACATCACGGAAAAGGTCGACCGGAAGACCGGTTGGCAGTTCGTCTGCCTCGAAGAGGAATGGACGCGCGGCTATCTCCAGGAGATCCAGGATTTCATGGAGTGTGTCGCGACCGGCCGCGAGCCGCTGGCGGGCCTCGATCTCGCCTACGAGACCATGAAGGTCCAGTACGCCGGCTATTGGTCGGCCGAGGAGGGTAAGCGCATCAGGCTTTAGAAACAAAACAACAAGCAAAGGGAGGAACGGGGATGATTGAGTTCAAGCATGTGATGGCCGCGGTCGCGGTTTCGCTCCTGCTGCCGGCCGCAGCAAAGGCGGATTGGAAGCCGACCCATCCGATCAACCTGATCGTGCCCTGGGCCGCCGGCGGCTCGACCGACCAGGTGACCCGCGTGGTCGCGGCCGAGATGGAAAAGTCGCTGGGCCAGACCATCGTCATCGTGAACCAGCCGGGCGGCTCCGGCGCCATCGGCACCCAGAGCGTGCTGGACGCGCCCAAGGACGGCTATACCTGGTCGGCGGGGGCGGCCCAGGATCTGGGCGCCTACGAGACCATGGGCCAGGTCAAGACGCGCATCACCGACTGGCACCTGTTCCTGAGCGTCGCCAACCTGTCGGTGCTGGGCGTCAATCCCGACACGCCCTACAAGACGGCGAAGGACCTGATCGACGCCATGAAGGCGAAGCCGGGCAAGGTCTCTGTCGCGACCGCCGGCGTCACCTCGTCCGGCCATACCGCCATGGAGCTGATCGCCAAGGCGGCCGGCGTCCAATATCGCCATGTGAGCTATGATGGCGGCAATCCGGCAGTGGTCGCGACCGTCGCCGGCGAGACCGAGGTCACGACACAGCTCGGCGTCGAGGAGGTCGACATGATCCGCGGCAAGCGCATGCGGGCGCTGGCGACGGTCAGCGACAAGCCGCTGGTGGTCGAAGGCTACGGCACCATCCCGCCGCTGTCGGACACGCTGCCGGGCTTCACCGCACCCGCGAATTATTTCGGCATCTTCATTCCGAACGGCGTGCCGGACGACGTGATCCAAACCGTCACCAAGGTCTGGACCGACGTGATCGGCCATAGCGAGGCACTGAAGAAATACGCGTCCGACCGGGCGGCCCTGTTCGCCCCCGTGTCGGGGGATGCGGCGCAGAAGGCGGCGTTCCCGGCGGTCCAGGCCAATGCCTGGCTGCTGTTCGGCGGCGGCAAGGCCAAGGTCTCGCCGGACACGGTCGGCATTCCGGCTCCCTGACACCCGAGACGGCTCCCGGCGGACCCGCTGGGAGCCTGTTATTTCACGAGGTCGTCCCGCCATGTCGTCATCCGCCGCCCCGCATGATCCCCCGGCCGATCCGCGCGCCGATTTCCGGGCGTCCTTGGGCTGGATCGCCCTCGGCGCCGCCATGCTGGTCGGCGGCTGGACCATGGGCCGGCTCGAAAACCAGGACGTCAATCCCTATACCGTGCCGGGGCTGCTGCCTGGCCTGCTCGGCATCGTCATGATGCTGCTGGGCTCGGCCCTCGGCATTCGCAGCTGGCGCCAGGGCGGTGCGCGGCGGGCGGGTACGGCCGCTCGTCCGGCTGCGGCGACCTGGCGCATCGGGCTGACGCTCGCCCTCTGCATCGCCTTCGACGTCGGGCTGGTCGGCCATGGACTGCCGTTCTGGGCGGCGGCGGCCTTGTTCGTCAGCATTGCGATCCTGACGCTGCAGCACGGCCAGCGCAAAGCCGCCGGCTTGCGCCTGACGCCGGGCACGATCCTTACCGCCATCGCGATCGGCCTCGGCGCCGGTGCTGCGATCACACTGGTGTTCCAGGAGATCTTCCTGGTCCGGCTGCCTTAGGGAATCATCTTATGCTGAGCGGGCTTGCTGACCTCGGCCATGCCTATCTGGGCTTTCTGAATTTCTGGTCGCTGCTCTATGGCCTGGGCGGTGCCTTGATCGGCATCATCGTCGGCTGCCTGCCGGGCCTGTCGGCGACCTTGTGCATCGCCCTCCTGACCACGCTCACGATCAAGCTGCAGGCCAATGACGCAATCCTGATCCTGATCTGCTCCTATGTCGGCACCCTCTACGGCGGCTCGCGCACGGCGATCCTGCTCAACATCCCGGGGACGGCGGCCAATGCCGCCTCCTGCGCCGACGGCCATGCCCTGGCGCTCAGGGGCGAGGCGGGCCGGGCGATCGGCATCGCCACTTCCGGCGCCTTCACGAGCACCCTCTTCGGCGTACTCTGCCTCGCCGCCTTCACGCCGCTGCTGGCCGAGGTGGCGCTCAAGTTCGGCGCCTATGAATTCTTCTGGCTCGCCCTCTTCGGCGTGGTCATGTCCGGCAGCATCGTCGGCAATGATCCGCTGAAGGGCTGGCTGATGGGCTGCCTCGGCCTGTTCGTGGCGCAGATCGGCGAAGACCCGCTCTACGCCTATGACCGCTTCACCTTCGGCTGGACCCAGCTCGCGGGCGGCATCTCGCTGATCCCGGCGCTCGTCGGCGCCTTCGGTTTCGCCGAGATCCTGACCACGCTCGCGGACCCGACGGAGCGCAAGATCGTCGAGATGAAGGACTCGGTGCTGCCGCGCTTCCGCGAGGTGGTGCAGTACTGGCCGACCGTGCTGCGCTCGGGCATCATCGGCGTGCTGACCGGCCTCATGCCGGGCGTCGGCGAGGATGCCGGCGCCTGGATGTCCTATGCCGCGGCCAAGGCGGTGAGCCGGGAAAAGGAGATGTTCGGCAAGGGCTCGATCGACGGGCTGATGGCGGCCGAGACCGGCGACATGGCGTCGATCCCCGGCCATATCATCCCCTGTCTGGCGCTGGGCATCCCGGGTTCGGCGCCCTCGGCCGTGCTGATGGCGGCGATGATCATCCACGGCATCCAGCCGGGACCGATGATGATGGTGAACCACCCGCAGTTCGTCTACGACGTGGTTGCCATGACCACGCTCGCCATGATCAGCATCCTGATCTTCGGCCTGTTCCTGGTCCGCCCGCTGCTCTTGGTGATGCGCGTGAAGCGCACCATCCTGATGCCGATCATCTTCCTGTTGTGCACAGTCGGCGCCTTCGCCGGCGCCTCGCGCCTGTTCGACATCTACTGCATGCTGGCGATCGGCATCGGCGCGTTCTTCCTGCGCCGGCGCGGCTATCAGATGGCGCCGTTCGTGCTGGGCATGGTGCTGGGCGGGCTGTTGGACAAAAGCCTCCGCCGCGGGCTGGTGCTATCCGATGGCGATATCACGCCCTTTTTCACCCGGCCGATCTCCGTCGCGTTCGCGAGCGTCACCATCTTCACCCTGCTGCTCTATATCCCGGTCTTCAAGGCGGTGGTCCAACGCGTCACCGGCGCCGTTGGCGGGGGTCTTGCCGCCCTGTTCCTGCGGCGCCGGTCCAAGCCTATTTGATCGCCTTGAGATCGTCCGGCAGGAACTCGGTATCGACCATCTTGTCGAGGTCGACCGTCCCGGTGATGGCGCCGATCGAGGTCTGCAGCGCCACCATGCGCCTCAGCCCTTCCATATGGATCTCGCCCTCGCCCCAATAGGGCAGCCCGTCGGTCATGACCGTGGTGAGATAGCGCACGGCGCTGCGGCCGACGGGAGATTCGACATTGTAGACCTTGGCGACGATGTCGCCGGCCTCGTCCGGGTTCTGCTTCATGAACAGGACCGCGCGGCGCCGGGCGCGGATGACGGCACGGATGAACGGCGCCTTGCTCGCTGCCTGGGCCGAGGTGGTGACGCCGACGACATTGTCGAGCGGCGGCAGATACTGGGCCGCGGTCGCGACCGGGCGATATTTCGTCTTGAAGTTCGACCAGAGCGGTTCTGGGATCGCGGCGACATCGATCAGCCCGACATCGAGCGCGGCGACGCCCTCGCCGAAGCCGCCGGTCTTGACCATCTCGGCATCCTCGGCCTTGTAGCCGGCCTTTTCCATCAGCATGGCGGCGAGCGCCAGGCTGGTCGATTTCGGGTTGGTGTAGCCGAGCTTCTTGCCCTTGAAGTCCTTGATCGACTTGATCGGCGAATCCGGCTTCACCGCCCAGATGAATTCGCCGACCGTCAGCACGTCGTCGCTGATGATCTTGAGATCGGCGCCCTGCTGGATCGCCGAGATCACCGCCCCCGGATTGACCTCGCCGAACGCGACAGTGCCGGTCAGCATGTTGCGCAAGGATGTCCCGCCGCCGCCGGAGCTGATGATGCCGGTGACGTCGGCGCCTTCCTCCTTGAAGAAGCCCTTGGCCATGGCGACCGCATAGGGCATGCCGTTCGCCGAGACGGCGTAATTGCCGACGGCGATTTCATCGGCTTGGGACGCACCGCCCCAAAGCGAGGCGGCGAGAAGCAGGGCAGAACAGAGTGCTGGCCGGTGCGCGCGCATGGCAGTTCCCTCCCGTCGGGGTGAGCCGGATCGAGCCGGCTTCATTGTCGTTATGCCGTGGGTCGAAAGCTCAGATTGACGTTCTTGATCTGGGTGCAGGCATAGAGTTCTTCGATCGACTCCTCGCGGCCGTAGCCCGATTGCTTGTAGCCGCCGAACGGCACGCCGACGTAGTGGCTGGCCGCGTCGTTGATCCAGATGTAGCCGGACTGGACCTGGCCCGCGAGCCGATGGGCCCGGTCGAGATCGTGGGTCCAGATCGATCCGGTCAGGCCCTGCTCGACCGAATTCACCCGTCGGATCATGTCCGCCTCGTCGTTCCAGCGCATCAGGCTGACCACGGGGCCGAAGATTTCCTCCCGCGCGATGCGCATGTCGTCGGTGACGTCGGCGAACACGGTCGGCTCGACGAAGAAGCCGTTGGCGAGCTTGGGATCGGCCGGCGGCTTGCCGCCGTAGAGCAGTCTGGCGCCTTCTTCCTTGCCGAGCGCGATGTAGCGCAGGGTCTTGTCGTATTGTGCTTGGCTGGAGAGGCAGCCGACCTCGGTCTCGGGCTCGGTCGGCAATCCGACGCGCAGCTTCTTCACCTCCTCGACGATATGCGGCAGCGTCGCCTCGTAGATCTCGTCGTGCAGGAAGATGCGGCTCGTGGAATTGCAGGACTGGCCGGTGACATAGCGGAAGTTCATGCCCTTGACGACGCCGCGCGCGATCGTCGCCGGGTCCATGTCGGGACATGCGATCAGCGCGTTCTTGCCGCCCAGTTCCAGGGTGAGCGCCTTCAGCGTCGCACTCGCCGCCTGGGCAACCGCGCGGCCGCCGGCGATGCTGCCGATGAAGCCCACCTTGGCGACCTGGGGATGGGTCGCGAGCGCCGCACCCGCAGCCCGGCCGCCGGTCACGATGCTGAACACGCCGGGCGGGAACACGCCGTGCCACAGTTCCGCGATGCGCAAGGCCGAGAGCGGCGTCTGGTCGGCCGGCTTCACGATCAGCGAATTCCCGGCGGCGAGCGGGGCGCCGCATTTGCCGGCGACGAACAGCAGCGGATGGTTGAAGGCGCCGATGCGCGCGACCACGCCCAAGGGCTCGCGCAACGTATAGTTCAGGATGCCCGGCCGGATCGGGATGGTCACCCCTTTCATCTCGACGACCAGGCCGGCGAAATAATCCATATAGTCGGCGCTCAGCAGCACGTCGTAGCGCATGGCCTGGAACCGATTGCCGCCGTCGAGCGCGTCGAGCCAGGCGAGTTCGTCGACATGGTCGCGCAGGATCTGTGCTGCTTTCCTGACGGCGGCAGCCCGCTCCTGCGCCGGCACGTCGCGCCAGACGAGGTAGCCGGCATGGGCGGCCGCGACGGCGCGGTCCACGTCGGTCGCATCACCCTCCTGCGCCAGGCCGAGATCGGCCCCGGTCGAGGGGCTGGTGACCGGCATGGTGGCACCGGCGACCGCATCCTGCCAGGTGCCGCCGTAATAGAGCTGCCGGTGCTGCGGCAGGGCGTAATCGGCGCTCATGATTTCGCTCCCGTCTCGGCCGGGATATGGCGCAGCAGGGTCGAGGACAGCGCCCGGGAATATTCCGGCAGCACATGGACGTCGACCACCACGGTATGGCCCTCCCGCACCTTGGCGATCGCGGCTTCGAGCATGGTCTCGAACTCGGCGCAGTTCCGCGCCGGGCCGAACCCGACGCAGCCCTGGCCCTCGGCCAGCTTGGCGAGATCGAGCGGCGGATCGTCCATGCGCAGGCCGATCGACCGGTTCTCGACCGGGCGCGACCGCATGCGGGCGACCCGTTCCTGATGCAGCTCGTCGTTGAAATAGGACGCGTTGTTGCCGACGATGACCAGCACCGGCACGCCATAGTGCACGGCGGTCCAGAGGGCGGTCACCCCCATCACATAATCGCCGTCGCCCAGGACCGCGACCGGCAGGCGCCCGCTGTCGCGGAGCGCCAGTGCCGCCCCCACCGCCATGCCTGGGCCGGAGGCGAGGCCGCCGCCGCCGTCGAAGCCGATATAGTCCAAGGGATGGGCGAAGCGGCTGTAGGACCCGGGCCAGCCGAGCGGCAGGCGGATATAGGACGGGTTATGGCCTTCCAGCGTCTCGACCGTGATCCGCGCCAGATCCTCGACCGTGATGCGCCCACTACGGCCGTTCCAGGGCATTCACGGACTGCTCGGAAGCAGTCATAGGCTGACGTCTCGTATTCGATCGCCCCCGATCTGACTGTGAACCGGCGCCGGTTTTTGACCCCTTTCCGCTTCCAAGGCTGACCCCATCTCCAAGCCGGATGGCCGTTCGCTCCCTACGGCTCGTGCACCATCCGACGGGGCAGTGTTCGGGGCCGGTCCGGGATCAGACCCCATGCCGATCCACAACGGCGACGCAGTTAGCAGAGAGGCACCAATTCCAGAGGCTGTCACCTCACCGCGACAGTCTATTCCCCGACCGCGCGGTCAGCCGGACGACGGTCGTCGTTAACACCGTAAAGGAGGCCGGGGCGTGTCTTGCCGCTTACGATCTGCCGCACTGATCGTGATCGGTTCGATCTTGCTCATCGGCGAAGACTCGCACGCCTGCGCCATCTTGTGAATCAAACGTCAGAGACGGAACACTCTTATGACCGTTCGTTGCACCGAGATGCTACGGGGCTGGCGGCGAGGGTGAGGTGTGAGCCGCATCTCGGCCATGGAACGACGACATCCTCATGGCCCCTGATCTCGTTGCAGCGCCGGCTGGATTGAGCGGTACCAATGCGGTTCCCGTCATCGAGCCACTCAGAATCGAAAGACTATCCTCATGGAAAGACGTGGGTCTGTTGCGAGGAATATGGTTCGGCGCACGTGACCGGCCGGCGTTACACGGATTCTCCATGATGTTTACATCAATAAAATATCGAATTTCGCAAAAGATTGAGCCGCGGAAAGAATTTTTCTCCGCCCGCCAAATTGCACCATAATACTTAGGGATTTATTTTATTAATCACCGCTACTTTAGAGAGATCTCGAAGATTTTTATATCAAGAAAGTCAACGGGACTATTTTTTAACCGGCAGTTAATGCAAATTTGATTTTCTTTATTTTTAATAATCAACGTCCTGCTGAGGCTAGATTCGGCAGACAGTGGAGGAGCTTAGGAATGTTCTCGTTCCCTGGCAGCCGCGACATGACGGCGAAACTCGCGGCTTTGACAAAGTCGCAGGCAATCATCGAATTCAAGATGGACGGAACGATCCTTACCGCCAACGAGAATTTCTTGAAGACGCTTGGCTATACCTTGGCCGAGGTCAAGGGCAAGCACCACAGCATCTTCGTCGATCCGGCTCAACGCGAGAGCGCCGAATACAAGAAATTCTGGGCCGCTCTGAACCGCGGCGAATATCAGTCAGCGCAATACAGGCGGATCGGCAAGGGTGGCAAGGAGGTCTGGATCGAGGCTTCCTACAACCCGATCCTGGATCGTAGCGGCCGACCCTACAAGGTCGTGAAATTCGCAACCGAAATCTCCGAGCAGAAGGCGGTCTACGCGGATCTGCTTGGCAAGATCGAAGCAATCAACCGCTCGCAAGCGGTGATCGAATTCAATCTCGACGGCACGATCATCACCGCCAACCAGAACTTCCTCAATGTGCTGGGCTATCGCTTGGAAGAGGTCCAGGGCAAGCATCACAGCCTGTTCGTCGAGCCGGCCCAGCGCGAGAGTGCGGAGTATCGGCAATTCTGGGACAAGCTGCGCCGGGGCGAATATCAGGCGGGGCAATACAAGCGGATTGGCAAGGGCGGCAAGGAAGTCTGGATCGAGGCCTCCTACAATCCGGTGATGGATCTGAACGGCCGGCCCTGGAAGGTCGTGAAATTCGCGACGGATCTCTCCGGGCGCAAGGCGCAGAACGCGGCGCTCGCGCGCGATTTCGAGACCGGGGTGAAGTCGCTGGTGAACGCCGTCGCGTCGTCTGCCGACAATATGCAGGCGACGGCGCAATCGCTCGCCGCGTCGGCCGAGCAGACCAACCAGCAATCCTCGACCGTTTCGGTCGCGTCGGAGGAATTGGCGGCCTCGGTCAACGAGATCGCCCGTCAGTTGTCGGTGGCAACCGGCGTCATCTCGACCGCCGTGACCGAAGCGCAGAATTCCGAGCGGATGGTGGGCGATCTGGTCAATGCCGCCTCCAAGATCGGCGACGTTACGCGTCTGATCACGGACATCGCCAGCCAAACCAACCTCCTGGCGCTGAACGCGACCATCGAGGCCGCGCGGGCCGGCGAAGCGGGCAAGGGCTTTGCCGTTGTCGCCTCCGAGGTCAAGTCGCTCGCCACCCAGACGGCGCGGGCGACCGAGGAGATCGACCAGCAGATCCGGGGCATCCAGGAAGTTAGTCGGGCGACCGCCACCGCCATCGGCGAAATCGTCAAGATCATCGGTCAGGTGAGTGAGATCAGCACGTCGATCTCGGGCGCCGTCGAGGAGCAGTCGGCGGCGACGCGCGAGGTGTCGGTCAACATCACCGGCGTCACCCGGGCGGCGAACGAGACCGGCCAGTCATCTGTCAACGTTCTCACCGTCGCCCAATCGCTCTCGCAGCAAGCGACGGGGCTGGGGGAACAGGTCGACCAGTTCCTGGTGAACGTCCGGGCGATGTGACGGCAAGACGCTGTCAGGTCACGGAGCTTCAGGACCTGACAGCTAAGACCGTCGGTGCGAACGACCGCATCGGTCAACCCCTCACGGACATGATGGTCCGGCCATAAAGAGCCGCGAGAGAGATTACGAATGTCAAGAAAGCGCCTTTGCCCGTGGGTCTCGCTGCCGGTTCTGTGCTTCGCACTCACGACGGTCGCCTGGGCCCAATCGCCGAAGATCGTCACCCTCGCGACCGACCCGGAAAAGCCCGGCGGCTTTCTTCTGGAACTGACGATCGAGGCGTTCAAGGAGATGGGCTACGAGCCCAACGTCCAGTTCGAGCCCTGGGCGCGTGCGCTGAACGCGGCTATGAACGGCGAGGTGGATGGCCTTCTGGGGTGCCTCTATTCGGACGAGCGCGCCAAGAAACTGGCTTATTCGGATGAATTAGCCGAATCGTCGACGGTGTTCTTTGCTTTGGAAAGTTCGAAGATCACCTATACGACGTTGCAGGATCTCTCGAAGTACACGATCGGTACAATCCGCAGTAGCTTCTATCCGCCGGAGTTTACCGCGGCGACCTATCTCAAGACCGAACCCGCGAGCGACTATCTCGAGAACATCCGCAAGCTGCTGGCCGGACGGATCGACCTGTTTGTCGAAAAGAGATTGATCGTCATGTCTTTTCTCGCTGGATCGCCGGAATCCGGAGCCGGTCATATCGTCGCGCTGGAACCGCCGATCATGGTCAACAAATACTACAACGGCTTCTCAAAATCGGCTCCGAGCGCCCAACAGAAGCTACGTGATTTCAACAAAGGTCTCCAGATGATCAAGAATGACGGAATGTACGCGATCATCATGAAAAAAAGCATTCACGAATGACGATGTCATGCTTGAGACAGGGTCGAGAGCCAGTACTTGGTCGGCTCGGACCTCGTCTTCCGGGCACTCGACCAAGAGCCACTCCTCGGCCCGTGGCTCCGGAAGCTTCTCGTCGCGATGGGCGGCGCGGACCCGAATGTTGCTCCGTCGGATGTCGCATAAGCCATAGGGAGCGAACGGCTATCTGGCTTGGGGGTGGGGTCAGCCCTGGGAGCCGAATGGGGTCAAACTCGGTCGTGCCCCGCTTGAGCCTGGCGCGTCGGCATGATTCATGTGTGGACGGCCCCGTTGAGCAAGGGAGAAGTCGAGACGTTTTGCTGATCGGTCAGGTTCATTCATGTGTCCGGCCTGTCGCACGCGGCTCGATGTGAATCGGCGCGGGCTTTCGGCGCCGATCGGCGTCCCAAGGATTTGATTTCACTGGAAATCGAGGGGTCATTCGACGACGCCTATTCACAAGCAAGTGCGGCGATTTAGATTGTCAGTAGCAATCCGCGGGATTCGCGCGCTCGAATGCCCGCTGCTTCGGTGCGGGCTCCTCCAATCCGACAAAGTATGCGCGGGGAATGCACCGATCCCAATGGAGCGAGCACGGTTCGGGAACCACGCCTTCTTATGGAGGTAACGATGAACACAAGGATATGGTGTTGGGCGGCAACCCTTCTGGTGTTCACGACCTTCGCTTGGGCCCAGGAGATTCAGCCGAAGTCGGAGAGCACCGAGACATTCGTGGTCAAGCCCGGTGATGTCGTCCCGCCGCGGGTAGCACCAGCGTGCCAACCAGGCAGCTGCCCATTCGAGGGCCAGACCGTGACAGTGATCGCGGCACGCAGCGCGGTCTCGTTTGCCGTGGGCGAGATCAAGCAGGAGTTCGAGGCGGCCACTGGCGCCAGGCTCAATCTGATCCGGGTGCCGGGCGAGGAGCATTTCGCCAACCTGATTTCAGACGTAACCAACCGCGTCGGCAAATACGACGCGTCGATCGCTGCGTCCTGGTGGCTGGGTGAGCTGGTTGCGGGCGACTATATCCGTTCCTACGACGAGTACTACAATGATCCGCGGTTTCCCAGATGGGACATTGACGAGGTGCTACCGGCCCCACGTAGCATGCTTTCCTATGACGGCAAGAAATACATGGTGGCCAACAGTCACAGCGGGGAGGTCATTTACTACCGGCGTGATCTGTTTGCCGACCCGCAGCACCAGGCCGCGTTCAGGCAGAAATACGGCTACGCGCTCGGCGCCCCGAAGACTTGGCCGCAGTTCCGCGATGTTGTCGAATACTTCAGCGGCCGCGACCTCATCGGCGACGGAGTGCCCGGCCACGGCGTGACGCTGGCCCTGAAGCCAGGCAGCCAGGGCATGTTCAACTACATGGCCCTCTCGGCGCCGTTCGTGATCGGCCCGGATAATCCCAACCTCTATTGGTTCGATCCACAGACCATGAAGCCTTTGCTGGAGAGCCCGGGCCACCTACGCGCGCTCAAGGTGTTCGTCGATCTCTGCCAGTTCGGTTCCCGGGAGATGCTTACCTGGGAGCATGGCAAGGGCTGGGGCGATTTCCTCGAGGGGCACGCGGCTCTTGCCATGACCTGGGCCGACCTCGGTGCCCTGGCGCAGCAGGAGGGCAGCAAGGTCAAGGGCAGGGTCGGTGTCGCCCCCATTCCGGGAACCTATGAGTATTACAACCTCACACAACAGGCGTGGGTGAAGACCGTACAGCTCAATCAGGTCGGCAACACCCTCGGTGGCGCATGGGCCGGGGTGATTTCGAAATATTCGAGAGCGCCGGAAGCGACCTATTACCTATTGGCGCTGATGGCGACCAAAGAGAAATCCATGACGTATGTCACCCGTGGCTGGAACGCGATCGGCCTGGGCCGCAGGTTCCAGTTCCTGCCACCCGATGGCACCGCGCGGATCGATGACTATCTTAAGGCCGGCTGGGACGAAGGCGATGCCCGGGCGCTTTCGAAGGCCTTCTTCGACAACTTCAACAACCCGCAGCAGTTTCCATTTTTGCGCATCCCCGGTGCCTATAACTATTGGTTGGCGTTCGACTTGCATTTGATGGAGGCGGTGCGCGGACAATTGAGTCCAGAGGCGGCGCTAAAGGCGGCGGCCGTCGATTTCGAAGAGATCACTATCCGCCTTGGCCGCGAGCGGCAACGGCAGTCATACCGAGAGTCGTTGGGGCTGTGAGGAACGGACGCCGCGCGATGCTGGGTTTTCCCCGATTAAAACCGCTCGGCATCGGTGACAAGCTGACGCTCGGCTTCGGCTCGCTCACCGGCCTTACCTTGCTGGTGGTGGTTTTGGGCTTCATCGCCGGACGCAATGCGACTGAGGAGATCAACGTCACCGAAGGGGTGCGAGGGCCGGCGTCGCTGGCTTCGGCGCAGGCGCAGGCTAGCCTGCTCAGGATGCAACTACACGTCCGCGGCTATCTGGTGCTTTCCGACCCGGTGGATGTTGAGCAGTACGACGCGGCCCGGCGGACTTTCGAACATAGCCTCGCATCGCTCCAGTCCATGTCCGCAAGCTGGGTAGGGAATGAGGAGGCACGGTGGGTGGCTGAGCTGACCGAGAGCTACGCGCGGTGGGTCGAATTGCCGCCCCAGTTGTTCGAGTTGCACGACAGCCCGCTCAAGAACCGCCCGGCGTTGCGGCTCTCCCGAATCGATGTTCAGGCCCGGCGTGTGCAGATCCTGAATGAGATCGATGCCATGATCGGCATGCAGAAGACGCGTGAGCCCACGGTACAGAATCGAGAGATTCTGGCGACGCTGGGGAGTTTCCAGACCTCGCTCGATGCGGTGGCGACCAACATCATGGCCTACGGCGCCTCGGGAGAAGTTAATTTCAAGCTCAGCTATGGTCCGCAATTGGCGACCAACGCCACGGCCTGGAATGCGCTGATCGCCGAGCGCGGCTTTCTCTCGGCCGAGCAGCAAGCGCGGCTCGACACCATCGCGCGCAGTCGGGCCGACCTCGCCGACCTCGCCTTGCAGATCACCAGCATTCTGAATAGCGAGAACGCGTCCGAGGATTTGTATCTGTACCGGACCCAGGTCGTGCCCAGGGCCGAGGCGATGCTCGGTCTGTTGGGGAAAGTGACCGAGCGCCAGCAGGAGCAACTGCAGATGGGGCTTGCCCGGGCCCGCGACAGCCTGGCGGCGGCACGCCTGCAAACCGAGATCGGCGGGTTTGTGGCGATTGCGCTTGGCCTCGCCACCGCGTTTCTACTCAGGCGAAACATTGTCGTTCCGGTGCGGCGCCTTACCAGCGTGGCAGAGCAGGTGGCTAACGGCGATCTCTCGGCACGCGCGGTCGTCGAATCGCGCGACGAGATCGGGATTCTCGCCATGAGCGTCAACAGGATGACCCATCGCCTAGCCGAAACCATCGACCACCTCGAGATGGTGTTTGCCGAGGCGCAGGGCGCCAAGACCGCTGCCGAGAAGGCCAATCAGGCCAAGAGCGCGTTTCTGGCCAGTATGAGCCATGAACTGCGCACGCCGCTGAACGGCATTCTTGGTTACGCTCAGATACTGGGTCGGAACAAAGCGCTGGGCGAACGGCAACTGGCCGGTGTGAACGTGATCCGGCAAAGCGGCGAACATCTGCTGGCGCTCATCGACGATCTCCTGGATTTCGCCAAGATCGAGGCCGGCAAGCTGGAGCTCGATCTCGCCGTCATTCCGTTGGCCCGGTTCCTGCACACCGTTACCGAATTGATCAGCGTCAAGGCAGAGCAGAAGGGCCTCAAATTAATCCTCGACGCCGCTCCGGATCTGCCCGGTGGCGTCGAGACCGATGAGAGGCTGCTTCGCCAGGTCCTGCTCAATCTGTTGGCCAATGCAGTCAAGTTCACCGATCGCGGTCAAGTGAGCCTGCGGGTGAGGTTCTTGCCGCCGAGCCGATTGCGCTTCGAGGTGGAAGATACGGGGATCGGCATTGGCGAAGATCAGATGGCGATCATTTTCCAGCCCTTCGAACAGGTCGGCGAGGCGCAGCGTCGCCTGGGGGGGGCCGGCTTGGGATTGGCTATCAGCCGGCAACTCGTGCGGCTGATGGGAGGCGAAGTTCAGGTTGAAAGCCGCATCGGCGAGGGCAGCACCTTTTGGTTCGAGTTGGAACTCCCGGTGGCGACGGTCGAGGCGGCGCGACGAACCGAACGGGTCGTGACCGGCTATGTAGGGCCGCGCAAGAAGGTGCTGGTGGTGGACGACGTGCCCGAGAACCGGGCGGTGCTGGTGGATCTGTTGGGGCAACTTGGCTTTAATATGATCGAGGCGGTGAACGGCAGCGAGGGATTGGAGAAGGCAGAGACCACGCAACCGGATTTGATCTTGATGGATGTCGTCATGCCGGAGCTGGATGGAACTGAGGCCATTCGCCACCTGCGCCGGCTGCCGGGGCTTAGCGACGTGCCGATTATCACAGTCTCCGCGAGCGGGTCTGGTGCCGACGAGGAGAAGAGCTTGTCGGCTGGGGCGAATGCCTTCCTGGCCAAACCGATCGACCTCGCCAGGCTTCTGACCCAGATAGGTACCCTCCTAAGCCTCGATTGGACCCATGAGCCGACAGAAGGCGAAGCCGCCTCGCGCCGGGAGGAGGCGGGGATCTTGGTCGTTCCGCCCCCGGACGAGTTGGAGATCCTGCACCGGCTGGCCGAGCGGGGCATCATGCGCGAGATCATCCAATGGGCAGAGCGGGTTGCGACGCTTGACGAGGACTATCGTCCCTTTGGCGACCAACTCAGCCTTTTGGCCAATCAATACCAGTCCAAAGCCATCATGAGCTTTGTAAAGCTGCACTTGGATAGACGACCGGAACCATGACTTGCCCGCGACAGGGGCGCAATCCTGACGTCGCGCCATGTGCTTGCGGCACGCGGCGTCGGAGACAGGGAGCGGGCAATGGACAGAAGTGGCCCCGTCCGCTCCAACGAATTCAATGAAGTATGCCGGTATGCAATGGACCCCATACCGGACCTATCCGTCTGCGTCACGGGTATATACCGGCCCCGGCTCGATAGTATGCGCGCCGGAGCATAGCATCCAACCTCGGCAGCCATTCATCGTATTGGGAGCCTAGCCGCCACGCGGATCGACGGGCCGGCACAAAGGCCGGCGAGATCGGATGCAATGTCCAGGAGGTGACCATGGTCGCCCATCAAGCCCCGACCGGGAATGTCGGCACGACGCATTCGCCGCTTGATCGATCGTGCTTGTCGCCGGGCCCAGCCAGGCGGTTCGGGTCATGAGCCCCGCGGCCGGGGTGCTGGTGAACGGTGTCGGCGAGTTTCTCCTTCATATATCCCGTGCATGAACGGCGTAATGTCGATGGAGGTCCCTGAACTGGACCTGTTGGCTCCGGGATCGCGGGAGAGTTGTCTGCCGCCCGACTGCCGTGCATCGACCCGCTGGCTTCACGACTATTGGGCGGCGCAGCGTCCCGCATCCGACACGCTGCCCGGTCGACAGCACCTCGATCCGCTGGATTTCCACCGGCTGTGGCCTTGGATTTGGATGGTCGATGTCCAGCACCGGCCGCTGCGCTTCAAGTTCAGGCTCATCGGTACCGAACTCGTCGCCCTTCTTCGGCACGATCATACCGGCCGATGGCTCGACGAGGCGCTGCCGGAGTTGCTCGGTAGCCCGGTCGTCGAGGAATTGGAGCAGGCGGTCATGACCCGAACGCCCGGCTTCTGCCGTTCACCCAGTTATTTCCAGTACGGCGAACAAGTACTGTTCCAACCGAACGTCATTGCCGAGCGATTGTTCTTGCCGCTCGCCGGAAACGGTCGAATGGTGAATATCGTCCTGGTCCTGACTTTGCAGGGGAATGCACGGTAGCTCCAAGAATATCGACGGGTTTGATCAAGATGATGACTTGTCTTCCCTCAACAGCGCTACTCAGCCGCGACATTCCGCATGGGCGTGAGTTTTCAGCCCGCGCCGAGCGGTTGAAAATCTTGAACGGGGCTCTTGCCATCATGCGCGAGGCCTACACCGGCGAGGCGAAATTGTGCCGGCGAATGTATCCAGGCCCCGGGCAATCCCGCTGTCGTTCGGACGCGAGGACATGACTATGCGCGGCATTCCTGCGTACCGAAATTCCAGCGTCCTGATCGTGGACGATACACCCGCCAACGTCGGCGTGCTGGTGGATGCGCTTGAGGATCACGGCATTCTCGTCGCGGTTGCGCAGGATGGTCCGGAGGGGCTGGAACGCGCGCGGAAGATCGAACCCGATCTCGTGTTGCTGGACGTGAGGATGCCCGGAATGGACGGCTTTGCTGTCTGCCGCGAGTTGAAGTCGGGCGAGCGGACGCGGGACATCCCCGTCATCTTCATGACGGCGCTCCGCGAGTTCGAGGACAAGATAACCGGCTTCCGCGTGGGGGCGGTGGACTACGTGACGAAGCCGTTCCAGATGGAGGAAGTCCTCGCTCGCATCGATACGCATCTTTCCCTGCGGGCTATGCAGAAGCAGGTGGCGGAGCAGAATTCGCTCCTGCGCGAAGAGATTGCGGTCCGCGAGGAGGCGGAGCAGGCGCTGCGACGGCAGGCGGACGAACTCGCCGCAGCGCGCGATGCCGCAGAGGCGGCCACACGCGCGAAATCCGAGTTCCTGGCCAACATGAGCCACGAGATCCGAACGCCGATGAACAGCATCCTCGGCATGGCCGGACTGCTGCTCAAAACGCGTCTCGATCAGCACCAACGCAAATTCACCAAAGCCGTGCAGGAGGCCGGACGGGCCCTGCTGACGATCCTCAACGATATCCTGGACAGCTCGAAGCTGGAGGCAGGCAGGGTTGATATCGAAGCGATCGACTTCGACCTCGCCGATATGCTCGAGGGCGCGGCGGTCTTGCTTGCATCCAAAGCGGCCGAGAAGGCCATCGAACTCGAATTGTTCATCGATCCGGCGGTGCGTGGGATGTTTTGCGGGGATCCGACGCGTATCCGCCAGATCCTGCTCAATCTCGTCGGCAACGGCATCAAGTTCACGGAAAAGGGCGGCGTATCGGTCGAAGCCCTCCTCGCCAAGGCGGCCGGGGCCGACGGTCCCGGTACGCCCGCCCGCATCCGGTTCGAAGTACGGGACAGCGGGATTGGCCTGTCGGAGGAGAGCCAGGGACGTCTGTTTCAGAAATTCAGCCAAGCGGACAACTCGATCGCCCGACTATACGGCGGCACCGGACTGGGCCTAGCAATTTCCAAACAACTTTGCGAGCTGATGGGCGGCGAGATCGGTGTGTCGAGCGCATCTGGGGTCGGCTCGGTCTTCTGGTTCGAGCTGCCTCTGGCTCCTTTGACGATGGTCCCTGGCGATCGCGCGGTCCTGCCGATCCTCATCGAGGGGTTGCGCGCGCTCGTGGTCGATCGTGGTCCACTCGGTCTCGATAGCCTGTCACGCGCCCTCGAAGGGCTTAGAGTGACCGTGACGGGGCTGAGCGACAACGGCGAGGCGCTCGCCGAGCTCGATCGTGCCCGCCGGGAAGGCGCGCCCTATGACCTGGCTTTCATAGAGCTGGCGCCGCCCGGGGGCGCGGGCGACGAGCTTGCGGCGACGAAACTGGTTCTGCTGCAGCAGGTCGGTTCAGGCGAACCCATGGCCGGAACAAGAGTCGACGCCGTTCTACAGAAGCCGGTCCTCCAGCGCGACTTGATCGATTGTCTGGCCGCTCTTTGCGGCGATGCCGAGCCGGCGGCCATTCCGGCAGAGGTCGTTCCGTGCGAGTTGCGCATCCTGCTGGCCGAGGATAACGAGTTCAGCCGCGAGTTCATGCGGCACCTGCTCGAACGGGCAGGGTATCAGGTCGATGTCGCACCGAACGGCCCGGATACCGTCGAAGCGGCGCGGCGCGGCGACTACGACGCCATCCTCATGGATGTCCGGATGCCGCGGCTCGACGGTCACGAGGCGACCAGGCGGATCAGGGCCTTGCCGGCCCCGGCATGCGACGTGTGGATCATTGCACTAACGGGGGATGCGGTGAGCGGCGCGCGGGCGCAATGTCTGGAAGCTGGGATGAACGACTATGTTTCGAAACCTGTCGAACCGAACATCCTGTTGCCGAAGTTGGCCGCGCTTGCCCGGACGTTGGAGAGGCGTAAACGCTATCTACGAGGGTGACTTCGTCGGCTCCTCATACGGGTTTCGGCCCGGGCGAGGGCCGCACGATGCGTTGGACGCCCTGTCGGTGGCGATCGGCACGCGGAAGGTGAACTGGATTCTTGACGCCGACATCCGCAACTTCTTCGGGAGCGTCAGCCAAACTTGGCTGGCCGGGCGATAGTGGTCAGCGCGACGTCTCCGACCATATGGCCGTAGCGGTCTATCGGCTGACGCTCAAGGGCTGTATACGGCCCATCAGGAAGCGGGCCGACCACCTCGTGGCGCTGGATCCGTCCATAAGCCCTTCGCTGATGCGCCCTAGCCGACGGCTATCCGTCGATAGGCGATCCTCGCCCTGATCGAGGGCCCCTCAAATGAATACGTGGACCTGCCGTATAGCCATCGCGGTCTCCTGCGGATAACATCCTCGTCTCGTCGATGCGACTAGGGAGCCTCGATCGGCATGAGCCGTTTCGGATTTTCACCCACGAGGCTCCGTTCGACGGCAAGTCGTTCGGCCTGGTCATGACGCGCGACGTCATTGATGGCGTGACCGCGGACGAGGCTCGGATGGACGTGTTTTGCCTCGCAGTGGAGCAGGGCCCGATCGCGACCATTCTTACCGATCCGGCGGGCCGGATCGTTTATGCCAATGCTATGTTTCGGCAGATCGTGGGCGCTCCGGCGGTGAAGATCGGCCTGCCGTTGACCGAATTCCTGCCAGCGGACGCCTGGCGAGAGCTCACGACGGCCATGAGGCATGAGGGCGTCGGGCATGGCGAGGTCTCCATTCGGCGAGCAGCGCGCGAGCCGTTCGAGGCGCGCGTGTCGGTCGCAGCGCTTTGCCTTGAGAACGGTGACCTGTTCCGCTTCATCGTGATGCTCGGCGACGACGGTCCGAGGAAGGCGCGCGAGCGCGCATTGCGTTATCATGATCTGCTGCAGACAAGCAGAATGGAGTCAATGCGACACCTGTTCGACGGCTTCGTCCATGACATTGGCAGCTCTCTGGGGGCGATCATCGGTTTTGCCGGCTTCCTCGAGCAGGATCTGCGCGAGGGGACGACCGAGCGGCTCTTCGCGGATCGCGTGCTATCCGCTTGCGAGAATGCCAAGGACGGGGTCGCCCAGATCCTTCCGCTGGCGCGGACGAGCGGTGCCGAGCGGCGATGTATCGACATGCAGAGCGTTCTTCGGGACTGCCGTAAACTTCTGAGCGGCGCGCTGCCGTCCTCGTGCGATCTTGCTTTTCGCATCGGCGAAGAGATGCTGCCGGTCTATGGCAACGAGGGAGAAATGCGTCAGATGGTCGTCAATCTCTGCCTCAACGCGAATGATGCGCTGTGCGGCGGATTGGGCTCGATCTCCGTCGATGCGGCGAAGGTTCGCGGTATCGACGAGAAATTTCGGCCTACCAAGGAGAGTCGGCGGTCCCGGCTCGATCGCGCATGCCGGAGCGTGGTCGGGGGCTTGGACGAGGAGCGCACCTATCTGCGGCTGCGCGTGACGGACACTGGGCGCGGTATCAAGCCCGAGATCTTGGCGCGAATCTTCGAGCCGTTCTTCACGACGAAGGCGGGCGAGTACGGTGTCGGTCTCGGCTTACCGACTGTCCAGGGCATCGTCATGTCGAGCGGCGGCGCCTACACCGTCGAGAGCAGGCGACGCGAGGGCACCGTCTTTTCGGTGTATCTGCCGCTCGTGGCGGAATCCGGCGGGAAGCCGGACCGCCCTGTTTAGGGATTTCGCGACCGCCAAGGCGCCAGTCTGGTATGTAGATGACCAGTGTCGCAAAAACTGGTCAACAACAAGCAGCGTCCAATGCGCGTTCTCCTTGCTGACGATCACCCGCTCTATCTCGAGGCGGTACATCTGCGGCTGCAGCTCCTCTTTCCCAATGCGAGCTTCGTAGACGCGATCTCGCTCGCCGAAGTGCTCACGGCAGGCGATGGCGGATCGTCTTTCGACCTGATTCTCTCGGATCTACGGATGCCGGGCATGAACGGGATCGACGGCGTGACGCGGATCCTTGCGGCTTTCCCCGGCGTCCCTTTCGCCGTCATGTCCGGCAGCGCTGGGAATAGCGAGGTGCGGGAAATCATACAGGCCGGCGCCCGTGGCTTCCTGCCGAAGACCATGCGATCGGGCGCCTTCTCGGCCGCGGTGTCCCTATTGCTTGCCGGCGGCACCTATCTTCCAACCGACCTGCTGCAAGCAGTCATGGCGCCGGACACCCGAGCCGATCTCCTGGGCGCGCTCACGCCGCGGGAGCGGCAAGTGCTCGTCCAGCTCGTATCCGGGGCGTCGAACAAGGAAATCGGGCGAAAGTTCGACCTGGCCGAGGTGACGGTCAAGCTTCACGTCCGCCAAATCCTGAAGAAGATCGGAGGGAGAAACCGGTCCGAAGCGGCGGCGATCGCGGCGAGAGCCGGATTGATCTGAGCAAGTCCGGTCCCTTGCGCTGGCCGCGCCAAAGCTGCCAGTCCGCCTTCGGCCCAAACCTGAAGCTGTATGAACGGCTGGGATGGGCGCGGTGCCGTCGGGCTGCTCTTCGGCCCGAACGGGCCGAGAGCGGAATGGCGCCTTTGGAGCGGCCGGCACGAAGAAACCGAACATTCATGCTTGCCGCGTCCAACGATTGTTCGTTGTAAAGAGACCTCGCTATCAGGGCCGGCAATCGTGAATAGAGAACTCCAGCGACAAATCAGGTCGATAGGATGCGCGATAGATGCGATCACGCGCAGCAACGTCCACGACAGTGCTTTTGGAAAAATCGGTCTCCGCGTCAGCCGCGCAGGACGGCAGGTCGTGCAGCCCGTCGTCGAACAACAGCTGAAGCGAGGCGTCCATCCCATGTGCGTTCGACTTGAAGAGCCGACCATCGATCATCGTGTCATCGACAGTGACGCTGCGGAGTTCCAGTTTGGAACCGATCGTCGCCCAGAATCGACGTTTGGCTTCGATGGGGATCAGCGCGTCCTTTTCGGCGTGGTATGACGCAAGATAGGTCTTCGATGCGGTGTATTGGGACGCGTCCAGGCAGTCGCGGATTGCTAGCACGGACG
>Ga0302311_10000508_pt1 | contig 48867 bp, 54 predicted proteins | sample III_Palsa_N1_3_FD_200449 | JGI IMG/M metagenome (GOLD analysis project Ga0302311, IMG submission 200449) | Peat permafrost microbial communities from Stordalen Mire near Abisko, Sweden - III_Palsa_N1_3 | ecosystem: Environmental > Terrestrial > Soil > Palsa > Peat permafrost | place: Sweden... | reverse complement strand
GCTTGGCGTCGATGCTGGCCGTCCCGAACAGGGCCAGCATGAGCAGGGAGCCAAACAGGATCATCGCCGCCACATCGCCGTTCACCAGCAGGTGGCCGGCCGCCCAGATCGCGACGCCCCACAGGAAGGGATGCCGCGTGATCCTGAGAATGCCGCGGATGGCGTCGGGCTTCTCCAGCACGCTCTGCTGGCGGATGCTGGTCGGATTGGGCGTGGTGAGGCCTGGAACCGCCAGCAGGAAGGCGAGCAGCGTCAGGCCGATCTGGATGTCGCGAGTGAGCGGGGTGACGGCCCAGTACATCCGGTTGTCGGCCGCCGATCGCGCCGGCCCGAAGGCCACAATCAACCAGGTCAGGCAGGCGATCGAGGCGAGGGAAAAGAGGCCCATGTAGGGTCCTTCGCCGATCGCGCCGGTCAAGGCGTCGCGGACGCGGGTTCCGGAGACAAGCAGATGGAGCAGGACGAAGGCGGCGGCGGCGACAGCGAGCATAGTCACAGTCCGGTCCTCCCGAGGGTCTCAGTCAGTCCGTCAATTCCGCGACCACAGGCACGTGGTCGGACGGCTTTTCCCGGGCTCGCACGGCGCGGTGGATGACCACCGAGGCCAGCCGGTCGGCGGCCCGGGGCGACAGCAGCAGGTGGTCGATGCGGATGCCGTGGTTCCGGTCCCACGCCCCGGCCTGATAGTCCCAGAACGTGTAACCGCATGGAGCGCCATCTGCGGCCATGTAGGCGTCGGTGAGGCCGAGCCACTGCAGGCCGCGGTAGGCCCCGCGGCTTTCCGGCTGGAACAGCGCGTCGCCGGCCCAGGAGGCCGGCTCGTCAGCGTCCTGAGGCTCGGGGATCACGTTGTAGTCGCCAGCTAGAACCAGCGGCTCCTCCAGGCCCAGCAGGTCGCGGGCGTGACGGTTCAGCCGTTCCATCCACCGCAGCTTATAGGCGAACTTGTCCGTCGCAACCGGATTGCCGTTGGGCAGATAGATCGAGGCCACTCGGACCGGCGTCGGCCCCGAGACGACCGCCTCGATGTAGCGGGCGTGATCGTCGTCCGGGTCGCCCGGCAGGCCTTTGCGGACGTCTTCCAGAGGGGTCTTCGAGAGGAGTGCCACGCCGTTGTACGACTTCTGGCCGTGGACGGCGACGTTGTAGCCCAGTTGCTCGAACTCCGCCGTCGGGAACTTCTCATCGACGCACTTGATCTCCTGCAGGCAGGCGACGTCCGGCTGGGCCTCCTCGAACCAAGCGAGAACCGTCGGCAGGCGGGCGCCCACCGAATTGACGTTCCAGGTGGCGATCCGCACCGAACCCTAGACCGAGAAACTGACGCCGCAGCCGCAGCTCGACTTGGCGTTCGGGTTGCGCACCCGGAACTCCGCCGCCGCCAGTTCGTCCACAAAGTCGATTTCGGACCCCTTCAGGAGGGCCAGCGAAACCACGTCGACCACCGCGCACGCGCCATCCCGTTCGATGGTCAGGTCGTCGGCGTCGGCCTCCGAGACCAGGTCGAACCGGTATTGGAAGCCCGAGCAGCCGCCGCCGTCCACCGCCACGCGCAGCATGACGGGGCGGCCCTCACGGTGCGCGATCGCCTTCAGGCGATCGGCGGCGGCGCTGGAAAGGGTGATGTCTGGGTCAATCATTGCTTGGGCATCCGAGCCCTATATGATCGCTCGCAGCGCGTTCCGCAAAAGTGGAATCCGGTTTTGCGGCCAGAACGCGCTCGAACTTTTGAATCCAGAGTACGTCGCTTCGCAAAAGGGGCGCCGCCGTCGGAGCGACATGGCTCATCCCTCAGCCCTTCGGGCCGCCTGGGCCGAGGACCCCGCCGCCTCGCGGGGTCGGCGATTTCTGGAAGAGCCCAGCGCCACCCGCTCCCCTTTCGGACGTGACCGCGACCGGATCATCCACACCTCGGCATTCCGTCGTCTGAAGGAGAAGTCGCAGGTCTTCGTCGCCCACGAGGGCGACTACTTCCGCACCCGCCTCACCCATTCGTTGGAGGTGGCCCAGATCGCCCGCTCCCTGGCCACGGCGCTGGGGCTCGACACCGACCTGGCCGAAGCCATCGCGCTCGGCCATGACCTGGGTCACCCGCCCTTCGGGCACGCCGGCGAGGACGAGCTGGAGCGTGCCATGGCCGGATTCGGCGGCTTCGACCACAACGTGCAGACCTTCAGCGTGCTCACGCGCCTGGAGCGACGCTATCCGCGCTTCGACGGGCTGAACCTCAGCTGGGAAACATTGGAAGGCGTGGTCAAGCACAATGGTCCAGTCGTCGCCATGCTCGACCGCCCGGCCTGGGCCGAGATCGTCCGATATGACGCTGACTATGACCTGAGGCTGGATTCCTGGGCTTCGGCCGAAGCTCAGGTGGCGGCGATCTCCGACGACATCGCCTACAACAACCACGACGTCGACGACGGTCTGGACGCGCGCCTGTTCAGTCTGACCGATCTCGCCGACGTGCCGCTGATCGGCCCGGTGCTGGCAGGTGTGGCGCAGGACTATCCCGACCTGGACGCCCGTCTCACGCGCCTGGAGGCGGTGCGCCGGATGATCGGCGAGATGGTGGGCGACGTCCTTGTCGAAACCCGCCGCCGGGCCGAGGGCCTCGCCTCGGCCGAGGAGGTCCGCGCCCTTGGGCGGCCCCTCGTGGCCTTTTCGGAAGGCATGGCCGAGGACCTCTCCCGCCTCCGCGCCTTCCTCTACGAGCGTATGTACCGGCACTGGCGGGTCAACCGCACGCGCAGCCAGGCCCGGCGCATCCTGGCGGAGATGTTCACGCTCTACACGGCCGAGCCCGAGATCCTGCCGCCGGAGTGGCAGGGGCGGCAGGCGGGTCTGGACGAAGCGGGCCGGGCGCGGGTGGTCTGCGACTACATCGCCGGCATGACCGACCGCTACGCCATCGACGAACACCGGCGGCTGTTTACGCTTGAACGCGGCGCCTGATCCCGCCTCCTGACGAATCGCACCCGGGGATACACTCCCGTTAACGATTCGTTTGCCGTGGCGCCGGACATTGCGGCCCAGTCTCTGGAGCGTCCATGTCATCCTCTCAGCGCGATTTTGACCGTAGCGACCGGCCACTGGCGTTCGAAGGGCGCGGCTACGACGCGCCGCCGCCCCGCGGCGGCCCGGCCCCGGTGACGTTGATCGCCAGCCTCGTCATCCTGGCGCTGGTCGGCGGCGGCGTTTTCTATCTCTATCGCAGCGGGGTGCGGGCTCCGAGCGGACCGCCAGCGCCGGTCGGCGCGCCGGTGGGCGACATCCGCGTCGCCGCGCCGCCCCAGGCCCCGCAGACCGATCCAGCCGCCGGTCTCTCGGTGTATAAGGACGATCCGAACGCCGCCGCGCCGAAGTTCGCGCCGCCGCCCGAACAACCCGCGGCCAGGCCCCTGGCTCCGGCCCCCGTGGCCGCCGCGCCTGTTGGCGCCTCGGTGCTCTATCCGGTCAGCGCCAGCCCGGCGTCCGCAGGCGTCCAGACAGCTCCCGCCGCGACGGCCAAGCCGGCCAAGGCCCCCACGATCGACACCATCCTGGCTGAGAACACGGCCGCGCCCGCCAAGCCGCTGATCAAGGCGAAACCGGCCGCGGACGCCGCCCCGGTCGCGGCGAAGGTCGAGGCCAAGCCCGCATCGAAGACCCGTGGGTTCGTGGTTCAGATCGGGGCGTTCTCGTCTGAGGCCCTGGCCGACAAGAGCTGGGACCAGGCCGCGGGCGCCGCGCCCGGCCAGATGGCCGGCAAGGGCAAGCGGGTCGCCCCGCTGGCGAAGAACGGCGCCACACTCTACCGCACCTCGATCACCGGCTTTTCCACCCGCACGGAGGCCCAGAGCCTGTGCGTCAAGCTGACGGCCGCCGGGAGAACCTGCTTCGTCCGGTGACGGATCCCGTCACCCTGGTGGCCCCGGGGGGCGAATCGTTTGACGAAGAGAGAGTGCGCCGCTCGTTCGCGGCCGCAGTCCACGCGAGCATCGCCGCATGAGCCTGGCGTTTCAGACTTCGATCGAATTCTCCGCCGCCGCCGAGGCCAACCTCGACGGCGAGTCCTTCGTCGTCGATCTGGAAGGCTGGGAGGGGCCACTCGATGTCTTGCTGGCCCTGGCGCGGACTCAGAAAGTCGATCTCACCAAACTGTCGATCGCCAGGCTCGCCGACCAGTATCTGGCCTTCCTGCACGAGGCCCGCCGCCGGCGGTTCTCGCTGGCCGCCGACTATCTGGTCATGGCCGCCTGGCTGGCCTACCTGAAGTCGCGCCTGCTGCTGCCGAAGCCTGCGCCGGTCGTCGAAGGCGAGCTCTCGCCGGAAGAGACCGCCGCCCGCCTCGCCTTTCGTCTCGCCAAACTCGACGCCATGCGCCGAGCCGGCGAGGTCCTGGAGCAGCGGCCGATCCTGCGCCGCGACGTCTTTCCGCGCGGTGATCCTGAGCAGACTACCGTGGTTTCAGACTCGCGCCTGGAAGGGGACCTCTATGAGCTGATGGCGGCCTACGTCGCCCAACGTCGCCGGGGCGAAGCCCGCCGCTACAGCCCGCACGTCACCCGCACCCTGCGGCTCGACGAGGCCCGCGAGCACGTTCGCGCCCAGCTGCCCAACCTCACCCGCTGGACGGCGCTCTCCGGTGTGGCGCCGTCCGTGCGGCCGGATGGCCCCGGCCGGGCCTCGTGCGTCGCCTCGACCCTGTCCGCCAGCCTGGAAATGGTGCGCGAGGGCGATCTCGAAGCGCGTCAGTTGATCCCCTTTGATGAGGTCTACCTGCGCGGGAGAAAAGCGGCGTGACCGTAGCCTTCGCGACCGAGCGGATGATCGAGGCGTTGCTGTTCGCCGCCGCCGAGCCTTTGAGCGCCGCCGACCTCGCGGCGCGCCTGCCGGCCGAGGCGGACGTGGCCCAGGGCCTCGCCGCCCTCAAGGCCCGCTATGCCGGCCGCGGCGTGGAACTGGTCTGCGTCGCCGACCGCTGGCGCCTGCAGACCGCCGAGGATCTGGCCTTTCTGATGACCCGCGAGCGTGACGAGCCGCGGCGGCTCTCGCGGGCGGCCAAGGAGACCTTGGCCATCGTCGCCTATCACCAACCGACGACGCGGGCCGAGATCGACGCCGTGCGCGGGGTGCAGACCGGTCGCGGCGCGCTCGATGTGCTGCTGGAGCTGGGGTTGGTGCGGATGCGCGGCCGCCGGCGCTCGCCCGGCCGCCCGGTCACCTTTGGGACGACCGACGCCTTTCTGGAGCATTACGGGCTGGCGAATCTCACCGATCTTCCCGGGGTGGCGGAGATGAGGGCCGCCGGCCTGCTCGGACTGGACCTTCCAGCCGGCTTCGATTTCGAGCTTCCAGGGATCTCCGAGGCGGTCGAGGACCCGCTTGAGGACGACACGGATTTCCACGTCGATTTCCTTGAGGAGAGTGCGGCAGGCTGAGCTCTCGACGGGGCGCCGCGGCGTTTCTGGCGTTCGCTTCGCGAACCGCCTATATTGCGGACAGGACGTCGCGCGCGCCTCGGGGTTCGGGCGCCGCTCATGGAGAGAGTCGAATGGGCGCCTTTGGCCCGATGCATTGGATCATCCTCGGCGGGATCGCGCTTCTGCTGTTCGGCGGCCGGGGCAAGCTTTCGAGTGTCATGGGCGACGCCGCCAAGGGCATCCGCGCCTTCCGTGACGGCCTCAAGGGTGAAGAGCACGAAGTCGCTCCGCAGTCTCTGCCCCGCCCGGAGGCGGACAAGGACCCGATCGTCCGCTAGGCCTTCCTGCCGGCAGGAGGCTCACCGATGTTTCCCGAAGGCAGGATCTTCGAATTCATGATTCTGGGCGCGGTGGCGCTCATCGTGGTCGGCCCCAAGGACCTGCCGATCCTGATGCGCAAAGTGGGCCAGTTTGTCGCCCGCATGCGCGCCATGGCGGCCGAATTCCGCGCCAGCTTCGACGAGATCGCCCGCCAGTCTGAGCTCGACGAACTGCGTCGCGAGGTCCAGGCCATGCGCGCCACGGTTACACTGCCGACGATGAGCAGCATGGTGATGGGTCCGGAGGCCAAGGCGGCCTACAACGATATCAAGTCCGGCCTCGCCGAGACCGAGCCGAAAGCTGAGCTGGAACAGCCGGCCCTGCCGTTCGGCGAAACGCCCGCGACTGAAGAACCGACGGCGAAGGCCGCCTCTTGAGCGAGCCGGACGCGGACGAGCAGGAGATCGAGGCTTCGCGCGCGCCTCTGCTCGAACACCTGATCGAGCTGCGCAAGCGCTTGATCATCTGCGCGGCGGCGCTCGCCGGCGGTTTCCTGCTGTGCTTCGTCTTCTCGACCCAGATCTACCACGCCCTGTTACGGCCCTACGAGGTGGCCGGCGCGCTGATGGCGACGCAGAAAGCCGGCGGCCACGGACCCTTCGAACTCTGGCTCACCCTGATCGGCGCCCTGCCGCCGCCACCTGGCCTTACCCACCTGAAGCTGATCTTCACCGCGCCGTTGGAATTCTTCTTCACCAAGGTGGAGCTCTCCCTCTACGGCGCGATCGTGGTCACCTTCCCGGTGCTCGCCTGGCAGCTCTACCGCTTCGTCGCGCCCGGCCTCTACAAACGCGAGCGCAAGGCCTTCCTGCCGTTCCTGATCGCCTCCCCAGTGCTCTTCGCCATGGGCGCGGCCCTGGTCTATTTCGTCATGCTGCCCTTCGTGCTGTGGTTCTCGCTCAACCAACAGATCACTGGTGGCGACGTCAGCGTGGAGCTGCTGCCGAAGGTCTCAGACTACATGTCGCTGGTCACAACCCTGCTGCTGGCCTTCGGACTCTGCTTCCAGCTGCCGGTGGTGCTGGCTCTGCTGGGACTGGCGGGCCTGGTGACGTCCAAAATGCTGCGTCAGATGCGGCGATACGCCATCGTGGCCGTCTTCGCCGTGGCCGCGGTGGTCACTCCGCCGGACCCGATCAGCATGATGTCGCTCGCCGTTCCGCTCACCTTGCTCTACGAGGTATCGATCTGGTGCGTGGCGATCCTCGAGTTCCGCCGCCGCAAAGAAGAAGAAGCCGAAGCGGCCGCCGCCTGACCTTCGCCCTTGGCGCGCCTCCCAACGCGCCCTAAGGGATCGCCTTCGCCATCAAATTCGAACCTTCCGCATGCACGACATCCGCGCCATCCGCGACGATCCGGCCGCTTTCGACGCCGCCTGGGCCGCGCGCGGTCTGTCGCCCCAGACCGGGGCGATCCTGGCGCTGGACGCAAAGCTACGCGAGGCCCAGACCGCGCTTCAGGCGGCCCAGGCCGATCGGAATGAGGCCTCCCGGGCCATCGGCAAGGCCAAGGCGGCCAAGGATGAGGCAGCCGCCACGACGCACATGGCCGAGGTCGAGAAGCTGAAGTTCGTCATCGCCATGCAGACGGGCCGGGAGACGCGCCTGTCGGCTGAGCTGCGCGATCTGCTCGCGGCTCTGCCAAATCTGCCGGCGGCCGACGCGCCGCCCGGAGCCGACGAGCGCGACAACGTCGAGGTGCGTCGCTGGGGTGAGCCAGCCTCAATCGCCGCGCCGAAGGACCACGTGGAGCTCGGCGGCGCCCTGATGGACTTCGAGGCCGCGGCCCGGATCTCCGGCTCCCGGTTCGTTGCGCTCAAGGGTGAGCTCGCCAGGCTGCAACGCGCGATCGGCCAGTTCATGCTCGACATGCAAACCGTCGAGCACGGCTACACAGAGGTCGCGCCGCCGCTGCTGGTGCGGGGGGAGGCAATGTTCGGCACCGGGCAGCTGCCGAAATTCGCCGAGGATCTCTTCCAGACTACGGATGGTCGCTGGCTGATCCCCACGGCCGAAGTCTCCCTTGCCAATCTCGTGCGCGAGCAAGTCCTCGACGAGGCCGAGCTGCCCCTGCGGGTGACCGCCCTGACGCCCTGTTTCCGCTCTGAGGCCGGCGCCTCGGGCAAGGACACCCGCGGCATGATCCGCCAGCACCAATTCGACAAAGTGGAGTTGGTCTCGATCACCACGCCGGAGCAGTCGATCGACGAGCACGAGCGGATGACCACTTGCGCGGAAGCGGTGCTGAAGCGTCTGGAGCTGCCTTACCGGGTGGTCAGCCTGTGTACGGGCGACCTCGGCTTTACAGCCCGCAAGACCTACGACCTCGAGGTCTGGCTGCCGTCTCAGGCGACTTATCGCGAGATCAGTTCCTGCTCCAACTGCGGCGACTTTCAGGCCCGCCGGATGGACGCTCGCTGCAAGCGCGCCGGCGAGAAGGGGACGCGCTTTATCCACACCCTGAACGGTTCGGGCCTCGCGGTCGGCCGCACGCTCGTGGCCGTGATGGAGAACTATCAGGACGAGAAGGGCCGCATCGCCATCCCCCAGGCTCTGCACCCCTACATGCGTGGCGTGACCCACATCGGCGGCGCCGACTGATGCGCATCCTGCTGACCAACGACGACGGCATTCACGCCGAGGGTCTGGCCGTGCTGGAGACCATCGCCCGGCAGCTCACCGATGAGGTGTGGGTTTGCGCGCCGGAGTTCGAGCAATCGGGCGCCTCACGAGCGCTGACGCTCTCGGCGCCCCTGCGCATTCGGGAGATCGAGCCCAGGCGGTTCGCCGTCCAGGGCACGCCCACCGACTGCGTCATGCTGGCCATTCAGGAGCTGATGGAGGGGGCCCGACCCGACCTCGTCCTCTCCGGCGTCAATCGCGGCCTCAATGCCGGCGAGGATGTGACTATGTCGGGCACGGTGGCCGGGGCCATGGAGGCCATGAGCCTGGGCGTGCCGGCCATGGCGCTCTCGCAGCGGATGAGTTTTTCCGACGCCTTCGCTCCGTTTGAGGCGGCCGAGGCCCACGGCGCCGGTTTGGTCGCCCGGCTCGTCGAATTGGGCTGGCCAAACGGTGTGATTCTGAACATCAACTTCCCCGCCGCGCCGGCAGGGGAGGTGAGAGAGGTCGAGGTGACGCGACAAGGCTTTCGCGACGTCCTCAATCGTTACGCCGAGAAGCGGACGGATTTGCGCGGCCGCGCCTACTACTGGATGGGTTTTCGCGCCGAGCCGCAGGCGCCGACCGAGGGCACCGACCTGCGCGCCGCCGAAGAGGGCCGTATCTCGGTGACGCCACTGCACATCGACCTGACCCACGCGCCTACCGTGCGCCAACTTTCAGGCCTGGTCGGCGGTCCGCCGCCGAAGCTCAAGGCTCCCGCATGAGCCGCAAGCCCAAGGAGCCGGCTGAGCAGGATACACGTGTGGCGCGCCTGGTGCTCGCCCTGCGCACCCAGGGGGTCACCGATCCAGCCGTGCTGGCGGCGATGGAGCGAACCCCGCGCGACCTGTTCACGCCGGAACTGTTCAAGGAGCGCTCGTGGGAGGACTCGGCCCTACCGATCGCCTGCGGCCAGACCATCAGCCAGCCGTTCATCGTCGGCTTGATGACCCAGGCCCTGACCCTGGAGCCGCGCGCCCGCGTGCTCGAAGTCGGCACCGGCTCGGGCTACCAGACCGCCGTGCTCGCGCGCCTGTCGCGACTCGTCTACACCATCGAGCGCTACCGCACGCTCCTCCGGGAGGCGGAGGCGAGGTTCCAGATCCTGCAGCTCACCAATGTCATCACCAAGTTCGGCGACGGCGGGCTCGGCTGGCCCGAGCAGGCGCCGTTCGACCGCATTTTGGTCACGGCGGCGGCCCACGAGGAGCCCACGGGGCTGCTTGAGCAGCTTAAACCGTCCGGCGTGCTTGTCGCGCCGGTGGGCAAGGGGCCCGTGCAGAAGCTCTGCCGCTACGCCGGTGATGGCCAGGGCGGCTTCAACATGGACATCCTCTGCGAAGTGCGATTCGTGCCCTTGCTCGAGGGCGTGGCGCGCGAACTCTGAAATTCCGGGGCTGGGGGCTGACGGAAACGTGAACGCTCAATGACTCGACTGCTTAACCCTTCGCACGGCCCATTCGGCGTCTCCACGGGATCGGCGATGAAACAGATTCTGCTTGCTGGCCTTGCATGCGGCGCGCTGGCCGGTTGCGAGACGCCGCAATATCCCGCGACGGCGAACTACACGCCGCCGCCGCCGGTCGCCCCGCAATATCCGATCACCAAGGCGTCGCTGCAAACCACCGAGGCGCCGACGCCCGCGCCGGAGGCCACGCAGACGGTTCAGTCGGCGCCGCCGGCGATCGCCACGCCAACTCCGGCGGCGGTGGATAGCGCGCCCCTGCCGCCGGTGGTCAACGCACCGGCCCCGGCTGCCCCGTCGTCAACCTACAGTCCGCCGCCGGCCGCGACGCCTCCCCCAACGCCCGCCTATACGCCTCCCTCGTCGACGCGCGCCTTCACGCCAGCCCCAAGCTACACGCCGCCTGAGCGCCGCACCGAGACGCGCGTGATCGCGGGCGGCAAGGTCGTCGCTGCGCGCGGCATGTATCGCAACTACGAGGTCCAGGGCGGCGACCATCTTGACGCCATCGCCCGCGACCTCAACACCACGCGCGATGAGCTGATCGAGGCCAACCATCTCAAGAGCCCGTTCCGCATCCACCCGGGCGAACATCTCAGGGTGCCCGTGGCCAAGGCCTATGTGGTGGAGAGCGGCGATACGCTGGCGGCGATTTCACACCGTTTCGGTGTAGGCCTCACCGAACTGGCGGGTCTGAATGATCTGCCCGAGCGGGGTCGCCTCTCCCCCGGCATCTACGTCGCCCTGCCGGCAAATTTCGACGATCATGGTCCATCTCGCGAGACCGTGACTGAAGAGGTCGCAGCGGCGCCGAGGCCGCACGCGACCTACCGCACGGAACCGCCGACGCCTTCATACACGCCCTACCGCACGGAAGCGCCGAAGCCTTCGTACACGCCCGGCGCGCCCTACACGCCGAGCCCGGAAGCCCTGGCTGCGGCCGCCGCCCGACGGGAGCAGATGCAGCGCCCGGCGTCGCAGACCTCGACCTACGAAGCTTCGAGGTCCTACGATACGACGAAGCCTGAAGCGCCGCTCAATACCGGCGCGATCGCCGCCCAGGGTCAGGGCAGATTCATCTGGCCGGTCAAGGGCGACATCCTCTCGCCGTTCGGCGCCGCCGGCATGGGCCGGCGCAATGATGGTGTCGACATCGGTGCGCCGTCCGGCAGCGAAGTGCGCGCCGCCGCGGTGGGCGACGTTGTCTACGCCGGCGACCAGGTGCCAGGTTTCGGCAACCTTGTGCTGATCAAGCACGCAGGCGGGTGGGTGAGCGCCTACGCTCATCTCGGCAGCGTCAGCGTGCACATGCGGGACACGGTCTACCAGGGCCAGCAGATCGGCACCGTGGGCCAGACCGGCGGCGTCACCCAGCCTCAGCTGCACTTCGAACTGCGCTACGCGGCCAGCTCGGCCGAAAAAGCCAGGCCGCTCGACCCGCTGACGGTCTTGCCGCGCTAACAGCCCTCCTCCCCCTCTGGCCGAGGGGGACCGCGACCGCGAAGCGGAGGCGCGAAACAGCCAACCGGCGGAGGGGGCGGCCCCCCTCCCGGCCTTTGGACGTATTCGCCCCAGCAGGGGGAGAGAAGCTATGCCGGCAGGGACTTGCCGAGCTCGCCGGCCAGGTTGCGCGTGAACTGCCAGGCCGTGCGGCCTGATCGGCCGCCGCGGAGCTGCGCCCAGCGCAAAGCGCGGCCCTCCAGGTCGGAGGTTTTGAGGCTGAACCGGGCGGCGTATCCACGTACGGCGGCGAGGTAGGTATCCTGGTCCATGGGCGGGAAGCCGATCCACAGGCCAAATCGATCGGAAACGCTGACCTCTTCCTCGGCGTCTTCGGCCGCGGCGATCGCGCCGCGATCCTCGCCATGTTCGCGCGGCATCAGGTGGCGGCGATTGGAGGTGGCGACAAAGAGCACGTTTTCCGGTGGACCCGCGACGCCGCCCTCCAGCGCCGACTTGAGCGCCTTGGCCGCGCCCGCGCCTTCCTCGAACGAGAGATCGTCGCACAGCACGACGAAACGTTCGGCGCAGCCCCGCAGGGTTTCGAAAAGCGCCGGCAGGGCGGTGACTTCGTCACGATCCACTTCGATCAGCTTGAGTGTGGGCGTCCTGGCCGCCGTGGCCATGAAAGCGGCCTTGACGAGCGAACTCTTGCCCGCCCCGCGCACGCCCCAGAACAGGATATGATTGACCGGGACGGCTCGGGCGAAGCGGCGGAAATTCTCCACGGCCAGGGCTTTTTGCCGGTCGACCCCCACCAGCAGATCGAGGCTGAGACCATAGTCCGGCGCGGCAATGAAAGCGCCCTTGGCCGGGTCGTGGCGGAACATCCGTGCGCCGGAAAAGTCCGCCGGCGCGGTGGGCGGCGGCGCCAGGCGCTCGAGGGCAATGGCCACGCGTTCCACGGCGGCGAGCAGGCGGTCGTCCATGGCGCTCCCTTAGACGGCTCGCTCCGATTGCAAAAGGCCGGCCGAATGCCTAGTTTCCGGCCGCCTCGCCCAAGGGGGTGGTTTTGGGGCGCGCCGCCGGCCGCGACCTTACCCTTAAGTTTCGGAACCTTTGATGATCGCCCAAATCCCATACTTTCTGGCCGTCGCGGCCGCGGCGCCTGACGGCTTGACCGGCTTCCTGACCGGCCCCGGACAGTTCCTGCCCATCGTGGCGATCATGGTGCTGTTCTATTTCATGATCTTCATGCCGCAGCAGCGCCGTCAGAAGCAGCATCAGGCCAAGATCGCGGCCGTCAAACGCGGCGACACCGCGGTGCTCTCCAGTGGCGTCAAGGGCAAGGTGGTCCGGGTCGAGGACTCCGAGGTCGGCATCGAGATCGCCCAGAACGTCACCGTCAAGGTGGTCAAGTCGATGATCGCCGATGTCGTCGCCCGCGGCGAGCCGGCGGCCGCCAACGATTCCAAATCCTGAGCACGCCCCGACGTGCTCGCGCTCTCCCGCTGGAAGATCCTTCTCGTCCTGGCTTCGGCTCTCTTCGGGCTGATCTTCACTTTGCCGAACCTGTTGCCGGACAATGTCCTCGAGACGGTTCCGGCCTGGCTGCCGCATGACCGCCTGAGCCTTGGGCTCGACTTGCGCGGCGGCTCGTACCTCCTGATGGAGGTGGACACCGACGCCCTCAATCAAGAGCGGTTGACCAACCTGACCGAGGACGTGCGCACCAAGTTGCGCGTGGCCCAGATCAACTTCGCTAACCTCGGCCTCCAGGGCGAGGTAGTGAGCGTCCAAGTACCTGACGCCGGGCAGTTTCAGCAGGCTGTGAAGCTGCTTTCCAGCCAGATCGGCGGGCAGCTCACCACCGGCGGCCGCGATGTCAACGTCGCCCAGAAGCCCGGCCAAGTCATCGAGATTTCGTACGTCCCGGAGGCGGCGAGGGAGGCGGCCAAGGACGCCGTCGCACGCTCGATCGAGATCATCCGCCGGCGCATCGATGCGCTGGGCGCCACCAACCCCTCGATCACCGGCCAAGGGGCTAGCCGCATCGTCATCGAGGCGCCGGGCGAGAGCGACCCCGAACGGCTGAAGGCGGTGATCGGCAAGACCGCCAAACTGACCTTCCAGCTTGTCGATACGACGCTGTCGCCCGACGACCTCAAGGCCGGCCGCATCCCGCCGGACGACGAGGTGCTGCCGAGCGACGATCAGCATCAGCCATATTACGTGGTCAAGCGCCGGGTGATGGTCGATGGCGGAATGCTGACCGAAGCGAGCGCCGGGCATGATCCCGAGACCGGCGAACCGGACATCAATTTCGCGTTCAACGGCGTCGGCGCTCAGCGCTTCGGCGAGGCCACCAGTGAGAACGTCGGTAAGCCCTTTGCCATCGTCATCGACCGTCGCGTGCTCTCGGCGCCTAACATCCAAGGCCCGATCATGGGTGGCAGCGGGTTGATACACGGCTCCTTCACCGAGGAGTCGGCTCACGACCTGGCCCTGGTGCTCAAGACCGGCGCCCTGCCGGCGCCGCTCAAGGTCGAGGAACAGCACACGGTGGGGGCCGAGCTCGGCGCCGACGCCGTCAAGGCCGGCCAGATCTCGATCCTGATCGGCGCGGCCTTGATCCTGACCTTCATCGTTCTCTCGTACGGCCTGTTCGGCGGCTTTGCGGCCGTGGCGCTGGCGGTCAACGGGCTGATGATCGTGGGATTCATGAGCCTCTTCCACGCCACCCTGACCCTGCCGGGCGTGGCTGGACTGTTGCTCACCCTGGCGGTGGCCGTGGACGCCAACGTGCTGATCTACGAGCGCATGCGCGATGAAGCGCGCGCTGGCCGTCCGGCCATGGCGGCGGCCGACGCGGGATTCTCGCGAGCGCTGACCACTATCATTGACGCTAACGTCACCACGGTGGTGGCGGCGGTGATCATGTTCTGGCTGGGGGCGGGGCCAGTGCGCGGCTTCGCTCTCACGCTGCTCATCGGCGTGCTGTCCAGCGTATTCACCGCCGTGCTTATCACCCAGGTGCTGATCGGCTGGTGGTTTCGCGCCACCCGCGCCAAAAAGCTGCCGATCGTCTGAGGACCCACCATCATGTGGCCGCTCATCAAGCTCATTCCAACGAAGACGAAGGTCCCCTTTGTCTCCCTTTCGCGACTGTTCGCGACCCTGTCGATTCTGGCGGCGATCGCCACGATTGGCGGCGTCTTCTATCCCGGCCTCAACCTCGGTATCGACTTCAAGGGCGGGACAGTTGTGGAGTTCAACACCGGCGCGAAGCCGGCCGATCTGGCGCGCGTGCGCGACGTGGTCAACGGCCTCAACCTCGGCGATGTCCAGGTCCAGCGCTTCGGGGCCGACAACGACGCTGTGGTCCGCTTCCAGACGCCCAAGGGCGCCGATACGAGCGCCACTGCCGCAAGCGCCACCGCCAACCGGGTCAAGGCGGCGATCACCGGCGCCCTCGGCCAGGTCACCTTCTCGCGCACCGACGTTGTCGGGCCCGAGGTCTCCGGTGAGCTGATGCAGAAGGGCATCGTCGCCTTGCTGACCTCCATAGGCCTGATGTTGATCTACATTTGGTTCCGCTTTGAGCTGCAGTTCGGGCTCGGCGCTGTGGTGGCCCTGTTCCACGACCTGACGCTCAGCTTCGGCCTCATTCTGCTGCTGCGTCTGGAGTTCAGCCTCAACCTGATCGCGGCGCTGTTGACCATCATCGGCTACTCGATGAACGACACGGTCGTGGTGTTCGATCGCCTCCGCGAGAACCGCCGCAAATACAAGCGCATGCCGCTGCGCGACCTTATCGACCTGTCCGTGAACGAGACCCTGTCGCGCACCGTGATCACCGGCCTCACCGCCCTCCTGGCGCTCTCGGGTCTGGCGATTTTCGGCGGCGAGTCGCTGCGACCGCTTTCAATCGTGCTCCTGTTCGGCATCGTCATCGGCACCTATTCCTCGATCTACGTCGCCTCGCCGATCGTGCTCCTGTGGGGCGTGCGGCGCGACGACGAGCCGGCCCGGCCGATCGGCCCGCAGCCGGCCAACCTGGTCCGTCGGCCCTAGCGTGCGGGATTTGAAGTTCGCCATCTCGCGGGTTGGCCGCCGAGCGAACTTCAAATCCAGAAAGCACGCTAGGAATCTGAGCCTGCTAACCTCCTTTTCGATTCCGAAGTTCGTCGAAGTCCGCCACCTGCGCCTGCGAACTTCGGAATCGGGACACTAGCCTTGCGGGAGCCGCCCTCCATCGACGCCTGGGGCGGGGGCGGATTCCGGGTCTCGGGGCTCTGGCGGCCGGGCTCACTGCTGATCCTCGACGATCAGCCGCGTGGCTGGCGGCCGGTTACTCTGGCCGAACTTACGCCAGACGACTTCGCCGAGGTCTTCGCCGCCGGTCTCGAGGTCTCCGAATTCATCCTGCTCGGCGCCGGCGCGGCCGCCGCCCTGCCGCCCCGCGTCGTGCGCGACGCGGTCCGCGCCGCTGGTCTCGGCTTTGAGTTCATGGCCAGCGCCTCGGCCGCGCGCCTGCACAATGTCCTTGCCTCCGAGGGCCGGCGTTTCGCCACCGCCCTCATCGCGGTGTAAGGGGAGAAAAACGGAGGAAGTCATGCCCGAACCGTTCGGCGCCCAGTCGACCACTGACGACGTGCTGGAAGGCGTCGATCTCACTGGAAAGCGCATCCTGGTGACCGGCGCCTCAGCCGGCCTCGGCGTGGAGACCGTCCGCGCGCTCACCGCTCACGGAGCCAAGGTCGTCGGCGCCGCCCGTGACCTCGAGAAAGCCAGGCGCGCCATGGAGCACATCCCTGGCGTGAACCTCATCGAACTCGATCTCGCCTCGCTCACCAGCGTGCGGAACGCCGCCGACTCCCTGAACGCCGCGGGCGAGCCTTTCGACGCGGTCATCGCCAATGCCGGCGTCATGGCCTGCCCCAGAGGCGTCACCGCCGATGGCTTCGAGACGCAATTCGGCACGAATCACCTCGGCCATTTCGTGTTCATCAACCGCATCGCCCCACTGATCAGGGAGCGGCTGGTGAACCTCTCGTCGGCTGGACACCAATTCGCCGATGTCGATCTCGAGGATCCGAATTTCGAGACCACGCCCTACGTGGAGTTCGTCGCCTACGGCCGGTCCAAAACCGCCAATATCCTGTTCGCGGTGGAGTTCGATCGTCGCCACAAAGGGCGCGGCGTGCGGGCCACGGCCCTCCACCCGGGTGGCATCCAGACCGAACTGGCGCGTCACATGACGCCCGAGGTGATCCAGCAACTGGTCGAGGCGCGCCGCCGCGCCGGCCGTCCTGTGGATCAGGCAGAGCTCACGAGCTTCCGGTGGAAGACCATTCCCCAAGGCGCGGCGACCTCGGTCTGGGCCGCGGCGGTCGCCGATCCGAGCGAGGTGGGCGGCCGCTACTGCGAGGATTGCCATGTGGCGGCGGTGACCGAGTCGTCGGCCGGCGTCACCGGCGGGGTGAGGCCCTACGCCCTTGATCCCGCCCGCGCCAAAGCCCTCTGGGCGAAGAGTGAGGAGATGGTCGGCGAGCGGTTCTGAACGGCCGCTTTACGGCCTGCTCCGAAAGGGTCTATGCCAACGCTTCCGGGGAGAAAACTCAAGAGGGACAAGGCGATGGCCGGGCTGCTTCTCAACTTCCGCAACACAATCATCCTGAGCTTCGTCCTGGCGCTCATCATGATCGCGGCCTACGCTCAGGTCAGTCCGCAGGGAACAGGACTGATCTTCTGGCAGGCGGTGTTCCGCTGGATGCACGTAGTCTTCGGCATCCTGTGGATCGGTCTCCTCTACTACTTCAACTTCGTCCAGATCAGGAAGATGCCGGAAATTCCGGCCGAGCTGAAGCCGGCGGTGTCGAAATACATCGCGCCGGAGGCGCTCTTCTGGTTCCGCTGGGCGGCGTTGTTCACGGTCCTGGCGGGATTTGGCATTCTGGGACTGCGCGGCGGGGCCTACGCGTCCAAGGTGCTCACCCTGGGCGTCGCTGGCGGCTACGAGCGTGGCGACGGCGGCTTCACCCTGATGGGTATCGGCGTCTACCTGGCGCTGATCATGTTCCTCAATGTCTGGGGAATTATCTGGCCCAATCAGAAGATCGTGCTGGGCATCAAGGAGGCGGACGCCGACGCCAAGGCCAAGGCTGCACGGATCGCGACGCTCGCCTCACGCACCAACACGCTGCTGTCGCTGCCGATGCTGACCTCCATGGCCATGTATCAGACGCTCTACGGTTAGGCGTTGGACGGTGGGGTCGATCTCGACGGCGAAGTTCGCCGGGTCGACCCCGACCGTTGGCTGGCGAGCCGCTTCATCGCCGATTCCGCCGCCCGTGCAGGCGTGGTGGCACTCTACGCGCTCGACCGCGAACTCACCCGCGCCGGCGCGGTCACCTCGAATGCTTTAACGGCGGAAATCCGACTCGTCTGGTGGCGGGAAGCGCTGGACGAGATCTTCGCCGCTGGACAGCAGCGGCGTCATCCTACAGCTGAAGCCCTGGCCGCCACCGTGGGCGCCTTCCGTCTACAGCGCGAGCCCTTCGAGGCCATGATCGAGGCGCGGATTGGCGCGCTCGAGACGCCGCCTTCCGACGCGGTGAGTGCTATGGCCTGGGCCCAAGCTACCCAGGGCGGCTTGGCGCGGCTGGCGGCCGAGATCCTCGGCGCCGGCGATCAGGCTCGCTTCGCGGGCCCCGCAGGCGCCGTCTGGGGTCTGCAACTGCTGGGGCGCGGCGAGGTCGTCGGTGCGGCTCTGGCCGAGGCGAGGGCCAGCGCCAGGCGCCTGCCGCCCGCCGCCTTTCCGGCCACGCTCTGCGCCACCTTGGTGCGAGCGCCGGGCGCCTCGGAGCTGGAGAAGCGCGCCCGCCTGACCTGGGCGGCGCTGACCGGACGGATCTAGACTTCGAGGCCCGCAGGCTCGGCCTTCTTGGCCTTCTTGGCCTTCTTGGCCTTCTTTCCGGCTTTGGGCGCGGCGTTGGCCTTGACCTTGGTGAGCTTGGCCTTGGGCGCCTTTTCGGCCTTGGCGGTCTTGACCTTTTTGCCGGGCTTGGCGGTCGGCTCGTCGGCCGCCAGGGCGATCGTGCTCAGCGTCTTGAGGAACCCCTCGCGTTTCTTCGGCGAGAGCACCGAGAGCAGGCGGTCGTCGGCGTGAGAGACCGGTTCGGCGCCCGCGGCGAGAGCCGCGCGTCCCGCCTGGGAGAGGCGCACCGAATTGGCCCTGCCGTCGGTGGCCGAGCGTTCGCGCACCAACAGGCCCTTGACCAGCATACGCGCGACGAGATCGGCGAGCGTGGAGCGGTCGATGCCAGTGGCCCGCACGAGATCGTTCTGGGTCAGACCGTCATTGGCCGCCGCCGCGGCCAGCACAGTGTATTGCCGCTGAGTGACGGCGCCTGCGCCGGCCGCTTCCGAATGGTAGTCGAGGGCCAGCTGGAGGGCTCGATGCAATAGGTGGGTCGGCGACCCCGCCAGGACGTCCGTGGACGGCTTGACTTTGGATTTGGCCATGGCGCGTCCCTCTGGTCGATCGCCGGTCGATCCCGCCGGTCTGTCCTTATCGCATTTTCGCGTCGATTTGACGACAGACCTTCCGTAGTCGGCCTTTAGACCCCGAGGTCCGGTGGCGGGGCCTCGGCCTTCTGTCCAAGCGCATTGTGCTTGAGAAGAAACGGGGTCTGAGCCAGGGCGAAGATCAGGCCCGCCGCCAGGGTCCCGCCCCGGAACAGGACCCAGACGTGATCGCTCTGGGTGCGGCGCACGACTTCGTTGGCGATGGCGCAGGCCCACCAGAACAGACCGTAGCGGATGGCGAGGTGGGCCCAGGCCTTGTCCGGGAGGGCGAAGGTCGCGTGCAGAACATATTTCAGCGGGTTCTTGCCGATGACGACGCCGCCGATCAGCACGGCGCCAAGGATCCCGTCGACGATGCTCATCTTCATCTTCAGGATCTGCGGGTCGCGCAGCAGTAGTGAGGCGCCGCCAAACCCGATGGCGAGCGCCGCCACCACGGTCGGCAGGGGACGGAACCGCCGCTCCACAACCAGCATGGCGAGGACGGCTGCGGCGGCGGCCAACATCAGGGCGAGGGTCGCAATGCGGAAATCGCGTGCAATCAGATAGACGGCGATGAAGAGGACGCCCGGCCCTCCGTCCACGACCGGAGCGAACCAGGACGGCGGCGTGCGATCAGCCATGGACAGGCGCCTCCAGCCCCACGAGCGAGCGGGCGAAGGCGCGCGCATCGAACGGCTGCAAGTCCTCAATCCCTTCGCCGACCCCGATAAGCATGATCGGAGAGTCCGAGGCCTGAGCGACCGGCACCAGCACCCCGCCGCGGGCGGTGCCGTCGAGTTTGGTCATGACGATCCCGGTCACGCCGATGGCGTTGCCGAAGATATTCTCCTGCGCCAGGGCGTTACGTCCGACCGTGGCGTCGAGCACCAGCAGCACCTCGTGCGGCGCGCCCGGATCGAGCTTGCGCACCACACGGATCATCTTGGTGAGCTCGTCCATGAGGCCTTGCTTGTTCTGCAGGCGGCCGGCGGTGTCGATGAGCAGCACATCGTAGGCCTCCGCCCTGGCTTTGGCGAACGCGTCGTAGGCCAAGCCGGCGGCGTCGGCGCCCGGTGGTGCGCTGACGAAGTCGGCGTGCGCGCGCTTGGCCCAGGTCTCCAGCTGTTCGACCGCCGCGGCGCGAAAGGTGTCGCAAGCGGCGATCAACACCTTGGCGCCGCGGGAGGTGAGGTCGTGGGCGATCTTGCCGAGCGTAGTGGTCTTGCCCGAGCCGTTGACGCCGATGAACAGCACCACGAAGGGCCGGGGACCGGCGAGAGGCTCGAAACGCCCCTCGCGGGGCAGAAGCTCGTCCGCCACGGCCCTGGCCAAGGTCTCCTTGACCTCTTCGTCGCTCGACGATTTGCCAAAGCGCTGGGCGGCGAAGGTCTCGGTGATTTTCGCCGCCGCCGCGGGGCCGAGGTCGGCTTCGATCAGCATCTCCTCGAGCGCGTCGAGCCGTTCCTGGTCAAGCGGGCGCGCGCCCAGCGTGAGCGATACTTGTTCGCTCATCTGGCGGGAACTGCGAGAGAGGCCTTCGGACAGGCGCCTCAGCCAGCCCTTGGGGGGTTCGGTCATGTGTCGTGGTCGGGATGCTGCAAGGAGATGACGCCGGTCTCCTCGGTAGGAATGGCGCGCTGGGCGTCGATCTCGCCGGCCCAGGGAATTCGCGCCTCGATCCCGTACTGCAGGGTCGGCTGGGCGAGGGCCGGGGCATCGAGGGCCCCGATGGCGAGCGAGACACGTCCGCCGTCCGGCTCGTAGGTCAGAGGCGTACCGCAGTCGCGACAAAAGCCGCGAACGGCGATGTTGGAGCTGCGAAAACGACCGGGCTCGCCGCGCGTCCATTCGACGTGCTCGAATGTCGCCAGCGGCGCGTAGAAGGCCCCGAACTGCTTCTGGCACATCCGGCAATGGCAGATGGAGGCGTCGAGGTAGCCGCTGGCGCGGAAACGCAAGGCGCCGCACTGGCAGCCGCCGGTAAAGACCGTCTCGCTCATGCCGATCCCCAGGCCTCCAGATGGGCGCGCGCGCCATCATGGCCGGCCACGGCGCCGGTGATGAGGCTGCCCGCCGGGGCCTCGCCGACAAAAGAGATCTCCGTGAAGTCCTCGGCCCGGGCGCGGCCGGGAGCCTCGACCAGAGCGCTGATGCGGCTCCCGACTTGCCGGTCCAGATGGCGGCCGAGCGCGGCTTCGCCGGCTGCGCGCAGCCGCCTGGCGCGGGCGTGAACCAGCTCGGTTGGATGTTGGGGCATGCGCGCCGCCGGCGCTCCGGGCCGGGGGCTGAATGGAAAGACGTGCAGATACGAGAGGCCCGCCTCCGTGACGAAGGCCAGCGTGTTCTCGAACGCCGCCTCAGTCTCGGTGGGAAAGCCGGCGATGAAGTCGGCGCCGAAGGCGATCCCCGGCCTCGCCGCCCGCGCCGCGGCGATCAGGCCAAGGGCGTCGGCTCGGCTGTGACGGCGCTTCATGCGCTTCAAGATCAGGTCATCGCCAGACTGCAGCGAAAGGTGCAGGTGGGGCATCAATCGCGACTCGGCGGCCAGGAGCGCCATCAGGGTCTCGTCGATCTCGGCCGCGTCGATCGAGGACAGGCGCAACCGAGGCAGGTCCGGGACCTCCTCCAGCAATCGGCCCACGAGGTCGCCCAGCATCGGGGCTCCGTCCAGATCAGCGCCCCAACTTGTCAGGTCGACGCCGGTGAGCACCACTTCGCGGCAGCCGCCACCGACGAGAGTCCTGGTCTGCTCGATCACGGATTCGACGGGCGCCGAGCGCGAATTGCCGCGTCCGTAGGGGATGACGCAGAAGGTGCAGCGGTGGTCGCAGCCGTTCTGGATGGCGACGTAGGCGCGCGACCGGCCAGCCAGGCCGGAGATTCGGGGCGGAGGGGTCCCATGCTCCATGATGTCCAGCACCCGCACGCGCGGACCTTCCGAAGCGAAGGCGCGCGCCGGGCGGGCGTTGCCGACCACGACGTCGACCTCGTCCATGGCCGCGAAGGCGTCAGGATCGATCTGGGCGGCGCAGCCGGTGACGACGATGCGGGCCTGCGGCCGCTCGCGCCGCGTCTTGCGGATCGACTGCCGCGCCTGCCGCACCGCTTCGGCGGTGACGGCGCAGGTGTTGAAGACGACCGTACCGGCGAGATCTGCGGAGTGCTGTTCGCGGATAGCCTGGGATCCAGCGGCGTTGAGCCGGCAGCCAAACGTCACCACCTCCGCGTCGCGGACGGCGTCGGGGGCGGCAGACATGCTCAAATTCGGCCGAGCGGCCGATCGGACGCGGGCGGGTCGGAATAACGCCCGTAGTCGTCGTCGTAGCCCCGCTCACGATCCCCATCGAAGTTGCGATCGCCTTCGAAGTTTCGATCCCCCTCGAAGCTGCGTTCCTGTTCGTAACCCTGCTCGTGACCGCGGTTGTAGTCGCCGCCGACGTCGTTGGCGGCGAACGGCGCCTCGTCGAGGGCGGGTTCCGAAGCTGGCGGATTGAGGGAAGGCAGGCGGCCGGTAAACTCTACTTCCACGGGGCCGGTGAGGAGCACGTGGCCGTCGGCCTCGCGCCATTCGATAGTGAGCTCGCCGCCTTCCGTTTCAATCGCCGCCCGCCGTAAGGCGAGCCCGCGCCGGTTCGCCGCCACCAGGGCCGCGCACGCGCCCGTGCCACACGACCTCGTCACGCCCACGCCTCGCTCCCAGACACGCAGCCGAATGCGCTCAGGCGAGATGATCTGGGCGAAGCCGACGTTGACGCCTTCGGGGAAGCGCTGATGTTTCTCGAGCCACGGGCCGAGCGTATCAACCGGCGCGGCGTCGACATCGTCGACGAAGAACACCACGTGTGGATTGCCCATCGAGACGGCGCCGGGGCCGCCCCTCGCCTGAGCCACGCGCAGGTCCAGTTCCAGCGTCTCGGCCGGCGCCGACAGGGGTATCTCGTTCCACTCCAAACGCGGAACGCCCATGTCCACGGTCACCAAACCGTCTGGCCCCTTGGTCGCCTCCAGCACGCCGCCGGCAGTCTCGAGAGTCACCCGGCCGCGCTTGCCGGCTTGAATGAACAGCCAGCCCACGCAGCGAGAGGCGTTGCCGCAGGCGGCCACCTCGCTGCCGTCAGCGTTCCAAATGCGCATGCGGATGGTGGCGGTCTCGGAGGGCTCGAGCACGATGAGTTGGTCACATCCGACGCCGTCGATCCGATCGCAGATTTCGCGCGCCTGGTCGGGGTTCGGGTCGAACGCTTCCTCGCCGGGCTGAACGATGACAAAATCGTTCCCCAGCCCGTTCATCTTGATAAACGACCTACTCATAGCCTTTCGATATAGTGCAAACGTCGGGCTCGCGCACGTCCTGCGAATCACGTGATCGGGAGAATCCCAGGCGCAGCTTGGCTTTAGCGCAGGGACAAGCGCCTTCTGGCGTCATTGAGCCGACTTCGGGCTAGCTTGGCCGAACACCTCGGCCAGCAGGCGTCCCTCCTGGGCGCGGGTCGAGCCGGCGCGCCAGGCGACCACCACCTCGCGGATCGGATGGTCCGCTTCCAGGGGCCGCACGGCGATCTGGGCGGCGGCCGCCAGCCCGGCTTCGACCGCCATGGCTGGCAGGAAGGAGACCCCCAACCCTGACCCCACCATCTGCACCAGGGTGGCCAACGACGTCGCCGTGAACCCTTCGTCACGCCCGCGCCGGGGCGCGGCGAGGCCGCAGACCATGAGGGCATGGTCCCGCAGGCAGTGGCCGTCTTCCAGCAGGATCATCTCCTCGCGTTCCAGGCGCTTGGGCTCGACCCGCTCCGCATGGCTCAGGGGGTGGCCCGCCGGCAGCGCGGCGACGAGCTCGTCGTCGAGCACGTGGGCATGCTCCAAGCCGGTGGTGTCGTAGGGCAGGGCGACCAGGGCGGCGTCCAGAGCGCCGGTGCGCACGTCAGTCAGCAAGCGATGCGTCAAGTCCTCACGCAGGAAAAGGCGAAGTTTGGGATAGCTGACGCGCAGCACCGGTAGGGCGACAGGGAGGACGAAAGGAGCGATGGTCGGGATGACGCCCAGACGGAAGCGACCGCCGAGCGGCTCGCCGGCGCCGCGAGCCTCTCGCGCCAATTCCTCGGTCTGGGCGAGGATCGAGCCGGCCCGCGCCACCACCTCCTCGCCGGCGGCGGTCAGGATGACGCCGGATCGATTGCGGTCGACCAGCGCGGTCTCGAGGATCTTCTCCAGCTCCTGGATGCCGGCCGAGAGTGTCGGCTGGGTGACGCGCGCCGCCTCCGCCGCCCGGCTGAAAGACCCCTGGTCGGCGAGCAGCTTCAGGTAGCGGAGTTGACGCAGGGTGGGGAGCATACGTGCTCAATAGACCACCTCAATCATCTGACAACTGCCGATTGATAAAATCGTCGGTCGCGGCGAATGGTCTCGTCGGGGAGGCGCGAAGCGGCCGGAGCGGCTAGAGCGTCCTCGTCATGCGCACTCATCCAGTATGGGAGCGGCCTCGTCGCCGCCAGGCGCTGCGAAGGGACGGGCGAACGTGAAAGCGTCCGGACTCGGCCCAAGCCGCCGGAGCGTCCCCAACCGCTCCAGCGCCTCGGCGGGAGTCGGCCGTTGGCCCGCAGGGACCCACCAGAGCGTCATGAACACCTCCGGCCGGGTGAAGAACTCGGCCCGTCGACGCATGATCGCCCGGTGCTCGCCCTGCCGATAGACGAAGGCGGCCAGGGCTTCGACGCTCTCCCAGAGCGACATGTTGATCATCATGGCCGAGTCTTCGAACGGCCGGAACGCTGTGGCGTCGCCGGCCTCGTCCTGCAGGCGCCAGACAAAGCCGGGGCTTTGATCGGCCAGAGCGTTGACCGGATCCAGCGCGGCCACGAAGGCGGCCATCTGCGGATGGTCGAGCGGCGCCTGCATCCGGGCGATGTTGACCTGCGCGAGGTGAAAGCCGGTCATCGAGCCTCCTCGGTGTAAGCTCGGCCAGGAAGGCAGGCGATTGGGGCGCTTTGGCGACGGTCCGTCAGTTGCCCCCTTCGGGCCGCCAGCCTGGCGTCCCGGAGCGCCAGAACGCGAAGGCGATCCAGTCGGCGGTCAGCTCGTCGGTCTGGCGACGGGTCGAGCCGATGCCGTGGCCGGCCTGGGCGTCGATGCGCAGCAGCACGGGATTCTGCGTGCCCGAGGCTTGAAGGGCGGCGGCGAACTTGGCCGGCTCCCAGGGCGAGACGCGCGGGTCGTTGAGGCCGGTGGCGATCATCACCGCCGGATAGTTGGTCCCCGCCTTCACGTGCTGCGTGGAGTCCATCTCATAGAGATTCTTGAAGCCGGCCTCGGTCTTGATCGAGCCGAACTCGGGGATGTTGTCCGGGCCATTGGGCGTGAACTCGGAACGTATCGGGTTGGCCGCCGGCACCAGGTCGATGACGCCCGCAAACAGGTCAGGCCGTTCGGTGAGCGAGCGGCCCATGGTGATCCCGCCGGCCGAGCCGCCGATGATGAACAGCTTGGACTTGTCGGTCACGCCGCGGGCGATGAGATCTTCCGAGCAGGCGATCAGGTCGCGCCAAGTGTTGGGCTTATTGGCGTCCTTGCCGCCCAGGCGCCAGGCTTCGCCGAGCTCGCCGCCGCCGCGCACGCCGCAGATCGCGTAGTTGATCCCTTCCTTCATCGCCGCCGCCCGGCGCGGACTGAAGTCGGCAAGGTTGGAGATGCCATACGAGCCGTAGGCTTCGACGATAGTGACGCCCGCGCCCTTCGCGTCCTTCGGCCGCACGAGCGTGTAGGGCACCTTCACGCCGTCTTTGGCCGCAGCCCAGAGGTCGGCGACGGCGAAGGCGGCCGGGTCGATGTCGCCTTTGACGCCCAAGTGCTGGTCGGCGAAGGTTTTCGTCGCCGGATCGTAGCTAAAGATCGTCGGCGGCATGACCCAGCTCTCGAGCGCGAAAGTCACGCCCGGCTCGCGCGCATCGGTGAACACCTGCGAGATGTGGCCCTTGGCTGGAAGCGGCGCCTCCTCGATCCGGTTCGTGCCCGTCGGGATACGCAGCAGCTGCGAATAGTCCCCTTCGCGGGTCAGCACGTAGAGGGCGTCGGCCGCGGCGTGGACGCCCTCGATGACCCGTTTGGGATCAGCCGGCACGAGAGTCCGGGCCGCCGAAAGCGGCTCGCCGAGCTTGAGCTCAAGAACCTTGAAGGTCGGCGCGTCCTTGTGGCTCAGCAGGAAGATCTCGTCGCCGCGGGCGTCTTCGTTGGTCACGCCGTCGTCGCGGTCGAAGAGCAGCGTCCACTTGGTGTCGGGCCCCCCAGCGCCTGCGGCCGGCGCGACCCAGAGCTTCTGCTCGTTCTGCACGCCGTTCTGCGAGATCAGGATCGCCGTCGCGATCGAGGGCTCGACGGCGATGGCGGGCGTCTCGTCGGGCCCGAACTTCGGCCCCTTCCCGGACCGTGAGCCGTAGAGCATGACGGGCTCGGACTTCAGATCCCAGACATCGAGTTCGGCGTCGCGGTATTTCTCCGTCCCCGGATCGCTCGGCCCCAGCTTCTTCAGGCGGACAAAGTAGAGGCTCTTGGAATCGAGGCTCCATGACGTCGGTCCGAATTCGGCCCGGTCGATCGGGCCAGCAATCTGCGCGCCGCTCGCCGAGTCATAGACGTAGAGCCAGGCGTCTTCCGATCCGCCCGACGAAATGCCGACGGCCACCATCGATCCGTCCCAGGAGGGCAGGGTGTAATTGATGGCCATGGGCTTGCCGCCGTTCTTGGCGGTCAGCGCCGACATGTCGACGATCTTTCGCTCGCCCTGGGCGTCGCGCACTACCAGATCGAAGGCGTCGGCGCCCGGCTTGCGCTCCTCGTAGAAGGTCCGGCCGCCAAAGCGACCGTACCCCTGGATGAAATCGAAACTGCCGGTAAAGGCCGAGACCCGTTGGCCGAGCGCGGCGCGCGGCTTGATCGAGTCGAGCACGCTGCGGGCGTAGGCGCCTTGGGCCTTCATCCAGGCGATGGTGTCCGGGCCCAGATCTTCCATGTAGCGATAGTTGTCGGTGACGCTCTGACCCCAGATCGTCTCGGTGACCGGCTTCACCGGCGGCGGCGCCGGTTGGGCGGCAAGACCGGCGGGGGCCAGCGGGTCGGCGGCGTGCGCGCCCATGGCGACCAGGGCCGCGGCGGCCGCGCTGAGAAGCAAGGTCTTGGATTTCATGAAAACCCTCCCGAATGTCGCGCCTTCCTTAGCGCCTCCGGAGAACAGCGGCCATGAATTCGCCGTAATGCGGACCGGTCAGGGTTCGCGGTCGAGGCCCGCCTCCAGCAGGAAGCCGCGCACGGCGGCGTTGAACGCCGCGGGCTGGTCCATGTTGGCGGCGTGGCCCGCGTCCGGGATCACCACCTTCTTCGCGCCGGGGATCTTGCCGGCCATATAGTCGGCGGCGGCCAGGAACGGCGCATCGTCCGCCCCCACCACGACAAGCGTCGGGACGGCGATGGTCGGCAGGCTCGACATGACACTGGCGTCTCGCTGCGTCAGCATGCCCCGCGCCGCCCGCACGAGACCCGACGCGTCGCGGTGGACGCTGGCCCGCATCTCGGCGGTGCCGCGCTGCAAGCGCGACAGCCCTTCGGTTTCGTAGCGATCGGCCGTGCGCAGGGCGTTCTTGTTCCAACCCTCCCGCGCCTCGTCGCTGCGGTAGCCGGGCCCGGTGTCGATGACCAGCAGGGCCCGCGCCCGCTCCGGATGAGCGACATTGAACGCCAGGCTCATGTAGCCGCCGAGCGACAGGCCGCCCAGGATGGCGAGGTCCGCGCCCGCCGCATCGAGCAGCGCGGCCATATCGCCCACGGTCAGCGCCTCGCTGTAGGCCGCCGGGTCATCCGGATAGTCCGAGCGGCCGTGGCCGCGCATGTCCCAGGTGATCACCCGGAAGCGGTCCTTGAGGGCCTCCACCTGGCCGCGCCACATCTCGCCGGTGGCTGAGTAGCCGTGGCTGAGCAGCAGGACCGGGCCATCGCCCGCGATTTCATAGTGGATAGCGACGCCGTCGCGGTCGAGCTTGGCCATGCGCTCAGGCTCCCACGAAGACGCCGGGCCGACGCTCGTTCACCGCTTTGACGCCCTCGGCGAAGTCGGCGGTGGCGCGCAGGCGCGTCTGCTCGACGAGTTCGTGGTCGGTCTGAGCTTTGACGGCGGCCGCGAGGTCGGCCCGCAGCGTGGCGCGGGTCGCCTCCACGGCGAGCGGGGCGTTCTCAGCGATCTCCCGAGCGAACGCCAAGGTCTCGTCCCGGAGATTGTCCAGCGGCGCCAGGGCGTCGGCGAGGCCCCAGGCCAGGGCCTCCTCGCCTTTGATCCGCCGGCCGGTGAGGCACATCAGGTTCGCCCGTTGCACCCCCACCACCCGCGGCAGGGTATGGGTGATGCCAAAGCCGGGATGGAAGCCCAGCTTGACGAAGTTGGCGCAGAACCGCGCCTCGTAAGCCGCCACCCGGAAGTCGGCCACCAGCGCCAGGCCGAGGCCTGCGCCCACCGCTGCGCCCTGCACGGCCGCCACAGACGGCTTCTTCACCGAGAACAGACGCACCGCCTGGTGATAGAGCGGCGAAACCCCGCTCATGCCGCTGCCGCCGATGCCGGCGGGCGAGGCGAGGTCGGCCCCGGCGCAGAACGCCTTGCCGGCGGCGAAGATCGCGCTGACCCGCAACGACCGGTCAGCGTCGACGTCCTCGAGCGCATCGGCGAGATCGCGCATCAGCTCGACGCTGGCGAAGTTGAGCGGCGGCCTGGAGAATTCCAACACCGCCACGTGCCCGTCGGCGTAGGCCGAGACCGTCTCTCCGTATTGTTCCTTCATCGCTTCGTTCCCAGCAGGTTGCGGGCCACCACCCATTTGTGGACCTCGGTGGGGCCGTCGTAGATTCGCATGGTGCGCAGCTTCGCGGCCATGAGTTGAAGAGGAAGTTCCTTGGTCATGCCCATGGCCCCGAAAGTCTGCATGGCATGGTCGACGACTTCCCAGGCCATCTCGGTGGCGAAGGCCTTGATCATCGAGATCTCGACCCGCGTATCGCGGCCCTGGTCGAGCTTCCAGGCGCAATCGTATGTCATCAGGCGGGCGGCGTGGATGCGCGTGGCCGCATCGGCCACCCACCACTGGATCGCCTGGCGCTCGGCCAGCGGCACGCCGAAGGTGACCCGTTGGGGGGCGAATTCGCAGATCATATCCAGCGCCCGCTGGGCCATGCCGACCGACCAGGCGGCCATCTGCAGGCGCCGGGTGCCCAGGCGGATCTGCATCGGCGCAAAGCCCGTGCCCTCTGTTCCCAGCAGTTTCCAGCCCTCGACCCGGCAATCTTCGAGGGCCACCTCATAGGTGAAGGCGCCGGCGATCATCGGGATGCGGCGCAGCACGTTGAAGCCAGGCGTTCCCTTGTCCACCAGGAAGGCCGAGATGCCGCCGCGCGCGCCCTTTTCCTTGTCGGTCACGGCCATGAGGATGGTGAAGTCGGCGTCGGCGGCGCGGCTGGTCCAGATCTTGCGGCCGTTGATCACCCAGTCCTCGCCGTCGCGCACCGCGCGGGTGGTCATGGCCGAGGGGTCGGCGCCGGCGCCGGGTTCGGAGATGCCGATGGCCGAGACCGTCTCGCCGCGCACATAGGGAGCGAGATAGGCCTCGCGCTGGCGCTCGTTCACCGTGGCCATGAGCATGCGCAGGTTCGGGCTATCTGGAGGCAGGGTGTAGGGCGTCACCGTCCGGCCTATCTCCTCCTCGACCCCGACCATGGCCATGTGCGGCAGATCGACCCCGCCAACGTCGGTCGGCGCATCGAGGCCCCAGAGGCCGAGTTTCCTGGACACTTCGTCCAGCCTGACGTGCTCGGGCGCGCCGATGCCGAGCCCCTTGCCGTCGGCCTCGCGGGCCAGGACGCCGGCCTCCAGCGGCATGAGCTCGTCCTTTACGAACCGCGCCACCAGCTCCTTGAGCATGCGGTGCTCTTCGCTGAGTTCGAAGTTCATGACGTCCTCTCCCGGCCTAATCCTCTAGCATCGCCGCCGCCCGCTCCGCCACGGGACGCCGCGATTGACGCGAGTTTAGGCCAGGACCATGATCAATTCCCATATGTGTGCAAGATTTCCATGTACGTGAAATGAGCCTCGCCGCCGTCAAGTCAGCGCGCCGGGCCTTCGAGGTGCTCGAACTGTTCGACCGCGAGCGCCGGCCCCTGGCGTTGAAGGACGTCCAGACTTTCCTGGGCTATCCGGCTTCAAGCGGACAGGCCCTGCTGAAGTCGCTCGTGACGTTGGGCTACCTCGACTACGACGGCGAACGGCGCAGTTACTTTCCCACCATGCGCATCGCGGCGCTGGGGGCCTGGGTGGCAGAGGCCTTGTTCGGCGACGGGGCGCTTATCGCCATGATGGAGCGTCTGCGCGAAGTCACCGGCGAGACCGTGATCCTGGCCGTGCAGAGCGATCTCCACGCCCAATACGTACATGTGCTGCGCTCGGGGGATCCCTTGCAATTCGCCGTGCCGCCCGGCGCGCGTCGTCCGCTGGGCGCCTCCGGCATGGGCTGGGTGCTGCTGAGCGCCAAGCCGGACCGCGAGATCGAGCGCCTGCGTCGGCGCATCAACGCCGACCGAGGCGAGGCCCCAAATCTCAGCCGCGAAGTCTTGGCCGAGCGGATCGGCGAGGCGCGGGCCCGCGGCTACGCCTTCTCGAAACACACCGTCACCGAAGGGGCGGGAATCATCGCCGCCCTGTTGCCGCCCGGCGTCTTCGGGCGCAGCTACGCGATCGGTCTGGGCGGGCCCGTTCCGCGCCTGGAGCACAAGGAGGCTTTGATCGTCGCCCAACTCAGAGACGAGATTGATGGCCTGAAAGGAGGAGACTGATGGCGCCCGTCGCCAAGGAGCTTGCTGCAGAGCCCACCGGCCCGCTCAAAGGCGTGCGGATTCTTGATCTCACCGCGGTGGTGTTCGGCGCCTACGCCACGCAGATGCTCGCCGACCTCGGCGCCGACGTCATCAAGGTCGAGTTCCCAGGCGGTCGGCGGGGCGGTGGCGGCGACATCATGCGGTGGGCCGGCCACGGCCAGCCGGGCGGGCCCGAGGACATCGGCCCGATCTTTATGACCATCAACCGCAACAAGCGCTCGCTGCTGGTCGACCTCAAGGAAGAGCGGGCCAAGCGCCTGGTCCGCAAACTGATCGAAGACAGCGACGTCTTCGCCGCCTCGGTGCGCTATGCCGGTCTGGAACGTCTGGGTCTGGACTACGAGTCGGTGAAGGCCGTGCGGCCGGACATCGTCTACGTTCATGGCTGCGGCTACGGCGCCGACGGGCCCTACGCCGGCGAGCCGGCCTACGACGACCTCATTCAGTCGGCCAGCGGCCTCGCCGACCTCCTGCCGCGCACGGACGGCGACGCCAAACCGCGCCTGCTGCCGAGCCTTGTGGCTGACAAGGTGAGCGGCCACTTCATGGTCCAGGCCATCCTCGCCGCCCTGCTTCACCGGGAGAAGACCGGCGAAGGGCAATGCGTCGAGGTGCCGATGCTGGAGTGCATCACCACCTTCAACCTTGCCGAGCACCTCTACGGTCACGTCTACGACCCGCCCACCGGACCGTGGGCCTATGTCCGGGTCGCCAATCCCGAGCGCAAGCCCTATCCGACCAAGGATGGCTACATCGGTCTGCTGCCGTATACGGACGCCCAGTGGGACCTGTTCTTCGAGGCCGCCGGAGTCGGCGAGCGTTTCGGCCAGGATCCGCGCTTTGCGGACTATCGCGCCCGCGTCGCCCATATCCGTGAGCTCTACGCCCTGGTGGACGAGGTGACGCGCACCAAGACCACGGACGAATGGCTGGCGCTGCTGAAACCGCTCAGCATACCGGTGGTGAAGATGAATCGGCTGGACGATCTCTTCGAGGATCCGCACCTCGCCGCGGTCGGTCTCTTCGAGCGCTACCGTCATCCCGAGGCTGGTGACTATATCGCCATGCGCCCCCCGATGCGCTTTTCGGCGACGCCGGCCAACATCCGCCGCCATGCGCCGAGACTCGGCGAGCATACGGATGAGATCTTCGCCGAGGCGGGGCTTTCGGAGGACTGATGGCTCAGGCGGACGCCCATTTCTACCAGCCGGCCGAGGGCCACGGCCTGGCGCACGATCCGTTCAACGCCATCGTCGGTCCCCGGCCCATCGGCTGGATCTCGACGGTCGACGCCGCCGGCCACGCCAACCTCGCACCCTACAGCTTTTTCAACGGCGTCTGCTACGTTCCGCCCCTGGTCGCCTTCGCCTCGATCGGTTGGAAGGACACGGTGGCTAACATCCGGGCCACGGGCGAGTTCTGCTGGAACCTGGCCACCAGGTCCCTGGCCGAGGCGATGAACCTCTCCTGCGCGCCTGCACCGCCCGACATCGATGAGTTCGAGGTGGCCGGCCTCTCCAAGGCCCCGGGGCGGCTCGTCGCCGCCCCGCGCGTTCTGGAGAGTCCGGTCAACTTCGAGTGCCGCCTCGCTGACCTCATCCAGCTCAGGGGCGCGGATGGCCGCGAGGCGCAAGCCTGGCTCACGATCGGCGAGGTGGTGGCCGTCCACATCGACCAGGCGGCGCTCGAGGGCGGAGTCTACCGGACGGCCAACCAGCGCCCGATCCTCCGCGCCGGCGGCCTCGGCGACTACTTCGAGATCACGTCCGAAACCGGCTTCCACATGCGCCGGCCCGGCTGGCCGATCGGCTGAACGGCTACTTCTTTTCGTAGCAGGTGGCGTCCGGCGCCAGGCCCGAGGGCGGCGGGGCCGGTCCCCAAGTCGACTTCAGGCCGGCATAGGTTTCTGGGCTGAGGCTCGGCAAGTCGCGGACAAACAGGGCCAGATCCCAGAGGTCCTGGTCGGAGCGATGGGCGCGGAAGGCCGGCATCCCCCGCTCGCCGTGGCAGAGGATCCAGAAGATCTGCCGGGCGTCGGGGTGCGTTCCCATCACAGTGAGATCGGCCGGGGCCGGATCGAGGCCGCCGGCCCAGGACTCGCGCTCGCCGCCCGGCTCGCCGTGGCAGCTCACGCAGTTGGCGGCGTATTGCCGATAGCCGGCTGTCTGGCGTTGGTCGCCAGCCTCCGGCGGCGCGGGCAGGGCGGCTGCGCCAACGGCGATGCGCCGCTCCAGGCTATCGTGAGGCGTCCATGGCGCTGTCCCGCCCAGCCACAACCAGGCGGCGAACCAGACGACCACAGCCAACGCCCCTGCGGCTGCGCCGAGGACTGCGGCAACGATCCAGGATGTGGCTCCCGCCGACTCGCCCATGGCCGGAAGTCTGGCCGGGTGACCGGCGGGAGGCAACGCTCCGCGGCGGCTACTTCGGGTAGTCGACGCCCGTCCAGATCTCGTCTGAGACGAAGGTCCGGTACTTGTCGTAGCCGGTCACCATCTTCGCGCCCTCTTCCTTGCTCAGCGCCGCGTAGCCCTCGGCCTGTATGGCCTGATCGCGCGCCTTGTCCGGCTCGAGGTTGGCCAGGCTCGGGTAATGGACGATTAGCACGACGTTTTCGCCGCCGCTGGCGTTGAGCTTGACCATCACCTGATACCAGTCGATGACGCCATGCTTCTTGGCAATCTCCTGCCCGATCACCCAGCTTTTCCTGAGGCCGGTCAGATAGTCGTCGATGTGGTTGGGATCGACCTTGAGAGTCATCACCTCGGTGGCGCCCTTGGTGGGTGTCCAGTCGGTCCAAGGTTCGGCCGCAACCGTCGTGGCCAAGCCCGCACTTGCGCATAGCGCCAGCGCACAGAGTGCCGTTTTCATGTCATTGCCTCCCGGCCGCCCTCCAAATAGGCAGCGGCTCTGAGCGAGCATGCCCCCCCGGATCGAAGCTTGGCAATGAGTAACGACCAAGATACGCGCTCCCGGCGAGGCGGGAAGATGGAGGCGCTGGCGTGGAACCGACCTGGCGGTTGGCGAGCTTGAACATCTCATGACCCCGCCCGCCGAGATCCTCGCCCTGCGCGACCACCTGAAGGCCTGGCTGCTGGAGCGCGCCTTCCCGATCTGGTGGAATGCCGGGGCAGACCTGACGGCGGGTGGTTTCCACGATCGCCTGGACGCTGATGGGCGGCCGATATCCGGGCCGAAGCGCGCCCGCGTGCCGGCCCGACAGGTGTTTTCTTACGCCGCCGCCGGCGCGCTCGGCTGGGACGGCCCGTGGCGCGAAGCTGTCGCCCATGGCCTGGGCTACCTCGAGGCCGCTCACCGCCTGGAGAGCGGCCTATATCGCGCCCGCAGCGATCCGGCCGCGCCCAGCGATGCGGTCGACCTCTACGATCAAGCGTTCGTTCTCCTGGCCCTCTCCGTCGCCGCAGGCGAGGGAGACGCGAGCGCGCCGGCCCGCGCCGAGGCCCTGCTGGCGCGCCTGCCGCGCGACGCCGTCGGTGGTTTCGCCGGCCTTTCGCCAGGCCCGCGCGACGCCAATCCGAACATGCACCTCTTCGAAGCCTTCCTCGCCTGGAACGCCCTTGGCGTCGGCGGCCCGTGGCGGGAGGTGGCGGCCGGCCAGGCGCGGCTGGCCCTGACCCGGATCATCGACCCCGTGACCGGCGCGCAGAGCGAACTCTTCGGCGAGGACTGGGCCGCGCCGCCCGCGCCGCAGCGCAAGGTCGAGCCGGGGCACCAGTTCGAATGGGCCTGGCTGCTCATGCGCTGGAGCCTGGCGTCAGGCGACGCCGCAGCCCTGACGGCGGCCTTGCGGCTCGTCGAACTCGGCGAACGGTCCGGCGTCGATCAAGAGCGCCAGGTGGCCATTAACGCCCTCGACGGCGCCCTCGCGGTGGTCGATCCCACGACGCGTCTGTGGCCCCAGACCGAGCGGCTGCGCGCGGCGGCCCTGGCGGCGGTGCTGACCGGCGAGGCCGCGTTCTGGGATATGGCGCTGAAAGGCGCGGCCGGCCTGCGGCTATTCCTGGACGTCCCCACGCCCGGCCTGTGGCGCGACGGCCTGGAGAGCGAGGATCTCACCGCTCCGGCGAGCTCGCTCTACCACATCGTCGGCGCTATCCTGCAGCTCGACCAGGTCGTCGAAGGCAGACTCTAGGCGATCCCCGCCCGCAGCAGGTCGTGCATGCCGACGACGCCCACCGGTCGGCCGTCGACGCAGGCGATGAGCAGCTGGATCGGGCTCGGCCGCTCGGTCATCAGGCGCATGGCCTCGGTGGCCAGGAGGTGAGGATCCACCGACACCGGCGAGCGGGTCATGTGGGCCGACATCGGCGCCGACAGATCGGCGGTCGGCAGGGACCGGCGCAGGTCGCCGTCGGTGAAAATCCCCACCAGCCGGCCCTCGGGGTCGACCACCGCCACGCCGCCGTAGCGCTTGCGGGTCATCTCGACGATGGCTTCGGCCAGGCTGACGCCTTCGGCCACGATCGGCACCTGGTCGTCGCGCGCCATCAGGTCGCCGACGGTGACCAGCTGAGCGCCGAGCGTGCCGCCCGGATGGAAATTGCGGAAGTCCGCCGTCGAAAAGCCGCGCGCCTCCAGCAAGGCCACGGCCAGAGCGTCGCCGAAGGCCATCATCATCGTCGTCGAAGTGGTGGGCGCGCGTGTGTTCTGGCAGGCCTCGGCCGCCTGCGGGAAGATCAGGGGCACGTCCGCAGCGTCGGCCAGGGCGCTCTCGGCCACCGAGGTGAGGCCCAGCAGGGGCACGGCGAAACGCTTGCAGTAGTGGATGACGTCGCGCAGCTCCGGCGTCTCACCCGACCAGGAGAGGGCCAGCAGGACGTCCTGGCGGGTGATCATGCCGAGGTCGCCGTGGCTGGCTTCAGCCGGATGCAGGTAGAAGGCCGGCGTGCCAGTGGAGGAGAGCGTGGCGGCGATCTTGCGTGCGATGTGGCCGCTCTTGCCCATGCCGGAGACCACCACCCGGCCGCGGGCCTCGGCGATTCGGCCGACAGCCGCCTCGAACGGTTCGCGCAGGCCGTTCTCCAGCGCCTCGGCCAGGGCGATCAGTCCCTTGATCTCCGCGCCGACGGTGCGCGCAGCCGAGCGCACGTAATCGCCGCCGACGGATTCGAGCTTTGGACTGGCCGACAACTCAAGCATACCCTTCGCGCACGGAGGAGCCGATCCTAGGCTTCTCGGTTGGCGGACGAAAGCGTCATGGCGACGGCGGGGCGGCGGGCGGCGGTGATTCTGGACCGTGACGGCGTGTTGAACGTCGATCAAGGCTATGTGGGCGAGGTCGAACGGCTGGAGTGGGTCGCGGGCGCCAGGCGGGCCGTCCGTAGAATGAACGACGCCGGCCTGTTGGTCATTGTGGCGACAAATCAATCCGGCGTGGCGCGGGGCCTTTTCGATCTGGCGGCGGTAAACGCCGTGCATGCCCAGATGCGCGCCGACCTCGCCGCCGAGGGCGCGCGCATCGACGCTTTCTACGTCTGCCCGTTCCTGCCCGACGCGCCGCTGCCGGCCTTCGCCCATCCCGACCATCCCGACCGCAAACCCAATCCCGGCATGATCCTGCGCGCCATCGCCGAATGGTCGATCGACCCGGCCCGGGCGCTGGTCATCGGCGACAATCTTCGCGACATCGAGGCCGGCCGGCGCGCCGGCGTGCGCGGGGCGCTTTTTCCGGGCGGCGACCTCGCCAGGTTCGTCGCCAGCCTGGCGCTGCCGAAATGATGCGAAACGGCTTTTGTTTCGCTTGTAGGGACGGCGCGCTCTAGAGGGCGCGCCCCATGATCCCGTTCATCGACCTCGCCGCCCAGCAGGCGCGCATCCGCCCGCAGATCGACGCCGCCATCGCCAAGGTCCTCACCCACGGCGCCTATGTCATGGGCCCGGAAGTGGCCGCCTTCGAGACTGCCCTGGCCAGCTTCTGCGGCGCCGGGCGCGCCCTTTCCTGCGCCAACGGCACGGACGCGCTGGCCCTGCCTTTGATGGCCTGGGAGGTGGGTCCGAGCGATGCGGTCTTCTGCCCGTCGTTCACCTTCACGGCGACACCCGAGGTGGTTCCGTGGACAGGCGCGACGCCGGTGTTCGTCGATATCGACCCGATCACCTATTGTCTCGATCCAGACCGCCTGGAAGCCGCCATCGCGGCGGTGAAGGCCGAAGGCAAACTCAAGCCGCGCGTGGTCATCGCTGTCGACCTGTTCGGCCACCCCGCTGACTATCCGGCCATCGACGAGATCTGCCGCCGCCACGGCCTGAAGCTGATCGCCGACTCGGCCCAGGGCTTCGGCTGCACGCTCGGCGGCGACCACCCGATCCGTTGGGCCGACGCCGTCTCGACCAGCTTCTTCCCGGCCAAACCGCTGGGCTGCTACGGCGACGGCGGAGCGGTGCTGACCGACGACGCGACGCTGTGGGAGCGCATGGACTCTCTGCGCATCCACGGCAAGGCGACGCCAGCCGACGGCGCCTCGGCGGCTTCGCCGCACGATCCGAAGTACCTCAACGCCCGCATCGGCATGAACTCGCGCCTCGACACCCTGCAGGCCGCGATCCTGCTGGAGAAACTGGCCGTGTTCGCCGAGGAGATCGCCGCGCGGCAGGTCGTCGCCGACCGCTACGCCGAAGGTCTCGCCGGTGTGGTGATCTCCACCCCGCAGGTGGCGGCAGGCGGCGCCTCGGTCTGGGCCCAGTACGTGATCGAACACCGCAATCGCGACGGCCTCGCCGCCCACCTGCGCGCCCAGGAGATTCCGACCGCCGTCTACTACCCCGTGCCCATGCACCTGCAGGCGCCCTACGCCCATTTCCCGCGCGGGGCCGGCGGCCTGCCGGTGTCCGAGGCCAAGGCCGCGACGGTGCTGGCTTTGCCGATGCATCCCTACCTGGGGCCGGACGTTCAAGACCACGTCATCGCCGCTATTCGCGGATTCGACGGCTAGGTTTTCCGCCCCTGCGGTCGACGGCGGTTTCAACAACATCCGACGGGCGGCGACAAAACCCGCCTTGCGCGAACGCGCGTCGAGGGACCTGATAGAGGCTGATCGTTCGGCTCATTCATTCAGACGGTCCGGGAGATGATCCATGGCGGCCAAGGTTCAGATCACGATCGCCGAAAACGGCCCTTACCTTGTCACCGGCGACATCCCCCTCGCCAGACAGACCATCGTCACCGACGCCGAGGGTGGGTCGGAGGACTGGTTGGAAGGCGACGCCATCGCGCACCGGGAGTCCTACGCCCTCTGTCGCTGCGGGGCGTCGCAGACCAAGCCGTTCTGCGACGGCTCACACCTCAAGGTCGGTTTTGACGGAACCGAGACGGCCAGTCGCGCCGCCTATCTCGATCAGGCCCAGGTGCTGGACGGCCCCGTTCTTCAGCTCTCCGACGCGGAAGGCCTGTGCGCGTTCGGGCGCTTCTGCGATCCGCACGGCCAGGTCTGGAGCCAGGTCGCCGAGACGGATGAGCCTGAAACCCGCGCGAGGTTCGTCCGCCAGGTCAACAACTGCCCCGCGGGGCGACTGGTGGCCTGGGACAAGGCGACGGGTCAGCCGATCGAAACTGCGCTGCCGGTATCAATCGGCTTGGTGGAGGACCCAGCCCAGCAATGCAGCGGACCGCTCTGGCTGCGGGGAGGCATACCCGTCACCTCGGCTGACGGCCACGCCTATGAGGCGCGCAACCGCGTGACGCTGTGCCGTTGCGGCGCGTCGCAGAACAAGCCGTTCTGCGACGGCGCGCACGCCGCGATCAAATTTCAGGGCGCCTAACGCCCGACTCCGGTTGCGGAGGCCCCTCCGGGCGCTCCCTGCCACCTCAAATTTGGAGGCCTGTCATGACCAAACGGAGAGTCGCGGACATCCTCGTCGACGTCTTGCAGGCGGCCGGCGTGAAGCGCTGTTACGGCGTCGTCGGCGACACCCTGAACCACGTCACCGACGCCATCCGCCGCAGCTCGATCGACTGGGTGCATATGCGCCACGAGGAGGCCGGCGCTTTCGCGGCCGGGGCCGAGGCACTGCTGACCGGCGACCTAACCGCCTGCGCCGGCAGCTGCGGGCCGGGCAGCCTCCACTTCATCAACGGCATCTACGAAGCCCACCGCAACCGCGCGCCGGTGGTGCTGATCGCCAGCCAGGTGGCGAGCGCCGAACTCGGGATCGACTTCCCGCAGGAGGTCGAGTTCCGCCCCCTCTACGCCCACTGCAGCGTATTCTGCGAGGCGATCATGAACCCCGGTCAGGCGCGGCGCATGGCCACCCTGGCCGCTCAGGCCGCCCTGACCAAGCGCGGCGTCGCCGTGCTGGTCCTGCCCGGCGACATCGCCGCCCTGGAGGTGGAGGAAGGGCCGGCCTACGCCGTCCACACGCCTGCGCCGGTGACCACGCCATCGGCCGCCGAGCTCGACCGCATCGCCGCCCTGCTGGCAGAGGGCGGGCGCATCGCTGTCTACGCCGGGGCCGGGTGCGAGCACGCCCACGACGAGGTCGTGCGCTTCTGCGCCAGCCTCGGCGCGCCCATGGCCCACACCTCGCGGGCCAAGGACTTCCTGGAGCCGGACAATCCCTTCAACGTCGGCATGACCGGCGTCTTCGGCGCCAAGGCCGGGTTTCACGCCGTGACCGCCTGCGACACCCTCGTCCTGCTGGGGTGCGATTTCGCCTGGCGGCAGTTCTATCCCAAGGACGCCCGCGTTATTCAGATCGACATCGATCCGACCCATCTGGGCCGTCGCCACCCGGTGGAGATCGGTGTGGTCGGCGACATCGGCCCCAGCCTCGCGGCGCTGCAGCCGCGCTTGAAGCCTCTGACCGATAGCGCCTTTCTCGAGCAATGCCTGAAGTTGCGGGCCGAGGACCAGGCCGAACTCGAGCGCCAGGCGCGGGCCGGTCGCAACGACCTCATCCATCCTCAGCGCCTGGCCACGCTCCTCGACCGCCACGCCGCCGATGACGCCATCTTTACCGCCGACGGCGGCAGTCCGATGGTCTGGCTGCTGCGCTACGTCGCCGTCAACGGCCGGCGGCGCACGCTGACCAGCCTGCTGCACGGCACCATGGCCAACGCCATGCCCCAGGCCCTGGGGCTGAAGAAAGCGCTGCCCAAGCGTCAGGTCATCGCGCTGTGCGGCGACGGCGGCCTGGCCATGCTGCTCGGCGACCTATTGACCGCCATCCAGGAGGAGATCGCGGTCAAGATCGTGGTGTTCAACAACGGCACCCTCGGCTTTGTCGAGCTGGAGATGAAGGTCGAAGGACTGGTCAACGCCTATACCGACCTCAAGAATCCCGACTTCGCCAGGCTGGCCGAGGTGATCGGTTTCAAGGGCTGGCGGGTGGAGACGGGCGACGCCTTGGAAGACGCCGTCCTCCAGTTCCTGGCCCACCCCGGGCCAGCCCTGCTCGACGTCAAGGTCAATCGCACCGAACTGGTCATGCCGCCGAAGATCGAGCCAGCCATGGCCTTCGGCGCCCTGCTCTACAGCGCCAAGGCCGTGCTGGGCGGCCATGCCGCCGACGTGGCCGACCTGATCGAATCCAATATCCGCCGCTGAGGTCGCTGGAACGTCGCCGGCGCCCACTCGTTAGCTGATCCGTACGCGGCGCTGCCCCTGCGCCGTAAACTTTGCCGTCGTCCGGCCAAGCTTGAAGCTCGCTCCGGACGACCCCAGATCAGGCGCACGCCCGCCCGAAAGGATCTCCGATGTTCAAGCTGCCCGACCTGCCCTACGCGAAGAATGCGCTGGAGCCGGTGATGTCGGAGATCCAGCTCACCATCCATCACGACAAGCACCACGCCAAGTATGTCGAAACTCTCAACAAATTCCTCGCCGACGCCGGCGAAAAGCCGGAGTCGATCGAGGCGGTGGTCAAGGCGACAGCCGGCGATGCGGCCAAGAAGAAGTGGTTCAACAATTCCGCCCAGGCCTGGAACCACGCCTTCTTCTGGGAGTGCATGACGCCGACCCCAGCCAAGCCGTCGGGCGATCTTCTCGCGGCCATCGACAAGGCGTTCGGCGGTCTCGACGGCCTCAAGACCAAGTTCGTGCAGGAAGGCGTCGACCAATTCGGCTCGGGTTGGGTGTGGCTTGTCGCCCGCGGCGGGGGCCTGGCGGTGGTCACCACCCATGACGCGGCCACTCCGATCGTCGAGTCAGGCGTGACGCCGATCCTCACCTCCGATGTCTGGGAGCACGCCTACTACCTGGACTACAAGCAGGACCGTAAGGGCTTCCTGGAGGGTTTTTTCGACAAGCTGGCCAATTGGTCCTTCGCCGAGAAGCAATACGCGGCCGCGGCCAGCGGCGGCAAAGGCTGGGCCTACCCCAAGCCGGGCTGACGCCGGCTAGGAAGACTTGCACACTGACCAGATCGGCCTATCTTGCCAAACGCCGGGTGAAGCCCGGCGTTTTGCGAGAAAATCATTGATGGCCTCCGTCGCCCGAATTCAGGAGCTGCTCGGCGGCGAAGCGGTGACCGGGCCCCTCGAGTCCGACCTGGACGTCGTGGCCATGGTGCGCCGCGGCGTGCCGACCGAGGCCGTCGACCATTTCCTTGCCGCCTCGCATCTTTCCTTCAACGCGATCGAGCGTCACGTCCTGCCGCGCCGGACTTTCAAACGGCGTCAGCATGCGGCCGAGCCGCTGGACGCGGCCGAATCCGACCGTCTGCTGCGACTGGTCCGGCTGGTAGTGGCGGCCAATGAGACGTTTGGCGATCCGGCGAAAGCTTACGTATGGCTGGGGCGCGAGAACCGCACCCTGGGCGGCCAGTCGCCGCTGTCGCTGGCCGACACAGACCTGGGCGCGCGCAGCGTTGAGACCTTGCTCGGACAGATCGGCCACGGCCTGGCGGCGTGATTGTCCATCGTCTGTGCCGCGCACCGTTCACCGCCTTGGACGGGGAGGGGGCGAGGCTCTGGGGCGGGCGATGGAATTCGCCGGGCTGGCCGGTGATCTACACCGCCGCCAGCCCGAGTTTGGCGGTGCTGGAGGTCCTGGTCCATCTCGACTTGCCCCCTGAGCTGATCCCCGACGACTATCGTCTGCTTAGCATCGGCATTCCCGACGAAGCGCCGCTCGAGCGCCTCGAGGCGGCGCCAGTGGAACAGGCCGCCTGCGTCGCCGCCGGCGACGCCTTTCTGACGCGCGGCGCGGCGTTCGCCCTGCTCGTCCCCAGCGTGATCGTCCCCCAGGAGCGAAACGCTCTCATCAACGTCCGCCATCCGGCGATAGCCAGCATGCGGCTCATCGACGACGCGCCCTTCCGGTTGGATTCGCGGTTGAACTGAGCCCGTCAGCGGCCGCCGCTGTAGAGCAGGCGTCGCGCCTGGGCGTGGAATTCCTCCCACTGGGCCGGCGTCAGCAGCGACGGTTCGCCCAACTGCCGGGCGAGCACGTACTGGCGGCAAAGCACCTCGAGACGGTGGGCGCCGGCCAGCGCCGATTTGAGGCTGCCGGCGCGGCAGATCATGCCGTGGTTGGCGAGCAGGCAGGCCGTGCGGTCTCTCAGCGCCGCGGCGGCGTCAACGGCCAGCTGCCCGCCGCCGAAGGTCGAGTAGGGGACGCAGGGCACGTCGTTCCCGCCGAACACGCCGACCAGGTAGTGGAAGCCGGGCAGGGGCCGGTTGTGGCACGACACGGCGACACAATAGTCCGAGTGGGTGTGGACCACGGCGCGCGCGTCGGGGCAGGCGGCGTAGATCGCCGCGTGCATCTGCCATTCACTGGATGGCCGCCGGTCGCCCTGCCAGGCGCCGTCCGGGCCGACGAAGACCACGGTCTCGGGCGAGATCGTCTCGCCGGTGGCGCCGGTGGGCGAGATCAGCATGCCGTCCTCGAACCGGCAGCTTAGGTTGCCTGACGCGAGCGCGTTCAGGCCGATCTCGCCGGCGCGGCGGTAGTGGTCGGCGAGATCGCGGCGCAGGGTGGTTTCGTCAGGCGTCATGTGCGGCCTTGTCTCCCTCGGCGTCGGCTTGGCGCATGCGGGCCAAGGCCCTGATCAGAAAATCCGCTCCGCCGATGCTGCCGGCCTTGAGCACCAGCGACATCGGCTCAGGCCCGCGTTGATGGCAATAGCCGCCGAAAAGATCGTCGTAGGCGGCGACCTCGACCTTGCGGATGGCCAGCGCGCTCAGCACCGCGCCGGAGGTCTCGCCGCCGGCGACCACGAACTTGCGCGCGCCCAGCCCCGCCAGGCCGGCGGCGATCCCGGCCAGGAGCGCGTCGGCGCGGCTCGCCGCCCCGTCGCGGCCGAAGCGCGCCTGCGCGGCGGCGACCCCCGGCTTGTCGGCCGAGGTCGCGACGGCCACGGGTCCGTCCGCCAGGCGCTCGCCCGCCCAGGCGAGGATGCGCCGCACGAGACCGGGATCGTCCGCATCGGCGGCCAGATCGATGCGCCACAGCGGGTTGTCGCGCTCGAACGCGGCCAGCTGGGCCAAGGTTGGCGGCGCGCAGCTGCCGGCGATCACCGCTTCGAAACCGGGCGCAGGCGGCAGAAGGCGGCGGCCAGCGGCGGGATCTCGCGCCGCGCCGCGCCGCCAGGCCCTGGCCAGCGCCGGCGCCAGGCTGTCGGCGCCGGTCACCAGCGGCCAGTCGAGCGTGAGCGCCGCGATCCGCTCGATGTCGCCGGCGTCGATGGCGTCGACAATCAGAAATGGCGCCGGGGCGTTCGCCAGCCAGGCTTCCGCCTTGCCCGCCGCCAGCACCTTACGCGGCAGAAGACCGACCTTGACGTTGGTCTGGGCCTGCAGGGCCTCGACCAGATCTGATGTCAGGGCCGGTGTCGCCGGATCGAAGCGCTTGAACGACTCCGCCAGCGGGGTGGGACCGACAAAGAGCCGACCCTGATAAACGGTCACGTCGCGTTCGACATAGGCGGGGCAAAAAACGGTGCGCGCCGCCCCGGTCGCCTCCAGCAGGGCCTCGGCGATTGGACCGATGTTGCCGCGCGCCGTGGAATCGAAGAGCGCGCTGTACTTCGAGTAGATGCGCCGCGCCCCCAGCCGGGCGAAGGCGGCGGCTGCGGCGTGGGCCTCTTGTCGCGCCTCGTCCGGGTCGACCAGGCGAATCTTGCGCGCCAGCACCGCCGCCTCGGCTCCCGGTTCGAGCGCGTCCGGTGTCGTCGCCAGCGGGCAGGCGACGCCCGCCAGCTCGATGAGGCTGGCGATCATCATGCCGCCGGTCAGGTCGTCGGCGAGAACCCCAAGCTCGAGCACCTTGCCGTCACCTCTCCCCGCGCTCGCCGCGCCATGCTAGCCAACTACGGGCTCTGTCGGAGGATGGCTATGACGATCGGCGGCAATTCGGCGGATGTGGCGCTGCGGGATCGGGCCGCCAAGGTCCTCCCGGGTGGCATGTACGGACACCTCTCGGCGCGCCTGTTGCCGGAAGGCTATCCGCAGTTCTTCGCTCACGGGGCGGGCGCGGAGCTCTGGGACGTCGACGGCAATCGCTACATCGACTTCATGTGCGCCTACGGGCCCAACCTCTTCGGCTACGCCGACCCCGAGATCGACGCCGCCTACACCGCCCAGCTGCGCGAGGGCGACACGCTCACCGGCCCCAGCCCGTTAATCGTCGAACTTGCCGAGGCGATGACTAGCCAGGTGGCCCATGCCGAGTGGGCCGTGTTCTGCAAGAACGGCACCGACGCCACCACAGCCGCGGTGATGGCCGCGCGGGCGGCCACGCGCAAGCGGACCCTGCTGCGCGCCCGCGGCGCCTATCACGGGGCCGCGCCCTGGTGCACGCCCCGCGACGCCGGCGTCGCGCCGGGCGATCGCGCCAATCAGATCCTCTACGATTACAATGATGTCGCCAGCCTCGAAGCCGCCGTCCAGGCGGCGGGCGACGACTTGGCGGCGATCATCGCCTCGCCGATCGGCCAGCCGGCCTTCGCGCCCCAGACGCTGCCGACGCCCGAGTACGCCCGCGCGGCGCGCGACCTGGCGACCCGGGCCGGGGCGATGCTGATCGTCGACGAGGTGCGCACCGGCTATCGCACCACCACCGGCAGCGTCTGGGACACGCTCGGCGCGGCGCCGGACATGTCGGCCTGGGGCAAGGTTCTCGCCAACGGCCATCCGCTGTCGGCCCTGCTCGGCGGACCCGCCGCGCGCAAGGGCGCGGAGAAGATCTACGTCACCGGCTCGTTCTGGTTCTCCGCCGCCCCCATGGCTGCTGCGCTGGTGGTCCAAAAGCGGGTCCGCGAGGGCGCCTACCTCACCCACATCAAGGCCATCGGCGCGGCGCTGCGGACCGGCCTGGCGGAGAGGGCCGATCGGCATGGCGTCGGCTTCGCCCAGACGGGGCCCGAGACCATGCCGCTCTTCCTCTTCGACGACGATGCGGACTTCCGCGCCGGTTTCTTCTGGGGCTCGCAGATGCTGCGTCGCGGCGTCTACGTGCACCCCTGGCACAACATGTTCATCAACGCGGCCATGACCGAAGCCCATATCGAGCGGACTTTGGCGGCGGCCGACGAGGCCTTCGCCGCGCTCGCCGCCGCACAGGCCAGCCTGCCGCCGAACGCCATTCTCGCCGCGCCGGCGGGGTGATGAAGCTGAAGACCGCCGCCGCGCTTCTCGCCGCGCTGGCAGCATGGTCGATGCTCGGCCTGCAGCTGGCGCTGACACTGCAGAACATGGCCGCCGCCGGCCTGGCCGCGGGCCTTTGGCGCTATCTCGGCTTCTTCACCATCCTGACCAATCTCGGCGTCGCGGTGGTGGCCAGCGCCATGGTCGTCAAGCCGAGCCTGGCCGGTCCCCGCGTCCGCCTGGCGACGGCTGCCTCGATCCTCTTCGTGGCCGTGGTCTATTCGCTGGCGCTGCGCAATGTCTGGCATCCCACGGGCTGGCAGGCGGTTGCCGATCACGGCCTGCACGACGCCACGCCGCTGCTATTCCTCGTCGCCTGGCTGCTGGCCGATCATGGCGCGCTCAAATGGCGCGACGCCTTGTGGGCGATGGCCCCGCCGCTCGCCTATTGCCTTTACGCCTTCGCCCGCGGCGCGGCTGACGGCTGGTACGCCTACTGGTTCCTCGATCCCCATGCGCTCAGCCCGCTGAAGCTCGCGGGTTGCATCGCGGTTCTTTCGGCCGCCGTCCTGATCATCGCTTTCGCGCTCACCGCAGTCGACCGCCGGCTCGGCCGTCGGGGTCTAGGTGAACTTCGGGACTTGTCCCTATAAAGCGTCATGGCCGATCCCTTCGACCCTGGCGTCAGCCTCGAGCAACTGGCCACACGCATGGCCGACACCACGCCCCAGGCTGTGGCGATCGGCATTCGCTTCGTCTCGGTCGAGCCGGGGCTGGCGAGCCTGGCTGTTCCCTACGATCCTCGCCTGGCCGGCGATGCGGCTACTGGCGTCATCGCCGGCGGCGTGGTCACCACCTTGCTCGACCATTGCTGCGGCCTGGCGGTGTCCTCCAAGCTGATCGAGAGCGGCGCGATGGCCCCGATCTCCACCCTCGACCTGCGCATCGACTACATGCGCGCCGCCGAGCCGGGGCGCGAGATCGTCGCCAAGGCCCATTGCTATAAACTCGGCCACACCATCGCCTTCGTGCGCGCCACGGCTTTCGACGGCGACGAGGGCGATCCCGTAGCCACGGCCCAGGCCGCCTTCTCGATCAACCCGCCGCCAAAGGCCCATCCGGCGTGAGCGACGAACGCGCAGCGCGCCTCATCCACATGCTGGAGGCCATCCCCTACATGCGCTTCATCGGCATGCGCGCCGAGCTGGCCGGCGACGAGATGACCGCCATCCTGCCGTTCGCGCCGCATCTGATTGGCAATCAGAGTCTTCCAGCCTTACACGGCGGCGTCATCGGCGCCTTCCTGGAGGCGACGGCGATCTGCCAGCTCGGCGTGCGCGAACCGCAGCGGCGCCTGCCGCGCACCATCGACGTGACCATCGAATATCTGCGTCCAGGCCGGGCTTTCACCACCTTCGCCCGCGCCGAAGTGATCAAGCTCGGCCGCCGCATCGCCAACGTCCATGTCGAGGCCTGGCAGGAGACCCGCGCCTCGCCGGTGTCCGCCCTGCGCGGGCATTTCATGCTCGATCCACCCGAGGAGTAGCCTGAAACCCTCTCCCTCAATGGAGAGGTGGTTTGAGTCCAGGCAGCGCCGTGGTTGACCCCGTCCGCCTCGCGTCCTAACGCCCCCCCATGCTGCAAGGCCTTTCCCATCTCGCCCGTGAGGCGCGCGTCTGGCCGTTCGAGCAGGCGCGGGCGCTGCTGGCGCGTCTCTTCGCCGTGCGCCTCACCGACGCCGAGCGCGATCTCGCCGCCAGCCTGTTTGCGGCCGGCAAGATCGACGAGGCCCTGACCGCCTTGCCGGCCTTGCGCACGCCGGTGATCCTGGAGAGCGGCTATGGCGCCTCGGGCCTGCCGCACATCGGCACCTTCAACGAGGTCGCCCGCACCACCATGGTCCGCAACGCCTTTCGGGCCCTGACCGAAGACCTGATCCCGACCCGGCTGATCTCGTTCTCCGACGACATGGACGGCCTGCGGAAGGTGCCTGACAACGTCCCGAACCGCGAGATGCTGGCCGAGGACCTCGGCAAGCCGCTGACCAAGGTGCGGGACCCGTTCGGCGAGCAGGCCAGCTTCGGCGACTACAACAACCTGCGCATGCGGGCCTTCCTCGACGCGCACGGCTTCGACTACGAGTTCATGTCGGCGACCCAGTGCTATCGCTCCGGCCGCTTCGACGCGACCCTGCGCCGGGTGCTGGAGCGCTTCGATCAGGTGCAGGCGGTGATGTTGCCCACCCTCGGGCCCGAGCGCCGCGCCACCTATTCGCCGTTCCTGCCGATCAGCCCCAAGTCCGGCCGCGTGCTGCAGGTCCCGACCCTGGAGCGCTTTCCCGACCGCGGGACGATCGTCTTCGAGGATGAGGACGGGACGCTCACCGAGACGCCCGTCACCGGCGGGGCGGTCAAGCTGCAGTGGAAGCCGGACTGGGCCTGCCGCTGGGCGGCCCTCGGCGTCGACTATGAGATGAGCGGCAAGGACCTCATCGACTCGGTGAAGACCTCCTCGCGCATCTGCACGATCCTGGGCGGGACGCCGCCGGAGGGGTTCAACTACGAGCTGTTCCTCGACGAGCAGAACCAGAAGATCTCCAAGTCCAAGGGTAACGGTCTCACCCTCGAGGAATGGAGCCGCTACGGCGCGCCCGAGAGCCTTGTCTACTACCTGTTCGGCTCGCCGCGTTCGGCCAAGAAGCTGGCCTTCGAGGTCATTCCGCGGGCGGCCGACGACTATCTGCAGCAGCTCGAGGCCTACAATCGGCCGCCGGCCCCGCGCGGCGACAACGAGAAACCGGCCAACCCGCTCGACAACCCGGTGTGGAGCGTCCACGGCGGCGCGCCGCCCGCCAATGGCTCGCCCGTCTCGTTCGGCCTGCTGATCAACCTGGTCTCGGCCGCCAACGCTTCGGATAAGGCGATCCTCTGGGGATTCATCGCGCGCCACCTGCACGGCGCGACGCCGGCGAGCGAGCCGCTGCTCGACCGCCTCACCGACTATGCCGTCAACTACTACGAAGACTTCGTGCGGCCGGCGAAGCGCTTCCGCGCCCCGGACGCGCGCGAGCGGGCGGCCTTCGCCGATCTCGCCGCACGGCTGCGGGCCCTGCCGCCCGATACCAACGACGCCGAGACCGTCCAGAATGAGGTCTACGCGGCCGGCAAGGCGGCCGGCTTCGAGCCGCTGCGGACCTGGTTCGGCGCGCTCTACGAAGTCCTGCTCGGCCAGACCCAGGGCCCGCGTTTCGGCTCCTTCGCGGTGATCTTCGGCCTCCCCGAAACCATCGCCCTCATCGAGCGGGCGCTGGCTGGCGAGAACCTGGCGGCGCAGGCGGGATAAGGCTCTCCTTCTCTTCCCCCCTCACAGGCAGGGGAATCGCATATGGCTTGCGGGGCTGGATAGAACTGGATTCTGAAGGTGACTCCCTTTGGCTTGGGAGCCTCCGATGGACGAGTTTGCAGCTCATTTTGGTGAAGTTCCGGACCCGCGGGC
>Ga0302311_10000504_pt1 | contig 48905 bp, 50 predicted proteins | sample III_Palsa_N1_3_FD_200449 | JGI IMG/M metagenome (GOLD analysis project Ga0302311, IMG submission 200449) | Peat permafrost microbial communities from Stordalen Mire near Abisko, Sweden - III_Palsa_N1_3 | ecosystem: Environmental > Terrestrial > Soil > Palsa > Peat permafrost | place: Sweden... | reverse complement strand
CCCCGACCCCTCCCCTGAAGGGGAGGGGAGAATCATCCCCATCTCGCGCGGGCAAAAAAAGGCCGCCTCGAGGGCGGCCTGGAGTTTTAGGAGAGGATGCCTGAAAGGCCTGATCTTTGTGCACTGCATCATTTCCGGGTGCAAGTGCTAACCCTGCTCGGCATGATTGCGTTATCAGCAATAGCGATTGCAAGAATCACACGTCGAGGTTGGCGACCGACAGCGCGTTTTCCTGGATGAATTCGCGCCGCGGCTCGACGACGTCGCCCATCAGACGCGTAAATATCTCGTCGGCGACATCGGCCTGCGTCACCTCGACGCGCAGCAGCGAGCGATTGGCGGGATCGAGCGTGGTCTCCCACAGCTGCTCGGCATTCATCTCGCCGAGCCCCTTGTAGCGCGCGATCGCGAGGCCCTTGCGGCCCGCAGCGAACACGCCCTCGAGCAGGTCGGAGGGGCGCACCACCGAGACGCCGCGCGGATCGGCTGTCAGCGCGTCATCCTCTTCGCCCGCCGCTTCGGCGCGCTCGCCCGCCTTGATCGACAGTAGCCGCGAGGGCTTGGCATAGGCATCAGCCTGTTCCGCCGACAGCGTGTTGAGCTTGCGCGCCTCGGCCGAGCCCAGGAACGCCGCGTCGACGACGTGATGATCCGAGACGCCGCGCCATTTGCGGATGAGGTGATAGCCGCCCTCTTCGGAGGCCTCGCCGGTCCATACCGCTTCGGGATCGGCGCGGCCCAGCCAGGCGGCGACGCGCTCGGCGGCGGCCTTGCGGTCGACATCGGGGGCGAGCGATCCGGTTAGTGCCAGCGCTTCGACCATCGTCGGCTCGTAGCGCCGCGGCACATAGGCCATCAGCGTCTTCATCCGCCGCGCATGATCGATCATCGCGCGCAGATCGTTGCCGGTGCGGCGCTCGCCGCCGGTATCGAGCGCCATCGTCGTGACGCCCGCATCGACCAGATATTCGTCGAGCGCGGCCTGGTCCTTGAGATAGACCTCCGACCGGCCCTTGTTGACCTTGTAGAGCGGCGGCTGCGCGATGAAGAGGTGCCCGCGCGTGATCAGCTCGGGCATCTGGCGGTAGAAGAAGGTGAGCAGCAGCGTGCGGATATGCGCGCCGTCGACGTCTGCGTCGGTCATGATCACGATCTTGTGGTAGCGCAGCTTGTCGGCGTTGAAGTCGTCGCGGCCGATGCCCGTACCGAGCGCCTGGATCAGCGTGCCGACCTCCTTCGAGGACAGCATGCGATCGAAGCGCGCGCGCTCGACGTTGAGGATCTTGCCCTTCAAGGGCAGGATCGCCTGATTCTGGCGGTTGCGTCCCTGCTTGGCCGATCCGCCTGCCGAATCACCCTCGACGAGGAAGAGTTCGGATTTGGCGGGGTCGCGCTCCTGGCAGTCGGCGAGCTTGCCGGGCAGCGAGGCGATGTCCATCGCGCCCTTGCGCCGGGTGAGTTCGCGTGCCTTCTTGGCGGCCTCGCGCGCCGCTGCCGCGTCGATCACCTTGCCGACGATGGCGCGGCCATGCGCGGGATTCTCCTCGAGCCATTCGGCGAGCTTGTCCGCCATCAGGCTTTCGAGCGGCTGGCGCACCTCGGACGAGACCAACTTGTCCTTGGTCTGCGAGCTGAATTTCGGGTCGGGCAACTTGACCGAGACGATCGCGGTGAGCCCTTCGCGCATGTCGTCGCCGGTGAGCGTCACCTTCTCCTTCTTGAGGAGGCCCGACTTCTCGGCATAATTGTTGAGCGTGCGCGTCAGCGCCGCGCGGAACGCGGCCATGTGCGTACCGCCGTCGCGCTGCGGGATGTTGTTGGTGAACGCAAGCACCTGCTCGTAGTAGGAATCATTCCATTCGAGCGCGACGTCGATGCCGACATCGTCGCGCTGGCCGGTTATCGCGATCGGATCGGGCATCAGCGGCGTCTTGGTGCGATCGAGATATTTGACGAACGCGGCGATCCCGCCCTCGTAGAACAGCTCGACCTCGCGGCGCTCGGCATGGCGCGCGTCGATCAGGAACAGCCGCACGCCCGAATTGAGGAAGGCGAGTTCGCGGTAGCGATGCTCGAGCTTGTCGAAATCGAATTCTGTGATCTTGAACGTCTCGGCCGAGGGCATGAAGGTGACGCGCGTTCCCTTCCTGCCGTCCGATGGGCCCATCACCTTCAGGGGCGCAACCGCGTCGCCGCGCTTGAAGCGCATGTAATTCTCTTCGCCGTCGCGCCAGATGGTGAGATCGAGGAAGTCGCTGAGCGCGTTGACCACCGACACGCCGACGCCGTGCAGGCCGCCCGACACCTTGTAGGCGTTGCCGTCGTCGGCATTGTCGAACTTTCCGCCCGCATGCAGCTGGGTCATGATGACCTCGGCGGCCGACACGCCCTCTTCGGTGTGGATGCCCGTCGGGATGCCGCGGCCATTGTCCTCGACGGATACCGAGCCATCGGGGTTGAGCGTGATCAGGATGCGGTCGCAGTGGCCGGCGAGCGCCTCGTCGATCGCATTGTCGCTGACCTCGAACACCATGTGGTGGAGGCCCGATCCATCGTCGGTATCGCCGATATACATGCCGGGGCGTTTGCGGACCGCATCAAGGCCCTTCAGGACCTTGATCGAATCCGCGCCATAGTCGTTCTGGTTGCTGCCGTTCGGGGGAGTGGTTGCCATGCCGATCATATAGGGATTCGGGCGGCAAAACCCAAGCGAAATGGGCGCGCGGCACGGGTCCGCGCGCCCATCGGCGTTTAGTTGAAGCTCTCCGCGCGCTGGCCGACCAACGTCACCTCGACGCGGCGGTTGAGCTGGCGACCCGCCGCGTTCGCATTGCTCGCCACCGGATCGGCCTCGCCATGCCCGTCGAGCGTCAGCCGCTGCGGGTTCACCCCCATTTCGGACAGCGCATGCGCGACCGAATCGGCACGCGCGTGGCTGAGCGCGACGTTGGACGCCGCCGAGCCGACCGAATCAGTGAAGCCGTCGATCCGCACCGCCTGGCCGGGATGCGCGTGGAGATAGCCCGCGAGCGTGCGCAGCTTTTCGGCGGCACCCGGACGCAACGCGGCGGAGCCGGTCTGGAACAGCACGTCGCCCATCGAGAACATCGCGCCGTAGCGGTTCTGGTGAAAATGATAGGCACGCATCCCCTGGCGATCCCAGCCGCCCTCGGCGACCGGCGGGCCCGGCGGCGGGGGCGGCGAGAAGCCGCGATCACCATGGTCGCCCCAGGCGAAATGCGCGCGGTCGCCGTGCGTCATCTCGTCGAACGCGCGGTCTGCGGCGCGCGCCTCGCGCGGGTCGATCAGCCCGTCACGGTCGAGATCGAAATTGCGCATCACGAAGGCACGGCCACGCGGGCTGTCGCGCAATTCGGGATAGAGCAGGGGCACGCCGCGTCCTGCGAGATCGTAATGGCGGCGATCGTCCGGCCCGCCGCCGCCACGATCCCAGTGGCCGGGTCCGCCGTCGGGGCCACCATCGGGTCCGCCGCGACCTGGACCGTCCTGGTATCCGCCGCCGTATCCGCCATGATCCTGCGCGAGCGCGGGTGCGGCGATCGTGCCGAGCGCGAGCGCCGCCGTCAGCGTCCTTGCGATAATCTTGTGCGTCATCCTGTTTCTCCGTCGCCCACTCCAGTGCGGAAATGGTCCGAGGCGATTGAACGCACGGTGAGTCGATTCGTCAGTCGCCGTTCAGGCGGGCAGCGCGATTCCGTGCGCGACATGCAGGCGGGTGGCCGCGCCGATCCCCTCGAACAGCGCGGTTTCGGTGCCCGTCATCCACACCTGCGTATCCATCGCCGCGAGCCGATCGAACAGCGCGGCACGGCGCAGCGGATCGAGATGCGCCGCCACCTCGTCGAGCAGCAGCAGCGGCGGCCGGCCGGTACGCTCGGCGACGAGTTCGGCATGCGCGAGCACAATGCCGAGCAACAGCGCCTTCTGCTCGCCGGTCGAACAGCGCTCGGCGGGCTGCTGCTTGCCGACATGCGTGACCGCCAGATCGGAACGGTGCGGCCCGACCAGCGTCCGCCCCGCCGCCGCATCGCGTGCACGCGAGGCGCGGAGTTCGGCGAGCAGCGGTGTCGCCCCCGGTCGCCAGCCGCCAAACGCGAGGCCGGCCCGAGCGAACGGGCCGTCGGGCGTGGCTGTCAGCCGTTCGCCGAGTGCCGCCACGGTTCGCTCGCGCGCTTCGGCAACGGCCGCGCCATGCTCGGCCATTCCCGCTTCGAGCGCGGCGAGCCAGGCGGGGTCGGCGCCTTCGGGCTCCGCCAGCAATTTGTTGCGCGCGCGCATCGCCGCCTCGTAGCGCGCGGCATGGTGGCCGTGGCCGGGCTCGAGCGCGAGCACCAGCCGGTCGAAAAAGCGCCGTCGCCCGCTCGCCGCTTCGCTGAACAGCCGGTCCATCGCGGGGGTCAGCCACAGGATCGACAGCCATTCGGACAGCGCCGCCGCCGCCGCGGTCGCGCCGTTGATCCGCACTTGCCGGCGCTCGGGCGCCGCGGCGCTCGCGCCCGTTCCGATCTCGACATCCGCACCTGTCGCCGAGGCGAGCTTCGCCGCCACCGCGAACCCGCCGGGCCCGTCGCCGCGCGCCATTTCGGAGAGCGCGACACCGCGCAGCCCCCGCCCCGGCGTCAGCAGCGAGATCGCCTCGAGGATGTTGGTCTTGCCCGCGCCATTCTCGCCGGTGAGCACGACGAAGCCTGCGCCCGCGGTCAGCGTGGCGTCGGGATAGGAGCGGAAATCGGTGAGGGCGAGGCGCGAGACGTACATTGCCGCCCGTCTATGCTAGCGTGAACGCCGATACCAACAGGAAGGCGCTAGGGATGGGATTGCGGGCGGAACTGGGCACACTCGATCGCAGCCAGTGGAGCGCGGTGATCGCGAGCTTCCTCGGCTGGACGCTCGACGCGTTCGACTTTTTCCTGATGGTGTTCATGATCGACGCGATCGCGACCGAGTTCCATTCCGACCACGCCGCCGTCTTCACCGGCGTGACGCTGACGCTCGCCGCGCGGCCGTTCGGCGCGCTGTTCTTCGGCTGGCTTGCCGAGAAATACGGACGCCGCCCGATCCTGATGATCGACGTTGCGCTGTTCTCGGTATTCGAATTCGCCTCGGCCTTCGCGCCGAGCCTCGTCGTGCTGCTGATCGTCCGCACGCTGTTCGGCTTCGCGATGGGCGGCGAATGGGGACTGGGCGCGAGCCTCGTGATGGAATCGATCCCCCCAAAAACGCGCGGGATCATCTCGGGGCTGCTGCAAGAAGGCTATGCGGCAGGCTATCTGCTCGCGTCTGTCGCCTTCTACTTCCTGTTCGACGCGATCGGCTGGCGCGGTATGTTCATGATCGGCATCGCGCCCGCTTTGCTCGTCATGGTGATCCGCATCTGGGTGAAGGAGAGCCCGAGCTTCGAGGCCTCGCGCCACGTCGAGCGGCCCAATCCGCTCACCTTGCTCGCCAAGCATTGGAAGACCTCGCTCTACGTCGTCGTGCTGATGACCGCGTTCAATTTCTTCAGCCACGGCACGCAGGATCTCTATCCGCAGTTCCTCAAGACGCAGCATCACTTCGATACGCACACGGTCGGCCTGTTGACCGCGATCATGAACGTCGGCGCGATTACCGGCGGCATCCTGTTCGGCGCGCTGTCCGATCGGTTCAGCCGGCGCTGGGCGATCATCGGCGCGGCGCTGCTCGCGCTGCCGATGATCCCGCTGTGGGCGTTCAGCCACAGCGCGGCGATGCTCGCGGTCGGCGGCTTCCTGATCCAGGTCGCGGTGCAGGGCGCGTGGGGGATCGTCCCCGCACATCTCAACGAACTGGCGCCAGCGGGCACGCGCGGCATCTTCCCGGGCTTCGCCTACCAGGCAGGCAACTTCATCGCCTCGATCAACGCGCGCTGGCAGTCGGGCATCGCCGAGAAGACCAGCTACGCGCACGCGCTGGCGCTGGTCGCGGGGGTGACCGCGGTGGTGCTGGCGGTGTGGACGTTCGTCGGGCCGGAGCGGAAGGGTGCGGAGCTGGAATAGGGGGCTCTTCCTCGTCACCCCGGACTTGATCCGGGTCCATACGCGTCGCGCTTGGAGAGCCTGCGCGACATTCGACCAGCGGTGAATCCCGACTATCGAAGTTGTGCGTACGGGTTCCGACTTCCGGCGGAACGACAGATAGGGGTCAGCCCCGCAGCTTATCGATCATCGGCAGCAGCGCGGAGACGTCGTAGCCGGCATTGGCGGCCTTGGCGGCGATCTCGGCCGGCGGATCGCCCGCCGCGCCGCGCGCCAGCGCCCAGAGATAGGTCGAGCGCGTGCCGGAGCGGCAGAAGGCGAGCGCCGGGCCGGGCTGCGCCAGTGCCGCGGTCATCGCCTCGACCTGTTCGGCCGAGAAGCCCGAATGATCGACCGGGATATGCGCGTAACCGAGCCCTGCGGCCTCCGCCGCGGCCGCGATCGCCGCGCCCGAAGGTTGCCCCGCCTGCTCATCGTCGGGTCGGTTGTTGACGATCATCCGCACCCCCTGCGCCGCGGCGGTCGCGATATCCTCGGGCTGGATCTGGCCGGCAACCATGATGGTCTCGTCGAGCGTGCGGAACATGGGCGTCTCCTTCCTCTACAACCCTGCCCAGTTCCCCCGCGCAGGCGGGGGCCCAGAGCTTCGGGCGACAGCGTTTGCAGCCCTGGACCCCGCCTGCGCGGGGGAACGGCTCCATCGTCAGCGCGGCTTAGCCTATCCCTGCCAGCCGCGCAGCACTTCGAGAAACGCCTCGCCATACGCTTCGCGCTTGGCCTCGCCGACGCCGGTGACCTGCGCCAGCCCCGCCATCGTCGTCGGGTGCAGCCCGGCCATCTCGCGCAGCGTCGAATCGTGGAAGACGACATAGGGCGGCACGCCCTTGGCCATCGCGATCTCGCGGCGTTTTGCGCGCAGCGCCTCGAACAGCGGATCGTGCGGATGCTCCTGCGCGTCGCGGCTCTTGCGCTTGCGCTCGCGCTTCGGCTCCATGACGAGCCCGACGGGCTCCTCACCCTTGAGGATCGCGCGTGCCGACGGGCCGAACGACAATCCGCCATATTCGTCGGCACGCAGCGCATCGCGCGCGATCAGCGCACGCGCCACCGGGCGGACGAGCTTCAGTTCCTCTTCGTCGGCGATGCCGTAGACCGAGAGGCGGTTGTGGTTGTTCGAGATCACCTTCTCGGTGTCGCGCCCGGCGAGCACGTCGAGCAGATGCCCGACCCCGAACCGCATGTCTGTTCGGAACGCCGCCGACAGCAATTTGCGCGCGACCTCGGTGACGTCCACGGTCGCGGGCGGGTTGAGGCAATTGTCGCAATTGCCGCAGCGCTCGGGCGGGGTCTCGCCGAAATGGCGCAGCAGGATCGCGCGGCGGCAATCGCTGGTCTCGACGAGCATCCCAAGTGCAGCGAGCCGCGTCCGTTCGCCCGCCATCCTGGATTCGTCCACCTCCGAGAGCCGGCGCCGGGCGCGCGCAAAATCCTCGGCGCCCCAGAAGAGCTGCGCGACCGCAGGCTCGCCGTCGCGGCCGGCGCGGCCGGTCTCCTGATAATAGGCCTCGATCGACTTGGGCAGCCCGGCGTGCGCGACGAAGCGGACGTCGGGCTTGTCGATCCCCATGCCGAACGCGATCGTCGCGACCATCACCATGTCTTCCGAGGCGACGAAATCGCGCTGGTTGCGCTGGCGTACCGCTGAATCGAGCCCGGCATGATAGGCGCGCGTCGATCGCCCGAGACCGGCAAGCTGCGTCGCGATGCGGTCGGTCGCGTCGCGCGTCGGCGCATAGACGATCCCCGCGCCGGGCTGATCGGCGATGAATGTCTTGAGCTGCTGCGCGAGGCCGTCGCGGGTGGAAATCTGGTAGCGGATGTTGGGCCGGTCGAAGCCCGCGACGATCAGGCCGTCCTGCGGGAGGCCGAGCTGCTGGAGGATGTCGGCGCGGGTGTGCGCATCGGCGGTGGCGGTGAGCGCGAGCCGCGGCACGTCGGGGAAGCGATCGAGCAGCGGGCGCAGCAGGCGGTAGTCGGGACGGAAGTCATGCCCCCATTCGCTGACGCAATGCGCCTCGTCGATCGCGAACAGCGACAGGTCGGTCGCCTGCAACAGGTTGCGGAAGCTCTCGTTCGAGGCGCGTTCGGGGGCGACGTAGAGCAGGTCGAGATCGCCGTCGCGGAAGCGTCGCATCGTCTCGGCGCGGTCGTCGTCGGCGGACGTCAAGGTCGCCGCCTTGATCCCGAAACCCTCGGCGGAGCGGACCTGGTCGTGCATCAGCGCGATCAGCGGCGAGATCACCACCGCCGTGCCCTGCCGCGCCAGTGCGGGCAGCTGGTAGCAGAGCGACTTGCCCGCCCCCGTCGGCATCACCGCGAGCGTGCTCAGCCCCGCCATCACACGCTCGACGACCTGCGCCTGGACACCGCGGAAACCCGAGAAGCCGAAGGTCGCGTGGAGAATGTCGAGGGGATCGGCGGTCATTCCCGTTCGGGTAGCGCGCGCGGAGCGTGCCGTCACCCCGTTCAAGCTGGGCTTGGGTCCGTACAGCAACTGCTTTGTGGCTAGCGCGACGCGCGCAGGCTAGCCTTGCGCCATGATCAAGCCCCTCACGCTTTCGCTGCTCGCCCTTCTCTCGCTCACCGCGGCCGCGCCCGCGGCGCCACCCGCCCCGCGGGTTTCGATCGGCGGGATCGACCAGCTGCCGCAGCCCTTGCCCTATCCCTATGACGAAAGCGCCGACGCCAAGGCTGTGATCGCCAAGGCGCGCGCGCAGGCCAGGCACGCGCACAAGCGGCTGTTGATCGATCTCGGCGGCAATTGGTGCGGCGATTGCCGCGTGCTCGCCTCGATCATGGAATTGCCCGACCTCAAGCCCTTCCTCGACAAGCATTTCGTCATCGCGAAGGTCGATATCGGTCGCTACGACAAGAATGGCGACATCGCGGCGCATTACGGCGTCACCGGCCGGCTCGACGGCGTGCCCGCGATCCTCGTCGTCGATCCGGTCCACGATACGCTGGTCAACGGCGGCCGGCTGTTCGCATTGACCGATGCGCGCCACATGACGCCGCAGGGGCTCGCCGACTGGCTCGCGCAATGGGCGTGACGCGCGGCTGAGGCTCAGCCCGTCGGGCGGATACTGACCGATATCCCGCCATCGCTCTCGCCCGCGCGCAACAGCCGGACGCGGCGGCGCGCGAAGTCGATCGAGACGCGCGTGAAGGCCTGCATCATGTCCATGCCGAGCAGCATCGCGGGCTTCTTGGTGAGCCCGAAGCGCTCGAACACATGCGCGTCGTCGAACGCGATCGTGACGTTGCTCATGTGGAACGCGCCCAGCCGCAGGTCCCTGATCGGCGCGTAGCTGGCGACGATCTTGCGCCCGGTGACATCGGTGATCGTCACCGGCTGCGGGATGGCGCGCTTGTGCTGGACGAGCTTGTCCTGCAGCACGCTGTTGCCGATCGTGACCATGCTGCCGGTATCGACGATCGCATAGACGTGCTGCCCTGAAACATCGGCATCGGCGAGCACGAGCTGGCCGAAGCGGCTGCGCGCGGTGACGACGATCTCGTTGGCGGCGGCGCGTCTGATGACCGTGTCGGCAGGCTCGACCGACATGCGATGATGCACGAGATCGATCACCACCTTCTTGTGCGCGAGCGTATCGATGCCGAGGATGCCCTCGCCCCCGAGATTGGCCTCGTCGAGCACCGGCGCCACGATCGCCTTGGCAGGCAGCGCGCCGACATAGAGATTGTCGATCTGCACCGCGGGGACGTCGCTCTCGCCGCCGACGCTGTGCAGCGGCACCGTGCCCGCCGATGGGAGACCCAGCTCGGCGGCGAGCCGGCTGGAGATCACGGTACGCGTCGCGCCGCTGTCGACGATGAAGCGATACGGGCCCTTGCCGTTGATCAGCACCGGCACGGTCATCCGCGTGTCGATCTCGCGCAACTTGACCGCGGTGCTCGCCGGATCGCCGGGGACGGTGGTCGCGTCGACAGGGAGCGCCGAAGCGGGTTCGGCTATGCTGGCTGGCGGGGGGGATGGCGATTGCAGCATCGCCAGCAGCGCGGCGATCGCCGTTAATGTCGTCATCCTGTCCCCCACCCGTTTCGGGGGGATGCTACACCCGGAGCGCCGAGCGTCAATTCGACTTCGCCGCCGTCGCGACGCGCGGGGGCGCCGAAGCAGTCCGAGGCGGTGCCTGGCGCGCCGCCCGCGACGCCTTATTCTGCCGCGAGCGCCTCGCCCTGTTCGCGTTCGGCGGCCTGGCGCGCCCACATCTCGGCATAGAGGCCGTCGCGTGCCATCAGCTCGGCGTGGCTGCCGCGCTCGGCGACGCGGCCCTCGTCGAGCACGACGATCTGGTCGGCATCGACGATCGTCGAGAGCCGGTGCGCGATCGTGATCGTGGTGCGGCGCTGCGTCACCGCGTGGAGCGTGTCGAGGATCTCGGCCTCGGTGCGGCTGTCGAGCGCGCTGGTCGCCTCGTCGAGGATCAGGATCGGCGGGTCCTTGAGCAAGGTGCGCGCGATCGCGACGCGCTGCTTCTCGCCCCCCGACAGTTTCAAACCGCGCTCGCCGACTTCGGACTGATAGCCCTTGGGCAGGCTTTCGATGAAACCGTCGATCGCAGCACCCCGGGCGGCGGCGCGCACCGCCTCGATGTCGGAGCCCTCGCGGCCGTAGCCGATATTGTAGCCGATCGTGTCGTTGAACAGCACGGTATCCTGCGGGACGATTCCGATCGCGGCGCGCAGCGTGGTCTGCTGCACCCGGGCGATATCCTGCCCGTCGATGGTAATCCGGCCGGCCGAAAGATCGTAGAAGCGGAACAGCAGCCGCGCGATCGTCGACTTGCCCGCGCCCGATGGCCCGACGATCGCCAGCGTCGATCCCGCCGGCACGTCGAGATCGATCCCCTTCAGGATGGCGCGATCGGCATCGTAATGGAAGCGCACGTCCTCGAAGCGGACATGGCCTTTCGCCACCACCAGCGCGGGAGCGTCGGCGATGTCGACGATCTCGGCATTGGTGTCGATCAGCTCGAACATCGCGGCCATGTCGATCAGGCCCTGACGGATCGTGCGATAAACCATGCCGAGCAGATCGAGCGGGCGGAACAGCTGGCTGAGCAAAGTGCTGACCAGCACGACATTGCCCGGCGTGAAGCGGCCCTGCGACCAGCCCCACACCACCAGCCCCATGCCGCCCGCCATCATCAGGTTGGTGATCAACGCCTGGCCGATGTTGAGCCACGCCAGCGATGTCTCGTTCTTGACCGCCGCGCTGGTGTAGGCAGTGATCGCGCGATCGTAACGCTGCGCCTCGCGCTCCTCGGCGTTGAAATATTTGACCGTCTCGAAATTGAGCAGCGAGTCGACCGCGTGCGCCACCGAGCGCGTGTCGAGGTCGTTCATCTTTACGCGCAGCGCGTTGCGCCAATCGGTGACGAAGCGCGTGAAGGCGATGTAGGCGGCGACCATCACCAGCGTGCCGATCACCAGCCAAGCGCCGAAATATTTTCCGAAGGTCTGCACTACGAGCGCCAGCTCGAGCACGGTCGGTCCAATGTTGAACAACAGGAAGTAAAGCATCGTGTCGATGCTCTTGGTGCCCCGATCGACGATCTTGGTAACGGCTCCCGTGCGCCGCGCCAGGTGAAAGCGCAGCGAGAGCTGATGGAGATGACGAAACACCGCGGCAGCGAGGCGGCGGGTCGCATCCTGGCCGACACGCTCGAAAACGGCGTTGCGTATGTTGTCGAACAGGGTGCTGCCGAAGCGCCCCGCGGCATAGCCAATCACCATCATCAGGATCAGCGTGCGCATCGCATGATCGTTTCTGCCCATGCCGTCGATCGCATCCTGCAATGCGAACGGCGTCACTTTGACCTGCACCCACTTGGAGGCGACTACGAACAGCAGCGACACGACGATGCGCGCCTTCAGCCCCGGCTCGCCCTTGGGCCAGAGATAGGGGAGGAAGCGGCGGAGGGAGGCGAAGCCCACCTCCGCCTTGAGATCGGTGGCCGTCAGGGTGTCGGGTGGCATCCGCGCAAGATAGGCGCGCCGCAGCGATCCGCCAATGCACGGCGATCGATGGACAATGGCGGCGACTGTCCGGCAGCGGACACCAATGATGCCGGATTTTTGCCAATCCTTGGCGCGATTGGGGGCTAACTAGCGGGACAACCCACCCGAAGAGGCGCAAAAACGCCATTTTCGCGACTTGGCACGCTCTCTGCAAAGCTGTCCGTATCCCGCCGACGATCGACGGGACGGACATTCCACGGAGATTTGCCATGACCTCGTTCAACTTCTCGACGCTGCGCGATACGCTCGTGTCAGCCGCCGGTGCGCTGTTCTTCAGCGCCGTGCTCGTCGGTGCCGCCGTGTTGCCTGCGCAGACCGCCGTCGCCGCCGTGCTGCACTTCTGATCCGCGCAAACAGGGATTGTGAGATGAACAACCGTTTCGTGATCGATCGCCGCCGTGGCATGTGGCTGGGCGTGTGCCAGGGAATGGCGGATTTCTCGGGCGTCAACGTCACGCTCGTCCGCCTCGCGCTGGTGCTGCTGACCGTGCTGAGCGCGGGTTTCCCGGCGGTGATCGCCTATATGCTGATCGGCTGGCTCGCGGGCGAGCGCTGAGCCGCCGCGCCTCCGCTCCACTCGCCCTACTTCCCCGCTTGCCCGCAGCGGCGCAGACCGCGATGCTGTACCGATGGACGAGGCGCGGGCGATCATCGAGCGACTTGGGCTGACGCCCCACCCCGAAGGTGGCTGGTATCGCGAGACGTGGCGCGCCGACGCCGCGCCAGGCGAGCGCGCGTCCGCCACCGCCATCCTCTTCCTGTTGGAGTCCGGCCAGCGCTCGCACTGGCACCGCGTCGACGCCGCCGAGCTCTGGCTGTGGCACAGCGGCGCCCCGCTGTTGCTGCGCCGTGCAACCGACGACCATGCGCCGATCGACGACGCGCGGCTCGGCCCCGACGTGCTGGCGGGCGAGATGCCGCAATTGCTCGTACCGCCCGGGCATTGGCAGGCGACCGAGACGATCTCCGACTGGGCGCTCGTCTCGTGCATCGTCTCGCCGGGTTTCGACTTCTCCGGTTTCACGATGGCGCCCGCGGATTGGGCGCCGGGCCGATGACCGACGCCCGATGAAGGATGGCGGCCTCGACGAGTGGCTGGAGGGCAGCAAGGCCGAAGTGGCGGCTGCGATCGCCGACGTGCCGCGCGTCCGCGCGCTGCTGGTCGCGGCGGCGCAGGCGGGCGAGGCGGTGAGCTATTCGGCGCTGCTGGCGCAACTCGGCACGCGCTTTACCCGCCCCAAGATGCGCGCGCTGTGCAAGACGCTCGACGCGATCGACGAAGCCGGCGCGGCGGCGGGCGAGCCCGAACTGGCGGTGCTGGTCGTGCGCGAGTCCGATGGTCTGCCGGGCCAGGGCTGGTGGGTGGGCGGTCATGCGCTGCGGCTCGGTCACGAGGGTGCATGGGAGGGCCCCGCGGCGCGCGCGCTCGTCGATCGTGTGCAGGCCGAGACCTTCGCCTATTGGCGCGACCGCTGAATGGCGGACCGGCGCACCGACGCGGTCATCATCGGCGGCGGGCATAACGGGCTGGTCTGCGCTTTCTATCTGGCGCGCGCCGGAAAATCGGTGCGCGTACTGGAGCGGCGGCATGTCGTCGGCGGGGCGGCGGTGACCGAGGAGTTCCACCCGGGCTTCCGCAATTCGGTGGCGAGCTACACGGTCAGCCTGCTCCAGCCCAAGGTGATCCGCGACATGAGGCTCGCCGAGCGCGGGCTGCGCATCGTCGAGCGGCCGATCTCCAACTTCCTGCCGCAGGACGATGGCGGCTATCTCAAGCTCGGCGGCGGGCTCGAGCGCACGCAGGCCGAGTTCCGCCGCTTCTCCGCGCACGACGCGGCGGTGTTGCCCGCTTATTATGCCGCGCTCGAAGGGGTCGCCGACGTGCTGCGCGATCTAGCGCTGCGGACGCCGCCCAATGTCGGCGACGGCCTCGCCACGCTGATCGCGGGCGCTCGGCAGGGGCGGCGACTGGCCGGGCTGTCGATCGAGGCGCAGCGCGACGTGCTCGACCTGTTCGCCAAGTCGGCGCGCACCGTCCTCGACGGCTGGTTCGAGAGCGAGGCGGTCAAGGCGGCGTTCGGTTTCGACGCGGTGGTCGGCAATTTCGCCAGCCCCGACACGCCGGGCTCGGCTTATGTGCTGCTCCACCACGTCTTCGGCGAGGTCAACGGCAAGAAGGGCGCCTGGGGCCACGCGATCGGCGGGATGGGCGCCATCACGCAGGCGATGCGCCAAGCGTGCGAGGAACAGGGTGTCGAGATCCGCACCGACGCGCCGGTCGCGCGCGTGCTGGTGGACGGTGCGCGCGCGGTCGGCGTCCGGCTCGAGGGGGGCGAGGCGGTGTTCGGGCGCGCGATCGTGTCCAATGTCGGACCGCGGCTGCTGTACGATCGGCTGGTCGATCCGGCCGATCTGCCCGCCGATTTCCGGCGGCGCGTAAAGGGGTTCAAGGTCGGGTCGGGGACGTTCCGGATGAACGTCGCGCTCAGCGAACTGCCGCGCTTCACCTGCCTGCCCGAGCTAGGCGAGCATCATCGCAGCGGCATCATCCTGGCGCCGACGCTCGACTATATGGACCGCGCCTATACCGATGCGAAGCGTAGCGGGATGGCGGAGCAGCCGATCGTCGAGATGCTGATCCCGTCGACCGTCGACGACAGCCTCGCGCCCGAAGGTCGTCACGTTGCCAGCCTGTTCTGCCAGCAATTCGCGCCCGTGCTGCCCCCCGGACCCGAGGGCGTCGCGCGGAGCTGGGACGACGAGCGCGAGGCCGCCGCCGACCGCATCGTCGACACCGTCGAACGCTGGGCGCCGGGCTTTCGCGCCTCGGTGATCGCGCGCCAAATCCTGTCGCCGCTCGATCTCGAACGCATCTTCGGGCTGGCGGGCGGCGACATCATGCACGGCGCGATGAGCCTCGACCAGCTCTGGTCGGCGCGGCCGATTCTGGGCCACGGCGCGTATCGCGGGCCGCTCGAGGGGTTGTATATGTGTGGCGCGGGGACGCATCCCGGCGGCGGCGTCACCGGCGCGCCGGGGCATAATGCCGCGCGCGAGATCATCGCGGACGTTGGCTGGTGGGGACGGATGGCTCGGCATTCCGCGCCTGATTCTGCGCTGCGGCATCGCCGAAGTTGACGGCATGGCTGCATCTCGCGCTACCGGCGCGACTAGCCACCAACCTCGTCGCCCAGCGAAGGCTGATCTCGTGCGGCGGGCGCGGCGTTTGAATCACGTCCTTCGCCGGGCTCAGGACGGACGTGTGGGTACGGGAGGTGCGCAAACCCCGACACGACAAAGGGCGCCGCATCGCTGCAGCGCCCCGCCGAACCAAAGCGATCCGCCGCCGGCCCTCAGGCCCGCGACGACCGGATCACTTGATCTTGGTTTCCTTGAACTCGACATGCTTGCGCACGACGGGATCGTACTTCTGAAAGCTGAGCTTCTCGGTCTTGGTACGCGGGTTCTTCTTGGTCACGTAGAAGAAGCCGGTGTCGGCGGTCGAGACGAGCTTGATCTTGACGGTGGTCGGCTTGGCCATGATGCCCTCTGAAGTCTGTCACGCGCTTCGCCGCCGGGAGGCCGGGATCGTCGAATCGCCGAAAAAACAAAAAGCGGCGCTGACGCCGCTCGATCGGTCGGGCTCCTGCGGCAGGACGGCGCGCATGTCAAGCATCGGAACCCGTAACGCGCCCCTTAACGTGACTGCAACCTCCCGTCGCTATGCTTGTCCGACAAGAGACGGAGAGTGCCATGACCCGGTCGCCGAGCGATGGAATGATGCTGGTACGCGCAAATCTGTGCGATCGGCTCGATGCGCTCGAAAAGGCGCTCGCCGCGCGGGGTTCGCTCGGCGTCGGCGCGCATGCCGATGCGATCGCGGCGGTCGCCGGGGACTATGGCATGGGCTCGGTGCAGCGCCTCGCCGAAGGCCTTTCGGTGGCGCTGGGTGCCGGCGGGCGCGGCGCCGCGGTCGGCCCGTGGATCGAGCGGTTGCGCGATTCGATCGGCTGCGAGGCGGTCGACGATCAGGCCGGCACGAGCTGGCTCGCCTCGGTGCTGGTCCGCCTCGCCGGATGATTCTTTCCCCGCGCGGCCGATACTGACATGGACGCGCTCGTACCCGCCTTCGTCGTCGCCCTGCTCGCCGAGCTCGGCGATCGGACGCATCTGCTGGCGATGCTGCTCGGTGATCGGTTCCGCCAGCCCGCCGCCGTGCTCGGCGGGATCGCGCTGGCCGCGTTGCTCAACATGGCGATCGCCGCGGCGTTCGGCGCCGAGGTCGCGCTCTACATCAATCACCGCGCGATCCAGATGATGACCGGCGTCGGGCTGATCCTCGCCGCCTCGGGTGCGGCGTTCCGCGTCAAGCCCGCCGAATCGATCGACGGCTGGACGATCGGCGCGTTCGCCTCGTCGGCGGGCGCCTTCTTCATCCTCGCGCTCGGCGACAAGACGCAGTTCGTCACCGGCGCGATCGCGGCGGGCAGCGGGCATCCGCTGCTGGCGGCGGTCGGCGCGGCGGCGGGCGTAACCGTCGCCAACGCGCCCGCGGTCGTGCTCGGCGCGCGCTGGCCGCAGCTGGTGCCGCTGCGCGCGATCCGGATCGGCGCCGGCTTCGTGCTCGCGCTCGCCGGCGTCTATCTCGTTATCACCGCGCTCGGCCTGTCCTGATCCGATCACAGCAATCGGTATAATTTGACGCGATTCGCCTCTTTTCGGCGAACCCTTCCGGGCGTAGCTCGTTATGGAACCGAACCGAGATCACGACCAACAGGAGTCTACCATGGCCCAGCAGCCCGCCACCGCGCTCGATACGCCGACCGACCTGACGAGCAACAACCTCGGCACGGCCGCCGACGCGCTCAACACCTCGCTCGCCGATCTCTATGCGCTCTATCTCAAGACCAAGAACTTCCACTGGCACATGTCCGGCCCGCATTTCCGCGACTATCATCTGATGCTCGACGATCAGGCGACGCAGATTCTGTCGATCACCGACGCGGTCGCCGAGCGCGTCCGCAAGACGGGCAACACCACGCTGCGCTCGATCGGCGACGTCGGCCGCCATCAGACGATCAAGGACAACGACCAGGCGTTCGTCGGCCCCGAGGCGATGCTCGCCGAGCTGCGCGACGACAATCTGGCGCTGATCCAGCAGTTCCGCGAGACGCGCGCGAAGGTCGAGGATGCCGGCGACACGGCGACTTCGTCGATGCTCGACGAGTGGGTCGACCAGGCCGAAGAGCGCGCCTGGTTCCTGTTCGAGGCCGCCCGCAAGGGCTGAGGCGACGGTACGTCCCTTCTCTTTGCGAAGCAGGAGCCGAGGGTTGGGGGCCGGCTCTCCGGCTAGGCTCCTGCCTCCGCGTTGCGTTCCGGGAGGTCAGCAGGGCGTTCGGCGAGCGCTTCGTTCCCGGGAATGGGGTATGGCTATAATTGCCGACGGCGGATTGGGTCTCGGGCCGGCCGGCGACGCCGTGGCGGCGCCAGAGACAATAGAAACGCGACGCGCAAGCTGATCCTGCGCTCGCGAATCGGCTGCGCAACGCCTTTGTCGGCTGCCGGAATGACACCGCGTGGCCGGGGCGTGGTCTCAGCATTGCCGTGCAGCTCGATCGGCATGGACCGCGACCCTTCCGCCGAGCCATGCCGCCCTCCAGCCACTTCCCGCAACACAATATACCTAGGAAGGCGCGGCCCTGCTGGCGGATTCGCTTATCCCCGCAGCACTGCACCCAGCTTCGCCGCCGCCGCCACCACCTTGTCGGCGATCGCCTTGAGGTCGGCCTCCGCAAAGCTCTTCTCGCCGGGCTGGAGCACCACCTCGATGCCGAGCGACTTGTGGCCCTCGGCAACACCCACGCCCGTGAACACATCGAACAGCGTCACCTCGACGATCGCCTGCTTGTCGGCGCCTGCGATCGCGCGGGTCAGCGTGTCGGCGGCGAGCTCGGTCGGCACGAGGAAGGCGAAGTCGCGCCGCACCGCCTGTAGCGCGGCGGGCGTGTAGGCGGGACGGGCACGCCCCGAATCGCGCTTGGCGGGGATCGCGTCGAGATAGATTTCGGCGGCGACCACCGGCCCCTCGACGTCGAGCGCCTTGAGCGTCTCGGGATGCAGCTCGCCGAAGGTCGCGAGGATCAGCTTGGGGCCGAGCCCGAGTTGGCCCGAGCGTCCCGGATGCCAGGTGTCGCCCCCCGGCCCGACCAGCTGCAACCGCTCGACCGGCGCGCCCGCCGCTGCAAGAATCGCGATCGCCTCGGCCTTGGCGTCATAGGCATCGGCAAGGCGCGCCTTGCCCGCGCGCCAGCTGCGCGCTTCCGCCTCGCCGGCGATCAGCACGGTGAGCGTCGGCCGCTCGGCATCGGCGAGGTAGCGGCGGCCCAGCTCGAACACCCGCACCGAACGCTCGCCGCGATCGCGGTTGCGCTGCGCGGCGCGGGCGAGACCGGGGATCAGCGACGGGCGCATCACCTTCAGGTCCTCGCTGATCGGGTTGGCGAGCACCCAGGCGCCTCCGCCGAACGGCGCAGCCTCCTTCTGCGAGAGAAAGCTCCACGTCACCGCCTCGGCGAAACCGCGCGCGGCGGCGGTGCGGCGCGTCTTGCGCTCGATCCGCTGCTCGGGCGTGGCCGTCGGCCTGGCGACGCCCTCCGCGCGCGGCAGCGGCGTCGCGGGGACATGCTCGAGCCCGACGATGCGGATCACCTCCTCGACCAGATCGACGGAACCATCGACGTCGCGGCGCCAGCTCGGCACGGTGACGGGCCACGCGCCCTCGATCGTCGCGAACAGCGCGTCCGAATAGGCGTCGGGCGACGTGATCGCGCCGATCGAGAAACCCAGCGACAGCAGGATGCGCGCCTGCCGCTCGGCGGCGACATGCAGTCCGCCCAGTTCGGCGCAGCGGCGCGGGTGATAGGAGATCACGCGCGGCGTCAGCGGCGGCTTGCCCGCGCGGGTGATCGCGCTCGGCGTGCCGCCGCAATGATCGAGCACGAGCTTCGTCGCGATCGCGAGCCCGTCGTCGAGGAAGGCGGGATCGACGCCGCGCTCGAAACGCTGGCGCGCGTCGCTGGTGAGCGCCAGCTTCTGCCCGGTCAGCGCGATATGGTCGGGATCGAAATACGCGCATTCGATCAGCACGTCGGTGGTCGTCGCGGACACGCCCGAATGCTCGCCGCCCATGATGCCCGCGATGTCGTGGACCTGCGCGTCGTCGGCGATGACCGTCATCGAGGCGTCGAGCGTGTACGTCTTGCCGTTGAGTGCTGTGACCTGTTCGCCGTCGGTGGCGCGACGCGCGACGAGCGGGCCCGACAGCCTGGCGCGATCATAGACGTGCAGCGGCCGGCCGAGATCGATCGAGACGAAGTTGGTGATGTCGACCAGCACCGAGATCGGCTTCTGCCCGATCGCCTTGAGTTTTTGCGCCATCCATGCCGGCGATGCACCGTTGGTCACGCCCGACACGGCCTGCGCGAAGAAGGCGGGGCAGCCCTCGACATCGTCGGTACGGACGTCGGGTGCGGGCGCGTCGCCCGCGATCGGATCGAGCGACGCCATGCGATACACCTGCGCGAGCGGCTTGAGCGTCCCCAGCCCGAAGGCGGCAAGATCGCGCGCGATCCCGCGAACGCCCATGCAGTCCTGGCGATTGGGCGTGATCGCGACATCGAACAGCGGATCGTCGAGCCCGGCATAGTCGACATAGGGCGTGCCGACGGGCGCGTCGGCGGGCAGCTCGACGATGCCGTCATGATCCTCGCCGAGCTCAAGCTCGCGGAACGAGCACATCATCCCGTTCGACTCGACCCCGCGGATCGCCGCGACCTTGAGCACCATCCCCGACGACGGCACCGCAGCACCTGGCGGCCCGAAGATACCGGTCAGCCCCGCACGCGCATTGGGCGCGCCGCAAACGACCTGCATCGGGCCGTTCCCCGCGTCGACCGACAGCACCTGCAGCTTGTCCGCCTGCGGATGCGGCGCGGCGGTGAGCACCTTGGCGATCACGAAGGGTTTCAGCGCATCGGCGGGGTTGGAGACGTCCTCCACCTCGAGCCCGACGCGGGTCAGCGCGTCCGCCACCGTCGCCGCGTCGGCCTGCGTGTCGAGATGCTCCTTGAGCCAGCTCAGCGTGAACTTCATGCGCCGACTCCGCCGGACAAGGTGGGGACGTCGAGCGCCGCAAAACCGTAATGCCGCAGCCAGCGCAGGTCGCCGTCGAAGAAAGCGCGCAGATCGTCGATGCCGTATTTGAGCATCGCCAGCCGATCGATCCCGCAGCCGAAGGCGAAGCCCTGCCAGATCTCGGGATCGAGCCCGCACGCGGCGATCACCTTGGGGTGGACCATGCCGCTCCCCAATATCTCCATCCATCCGTCGGGCTCGGTGCCGCCGATCACGCGCTTGCCCTTGACCAGCGTGTAGCCGACGTCGATCTCGACCGAGGGTTCGGTGAAGGGGAAATAGCTCGGGCGCTGGCGCAAAACGATGTCGTCGCGCTCGAAAAAGGCTTTCACGAAGGTCTCGAGCGTCCATTTGAGATGGCCGAGCGTGATTCCCTTGTCGATCACGAGGCCTTCGACCTGATGGAACATCGGCGTGTGCGTCGCGTCGCTGTCCGAGCGATAGGTGCGGCCCGGCGCGATGATGCGGATCGGCGGCGGCGTGGTGACCATCGTGCGGATTTGTACGGGCGAGGTGTGCGTCCTGAGGAGCATCTTGTGCCCCTCACCATCGACCTGGTCGAAATAAAAGGTGTCGTGCATCGCGCGCGCGGGGTGCGCGTCGGGGATGTTGAGCGCGGTGAAATTGTGCCAGTCGTCCTCGATCTCGGGGCCTGTCGCGACCGCGAAGCCGAGATCGGCGAAGATTTCGGCCAGCTCGTCCATCACCTGGCTGACCGGATGAACCGATCCGCCGCCGATCCCGCCTGGCGGGAGCGACATGTCGAGCGTCTCGGTGGCGAGCCGCGCATCGAGCCCGGCGCGCTCCATCTTCGCTTTTCGCGTCGCGATCGCCTCGGTGACCGCGAGCCGCAGCGCCTGGATGCGCGGGCCCTGCACCTGGCGCTCGTCGGGCGACATGCCGCCCAGCGTCTTGAGCAGCCCCGTGACGACGCCCTGCTTGCCGAGCGCATGCACGCGGCACGCCTCGAGCCCTTCGAGCCCGGGCGCGCCCGCGATTGCGGCGAGCAGGTCGGCCTGCAACTGGTCGATGTCGGTTTGGCTCATCGAATCATCCACTAAATCGTCATCCCCGCGGACGCGGGGATCCATACGCGCGGCACCCGATCAGGACGGACCGAGGCCCAACCCGATCGAAAGATCGCTCCAATCGGGATTGCTCTCCTCGATCAGCCCGATCTTCCACGCCCGCCGCCATTTCTTGAGTTGCTTCTCGCGAGCGATCGCGGTCGGCATGTCGTCGGTCATCTCGAAATAGACGAGGCGCGTGACGCCGTAGCGGCTGGTGAAGCCATCGATCAAGCCTTCAAGATGCTGGTGGAGACGGCTTGCGAGATCGGACGTAACGCCGATGTAGAGTGTACCGTGCTTGCCGCTCGCGAGGATGTAGACGCAGGGTTGGCGTTCGCGGGGCATCTCGGCGTCATATCATCGGGCGCCGCGTTTATGGATTCCCGCCTTCGCGGGAATGACGGATAGTGGCCGTGGACATGAAAAAAGGGCGCGGCAGCCTAAGCCACCGCGCCCCTTTCGCTTGCCTCACATCCCGGCGTTACGCCGCGACGCGAGCGCCCTCGGGCAGCGCGGCTTTCGCCTGCGCCACGATCGTCGAGAACAGCGCGCCCTCGTGCATCGCGAGATCGGCCAGCACCTTGCGGTCGAGCTCGATACCGGCGAGCTTCACGCCGTGCATGAACACGCCGTAGGTGAGGCCCTCGGTGCGGACCGCCGCGTTGATGCGCTGGATCCAGAGCGCGCGGAACGAGCGCTTCTTAACCTTGCGATCGCGATAGGCGTACTGGCCGGCCTTCTCGACAGCCTGACGGGCGATACGGATCGTGTTCTTGCGACGGCCATAATAGCCCTTCGCCTGATCGAGGATCCTGCTGTGCTTTGCGCGCGTGGTTACGCCGCGCTTTACGCGTGCCATCTATCCGTACTCCTCAGCTGAGACCGTAGGGTGCCCAGAGCTTCACCCGGGGCGTATCTGCCTCGGAGATAACGCTGGTGCCGCGGTTGGTGCGGATATACTTCGAATTGTGGCTCATCAGGCGGTGGCGCTTGCCGGCGACACCATGCTTGACCTTGCCCGTCGCGGTCAGCGAGAATCGCTTCTTCACGCCGCTCTTGGTCTTCAGCTTGGGCATTTTCGACTCCTTCAACAGGGTGGACCCGGAATGGTCCGTCGATTGCAGACGCGCCACGGCAGCCCACACTGGCCGGGCAATCCCTCGATCGAAGCGCGGGCCTATAGGGACAAAGCGCCGCCTGTGCAACCACGGGACGGAACCGCGTCGTTTCGCGCCCGTTCAATGCCCTTGTGGCTACAACCGTAACTCCCGAAGCCGGCGCGCCGGTATCCCCGCCACCCCCCGTGCAGCGGAGGAGCCGGCGTCGATGGGACGCGCCGATCGGGATCGGGCTGTCGATCCTCGCCTGCGTGATCGGGCTGATCTTCCTGGCCTGGGCGATCCTGTTCGTCACCAAGGGCCGCTTTCTCAAGCATCGCTTCGAAAGCATCGCGAGTAGCCTGTCGCAGCGTCAGGTGCGCGTCGCGGGCGATTTCCAGCTCTATCTCGATCCGATCAACGTCAAGTTCGTCGCCGACGGCATGACGGTCTCCAACCCCGATTGGGCGTCGAAACCGAACTTCTTCGCCGCCGACCATATCGACACGCGGATCTCAACGATTCGCGCGATCTTCGGCCATTATCATGCGCGCTGGCTCAACCTCGCCAATGGCGCGGTCGACATGGAGTGGGACAAGAGCCGCACGCACAATACATGGACGTTCGGGGACCCGACCAAGAAGGGCAAGCCCTTCCAGATGCCGGTGATCGAACGCGCCGCGGTGACCGGCACGACGCTGCGCTACCGCGACCCGAAAATGCTGATCGCGACCGACCAGAGCTTCGGCAACGTCGACTCGACGGGCACGCACATCGACGATGCGATCAGCTTCAAGGGCGACGGCGACTATCAGGGCCACGCCTTCACCAATTCGGGCAAGCTGCTGTCGCCCAACACGACCGTGACGCTCGGCCGCACGCAGATCGAGCTGCACGCCGATACCGGCAAGACGCATCTCGATCTGAACGGCACGATGCCGACGCTGACTACGATCGACGGCGCGACCGCCGACCTCGCGGTGCGTGGGCCGAATGCGCGGCTGCTGTTCGATCTCATGCACGTCGTGATCCCGGACACGCGGGCCTATCATTTCAAGTCGCATCTCGAGAAGGTGGGCGGCGACTATCGCTTTACCAAGCTAGCGGGCGCATTCGGTGACAGTGACCTCGCCGGCAGCATGACGATCTCTCTGCCCAACGACCGCCTCAAGCTCGACGCCGTCATCGCCTCGCACAAGCTCGACATCATCGATATCGGGCCGTTCATGGGCTATGATCCCAATACGCTTGCGACCAAGGGCGCGACCGCCGCCGCGACAACGCAAGGCACCAAGACCGACCATCCGCGCATCCTGCCCGACGCGCCGCTGCGTATCGACTCGATGAAGGTGTTCGATGCGCACGTGAATTATAAGGTCGACACGATCCGCGCGCCGCACGTGCCCGTGTCCAACGTCTCGCTGACGCTCGATCTCGACCACAATATGCTCAAGCTGTCACCGCTGACGATGAACATCGCCGGCACCGGTCACCTCGCCGCAGACATCGGTCTGAACGCGCGCGTACCTGCGGTCTACACCACCTATGACATCCGCCTTTCGCCGACTCCGCTTGGCAAGTTGATGGCGGGCTTCGGGCTCAAGGATTCGGGCACGACGGGCACGCTCAAGGCGCGGATCACCATGTCGGGCACGGGCGATTCGGTGCGCAAGTCGCTCGCCACCTCGAACGGGCGCATCGCGATCGTTCTGCCCGCCGGTACCTTCTGGACGAGCTATGCGCAGCTTTCGGAATTCGACATCGGCGTGTTCCTGCAGAAGTTGCTCCAGAAGCAGCTCAAGAGCCCGATCCGGATCAACTGCGGCCTCGTCGCCTTTACCGTTAAGAACGGCGTCGCGGCGGCCGATCCGATCCTGATCGACACCGACAAGAATCTCATGGCGGCCAAGGGCGGCTTCAGCTTCGTCGATGAATCGATGAACATCCAGTTCCGCGCTGACGGCAAGAAATTCTCGGCCTTCTCGGGGCAGTCGCCCGTCGGCATCGGGGGTTATTTCTCGGCCCCGGCGCTGCACATCGTCAGCCCGCAACTGGTCGAGCGTGTCGGTGCGGCGGTCGCGCTGGGCGTGGTCGCGACGCCGGTGGCCTCGATCCTCGCCTTCGTCGATCCGGGCGATGCCAAGAGCGCGGCGTGTGGGCCGGTGCTGTCAGCCAAACCTGCTTCGGCGCAGATCTCGACCAAGGGCAAGCAGATCAAGCTGCTCGGCACCAAGCCGACCAACGATCAGCAGGCAGCGAAACCGAAGAAGAAGTTTTTGGGGATTTTCTAAGGGGCATTTGAAATCGGGTCGATCGTCGGGATGAGCCTCTTACTCGTCGTCCCGGCGCAAGCCGGGACCCATGGATACGGAGCGCACGCCATCGACGCGCCGCATCTATGGATCCCGGATCAAGTCCGGGACGACGATAAGAAGCTAACTGTTCAGCAGTTCGAGAATCGGCTCCAGCAACCGCGCATCGCCGACCGCAACGACCTGTCCCTTGCTCCCCGCATCAAGCCTGCGCCCCTGCCAGTCGCGCATGACGCCGCCCGCCCCCTCGACCACCGGCACAAGCGCGGCGAAATCGTAAAGCTTGAGGCCCGCCTCGATCACCGCGTCGAGCTGGCCGAGCGACAACAGCGCATAATTGTAGCAGTCGCCGCCCCAGATCGAATCGCGCGCGGGCGTTATGCAGCGATCGTAGGCCGCCATCTCGTCAGGCTGGAAATAGCCCGGCCCGGTGGTGGCGAGGATCGCATCGCCCAGCGCAGCGCAGGCGCGCGTCGCCACCACCGCATCGTTGAGCGTCGTCGGACGTCCCACAGCGCCGATCCAGCGTTCGCGCTGCACCGGCTGATCGATCACGCCGAGCACCGGCACGCCGCCCTCCACGAGCGCGACCAGCGTCCCGAAGATCGCGCGGCCCGCGACGAAGCTGCGCGTCCCGTCGATCGGATCGAGCACCCAGACCCGCTCGGCACCTTCGCGGGTGACGCCATATTCCTCACCGACGATACCGTCCTGCGGGCGTTCCGCCTCGAGGATCGCGCGCATTGCGCTTTCGGCGGCCCGATCGGCTTCGGTGACGGGCGAGGCGTCGGCCTTGCGCTCGAGATCGAAGCGCGCGCGGAAGAACGGGCGGATCGCGGCACCCGCGGCATCGGCGAGGCACTGGGCGAGGCGGATATCGTCGTCGGTCATGATGCCGACCGTAGCGGGCCGCCCGCCGCCGCGGTAGTCATGTCGGCGAAGGAGAGCCTGCGATGCGCCACGCCCTGATCCCCTGCCTGCGCTACGAGGACGCGCCTGCCGCGATCCTGTTCCTGTGCGACGCGTTCGGTTTCGTGCCCCACGTCATCTATACCGACGAGGACGACCAGCAGATCGTCCACCACGCGCAACTACTGCTCGACGGCAACATGATCATGCTCGGATCGGTGCGCGACGACGCGCAGGACAATCTCTACGGCTGGATGACGCCGCGCGAGGCCGAGGGAATCACGATGTGCGTCTATGCGGTGGTCGCCGATCCCGACGCGCATCATGCGATCGCGGTCGCGGCGGGCGCCGAGATCATAACGCCGCCGCACGACAATGAAGGCTATCCCGGCCGCGGCTACGACGTGCGCGATCCGGAAGGCCATGTGTGGAGCTTCGGCAGCTACGATCCCTATGCGCCGCCGGTGGGCGATGCGTAGCCATCACTCCCTCTCCCGCTTTGCGGGAGAGGGTCGGGGTGAGGGAGCGAGGTATCATCCGGGCGCAGCGTTTGCGGCTAGGTCGTGCCCTCACCCTCCCACCGCTGCGCGGCGGGGCCCTCCCTCTCCCGCGCGCGGGAGAGGGTATTTAGTCGAACAGCGACGATACCGAGCTCTCGTCGGCGATCCGCTTGATCGCCTCGGCGAGCAGCGGCGCGATCGTCAGCTGGCGGACCTTCTTCGCGTCGGCGACCGCGGGCGGCGCCATGATCGAGTCGGTGACGACCAGCTCGCTCAGCACCGATCCCTCGACGCGCGCGACCGCACCGCCCGACAGCACGCCGTGGCTGACATAGGCGACGACGTCCTCCGCCCCCGCCTCGCGCAGTGCGGCGGCGGCGTTGCACAGCGTGCCCGCCGAATCGACGATGTCGTCGACGAGGATGCAGAAGCGCCCGGCCGGATCGCCGATGATGTTCATCACCTCCGATTCGCCCGGCCGCTCGCGGCGCTTGTCGACGATCGCCAGCGGCGCATTGTCGAGTCGCTTGGACAATGCCCGCGCCCGGACGACGCCGCCGACGTCGGGCGAGACGACCATCAGGTTGCGCCCCGAGAAGCGCGCCTGGATGTCCGCCGAGATCACCGGCGCGGCATAGAGATTGTCGGTCGGGATATCGAAGAAGCCCTGGATCTGGCCGGCGTGCAGATCCATCGACAGCACGCGGTCGGCACCCGCGACGGTGATGAGGTTGGCGACGAGCTTCGCCGAGATCGGCGTGCGCGGACCGGGTTTGCGATCCTGGCGGGCATAGCCGAAATAAGGCAGAACCGCGGTGATCCGCCGCGCCGACGAGCGCTTGAGCGCGTCGATCATGATCAGCAATTCCATGAGGTTGTCGTTGGCGGGGAACGCCGTCGACTGGATCACGAAGACGTCCTCGCCGCGGACATTTTCCTGGATCTCGACGAAGATCTCCTCGTCGGCGAAGCGGCGCACGCTCGCCTTGGTGAGCGGCATGTCGAGATAGTCGGCGATGGCTTTCGCCAGCGTCAGGTTCGAATTGCCCGACAAGAGTTTCATCGCGTGAGTGTCCCGGCCAGCGCCCCCGCCCCGGGGCCAATGCCCGCGCGCCTTAGCGATGCAAGCCCGCGCTGCCAAGTTGCGGGACGATGACAGGGTGCTAGAGGGGCGCATGTCCTCCCCACATACCATCACCCGGTTCGCGCCGTCGCCCACCGGCCGGCTGCACGTCGGCAACATCCGTACCGCGCTGGTGTGCTGGCTGGCGGCGCGCGCGGCGGGCGGCAGTTTCATGCTGCGGATCGACGATACCGATGCGGCGCGCTCGACCGAGGATTTCGTCGAGGCGATCCGCGCCGATCTCGGCTGGCTCGGGCTGGTGCCCGACGGCAAGGTCCGCCAGTCGGATCGCTTCGCGCTCTACGAGGCGGCGTTCGAGACGCTGCACGCCGCGGGCCGCGTCTACCCCTGCTACGAGAGCGAGGAGGAGCTGTCGGTCAAGCGCCGCATCGCGCGCGGCCGCGGGCTGCCGCCGATCTATGATCGCGCCGCGCTCACGCTGACCGCGCAGGAACGGCAGGCGTTCGAGGCGGCGGGGATCGCACCACATTGGCGCTTCAGGCTCGATGGGGCCCCGATCGCCTGGGACGATCTGGTGCGCGGCCCCCAGAGGTTCGACGGCACGCTGATCTCCGACCCCGTCATCCGCCGCGCCGATGGCAGCTGGCTCTACCTGCTGCCCAGCGTGATCGACGATATCGACATGAAGATCAGCCATGTCGTGCGCGGCGAGGACCATGTTTCCAATACCGCGGTCCAGCTCCAGATGTTCGAGGCGCTGGGCAGATCTGCTCCGCAGTTCGCGCACATGGCGCTGCTCGTCGGCGCCGACGGCAAGCTCTCCAAGCGCGAGGGCGCGATCGGCGTCGGCGCGATCCGCGAGGAGGGGATCGAACCCCAGGCGCTGCTCGCGCTGCTCGCGCGGATCGGGACGAGCGATCCGGTGGTGCCCGTCGCCGCGGCGGCCGAACTGGTCGAGGGTTTCGCCTTCGGCCACATGGGCCGCGCGCCCGCGCGCTTCGATTCGGCCGAACTCGCGCAGCTCAACGCGCGGACGCTGCACCTGCTGCCGTTCGCGGCGGTGCGCGAGCGGCTTCCCGCCGCGATCGACGAGACGATCTGGCTGGCGATCCGGCCAAACCTCAACACGCTCGTGGAGGCGTCGGCGATTCTCGCAACGATCGAGGGTCCGATCGCGGCACCCGCATTTGCCGATGACGACAGGATGTTCAGTGCGCAGGCCGCCGACGCCGCAGAAGCGCTCGACTGGTCGGAAGCGCCTTGGGCCGCTCTCACCGCCGCGCTCAAGGCGACGACGGGCCGCAAGGGCAAAGCCCTGTTCCTGCCGCTCCGCCTCGCGCTGACCGGACAGGATCACGGGCCCGAAATGGCGGCGCTGCTCCCGCTGATCGGGCGCGAGCGGGCGGTTGCGCGGTTGCGCGCCGCCGCCGGCTAGTCGCGCCGCTCCCGCCGCCCTATCTAATCGCGCATGTTCCTTCCCAAGCCCCGTGACGTCGCCTCGAGTTTTTCCGATCTGCGGACGTTCGTCACCACGCGCGAGCGGCGCGACGTGCTGTTCGCCGCGATCGCAGTCGGGATCACCGCGTTCGTCATCTTCGCCTTTTGGCACGATTCGCGCGTCGAGCCGACGCAGGAGATCATCTTCGTCCAGAACTGGCCCGCCAACCGCACCGACGCGCAGATCATCGCCGACCAGAAGAAGGACCGGATCGCGCGCGACAAGGCCGAGGCCGAACGCCGCGCCGGCTTCCAGCGGATGCAGAAGGCGACGTCGGGCTGGCTGTGAGCCCGCTCGGCGCCTCCGAAGACGCGCGCTGGATGGCGAGCGCGATCGCGCTGTCCGAGCGCGGCCGGGGGCAGACCGCGCCCAATCCCAATGTCGGCTGCGTGGTCGTCCGCGACGGCTGCGCGGTGGGGCGCGGCTGGACGCAGCCGGGCGGGCGACCGCATGCCGAGGCAATGGCGCTCGATCAGGCCGGCGCGGCGGCGGAGGGGGCGACGGTCTATGTCAGCCTCGAGCCCTGCGCGCATCGGAGCGCGCGCGGACCGGCATGCGCGGACCTGCTCGTCGCGGCGCGACCGGCGCGCGTCGTCGCGGCACTGACCGATCCCGATCCGCGCACCGCGGGCCAGGGGTTCGCACGGCTGCGCGCCGCCGGAATCGCGGTTGTCGAAGACGTCTGCGCTGATACGGCGCGGCGCGCGATGGCGGGGTTCCTGACACGGCGCGCGCTGGGTCGGCCGCACGTCACGCTCAAGCTCGCCACCTCGCTCGACAGCAGGATCGCGCTGGCCTCGGGCGAGAGCAAATGGATCACCGGGCCCGAAGCGCGCGCGCACGGGCATCTCGAGCGGACGCGGGCCGATGCGATCCTAGTCGGACGCGGCACCTATGAAGCGGACGTGCCGAAGCTCGACGTCCGGCTGGCGGGGCTGGAGGATCGCAGCCCGCGCAAGTTCCTCCTCTCTCGCCAAAAGCCGTTCGTGCCGAGCGAAGTCGAGGCACATGCTCCGCACGGCGCCGCTCGCGGTCGGTCCCTCGACTTCGCTCGGGACGAACGGGAATGGGAGGGGATCGCCGCTCCCGCTGGCATCGCGGCGCTCGCCGCCGTCGACCACCTCCTCGTCGAAGGCGGCGCCGGCGCCGCGTCGAGCTTTCTCGCCGCCGATCTGGTCGACCGCCTGCTGCTCTACCGCGCACCGATCCTGATCGGGGACGGCAGGCCCGGCATCGGCGACATCGGCCTCGCCAGCCTTGCCGATGCGCATGGCCGCTGGGCGCTGGTCGATGCGCGGGCATTGGGGCAGGACCGACTCGAAATCTACGAGCGGCAGCGCTAGGGGACGACCATGTTCACCGGGATCATCACCGACATCGGCACGATCGAGCGGATCGAGAAGCGTGGCGACCTGCGCATCGTCGTCGCCAGTGGATACGACATGGGTGGCGTCGATCTCGGCGCGTCGATCGCCTGTTCGGGGGTGTGCCTGACGGTCGTCGACAAGGCGCCCGCCGGCGCGCCCGGCTGGTTCGCGGTCGACGTCTCGGGCGAGAGCGTGTCGCGCACCGCGCCCGCGATGTGGACCGAAGGCGCGAGGCTCAACCTTGAGCGCGCGCTCAAGGTGGGCGACGAGCTAGGCGGCCATATCGTCACCGGGCATGTCGATGGCATCGGCAAGGTCGTCGACGTCCGTGCCGATGGCGATTCGCATCATATCGCAATCGCCGCACCGCGGGCGCTCGCATCCTATCTCGCCGCGAAGGGATCGATCACGATCGACGGCGTGTCGCTCACCGTCAACGACGTCGCCGACCAGCCCGACGGCCAGGTCCATTTCGCGATCAACATCATTCCGCACACCGCCGCGCTGACGACGCTGGGCGCGCTGGGCGCGGGCTCCCAAGTCAACCTCGAGATCGACATCCTCGCCCGCTATCTGGGCCGCATGGAGCAGCTCCGCCGATGACCGTAGCCGAACCCTTCCGCCGCATGCGCCACGCCTTCCTCTCCTCGACCGAGGAGATCATCGACGAGGCCAAGAACGGCCGCATGTTCATCCTCGTCGACGACGAGGACCGCGAGAATGAAGGCGATCTCGTCATCCCCGCGCAGATGGCGACGCCGTCGGCGATCAACTTCATGGCGACGCACGGCAAGGGGCTGATCTGCCTCGCGCTCGGCAAGGAGCGCGTCGAGCAGCTCGGGCTCGACCTGATGAGCCGCCACAACGGCACGCGGCACGAGACCGCCTTCACCGTCTCGATCGAGGCGCGCGACGGCGTGACGACGGGCATTTCGGCTGGCGACCGCGCGCGCACCGTCGCGGTCGCGATCGACGCCTCGAAGGGCAAGGAGCATATCGTCACCCCCGGTCACGTCTTCCCGCTGATCGCGCGGCCGGGCGGCGTGCTGGTCCGCGCCGGGCATACCGAGGCGGCGGTCGACGTGTCGCGCCTGGCCGGGCTCAACCCCTCCGGGGTGATCTGCGAGATCATGCGCGAGGACGGCACGATGGCCCGGCTCGACGATCTCGTCTCGTTCGCGCAGCGCCACGGGCTCAAGATTGGCACGATCCGCGACCTGATCGCCTATCGCCGCCGCCACGACCATAATGTCGAGAAGATCGCCGAGGCCAGGTTCGACAGCCGCTGGGGCGGCGAGTGGACCGCGATCACCTATCGCAACAAGGCGATCGACACCGAGACGCTCGCGCTGGTCAAGGGCCGGCTCGAGCCCGGCAAGCCCGCGCTGGTGCGGATGCACTCGCTCGACATCTTTCCCGACGTGCTCGGCGCGAGCGGCGATCGGGGGAAGCTGCTCGGCCGCGCGATGGAGGCGATCGCCGAGGAGGGGAGCGGGGTCGTCGTGCTGCTCAACCGCGGGATGGAGCTTTCCAAGATGGTGCGCGCGCAGGCCGGCGAGAAGATTCCCGGGATGCAGGAACTGCGCGATTACGGTGTCGGTGCGCAGATCCTCGCCGAACTGGGGATTCACGACATGGTGCTGCTGACCAATTCGCACCACACGCTGATCGCGCTCGACGGCTATGGGCTCAACATCGTCGGCGAGCGCGCGATCGATTGCGGAGGCGACAGCTGATGGCGAACGTCCTGATCGTCGAGGCGCGATTCTACGAGCATCTCAACGACCTGCTGCTGGCTGGCGCGCGTGCCGCGATCGAAGCGGCCGGGCACAGCCACGAGACGATCACCGTGCCCGGCGCGCTCGAGGTGCCGGGCGCGATCGCGCTGGCCGCCGATCACTACGACGCGTTCGTCGCGATCGGGGTGGTGATTCGCGGCGAGACCTATCATTTCGAGATCGTCGCCGGCGAAAGCGCGCGGGCGATCATGGCGCTGACGCTCGACGGGCTCGCGATCGGCAACGGCATCCTCACCACCGAGGACGAGGCGCAGGCGCTCACCCGCGCGCGCCCGACCGAGAAGGACAAGGGCGGCGAGGCGGCAAAGGCCGCGCTCGCGATGCTGGCGCTAAAGAAGAAATACGGGTGAGCCGCCAAAATCCTCCCCGAGTTTCCTCGGGGAGGGGGACCGTTCGCGAAGCGAAGGGTGGAGGGGCGGGCTGCAGCCGAAGCGCGTGAAAAGTCTTCCCCTCCACCACCGGCTTCGCCGGCGGTCCCCCTCCCCGGCGAAAGCCGGGGAGGACGTATTTGATCAGGCGGCCACTGTCTCTTCGGCGAACGGATAGTCGGTGTAGCCCACGGGGCCCTGGCTGTACCACGTCGGCGGCACGTCGGGCGTGAGCGGCAGGTGCTCGTGCAGGCGACGCACCAGATCGGGGTTGGAGATGAACGGCCGGCCGAAGGCGATCGCATCCGCCACGCCGACGTCGAGCGCCTCCTGGGCCTTCTCCGCGGTATAGTCCGAGTTGAGGATCAGCGGCGCCTTGAACACCTTGCGGATGTCGGGCGAGATCTTGGGCACCTCGGTATTGCCGAAGGTACCGTCGGGGCCGGGCTCGCGCAGCTCGAGGAAGCCGATGCCGATCGCATCGAGCTTGGCCGCCGCCGCGGTGAACAACGGCACCGGATTGCTGTCGTCGACGCCCTGCGAATTGCCGTTGGGCGACAGTCGCACGCTCGTACGGTCCGCACCGACGACGTCGGCGAGCGCCTGAGTCGCCTCGCCGAGCAGACGGATGCGGTTCTCGATCGAACCGCCGTAGATGTCGTCGCGGAAGTTGGCGTTGTCGCGCAGGAACTGGTCGATCAGATAGCCATTGGCGGCGTGGAGCTGGACCCCGTCGAAGCCGGCCTTGATCGCATTGGCACCGGCGAGGCGGTAATCGTCGAGCAGCCGCGGAATCTCCGCAAGGCCGAGCGAGCGCGCGGTCTCGAAATCCTGCTTGCCTTCATAGGTGTGCGCCTGGCCCGCGGTCGCGGTCGCCGACGAGGATACCGGCTGGCCGCCGATCACCGACGAATGGACCTGCCGGCCCATGTGCCACAATTGCACGACGATCCGGCCGCCCGCCTCATGCACCGCGTCGGTGATCGGCTTCCACGCCTCGACCTGCTCGTCGGTCCACAGCCCCGGTGCGTATGGCCAGCCGAGCCCTTCCTGGCTGATGCCCGTCGCCTCGGTGATGATCAGCCCTGCCGATGCACGCCGGCGATAATATTCGATCATCAATTCGGTCGGCACATGCGTGCGGGTCGCGCGGCCGCGGGTGAGCGGCGCCATGACGATACGATTGGGGGCGGCGATCGCGCCGAGCTGAATAGGATCGAAGAGCGTCGGCATCAAACCAGTCTCCCTTTGCAACGGGACAAGCCGTCGGTGCGGGCTATATGGGGCGCCATGAGCGAGCGTCCAGCCCTATCCGCGCCGATCTTGGGGCAAGAGATTCTTGACGGCGACGCAGCATCGGTTGCCGCCGCCCCGCCGCCGCGGATCGCATTCGCCGCCTTGCTGATCGGCAACGTCGCGCTCGCGATCGGGCCCTGGTTCGTCCGGATGGCCGATGTCGGCCCGGTCGCCTCGGGATTCTGGCGACTGGCGCTGGCGATCCCCTTCCTGTTCGTGATCGTGCGCCTGTCGGGGCAGCGTTTCGGCCGGATCGGCGTCGGCCTGTGGATGGCGACGATCCTGGCGGGCGCGTTCTTCGCGCTCGACCTCGCCTGCTGGCATGAAGGCATCCTGCGCGCCAAGCTCGCCAATGCGACGCTGCTCGGCAATGTCTCGACCTTCCTCTTCCCCGCCTACGGCTTCGTCGTCGCGCGCATCCTGCCGGGGCGCTGGCAGACGCTCGCCATCGCGCTCGCCGCGACGGGCACCGTGCTGCTGCTCGGCCGGTCCTACCAGCTTTCGCCCGATCGGCTGGCGGGCGACCTGTTCTGCCTCGCCGCGGGGCTGAGCTATACGGGCTACATGATCGCGGTCGATCGCGCGCGCGCGACGCTGGGCACCTGGCCGACGCTGGCGATCGCGACCGTCGTGGCGGCCGTCGTGCTGCTGCCTGCCGCGCTGCTGATCGAGGGACCGATCTGGCCGCATCATTGGGGGCCGTTGATCGCTCTCGCAATCGGCAGCCAGGTCGTCGGGCAGGGGCTGCTCGTCTATGCGATCGGGACGCTGCCGCCGCTGATCGTCGGCCTGGCGCTGCTCGTCCAGCCGCTGGTGGCCGCCGCGATCGGCTGGGGCATCTACGGCGAACGGCTGACCGCGCCCGACATGACGGGCGCGCTGCTGATCGCGATCGCACTGGTGCTGGTCCGCCGCCGCCCGGCAGGCTAGATTTTGAAGAGCGCCCGATCCACGCCTCGCGCAGAAGCGCGAAACGCTTCCGCGCCGGGCGATCAGGCTCTAGGAGGGCATATGGCCGAACCGACGCTCCCGCCCGATCCCACGCTCGACGAGATGCGCGCCGCGCTCGGCGCCGCGATCCCCGCGCAGGCCGCGTTTGACGGCTGGGGCGACGCCGCGCTGGCGGCGGCCGCGCAATCGCTCGGGCTCGACCCCGGCCATGCGCGGCTCGCCTTTCCCGATGGCCCGGTCGGCATGATCGACGCCTGGTATGCGAGCATCGACGCGCGGCTCGCCGCTGCTTTCCCGCCCGAGCGCATCGCCGCGATGAAGATTCGCGACCGCATCGGCGCGCTGATCCTCGCGCGGCTCGATCTCGTCCGCCCCGACAAGCAGGCGGCGCGGACCGCGCTGGCGCTGCTCGCACGCCATCCCGCGAAGGCGACCAAGCTCGGCTGGCGCGCGGCGGATGCGATGTGGCGGATCGCGGGCGACACCGCGACCGACCTCAACCATTATACCAAGCGGCTGACCCTCTCGCTCGTCTATGGTTCGACGCTGCTCGTCTGGCTCGACGACGACAGCGAGGCGGATGCCGACACGCACGGCTTCCTCGACCGCCGGCTCGCCGACGTGATGCGCTTCGAGAAGCTCAAGACCCAGTTCAGGCCCGATCCCGAGCGCCAGTTCAGCGTCACCCGGCTGCTCGGCCGATTGCGCTACCCCGCCACCTGAGCGGTTCGCACTGGCGCTCGACATCCGTTATTGATAATGACTTGCACGGGAGCATTCTCCGTCGAACTGGATCCGTGCCCGTGCGCCTCGATCAACTGCCGCTCAACCGCCCCGCCCGCGTATCCGCGATCGCCTGGGGCGAGCTTGCCGATACCGCTGCGCGCCGGTTGCGCGAACTCGGCCTCGACGAGGGCGTGATGGTGGAGGCGCTGCACGTCGCGCCGTTCGGCAAGGACCCGATCGCCTGCCGCGTCGGGCGGATGACGGTGGCGCTCAGGCGCGCGCAGGCACACGCGATCTCCGTCGAAGCGCTGGCGGCCTGACGCAGCGATGAACCCTGCACCGATGGTGGCGCTGGTCGGCAATCCCAATGCCGGCAAGAGCGCGCTGTTCAACGCATTGACTGGCGCGCGCCAGAAGGTCGGCAATTATCCGGGCGTGACCGTCGAGCGCAAGGCGGGGCGGATGAGCCTGCCCGACGGACGCCCGATCGAGCTGATCGATCTTCCCGGCACCTACAGCCTCGAACCCGCCAGCCCCGACGAGCAGGTGACGCGCGACGTGCTGTTCGGCAGGCAGGAGGGCGAGCGGCTTCCCGGCGCCATCGTCGTCGTCGTCGATGCGACCAATCTCGACAATCACCTCCGCTTCGCACTCCAGCTGATCCGGCTCGGGTTGCCCGTCGTGGTCGCGCTCAACATGATCGATATGGCCGAGCGCGACGGGCTGACGATCGATGCGGCGAAACTCTCGGCCGAACTCGGCGTGCCCGTGATCCCGACCGTCGCGGTGCGCAAGCGCGGGATCGACGAGCTCAAGGCGGCGATGGCCGGAATGATCGGCGACGGCAGCGTCCGCAAGATCGCCGCCGAGTCGGACGTCGTCCACGAGGATATCGTCGTGCTCCAGCGCCGCGCGCGCGCGATCGCGATCGCCGCCACCAGGGAGGAGCAGGGCGCGCGGCGCTGGAGCCACCGTATCGACGCGGTGGCGCTCCACCCCGTCGGCGGCCCGCTGCTGATGGCGGCGATCCTGTTCGTCATGTTCCAGGCGGTGTTCGCCTGGGCGCAGGCGCCGATGGATGCGATCACCGCCGTCTTCGACACGATCGGCAAATGGGTGCAGACCGAGCTGCCCGGCGGCTTCCTGCGCAACCTGCTGACCGAGGGCGTGATCAAGGGCACGGGTGCTGTGATCGTGTTCCTGCCGCAGATCCTGATCCTGTTCTTCTTCATCCTGCTGCTCGAGGCGACCGGCTATATGGTCCGCGCCGCGTTCATGATGGACCGCGTGATGGCGCGCGTCGGGCTGTCGGGACGCGCGTTCATCCCGCTGCTCTCCAGTTTTGCGTGCGCGGTCCCGGGGATCATGGCGACGCGCACGATCGACGATCCGCGGGACAGGCTGACGACGATCCTGATCGCGCCGCTGACCACCTGTTCGGCGCGGCTGCCCGTCTACACGCTGATCATCGGCGCGTGCATCCCGGCGCGAAAAGTGCTGCCCGGCATAGGGCTGCAGGGTCTGGTGCTGTTCGGCCTCTACGTGCTCGGCACGGTGGGCGCGCTTGCGGCCGCCTGGGTGCTGCGCAAGACCGTCACCAAGGGGCCAAGCCAGGGCTTCATGATGGAGATGCCAAAATATCAGATGCCGTCGTTCCGCGACGTCGGGCTGGGGTTGTGGACGCGTTGCCTGATCTTCCTCAAGCGCGCGGGCACGATCATCCTGCTCTCCAACGTCATCCTATGGGTGCTCGCCTCCTATCCGGTCGCGCCCGCGGGGCAGAAGCAGACCGAATATTCGATCGCGGGGCGCATCGCGAGCGTGATCGAGGTCGTCGTCAAGCCGATCGGGTTCAACCATAATATCGCGCTCGCCTTGCCGCCCGCGATGGCGGCGCGCGAGGTCGCGGTGTCGGCGCTCGCCACCACCTATGCGATCGACGCGGGCTCGTCCGCCGGCAACGACGCTGCCGAGGCGAAGACCGACGAGGCGCTCGGCAGCAAGCTCAAGGTCGACTGGCCGCTGCCCACCGCGCTGGCGTTCCTGATGTGGTTCGTGTTCGCGCCGCAATGCCTCTCGACGATCGCGGTCACCCGCCGCGAGACCAATGGGTGGAAATGGCCGGCGTTCATGGTTGGCTATTTGTTCGTGCTCGCTTATGCCGCTGCGGGAGCGACCTTCTGGATCGCGACCTGGGCAGGACTTTAAGCGGAGAGCGGGCATGGCCGGCGTCAACAAGGTGATTCTCGTCGGCAATCTGGGGCAGGATCCGCAGTCGCGGTCGTTCCAGAACGGCGGCAAGGTGGTCAATCTGCGCATCGCCACGTCCGAGACGTGGAAGGACAAGCAGTCCGGCGAGCGCAAGGAGAAGACCGAATGGCATTCGGTCGCGATCTTCAACGAAGGCCTCGCCAACACCGCCGAGCGCTATCTGCGCAAGGGCTCGAAAGTCTATATCGAGGGCAAGCTGCAGACCCGCAAATGGCAGGGCACGGACGGGCAGGATAAATATTCGACCGAGATCGTGCTCCAGGGCTTCGACGGCACGCTGGTGATGCTCGACGGCCCCGGTGGCGGCCAGGGCGGCGGTGGTGCTGGCGGCGGCGGCGCGCGCTCGGGCGGTGACGAATGGGGCGGCGGCGATCAGGGCGGCGGCTACGGCGGCGGCGGTGGCTCGAGCTTCGGCGGCGGATCGCGCGGCGGCGGCGGCGGCGGCAGCGCGACCAAGCCGGGCAGCGCGTTCGACAGCGATCTCGACGACGACGTGCCGTTCTAAGCGGAAGGCAATGGCCCGGTGTTGCACCTCGTGGTGCTCCTGCGCATGCCGGAAGGCGACCAAACCGACGGCCGGACTTTCGCAACCGACGTCGGGAACGCTGCCGCAATTCCCGTCGTTCTGCTCCCGTTATCAACAGGGAGAATGGACATGATCGGTGCGGCAATCACCTTCCTCATCATCGGGCTCATCGCCGCGTTGCTGGGCTTCACCACCATCGCGGGTGCCTCGTTTGCGATCGCCAAGTTCATCTTCGTCATCGCGATCATCATCTTCGTGGTGCTGCTCGTGCTCGGCCTGAAGGCCGGCAAGGCCGTGGTGGACAAGCTCTAGGACCGGGCACGGCGCGCAGGGCTCCATCGTCATGCGCGCCTTCGCCAAGCTGCTCGACGGGCTGGTCTACACGCGCTCGCGCAATGCCAAGCTCAAGTTGATCGCGGATTATCTGCGCGCCACGCCCGATCCTGACCGGGGATGGGCGATGGCGGCGATGACGGGTGCGGTCGACATCAAGGCGGTCAAGTCGGCGGCGATCCACCAGATGGTCGCCGAACGCGTCGATCCCGAGCTGTTCGCGATGAGCCGCGATTTCGTCGGCGATCTCGCCGAGACGGTCGCGCTGATCTGGCCCAAGCGCGACGACGAGGGGGGCGAGGAGCCGGCCGATCTCGACGACGGCACGCTCACCATCTCCGCCGCGATCGCGCAACTCGACGCGCTACCCCGCGGGCAGGCGGGGCCGACGCTCGCCGCGATGCTCGATCATCTCGATTCGTCAGGCCGCTACGCGCTGATCAAGCTCGCGACGGGTGCCCTGCGCGTCGGCGTCTCGGCGCGGCTCGCCAAGACGGCGCTGGCGCAGGCCTTTGACCTCGACGTCGATGAGGTCGAGGAGCTGTGGCACGGGCTCACCCCGCCCTATGCGCCGCTATTCGACTGGGCGGAGGGCCACGGCGAACGCCCATCGGCCAAGGACGTGCCCGTGTTCCGCCCGTTCATGCTCGCGCACCCGCTCGAGGAGACGGTAGTCGATCTCGCCGATTATGCCGCCGAGTGGAAATGGGACGGCATCCGCATCCAGCTGGTCGGCATCGGCGCCGAGACGCGCCTGTTTAGCCGCGCGGGCGACGACATCACCGGCAGCTTTCCCGACGTCGCCGCCGCCTTCACCGCCAACGGCGTGCTCGACGGTGAACTTTTGGTGCGCGGCGAGGGGCAGGGCCGATCCGAGCATGGCGGCGAGACGGCGAGCTTCAACGCGCTCCAGCAGCGGCTCGGGCGAAAGACGGTGACCGCGAAGATGCAGGCCGAGTTTCCGGCGTTCGTGCGGCTCTACGACATATTGTTCGACGGCACGGAGGATCTGCGCGCGCTGCCATGGACCGAACGACGCACGCGGCTGGAGACGTTTGCCAAGGCGCTGCCCACCGATCGCTTCGACGTCTCCGCGCTGATCGAGGCGCCCGATTTCGCTGCGCTCGGCGAGATCCGGCTCGGCGCGCGCGACGCGGCGATCGAGGGGGTGATGCTCAAGCGCCGCGACTCGCCCTACATCGCGGGGCGGCGCACCGGCTATTGGTACAAATGGAAGCGCGATCCGCTCGTCGCCGATTGCGTGATGATGTATGCGCAGCGTGGTCACGGGAAGCGATCGAGCTTCTATTCGGACTACACCTTCGGTTGCTGGACCGCGCCGCCGGACGAGGGCGGCGAGCTGCTCCCCGTCGGCAAGGCCTATTCGGGGTTCACCGACGAAGAGCTGAAGGGCCTCGACCGCTTCGTCCGCAATTCGACCGTCCAGCGCTTCGGCCCGGTGCGCGAGGTGCAGAAGTCGATGGTGCTCGAGGTGGCGTTCGATTCGATCCACGAATCGAAGCGCCACAAATCGGGGCTCGCTATGCGCTTCCCCCGCATCAGCCGTATCCGCACCGACAAGCCGGCGGCCGAGGCCGACCTGATCGACACGCTGCGCCGGATGATCGCGTAAGCCCGTCATCCCCGCGGATGCGGGGACCCATATGCGCTGCCTCGCTAGCTGGGCGGCACGCTGATTGTCGGAGGCGGCGCTTGCGCTTCATGCGCCGCGTGTATGGATCCCGGCCTTCGCCGGGATGACGGATAGGGACGGGTTCGGAAGATCGGGATGACGGTGAGAGGGTGTATCGGATCCCGCCACGCCGCCTTGCTCCGAATCACCAACGCTGCTAGGGCGCGCCCTTTCCGGACGCGGGTCTTCCCGTGGCCGACCTTTTCGACGTGCAGTCGTGGTTCTGCGGGGCATAGGGCCCTGGTTCCCACGCAAGCCGGCTGGAGATAGACGGGTTTATGCAGATCATCGTTCGCGACAACAATGTCGACCAGGCGCTTCGGGCCCTCAAGAAGAAGCTCCAGCGCGAGGGCGTCTATCGCGAGATGAAGCTGCGTCGTCATTACGAGAAGCCGTCAGAGAAGCGCGCCCGCGAGCGTGCCGCCGCGATCCGTCGCGCGCGTAAGCTGGAGCGCAAGCGCATGGAGCGTGACGGCGTTCGGTAAGAAGGGCTGAGGACCGGTCCGGCCGGTCCGATCCTCTCTGGACGTGGGAAGCGGGGGCAGGCAGAAGCCGCCCAGCTTCCAGCGTCCCATCACCCGACACGAGGCCGTCCATGTCCGAGATCACCGCCGTCCCGCTGCGTCCCGTTGCCAAGGGGACGCTCACCAAGCTTTGGCTCGGGGTCGGTGTCGCGGTGGTGATCGGCGCGGGCGTGGCTTGGGCGGGAACGTCCAAGCAAGTCGCGATGGGCCAGCCGCCTTCGGTCTTCCTCGCGAAGAACGCCAAGAAGGGCGGCGTGGTCACGACGCCGTCGGGTCTCGAATATCAGGTGCTGGCGCCCGGCCAGGGTGCGCATCCGGGCCCGCAGGACATCGTCCAGATCGAATATGACGGCAAGCTGCTCGACGGCACGACGTTCGATTCGACCGCGCAGCATGGTCAGCCTGCGGTGATGCCGGTGGCGGGCTCGATCCCGGGCTTCTCGGAAGGCCTGCAGCTGATGCAGCGCGGCGCCCGCTACCGCTTCTGGATCCCGCCGCAGCTCGCTTATGGCGAACAGGGTGCGGGCGATGGCGTCATCCCGCCCAACAGCGTGCTCCAGTTCGACGTTACGCTCCGCGAGATCGCGCCGCAGCAGCCGGGCTACGGCGCGGCAGGCATGGGCGCACCGGGCGGCGCAGGCGGCGCGGCGAACTAAGCCCTAAATCCTCCCCGCGCAAAGCGGGGGGAGGGGGACCATTCGCGTAGCGAATGGTGGAGGGGTGGACCACACCCGCTCCGCGCGACGAACGCCCCGGATGTCGGACACCCCTCCACCACCGGCTTCGCCGGCGGTCCCCCCCCCATCAAAAGATGGGGAGGATCGTCGCCCGCCTACTTCTTCTCGGCCTGCGGATCGATCCCGCTGCGGCGCTCGAGCGCGACCTTGGCCATCGCGACGATCGGATCGGCGAACATCAGCCCGAGCAGCCCGAACAACGCACCCAGCAAGAGCTGCATCCCGAGCACCAGCGCCGGCGGCAGGTCGACCGACTTGCGCGCCACCATCGGCACGATCAGATAGCCGTCGAGCACCTGCACCGCGACATAGACGCCGGCGGCGAGCAGCCCGACGTGCGTACCCTGCGAGAAGCCGACCAGCACGATCAGGATCCCCGACACGATCGCGCCGATGTTTGGCAGGAAGGCGAGGATGCCGGTGATCAGCCCGAGCAGCAGCGCGAACGGCACGCCGACCAGCCACAGCGCGATCGAGACGAACACGCCCTCGACGGTCATGCCGAGCAGCCGCCCCGCCATCAGCCGGCGCAGCGTCTGTGCCATGTCGGTGCTCGTCTTGAAGAAATCGGCGCGCTTGTCGTGCGGGACGAGCCAGCCGACACCGCGTTCGTAGATCCGCGGCTCGGCGGCGAAGAAGAGGCCGAGCACGACGATCATCGCCAGGCTCGAGATCGCGCCCAGCGCGCTACCCAGCACGCTGGTGATGCTCCCGATCGAGCCCATCAGCTGCTTGCCGATCTCACTGACCTGCACGCCGCCCTTGGGCATGATGCCGAGCGAGCTGGCATAGGCCTGACCCCGCTCGACCTGCTGGACGACCAAGGTCTTGAGCGCGGTGAACTCGGAGACGAGCGTCAATCCGGCGTAGGAGACGACGCCGAGCAGGAAGACGAGCACCAGCACCGCGACAATCGCGATCCGCGCGCCGCGCGCGATCGGCAGCACGCGCCCGAGCAGCCGCGCGCCGCCGTCGAGCATCGAGGCGAGCACCATTCCGCCGATGATCAGCAGCAGCGGTTGCGCGAGCACGTAGAGCAGCACCACCGTCAGCACGACCGACACCCAGATGATCGCGCGCGTGACTTCCAGGCGCATGCGCGGATCGCGCAGCTCCATCGGGCTTGGCGCCTCGACATCTGCTTGGGTCGGGGCGTCGTTCATCCGGTCATCCTTGGGAAGCGTCAGTTCGGCGGCGTAACGTGCGCCGGGTGCAGATTGATCCCTGCACGACCACCGCGAAGCGCGGTGAACCAACTGATCGGGTTCCAGATTTCGGTCGAGCCATCATAGGAGAAGGTGATGAACTCGGCGCGGCCGCCCAGGTTTTCCCACGGCACCGGCCCACCGAGTCCGCCCTCTTCGGCCGGATAGCGGCTGTCGGCGGATTCGTCGCGATTGTCGCCCATCACGAACACCTGGCCGGGGCCGACGGTGACGGGGCCGTAATCGTCGGCGGTGCCGGGCAGATAGCCCATGTCGATCGTGTCGTAGGTGCGGCCCGACGGCAGCGTCTCGCGGAACACCGGGAGCGCGCAATAGGGTTTGCCATTGGGGCCGGTGATGCGGTGCGCGGCCTCGAGCCCGCGGTCGCACGGAACGTTGGCATCGATCGGAATCATCGCGGGCGGGCGGGCGACGCGCGGGATCGGCTTGCCGTTGAGCCACACGACGCCCTCGCGCACCTCGATCGTGTCGCCGGGCAGGCCGATGACGCGCTTGATATAGTCGCTGCTCTCGCCCGGCGGGGTGAGGATCACGACGTCGCCACGCTGGGGCATATGGCCGAGCAGCCGGCCGTGGATGAACGGCAGCACATGGAAGCTCGGGCTCACATAGCTCCAGCCATAGGGATATTTGGTCACCACCAGCCGGTCGCCCTTGATCAGCGTCGGCATCATCGATTCGGACGGGATGTAGAAGGGCTTGGCGACGAAGCACCAGAAGGCCAGCACGCCCAGCACCAGCCAGAACAGGCCGCGGATCTCGGCCCACCAGTCGGTGCCCTGCTTCTTGGGGGGCGCCGTGGTGGTCACGGTCGGGGTTGCGGGCGGGACGGGGGCGTCGATGTCGCTCAACTTGGCAGGTCCTCATTCGCGCCGCCCGTCGGCAGCGCCTCGATGATGACGAACGCCTGCGCCCAGGGCAGGTCGTCGGTCATCGTCAGATGCACGACAGCGGCGTGGCCCGGCGGGATCAACGCGTCAAGCCTCGCTTTTGCACCACCCGTCAGCGCCAGCGTCGGCGCGCCCGAGGGCAGGTTGACCACGCCGATGTCGCGCATGAACACGCCCTGCTTGAACCCGGTGCCGACCGCCTTGGAAAACGCCTCCTTGGCGGCGAAGCGCTTGGCGTAGGTGGCGGCTCGCATCAGCGTGCGCCGCTCGGCCTTCGCCTGCTCGACGGGCGTGAAGACGCGCTGGACGAAGCGATCGCCGAATCGCGCGAGCGAATTGGCGATGCGATCGATGTTGCAGAGATCGGAGCCGATACCGATGATCATCTTCTTGATCCTCCCCGGCTTTGCCGGGGAGGGGGACCGCTCGCGCAGCGAGTGGTGGAGGGGGATCGCTGCAAGCGGAGCGCCTGTAGCCGCCCCCCTCCACCACCGGCTTCGCCGGCGGTCCCCCTCCCCGAGGAAAATCGGGGAGGATCAGGCAACGCCCTCACCGCGCCGCGTCCATCAGTTCGCGCATCCGGCGGACGCTGGCGTCGAGCCCCGTGAAGATCGCCTCGCCGATCAGGAAATGGCCGATGTTGAGCTCGGCGATCTGCGGCAGCGCGGCGACCGGCATGACGTTGTCGAAGGTGAGGCCGTGCCCGGCATGCGCCTCGATCCCGTTCTTGGCGGCGAGCGCCACCGCATCGGACAGCCGCTGCAGCTGCGCCACCTGCGCCTCGCCCTCGGCATGCGCATAGGCGCCGGTGTGGAACTCGACGACGGGCGCGCCAAGGCTCAGCGCCGCCTCGATCTGGCGCGGATCGGGCTCGATGAACAGCGACACGCGGATGCCGGCGTCGCCCAGCCGCGTGATGAGCGGCTTCAGATGATTGTGCTGCCCCGCCGCGTTCAGCCCGCCCTCGGTGGTCACCTCCTCACGCCGCTCGGGGACGATGCAGGCGGCGTGCGGGCGATGCTTGAGCGCGATCGCGACCATCTCCTCGGTCGCCGCCATCTCGAAATTGAGCGGCAGCGCGATCCCGCCGATCAGGTGCGCGATGTCGTCGTCGATGATGTGGCGGCGATCCTCGCGCAGATGCGCGGTGATGCCGTCCGCGCCGGCGGCCTGCGCGATCTGTGCGGCGCGCAAGGGATCGGGGTGCAGCCCGCCGCGCGCGTTGCGGATCGTCGCGACATGATCGATGTTGACGCCCAAGCGTAGCCGTTCACTCACGTCGCACATCCTACTGCCGAAAGCGCGCTATAGGCGAAACCCTTGCGCTGCCAAACCTCGCCGAACGCGAAACCGCCGTGTCGCGTGAACAGCACCAGTGCGTGGCCGGTTCCCGGCAGGATGAAGTTGCGGATGGCCACCCCGCCGATCTCGCCGCGCCGCTCGACCACCGAAACGGGGGCGGCGCAGCCGTCGAGCGTCACGCTATACTGCCATTGGCCGAGCGCCGCGGCGCCGAGCTTGGGATCGCCCGTCCACATCTGCGCAGTCGCAGCCGCGCCGAGCAGGCTGTTGTCGAGCAATGCGCGATCGAAGGCGTAGAGCGCCAGCGGCGTCCCGTAGACCGCGCCCGCCGCCCCGTATGTGCCGAGATCGCCGAGATTCTCGCCCGTCGCGCCCTTCTCGATCCCGCGGACATGCGCTGTGGGGGCGACGCCGGGCGCGAACAGCCCGAGCGTGATGCCGAGCGGCGCGGCGATCCGATCCTGCAGCAGTTGTGCGAACGGCTTGCCCGTGGTGCGCTCGAGCAGCGCACCGAGCACGATGAAGTCGCAATTGTCATAATGATAGCCGCCGCCGGGCCGCCCGCGCGGATGCTCGGCGCAATAATGCGTCGCCTCATATTGCATCGTGCCGACGGTCGCGGCCTGCGCGGCGGGCGGGCGGTAGAAGACCGGCATGCCGTCGGGATGATCGGGGCCGTCCTCGTTGGGATCGGCGAGCCCGCTGGTATGCTGGAGCAGGTTACGGATGCTGATCTCGTCGGAAAAGACCTGCGGCCAGTCGGGCCAATAGGCGGTCACCGGCGCGTCGAGATCGAGCCGGCCGGCCTCGACCTCCTGCATCACGATCGTCGCGGTCAGCTGCTTGGTCACCGACGCCCAGCGCCACACCGCGGTCAGGCTGTTGCGCACGCCCTTGGCCGCGAAGCCGGTGGCGTGGACATAACCGGGCTGGTCGGTATCGCCCGCGATCGCGACACCGTCGAAATGCGCCTGCGCGATGATCCGGTCGAGCGGGCGGGGGGCGGGGGCGGCGCCGATGGCGAGCAGCGCGGCAACGGCCGCGCACAGCCTCACGCCACCGCGGCCCGGCTGCCGGGCTTGATCGCGGGGATCGCAGCCAGTTCGGGGGGAACCTCCTCGGGCTGGTAGACCGGCACGTTGAGCGTCACCAGCGCGGTCAGCGGCACGCCGACGTCGGCCTTGCCGCCCGATCGATCGACCAGGCAGGCCGCTGCGATCACGCGCCCGCCGGCTTCCTCGATCGCCTTGATCGCCTCGCGCGACGAAAGCCCCGTGGTGACGACGTCCTCCATCATCAGCACCTTCTGCCCCGGCGTCAGCGCGAAGCCGCGGCGCAGCTCGAACGTGCCGGTCGGCCGCTCGACGAACATCGCCTCGACACCGAACGCGCGCGCCATCTCATAGCCCGCGATCACGCCGCCCATCGCGGGTGACACCACCGCGGTGACGCCGGCGTGGACGGGCGGCGTCAGCCGCGAGGCGAGCTCGACGCACAGCCGCTGCGCCCGGCGCGGGTCCATCAGCACGCGCGCGCATTGCAGGTAGGTCGGGCTGCGCAAGCCCGAGGACAGGATGAAATGACCGTCCAGCAGCGCTTTCGCCGCACGGAATTCCGCCAGCACCTCGTCGTCGGTCATGTTCGCCTCTGTCGCTGCCGCCCCGGTTGCGCGCCTGATAGGGCCGCGCGAAGCCCGCATCAATGGCCTCGATGCGGGACGTCGCCAGCACCGATCGCCCCTGCGATCCCGCGCGCCCGGATAATTCGGTGAGACTGCGGCTTGAGGCTTGGCGGGCGCCTGCTATAAGGCCGGCAAACGTCCATCGACGGGTGGAACGCTAGCTGCACCGTAGCGCAGCAAGAGGGGTGGTATGAAAAGTGTGAAGACTGTGCTGATCGCTGCGGGGCTTGCGGCACTCACGCTCACCGGAACGGCGCTCGCGCAGACCGCCGCCTCTCCCGCTCCCTCGATCGTCACCGCTTCGCCGAGCGCGACGGCGACCGCACCCGGCTCCGGCCAGTCTCCGCAGGTGGTGAGTGCGCCCGATGCGCCGGCGCCCGCCGCCACTGCCCCCGCGACGCAGCCCGCCGCCACCGCCGCCAAGGCGACGATCCCGCAATTCTATCAGCCCGAAGCCGGCATCGGCCAGCCGACCGATCGGATCGCGCTGCAGCCGCAGTTCACCGATCTCGGCCATCAGGCGGAGTGGTTCCACAACGACATACTGATGCCGATCATCATCGTGATCTGCGTGTTCGTGCTGCTGCTGCTCGGCTGGGTGGCGGTGCGCTACAACCGCCGCGCCAATCCGGTGCCGTCGCGCACCTCGCACAACACCGCGATCGAGATCGTCTGGACGGTCGCCCCGGTGCTGATCCTGCTCGCGATCGCGGTGCCGTCGATCAAGCTGCTCGCGGCGCAATATTCGATTCCGAAGCCCGACATCACGGTCAAGGTGATCGGGCATCAATGGTATTGGTCGTACCAATATCCCGACAATGGCGATTTCGAGGTCGTCTCCAACATCCTCACCGAGGACCAGGACAAGGCCAAGGGCGAGCCCCGTCAGCTCGGCGTCGACAATCGCATGGTCGTCCCCGCCGGCGCGGTGGTGAAGATCATCACGACGTCGGACGACGTGATCCATTCGTTCGCGGTGCCTGCCTTCTGGATCAAGATGGACGCGGTGCCCGGCCGGCTCAACGAGACCTGGTTCAAGGTCGATCGCCCCGGCCTCTATTATGGCCAGTGCTCTGAGCTGTGCGGCGCGCGCCACGGCTATATGCCGATCGCGGTCGAGGTGGTGACCAAGCCGCAGTTCGCGCAGTGGATCGCCGCCAACGGCGGAACGATCGGCCATGGCAAGCCTGCATCGAGCGACGCGACCGCAAACTCGCCGATCAGCAACCCGCCTGCCACGACGACGGCGCCGACCCCGATGGCGGGCGCGCCCTCCACCCCGACCGAGAATGCGACCGCGCCGGCCAAGCCGGCCGCGCAGCCCGCGACGACGAACTGAGGCGAGACAGATGACCGACACCACGGCCAACGCCCATTTCTTCCAGAAGGAAGAGCATCATGAGCATCATGGTGCCGATCACAAACCGGGCTTCTTCACGCGCTGGTTCCTGTCGACCAACCACAAGGACATCGGCACGCTCTACCTGATCTTCGCGATCACCGCGGGGATCATCGGCGGCGGCATCTCGGGCCTGATGCGTGCCGAGCTCGCGCATCCGGGCATCCAGTACCTCCCGATGTGGGCGCACTTCTTCGGCGCGCCCGCGGGCAATGATGCGGCGCTGCACTTCTGGAACGTGATGGTGACCGCGCACGGGCTCATCATGGTGTTCTTCATGGTGATGCCCGCGATGATCGGCGGCTTCGGCAACTGGTTCGTCCCGATCATGATCGGCGCGCCCGACATGGCGTTCCCGCGGATGAACAACGTGTCCTTCTGGCTGATCGTGCCGGCGTTCACGCTGCTGCTGGGGTCTCTCTTCGTCTCGGGCGGCACCGGCAACGGTGCCGGCACCGGCTGGACGCTCTACGCGCCGCTCTCGACCTCGGGCTCGGCGGGGCCGTCGGTCGACATGTGCATCCTCGCGCTCCATCTCGCGGGCGCCTCGTCGATCCTCGGCGCGGTCAACTTCATCACCACCATCTTCAACATGCGCGCACCGGGCATGACGCTGCACAAGATGCCGCTGTTCGCCTGGTCAGTGCTGGTCACCGCCTTCCTGCTGCTGCTCGCGTTGCCGGTTCTCGCCGCGGCGATCACGATGCTGCTCACCGATCGTAATTTCGGCACGACCTTCTTCGATGCGTCGGGCGGCGGCGATCCGATCCTCTACCAGCACCTCTTCTGGTTCTTCGGCCACCCCGAGGTCTACATCATGATCCTGCCGGGCTTCGGCATGGTCAGCCACATCATCTCGACCTTCTCGAAGAAGCCGATCTTCGGCTATCTCGGGATGGCCTACGCGATGGTGGCGATCGGCGTCGTCGGCTTCGTCGTGTGGGCGCACCACATGTATACGACCGGCCTCGACGTGAACACGAAGATGTACTTCACCGCGGCGACGATGGTGATCGCGGTGCCGACCGGCA
>Ga0302311_10000500_pt1 | contig 49109 bp, 41 predicted proteins | sample III_Palsa_N1_3_FD_200449 | JGI IMG/M metagenome (GOLD analysis project Ga0302311, IMG submission 200449) | Peat permafrost microbial communities from Stordalen Mire near Abisko, Sweden - III_Palsa_N1_3 | ecosystem: Environmental > Terrestrial > Soil > Palsa > Peat permafrost | place: Sweden... | reverse complement strand
GCCAGGGCGACACCCAGGCGGCCGTCGCCGCCCAGGGCGTAGTCGACGCCGCCCTCGATGCCGCCGGAGCTGGTCCGCACGCCATAGGCCGCGCCGCCGTAGCCGCTCTGGAAGCCGCCGCTGACGCGGGCCCAGGCCCGCGCCTGCGGGCCGCCGGGGGTGGAGATATTGTAGAACGTGTCGCCGCCGCCGTCAGGCAGAGGCCGGTTCAGGAGATCGGCTACGGCCGTCTCGTTGAGCTGGGCGAAGGCCAGGTTCTGGCTGCTGAAGATCCGATTGTCCCGCGGCGCCACAACGGTCGGGGTGGGGGTCGGAGTCGGTGTGGGCGTCGGTGTCGGCGTGGGCGTCGGGGTCGGCGTGGGCGTCGGTGTCGGCGTGGGCGTGGGTGTCGGAGTGGGCGTGGGCGTCGGAGTGGGCGTTGGGGTCGGAGTGGGTGTCGGAGTGGGCGTGGGCGTAGGAGTTGGGGTTGGCGTCGGGGTCGGAGTGGGCGTTGGAGTGGGGGTTGGCGTCGGAGTTGGGGTCGGCGTTGGTGTCGGAGTGGGGGTCGGTGTTGGGGTCGGTGTAGGCGTGGGCGTCGGAGTGGGCGTGGGAGTTGGCGTGGGCGTCGACTGAGCCAGCACCAGTTCCGCGCTCGTGGGGGTGTAGGCGACGCTCTGGGTGAAGCCGGTTGGGATCGGCGCGGCCGTGGCGACGGAGACGCTCGAGAAGGTCCCGGTCAGGCCCGACGAGCTCAAGAACGGCGACGTCATCGGGTGATAGGTTCCGGGCGCATAGGCGAAGGTGACCGCGCCGGCGATGTTCGCCGTCCCACCCACGGTGAGAAGGCTGGCGCCGCTGGGCGTCACGCCGACCAGCAGGCCGGCGGTCGCGCTCTGGGTGTAGTTTCCGGTGACGGTCAGGGCGTAGGACTGCACCACGCCGTTGTTGACCAGATCGCCGCCGACCGTGCCGTAGCCGGAGAGCGTGGCGCCGGCGTCGACCTGCGCATCGCCCGCCACCTGGGCCGTTGGCGAGGACGCGTCGCCGATCTCCAGCGTGCCGTCCGCGACTTCCGTCAGGCCGGTGTAGGTGTTGGCCCCGTCGAGGATCAGCGTCCCCGAGCCGATCTTGGTCAGGCTGGCCGGCCCGGCGGCCTCGGAGATCACGCCGGTCATGGTGACCACGCCCGACCCTGAGTCGATCGTCGGGTCTTCGTAGCCCTGGAAGAGGACCGGATTGGCCAGGGTGTAGCCCGTGCCGGTGAACTGCAGGGTCGCGCCTGGGTACATGGTCAGGAGGCCCGTGCCGACGGCGTTGGCGTTGTTGATCGCAACCGTAACGTTGGGGCCCCAGGTGACGCCGCCGGTGAAGGTGTTGTTGGCGCCCGTGAGGGTGAAGGTTTCGGGGGATTGGGGGCTGTTGATCTGCAGGCTTAGCGGGCCGGTGATCTTGCCGCTGAAGGTCGTATTGGCATTCACGTATATGTAGAGTTCCCCGCCGGGAGCACTCGACGTCAACAGACCGGCGCCGGCCAACGAAGCGACGGTGTAAATATAACCCGCCACATCGACTGTACCCGCGGCGGCAATCGTCAGGGGCGTGACGTCCGGGAAATAGCTGCTGCCGAGTCTGAGCGTCCCGCCCTCGACGTTGGTGGCGCCGCTATAGTCGGCGGACGAATTACCCACTTCCATTGCAAGCGCGCCGTCCTGCAGGATCGTCACTCCACTGACGATGGTCAGGGTCGTGGGTGTGGCGCCATCGACGATGCCGGCGGCGATCGTGCCGCCGTAGGAGGTGATGTTCCCGGCGATGAGCCCGAACGGAATGGTGTAGCACTCGTTGCAGGCCCCGCCGGCCAGGATCGTGCCGCCGTTGAGGGTCAACTGGTTGACGGTCTCGGTGAAGCCGCCGAGGTTAACCGTGCCGCCGGCGTTGATGGTCATGGCGCTTGCGGCGCTGAAGGCGTTCTTCGCTCCCCCCTCCAAAGTCCCGCCATTGATCGTGGTCGGCCCCGTGTAGGTGTTGACGCCCGACAGGGTTTCGGTCCCGCTTTCGACGGTCAGGCCGCCGCCGGCTCCGCCCGCGATTCCGCCGTCTGCGATCCCGCCCGAGAAGCTTCCGCTGGCGTTGGTCAGGGTCAGAGTCTTGGCGCCGAGATTCACCGATCCAGAGCCCGACAGACTGGTGATCGAGGCGCCGGCGGTCACGCCCGAGATGTCGAACGTCCCGTTCGCCATCACACCAGACGACGCGGCGATCGAGCCGGAGCCGCCGAGGGCCAGGGTGGCGCCGCTGTTGACGGTCGTGGCGCCGGTGTAGGTGTTGACGCCGGTCAGGGTTTCGGTCCCGCCGGAGATGGTCAGACCGCCGCCGGTCCCGCCATTGAGACCGCCGTCTTCGATGACGCCGGAAAAGGTCCCGCCGGGCGAGAAGGTCCAGGCGGCGTTGGTCAGCGTCAGAGTTCCGCTGCCGAGCGCGACCGCGCCCGAACCTGCCAGGCTGGTGATCGAGGCGCCGCCGGTCGCGCCCGAGATGTCGAAGGTCCCATTGTCGAGGATGCCCGACGACGACCCGGCGAGCGTGTCGGGGCTGGGAAGGATCAGCGTGGCGCCCGCATCGATGGTCGTGGAACCGGTGTAGATACTGGTTCCGGCGAGTTCCACGGCTCCGCTAGCGATGCGCACTGCGCCGTAGCCGTAGATCTCGGTGGTCCAGTCCGTGACCGTTCCGCTGCCACCGTGAAAAACCAACGCGCCGTTGACGTCGACGGGACCGGCGAGCAGGCCAACCGGACCTGTTCCATCGCCGAGCTGCAGCGTGGCGCCCGAGTTGATGCTGGTTGTGCCCGTGAAGGCGCCCATTCCCGTAAGCGTTTCAGTCCCGCCGGCGATGGTCAGGCCGCCGCCCGACAGGAGTTGACCGCTGAACAACCCGTTGGCGTTGGTAAGCGTGAGCAGCTCTCCACCGAGGTTGACGTTGCCCGATCCGGAAAGGCTGGTGATCGAGGCGCCTGCCACCGTTCCGGAGATGTCGAAGACGCCGTTCACGATCACGTCCGAGGAGTTGCTGATCGAGCCGCCGCCGCTGAGGGTCGCTATCGAGCCGCCACTCAGGGCCAGGGTCGCGCCCGCGTTGATGGTGGTGGACCCGCTGTAAGTGTTGCCGCCGGTGAGCGTGAGGACGCCCGGACCGGCGGCGGTAAGGGACCCCGTGCCGTTGAAGACGGTGCTGATGGTGTTGGTCACGCCGGTGGGTACAGCGAAGATGACGTTGGCGTCGTCGACGATCGAGCCGCCGGAAACCTGACCGATCGGTCCGCTGGCCTGGCCGAACTGGAGAACGCCGGAGGTGAGCGTCGGCAGGGTCGCGCTGGTCAGGGAGACGGCCGAGGTGGTCAGGACAATCGGCGATCCACCCGTGTTGGCGTCGGTGATCGCGGTGGCGATGTCGCCGGGCGTTGAGGCGTTGATCGTTTGGGCGCGGGCGCCGGAGGCCACGGCCAGGGCGGTCGCCGCGCCGGCCGTGGCCAGGAGACGGCGTCGCGCCGTCAGAAACCCCGATGAAGCCACCCCACCCCCCTTTATATTGTTCGGCCGTGCCCCCGATTTGGATGGCGGCGCAGCCGGAAGTTCGTGTTGGGCGGTTCTAACCCTCAGGACAATCGTCGGGAAACGCCAACCGGCGGCAATGGCCCAAGCCGCGCACCTCATCCGGTACCCGCGCCTAAGCGCCGAGGGCAGCTACCGGAACGCCGACATTCCGAGAGTCCGTTCGGACCTCAGTCACGCCTCCCGGGCAGCCAGCGCCTCGAAATAGAGGTGATGGTGGTTTCGGCAGCCGGGATTGAACGGCGCGCCGCAGCCTGGGCAACAACTGTCGCCGCCGACATAGGCTTCGATGCTCAGCTGGTCGCCGCAAGCGCCGCAGAGAATGGCTGTTTCGGCCCACTCGGCGCGCGGCCAGACCTTGATCGCGTGACCGGCCACGGCGTCGTGGCAATCCTTGCAGGCATAATAGTCGTCGCAGCAGCGCATCCTGATGGCGACGATGTCGAGACGGGAGCGGTAGTGAGCGCAACGCGTTTCGGCGTCGACATCGATACCCATCACCCTGGGCCGCATGGACACTCGGTGCGGACCGGTCATGGCGCACGTCTCCTTGCCGGTCGCCGCGCCGCAGGGACGGCTGTGGAAAAACTAATCTTCCCGCTGTCTCCACTCGGCGCGGGTCATGCAGATCTTCATGCCCCCTACACGCGAGCCGGTCCCGGAATCGGGTTTGCAGATGACGTCGTCAGGAGACGGCGCCTTCTTTTTTGCGGTTTGGGTGGGCGTCGCCTGCGCGGCCGGCGATTGAGCCGCCGGCGCTGTGGAAGCTTGAGCCGACGGCGCTTGGGCGGGATCCGGGGCCGCGAAGACCGAGCTGACAGCCGTCAAAACAAGGGCGGACGCCAAGTTGGCGACGATGAATTTCGACAAGCGAAACCTCTCCAAGAAACCAAACGGCCAGGCGCCAATCGCCCCGCGCCTCACCGATATGTCCTGGGCTTCTAGCAAAATCTTTTCGACTGACAACTCCGCTACCTCCTGTTTCGGGCTGGGCCGCGTTGCGTGGGGCGGAGCTTGGGCCTTGTAATCCCGGGCCGCCGGGCCATCTGCTGGGGGTGGTTGGCACTTGCACGCGCCGACTGCCAAAGGGGCCGCGCCTCGCCAGGCCCCTGAACAGGAGAAACCCACAATATGGCCTTTCGCCCTCTGGGTGACCGCGTCGCTATCCGGCGCGTTGAAGAAGAAGCCAAATCCAAGGGCGGGATCATCATTCCCGACACCGCCAAGGAGAAGCCGCAGGAAGGCGAGGTCATCGCCGTCGGCCCGGGCGCCTGGGATGATTCGGGCCAGCGTGTGGCCCTCGATGTCGAGGTCGGTGACCGCATCCTGTTCGGCAAATGGTCCGGCAGCGAGGTCAAGATCGACGGCGAGGATCTGCTGATCATGAAGCAGTCTGACATTCTCGGGATTCTCGACCCCGTGGCCGCCCTCTCGAAAGCCGCCTGAGGCGGTCCGCCAATTCCATTTCACACAGCTGATTTTTGAAAGAGCAGGCACATGGCCGCCAAACAGATCCACTTCTCCACTGACGCGCGCGATCGCATGCTGCGGGGCGTCAACGTTCTCGCCAATGCGGTGAAAGTCACCCTCGGTCCCAAGGGCCGCAATGTGGTGCTTGAGAAATCCTGGGGCGCGCCACGTTCCACCAAGGACGGCGTCACCGTCGCCAAGGAGATCGAGCTCGAAGACAGGTTCGAGAACCTGGGCGCCCAGCTCATCCGCGAAGTCGCTTCCAAGGCCAGCGACAAGGCCGGCGACGGCACCACCACCGCCACCGTGCTCGCCCAGGCCATCGTGGTCGAGGGCCTGAAGTCGGTAGCCGCCGGCATGAACCCGATGGATCTCAAGCGCGGTGTCGACAAGGCCGTGGTCGCCGTGGTGGCGAACATCAAGGCCTCTTCGCGGGAAGTCACCACCAACGACGAGATCGCTCAGGTCGGCGCCGTTTCGGCCAATGGCGATACAGAAGTGGGCGACATGATCGCCCGGGCGATGAAAAAGGTTGGCAACGAGGGCGTCATCACCGTCGAGGAAGCCAAGACCTTGGAGAGCGAGCTCGAGGTGGTCGAAGGCATGCAATTCGACCGCGGCTACCTCTCGCCCTATTTCATCACCAACGCCGAGAAGATGGAGGTTGAGCTGGAGGAGCCGCTGATCCTCCTGTCCGAGAAGAAGCTGTCGTCCCTGCAAGCCCTGCTCCCGTTGCTGGAAGCGGTGGTCCAATCGGCCAGGCCGCTGCTGATCGTCGCTGAGGACATCGACGGCGAGGCTCTTGCCACTCTGGTGGTGAACAAGCTGCGCGGCGGCCTGCGCGTCGCGGCCGTCAAAGCCCCGGGCTTCGGCGACCGCCGCAAGGCGATGCTGGAGGATCTTGCCGTCGTCACCGGCGGCCAGGTCGTTTCTGAGGACCTGGGCGTCAAGCTCGAGAACGTCACCTTGAAGATGCTCGGGCAAGCCAAGAAGGTCTCGATCACCAAGGATGACACCACGGTGGTCGACGGGGCCGGCGCCAAGACCGAGATCGAGGCCCGCGTCGCTCAGATCAAGGCTCAGATCGAAGACACCACCTCCGACTACGACAAGGAAAAGCTGCAGGAGCGCCTCGCCAAGCTTTCCGGCGGCGTCGCCATCATCAAGGTCGGCGGCTCGACGGAGGTCGAGGTCAAGGAACGCAAGGACCGCGTCGATGACGCGCTTCACGCCACCCGCGCCGCGGTCGAAGAAGGTATCGTGCCGGGCGGCGGCGTGGCTCTGCTCAAGGCCGGCAAGGCGCTCGACGGTCTGAAGGGCGAAAACGCCGATCAGGACGCCGGCATTGCCATCATCCGTCGCGCTCTGCAGGCGCCAATCCGCCAGATCGCCGAAAACGCCGGCGTGGAAGGCTCGATTGTGGTCGGCAAGATCCTCGACAACAGCTCACCGACCTTCGGGTTCGACGCCCAGTCCGACAAATACGTCGACATGATCGCAGCCGGCATCATCGACCCGACCAAGGTCGTGCGAACCGCCCTGCAAGGCGCCGCCTCGGTCGCCGGTCTGATGATCACCACCGAAGCTGTCATCGCCGAAGCCCCCAAGAAGGGCGGCGGCGGCCCGCAGGCGCCTGGCGGCGGCATGGGCGACATGGACTTCTGAGTTCGATCCGCTCTTCCACATTTTGGTAAGAGCGGGTTTCCCCGCCGGCCTCTCAGCAGGGCTTCCCAGCTCTGCGAGAGATGGCCGGTCAGTGGATGTCTATGACCCCGTCCACGGCCTTCCATTCGGACGGCCGGATCAGGCGCTGGTGGGCGACCCGCACCGAATGCAGCGGCCCGGCCAGTTCCCGACGCCAGTGATCTAGAAAGCCCCGCAGGGTCGGAAATACCGGCGCGACATCATAGTCCTGCCAGACGTAGAGCTGCAGCAGGGCTGGATGGTCGGGTAACCGATAGTGAATCTCCGCCGTTGTCAGTCCGTAGCCTTTCAGTTGCAGCAGGAAGTCACGGCTCACCATGATCGGCCTCGCTCTGTCAGGGTTCTTTCGCGACGCGTGGGGATCGAGGCGGAGCGACGGGCGCATCGTCGGCAAGACCGCCAAACGGAAGCGTCAACGATGGCGGTTGTCGCTCTCATCCTCGAAACGACTCACTTGCTCCACGCTCCGACAGGAGGGCACGCATTCGCGGGCGCGGACAGCTCAATCCGAGATGTCGCTGTCATTTTGTGACACGTCCGGGATCGGAGCCTTTCGAGTGCGCTCGCCTGGGCGCGGAGACAGCACCGGCCCCGCGGAACGATCGCTTGCCACCGGGGTGGCTTGCCGCCATGAGGCGGCTGCCGCGATCGACCAACAAAGCCGGGTCGAACCGGTGAGGGGAACGCGCCGGTGAGACCAGGTTCGGAACTGTCATTCGACGAGGTCGTCCTGGGTCGCCGCAGCGCCCGCGGCTTCAAGCGCGAGCCGGTGCCCAAGGCGCTGATCAAGGAAATCATCGAGATTGCGATGCGCGCGCCGTCGTCGCTGAATACGCAACCCTGGAACTTCTATGTCGTCTCTGGAGAGCCGCTCGACCGCATTCGCGCCGGCAACACCGAGCGCAACCTGGCCGGCGTCCCGCCCTCCCGCGAGGTCCGCAGCCATGGCGACTATGTCGGGGCGCACCGAGAACGTCAGATTGGGATCGCCAAACAGCTTTTCGGGGCCATGGGCATCAAGCGCCACGACCAGAATGCGCGCCAGGACTGGGTGCTGCGCGGTTTCCGACAGTTCGACGCGCCGGTCTCAATCGTCATCACCTACGATCGGTCGATCCATGGCGGCGACATCGCGCCCTTCGACTGCGGCGGGGTGACCAACGCCCTGGTCAATGCAGCCTGGTCTCGGGGGCTGGGCTGCGTGATCAACAGTCAGGGGATCATGCAATCGCCCGTGGTGCGCGAGCAAGCCGTCATCGCCGAGGACCAGGTGATCATGATCTGCGTCGCCATGGGCTTTCCAGACGATGGATTTCCGGCCAACGCCGTCGTCTCGGAGCGCAAGTCGGTCGATGAGGCCGCCGTGTTCGTCGGGTTCGACGACTAGTCTTACAGCGCCGGGCCTGGCCAAAGCGGCGACCGCGGCCAGTTCCGGGTGACGGCGGTTGAAGCTACTCTGAAGACCCTCGAGGGGAGATCACGCAGTATGGCCAAGCTGATCTTCCGTATGAACCTGTCCCTGGACGGCTATGTCGACCACCAGGAAATGCGGCCAGACCCGAGGCTCTTTCGTCACTTCATCGAGCAAACGCGCGACGCGGCCGGCAGTTTGTACGGTCGCGGCTTGTACGAGGTCATGCGGTACTGGGACGAAGACCATCCGGAGTGGGACGCGGAAGAACGCGACTTCGCGGACGCGTGGCGGCGGCAACCGAAGTGGGTCGCGTCGCGCTCGCTGCAGGCGGTCGGCCCCAACGCCACCCTCGTCGCGGACGACCTTGAGGCGGTGGTCCGTGGGCTGAAGGCTCGGCTCTCTGGGGAAATCTCAGTTGGCGGGCCAGACCTGGCCAACAGTCTGACCGACCTTGGTCTGATTGACGAGTACTGGCTTTACTTCCACCCCGTCGTGCTTGGCCACGGCAACCCCTTCTTCGCCGGCCCGCGGCCGCCCCTGCGTCTTATGGCCAGCGAGCGGGTTGGCGCCGACGTGATCAGGTTGACCTACCTTCCTGCCTGATCACGTCGCGCGGATGGCGGCGGCGATGGTCTCAACGGTGGTCTCGCTATCCGGCCATGCCAGGCCCTGGCGATGGAAGAGGTCGAACCAGGCACGGGCGTGCAGGTCGACAACGCGCCGGCCTGGGGCTTTGGCGGCGCGCGGCGCCCGCTGGGGGGCGGCGTGGGTCGTCGTCGCTTGAGATAACATCGGATCTGCCTTTCTCTTGGGCGCTCATTGCGCCGTTCGAACGCTAAAAGGCCCCGCCGCGCCGATTGCCGCCAGGACGCCGCCCCGATCTTTCGCCGATGAATTGCCGATCAAACGCCGTTGAACCGGCCGCGTCGCCACCAACCGCTGCCAGTCCGCTTGGGCGCCGCGCGGCACGATCCGGCGCCATGGCGCGAGAACCTGGATCGGTTTAGGCTCGCGCCTTCATGCACGGCGTCTTCCAGATCCTGCTCCCGGTGGCCCTGGCGGCGGTGTTCCTCACCCTGTGCGCCGGCATCTACACCCTGTTCCGCGGCGGCGATTTCGCCCGCTCCTACTCCAACAAGCTCATGCGCCTGCGCGTGCTCCTGCAATTCTGCGCCATCCTGATCCTGGTGGCCGCGGCGCTGTGGGGCCGCTACCATCCGGCCTGATATGGTCCTGCTCAACCGCATCTACACCCGCACCGGCGACGGCGGCTCGACGCGGCTGGCGACGGGCGAGAGCGTCAGCAAGGCCAGCGCCCGGGTCGAGGCCTATGTCGGGGTCGACGAGCTCAATTCCGTGCTCGGTCTCGCGCGCCTGGAGACGGCGGACGACGATGTCCTGGATGCCATGCTCGGCCGCATCCAGAACGACCTCTTCGACCTCGGGGCCGACCTCGCCACGCCGGCGTGCGCCAAGGGCCCGGAACCCCTGCGCATCGTCGCCTCGCAGACCGAGCGGCTGGAGCGCGAGATCGATGCTCTCAACGCCAGCCTCGAACCCCTGACCTCGTTCATCCTGCCAGGTGGTAGCCCCGCCGCCGCACGGCTGCACCATGCGCGCACCGTCTGCCGGCGGGCCGAACGCGCGGGCGTGGCTTTCGTCGAGGCCGAGGGGACAGCGGCTCACGCCGAGGCGATCCGCTACCTCAACCGGCTGTCGGACCTGCTGTTCGTGGCCGCGCGCTGGGCTAATGCGCGGGGGCGGGCGGATGTGCTGTGGGCGCCGGCGGCGACCCGGGCATGACCTTGTAGGTCCCGAAAACGCTGTGCAGATAGCGGTGGATGGGCACCGGCGTCAGGCACTGGCGGTCCTCGGCGTCCCACCACAGGCCGGCCTTGTCACATCTCTGCTGCGGCCAGACGTAGATGGCCTGAAAGCCGATCACGCCGGCCACCCCGAGCGCGAAGAGACCGACGCCCCCCAGAAGGGCGGTTCTGTACCAACGTTCCATGCGGCGGCGTTCATAGTCGCCCGGCGGCCGCAGGGCCAGAGGGAGGTCACGTAGCGCCGGCGTCTCGCCGGCATCTTCCCTCATCGGCTTCGCCGATCGCCGGCGGGACGCCGGCGCTACGAGGCGCACACCCCGCCGGCTTGCAAACCGCGCTCAAGGCGCTATTGCCCACCCTTCCTCCCCCTGACGGGGGTATCAGGCGGAGCGGCCGATGAAGGTTCTGGTCCCGGTCAAGCGGGTGATCGACTACAACGTCAAGGCGCGGGTGAAGTCCGACCAGACCGGCGTCGACCTCGCCAACGTCAAGATGTCCATGAACCCGTTCTGCGAGATCGCCGTCGAAGAGGCGGTGCGCATGCAGGAAAAAGGCGTGGCCACCGAGGTGGTCATCGTCTCCGTCGGTCCGCTCCAGGCCCAGGAGACCATCCGCACGGGCCTGGCCATGGGCGGCGACCGCGGCATCCTCATTCAGACCGACGCCGATCCCGAACCGCTGGAAGTGGCCAAGCTGTTGGCCGCGGTGGTCAAGGCCGAAGAGCCAAAGCTGATCCTGATGGGCAAGCAGGCCATCGACGGCGACAACAACGCCGTCGGCCAGATGCTCTCGGCCCTGCTGGGCTGGCCGCAGGCGACCTTCGCCTCCAAGGTCGAAGTCAGCGGCGAGACCGTCAAGGTCACCCGAGAGGTTGACGGCGGCCTGCAGACCCTGGAGCTCGACCTGCCGGCCGTGGTCACCGCCGACCTGCGTCTCAACGAGCCGCGCTACGCCTCCCTGCCCAACATCATGAAGGCCAAGCGCAAGACCATCGACATCAAGACCCCGGACGACTTCGGCGGCCTGGCGGCCGGCCACCTCAAGGTCGTCAGGGTCACCGAACCGCCCAAGCGCACCGCCGGCGTCAAGGTGGAGAACGCCGCCGAGCTGGTGGCCAAGCTGAAGACCGAAGCGGGAGTGATCTGACCATGGCCGTCCTCGTCGTCGCCGACCACGACAACGCCGAACTCAAGGACACCACGGCCAAGACCGTGACCGCCGCCCTGGCCCTCTCGCCAGACGTGGACGTGCTGGTGGCCGGCAAAGGCATCGCCGGCGTCGCCGCCGAGGCGGCCAAGCTGAGCGGCGTGCGCAAGGTGCTGTCCGCCGAGAGCGACGCCCTTGGCGCCCACATCGCCGAGGCGCTCTCGGGCCTGATCGTCCCGTTGATGGCGAACTACGACGCGGTGCTGACGCCCGCGACCAACGTCGGCAAGAACTTCGCCCCGCGCATTGCCGCCCTGCTGGATGTGGCCCCACTGTCGGACGTGCAGCAGATCGTCGATCCCTCGACCTTCGTGCGGCCGATCTACGCCGGCAATGCGCTGGAGACCGTCTCGTCCGACGACGCCAAGAAGGTGATCACCGTGCGGGCCACGGCCTTCAAGGCGGCCGAGCACGGCGGTTCGGCGCCGGTGGAAGCCGTCGATCCCGGCCCTGGCGCGCCGCACACCCGCTTTGTCTCCGAAGAGATCGTCAAGTCCGACCGCCCCGAGCTGGCGGGAGCCAAGATCGTCGTCTCCGGCGGACGGGCCATGGGCTCGGCCGAGGAATTCCACCGGGTCATCGAGCCCCTGGCCGACAAGCTCGGCGCGGCCGTCGGCGCCAGCCGCGCGGCGGTCGACGCCGGCTACGCTCCCAACGACTACCAGGTCGGCCAGACCGGCAAGGTGGTCGCGCCGCAGCTCTACTTGGCCATCGGCATCTCGGGGGCTATCCAGCACCTGGCCGGCATGAAGGACTCCAAGGTCATCGTGGCGATCAACAAGGACGCCGATGCGCCGATCTTCCAGGTCGCCGACTACGGCCTCGTCTCCGACTACAAGACCGCCGTGCCGGAGCTGATGGCCGCGCTGACGGCGGCGGGGAAGTAAAAGGGCCTTTGCTCCCCCTCTGGGGGAGGGGGACCCCGACTGCGAAGCAGAGGCGCGAAGCAGCCCACGGGTTGAGGGGGCGTCGTGGCTTAGCCCAATATCGACTCGCTCACTCGCCGCTGAATATCCTCGCTGCAATGCAGCAAATGCTTGGCGCCCGCCGCCGCCTTTGTGTTAGAGAACGGTCACAAGAAGCAAAACGGTGGGCGTCGCACGGCGGCGCTCGAGGCGGACTGAATGACAAAAATTGCGACGGTGGGGGTCATCGGAGCGGGGCAGATGGGCGGCGGCATCGCCCACGTCTGCGCCCTGGCGGGTTACGACGTCCTGCTCAACGATTTGTCGCAGGAACGGATCGACCAGGGCCTGCAGGCGATCGACAAGAACCTGTCGCGCCAGGTGGCGCGCGGCCTGATCGAGCCAGGGGCGATGGTCGCGGCGCTGGAGCGCATCAAGCCGACGCTGAGCCTCGAGGCCATCGGCCAGACCGACCTCGCCATCGAAGCGGCCACCGAGGACGAGGGGATCAAGAAGAAGATCTTCACCTCGTTGATGCCGCATCTCGGGCCGGCCACCCTCTTGGCCTCCAACACCTCCTCGATCTCGATCACCCGTCTCGCCTCGGTCACCGACCGGCCGGAGCGGTTCATCGGCCTGCATTTCATGAACCCGGTGCCGTTGATGAAGCTGGTGGAGATCATCCGCGGCATCGCCACCGACGCGGGCACCTACGAGACCGCGGTCGTTTTCGCCAGGTCCCTCGGCAAGACCACCGCCAACGCCGAGGATTTCCCGGCCTTCATCGTCAACCGCGTGCTGGTGCCGATGATCAACGAGGCGATCTACACGCTCTATGAGGGCGTCGGCACGGTGGGGGCCATCGACACGGCCATGAAGCTCGGCGCCAACCACCCGATGGGGCCGCTGGAGCTGGGCGACTTCATCGGCCTGGACACGGTGCTGGCGATCATGAATGTGCTTCACGAGGGCCTGGCGGATTCCAAGTACCGCCCCTGCCCGCTGCTGGTGAAATACGTCGAGGCCGGCTGGCTCGGCCGCAAATCGCAACGCGGCTTCTACGACTACCGCGGCGAGGTTCCGACCCCGACCCGGTAACAGACCTCACCGAGGTCGGCGTGAGATCGGCGACTTATCGCGGGTAGGTCAGCCAAAGCCATTTGAGCGCGGCCGGCAGCGTCTGTTCCAACACCCGGCTGTCTGCGTGCCGCCCGCCTTGGGAGAAGGTGAAGCGATAGGGATAGCCCTTGGCCGCCAGGGCCGCGGCCATGCGCCGGTTGGCCAGCGGCCAGTTATGCCAGGTGTCTTCGGGGTCGTCGGCGTGAAGGTCGGCCTCACCGACCTCCAGCCAGATTCGCAGAGGCTTCCGCTCCGCCGCCGGAATGAGCGCCGCATGGTACTCCCAGGCCCCGCGCGGGCTCGCGGGATTGGGCGGCGACTGCTGATTTACGTAGGTGCCGGAGTAGGACAGCACCCGACGATATCGCTCTGGGTGAAACCAGGCCATCGTGAAGGCGCAGGCGGCGCCTGAACTCACCCCCATCGTCGCGCGTCCCTCGGGGTCGTTGGTGAGCGCAACGCCGGTTTCGGCGACGACCCGAGGCAGCACCTCGGTTTCAATGAAGTTGCTATAGGCGCCCGAGAGGGTGTCGTACTCCAGGCCGCGCTGCGAGCCCTGGGCGTCGCCGCCGCCATTGTCGACCAGGATCGCGATCATCGCCGGAACGCGTCCGTCCGCGATCAGGTTGTCCAACACGCGCGGCAGGCGGTTGAGGTAGGCGTAGCCGTCCTGCACGACCATGAACGGAGCGGCCGCGCCGGGGGCATACTGCTGCGGCGTGTAGACCCAGACGGTGCGGGTGTAAGGCGCCGCGACCGACTGTTTGTGGTCCTCCGCGGCGATCCGGTTGCCGAAGGCGTCGCGCCGGCGGGTAGTCTCGTTGTCGACCCGTTTGATCCCCGGATAGATCCGACTGTCGCGGGACTCGAGCGTGAAGGCGTGAATCGTCCCTGCCGGGACGCCGGGTCGCAGCGCGGTTTCGGCCGCCGGCGCATAGTCCGGCCCGATCGTGAAGTCGCCGTTGGCCAGGGCTGCCTCAGCGCTCGTGTCGCCGTCCGCACCCATGCGTTCAGGACTTGAGGGCGGCGCGGTAGGGGGTCAGATCCCAGTCGGGATAGCGGGTTTGAGCCCTGGCCAGCGTCGTTTCGGTCCAGAAGGGATCGCCAGGCGGCTGCACGCCGAAACAGGCGAGTTGCTCAGGGCTCGCGTGGTTGAAGATGCGCGACCACGGCCTGGTGTGATGGAACTGCCAGGCCGTGAAGCCGATGCTCTCGTCGCCCGCCGTCTTGAAGCAAGCCATGAAGGCGTAGCGGTGGCCATGCGGAGCGGTCAGGTTCGTACCCCGGTGGTAGACGTCGGTGGTGTAGGCGATCGCCGTCCCGGCAGCCGAGGCCGACGATCGTGAATAGGCGCGAAGCTTTTCCTGCAGCTCGGCTTGGAAGTCAGGATCGGAATTGAGCGACGCCTCCGGGCCCGCAACCTTGGCGCTGTCCGTCCTGGTCACATAGTGGGTCGCGCCGTGGGCGTCGGTAACGTCGGTGAAATAGCAGAAGATCGTCACGGAGTTCTTCCGGGCGTCTTCTGACGGGACCGTCAGGGTGTGGTTGCTGAAGTCGGTGTGGAACGGTTGGTCGTAGTCGGCGTCCCCGGTGAATTTCGCCCACGCCTGGCCTTGATAGAGATGCACCGCATCGGTTTTCAGCGCGGCCTTGGCGAAAGCGACGAGCGCCGGATGAACGCCGATCAGATTCAAGGCGGCGGAGCAATCGAAGGGGGGAGACTCCAGGGTCTTGAACTGTGCGGGGTGAAAGACGCCGATTTGGCCCTGCTGTTTCTTCTCCAAAGCCTGGTCACCGCCCGCCGAACGCTCGAACACTTTGTCGAAGTCGGCTCGCACGGCGGCGCACTCCTCCGGCGTGAAGAAGTCATGCATCAGGACCACCCCTTCCCGCTCCCATTCAGCGACAGCCTGGCCCGTGAAGCGCTGCGTCACACTCATCAATTGCTCTCCCACGAGGGTCAAACCCGCGCATGTGGATGGCGGCCTCCATCGCCGCCGTTGTCAAACCAAATGCGCCCGGCGGCAAATCTCGTTACGCCCGGCCGCCGCTGACCCGACGTTCGGCATTGAGGTGACAGGAGCGCCTATCCCCGACACCCGAGGGACTGCGTAGCTTCTACAACTACCGCGGCGAGAGCCCGACCCCGACCCTCTAGACTACCAGATCACCTCGGCGCCATAGGCCGGCATTCGAGCGTCCGCCGAGACCAGAGAGGCGCCCTCGGCGAGGGCCTGCGCGACCAATATCCGATCGAACGGGTCGCCATGGTGGCGGGTGAGGCGACCAGCCGCCCCGGCGTGAGCGGCTGTGACCGGCAGCCAGACAAAGCCGTAGGTCGTGAGCGCACGTTCCAGATCGCCCGGCATCCGCCCGAGGGCGGGTTCGCGGTCGCGCTTGTATTCGATCTCGTAGGCAGTCGCAGCGCTCAGCATCAAGTCGTTGTCCGGCGCCTCCAGCGCCAGCCGAGCGCGCCGGCTCAGTCGCGAGGGTTCGAACATCGCCCAGATGAGGGCGTGGGTGTCGACGAGAAGCTTCACTTCGTCGGAAAGACGGAGGCGTCCGCCAGCGCCTCGAGCTCGTGATCAGGCTGCAGGAACAGATCCGGATCGGTCAGCGGGCCATAGTGCGCCCAAGCTCCGAGAACGCGATGCTTTCCCGCGGGGCTCGACGGAGTGGGCCGCAAAGACACCACCGGCTTCCCGTCGCGCGCGATGACAACCTCTTCGCCAGCCTCCGCGCGGGCGATGAGTTCAGACAGCTTAGCCTTGGCTTCGGCAACGTTCATCTGGATTGTCATGGCTGTCCTGTATCATGACGCCTCTCCTTGGTCCAAGATGATAGACCATGCCAATCCGTCCGAGCGAGGCGGCTCGCGATTGACGGCGGCGATGAGCGTCTCTACCCGCCGGCCCATGACGCAAATCATCCCCGGCCTCGCCGCCCTCGCCGGGCGCTACGACGTCCTGCTGTGCGACGTCTGGGGCGTCATCCACAATGGCGTGGCGAGCTTTCCGGCCGCCTGCGAGGCCCTGACCCGCTGGCGGGCCGAGGTCGGCCCGGTGGTGCTGATCACCAATGCGCCGCGGCCAGAGGCGAACGTCGCCGTCATCCTGGACCGTCTCGAAGTCCCCCGAACGGCCTGGTCGGCAATCGCCACCTCGGGCGATGTCAGCCGCCGCCTGCTGGCCGAGCGCGCGCCGGGTCCGGCCTTCCGGATTGGACCGGCCAAGGATGATCCGCTGTTCGAAGGGCTGGGTCTTGCCTGGAGCGGCCCCGACGAAGCTTCTTTCGTCGCCTGCAGCGGACCCAACGATGAGATGACCGAGACTCCTGAGGACTATCGCGACGTGCTGGCGCGCGCCGCGGGTCGCGGCCTGCCGATGATCTGCGCCAATCCCGACATCGTCGTGCAGCGCGGCAAGGCGCTGATCTACTGCGCCGGGGCCCTGGCGCAGCTCTACGAGGAGTTGGGCGGCGCGGTGATCCAGGGCGGCAAACCTTTCGCGCCGATCTACGATCTGGCCTTCGCCAAGGCTGGCGGCCCGTATCGGGCGCGTGTGCTCGCCATCGGCGACGGCCTCGCCACCGATCTCAAGGGGGCCAGGAACCAGGGACTCGACGCGCTATTCGTGGCCGACGGCGTCCACGCCGCCGAAGTCTTTGCTCCCGGCGGCCGCCTTGATCCAGCGGCGATCGCCCGCCTCACCGGTCCGCATCCGCCACGCTTCGCCATAGACCGCCTGATCTGGTGAACGTAGGGCCGCCGCCGCTCTGCATCCGTTGCGTCATCTCGGGCGAGCCACGCAGCGGCCCCTCTCAACTGCGTCATCCCGGAAGCCGCGCAGCGGCTGTCCGGGACCCAGGGGCGACGAGCAGGGTGCAAGCCGCCCCTGGGTCCCGCATCTCCGGACGCCTGGCGGCGTCCTGCGTGCGGGATGACGCATCTGGGGAAATGGACGCTTGCTGTTCGCAGAACCGATCCGGCGTCGAGTCCCCTCGCCATCTCATCCGAACCCGCTAAAAGCAGCGCGGATGCGAGACGGGGACCCGAACCTGACCTTCAAGGTCGTCCATGGCTGGAAGAACATGCCGCCCGAGGATCGCGGGGCGTCGGTGGCGCTCGGCAACTTCGACGGCGTGCACCTTGGCCATCGTCAGGTGATCGCCGATGCCGCGGCCGCCGCCCGCGCCCTCGGCGCGCCGCTCGGCGTCATCAGCTTCGAGCCGCACGCGCGCATGCACTTCCAGCCCGACGCGCCGCCGTTCCGCCTATCGACGCCGCACCAGCTGGCGCGCCTGGTCGATGGCCTGGGCGCGAGCCGCCTCTACCTGCTGCCGTTCGGCGTCGAAATGGCCAACTTCACCGACCGCGAGTTCGCCGAGATCGTGCTGGCCCAGGGCCTCGGCGTCCGGCACGTGGCGGTCGGCTTCGACATCACCTTCGGCAAGGATCGGACCGGCTCGCCGGAGATGATGCGCCGTTACGGCGAGGAACTGGGGTTTGGCGTCTCGGTGGCCGACGAGATCGCCGCCGACGGCGTGAAACTGTCGTCGACCGCCGTGCGCGAGGCCCTGAACGCCGGCCGGCCGGAACTGGCCGCCGCCATCCTCGGCCGCCCCTTCGCCATCGAAGGGGTGGTGCAAAAGGGCCGACAGCTCGGCCGCAAGCTCGGCTTCCCCACCGCCAACGTGCCGCTGGGCGACTATGTGGCCCCGCGGTTCGGGGTCTACGCGACCCGCACCCACCTCCACGACGGCCGCTTCCTGCCCGGCGTCGCCAACATCGGCGTCAACCCGACCACCGGCGAGGTCGAGGCGCGCCTGGAGGTGTGGCTGTTCGACTTCGACGAGGACATTTACGGCGAGACCATCGAGACTGAGCTCATCGCCTTCCTGCGCCCCGAGGAGCACTTCCCCTCGATCACCGCCATGGTCGAGCAGATCCGCAGAGACGCCGCGGCGGCGCGGGAGATTGTCTGCGGTTGAAACGCCGGGAAGGCCGGAAAGTTGATAAATTGCAATTTGTCCCCCATCATAGAGACCTAAGGTTCGGACTCAATTCCCCGAAGTGCGTCACCCCGCACGCAGGACGCCGTCGGGCATCCGGAGATGCGGGACCCAGGGGCGGCTGGCAGAGTGTGGATGGGCCCTGGGTCCCCGTTAGCCGCTGCGCGGCTTCCGGGATGACGCACTATGGGGCGAGATGACGCAGTGAGAAGGCTTGCCTTGGTTACCGACGGGGTCGGCAGGAGGCTACAGCCTCAGCGCCTACCGCATCGCAGCATGTTTGGCGCCGGCGGGGCGGCGCGGGACCTAGATATAGGTGAATTATAAGCCGAGATGATTGAATTGCATTTCGCAACTGCGAAAACCAAGGGCGTTGAGGCCGGCCCCCTACCCTCCGCCGTCGGCCTCTGCTACAGGCCCCGCATGACCCGGGTCCGGAGAGAGACGCGAATTAACCGCCCGGCGTGACGGCCCAAGCCGCGCGCCGGGATCTTCTTCGCCGTCTCCCCTCATCGAACCTGCTGGAAACCTCATGGCCGACGACGCCGCCAAGCGCGACTATCGCGAAACCGTCTTCCTGCCCCAGACGCCCTTCCCCATGCGTGCTGGGTTGCCGCAGCTCGAACCGCGCATCCTGGAAAGCTGGGATGGGCTTTATGGCAAGATCCGGCATGCTCGCCAGGGCGCCGGCGCGCCGCTGTTCGTGCTGCACGACGGTCCGCCCTACGCCAACGGCGCCATCCACATCGGCCACGCGCTCGACAAGCTGTTGAAAGACTTTGTCGTCCGCTCGCGCTTCGCGCTCGGCTACGACGTCGACTATGTGCCCGGCTGGGACTGTCACGGCCTGCCGATCGAATGGAAGATCGAGGAGGCGTACCGGGCCGAGGGCCGCGCCAAGGATGAGGTCAGCAAGGCCGAGTTCCGGGCCCGCTGCCGCGACTACGCCGCCGGCTGGATCGTGGCCCAGTCGGCCGAATTCCAGCGCCTGGGCGTGCTCGGCGACTGGGACCACCGCTACGCCACCATGGACTACAGTTCCGAAGCGGCGATCGTGGCCGAGTTCCTGAAGTTCGTCGCCTCGGGCCAGGTCTATCGCGGCTCCAAGCCGGTGATGTGGAGCCCGGTGGAGCGCACGGCCCTGGCCGACGCCGAGGTTGAGTACCACGACCATGTCAGCCCGACGGTGTGGGTGAGGTTTCCGGTGACGAACTGGATGGGCGCAACCCCGGATGAATATGAGTCTCGCGGCCGACTCGTGGGAGGCGCCTCGGTCGTAATCTGGACGACCACGCCGTGGACCATCCCCGCCAACCGTGCGGTCGCCTACAATCCTAAGATCGCGTACGGCGTCTACGAGGTGGAAGCGCTCGAAGAAGACTTGCCCTTTGCGCCCTGGGCGAGGGTCGGGGAACGCCTCATCGTCGCAGAGAAGCTTGCCGAAGATGTACGGCAAGCCGCGAAGGTCAGATCGTGGCGGCACCTCGCCACGCACGATCCCGACGAATTGAGACTAGCTCATCCGCTGGCCTCTCTGGACGCCGGGTACACGTTTCCCGTTCACATGCTGAAGGGCGACCACGTCACCGACGACGCCGGCACGGGTTTCGTGCACACAGCGCCCGGCCACGGCGCCGACGACTACGCCGTCTGGATCGCCAGCGGCCGGCGGGAAATCCCCGAGACCGTCGATGAGGACGGCGCCTACTACCCGGCCGTGCCGCTGTTCGGCGGCCTCAAGGTGCTGGAGACCGAGGGCAAGCACGTCGGTCGATTTGGCCCGGCCAACAACGCGGTGATCGACAAGCTGATCGAAGCCGGGACGCTGCTGGCGCGCGGACGGCTCGACCACAGCTATCCTCACTCGTGGCGCTCCAAGGCCCCGGTGATCTTCCGCAACACCCCGCAGTGGTTCATCCGCCTGGACGAGCCGCTGGAGGACGTGGCGCACGGCGGCAAGACCCTGCGGGAGACGGCGCTTGCTGCCATCGACGAGACCGCCTTCCACCCCGAGGCCGGCCGCAACCGCATCCGCGCCATGGTCGAGAGCCGGCCGGATTGGCTGATCAGTCGCCAGCGGGCCTGGGGCTCGCCCCTGGCCATGTTCGTCGACAAGGCCACCGGCCAGCCGCTGGTCGACGCCGACGTCAATAAACGCATCCTCGAGCTGATCCAGGCGGAAGGCGCCGACGCCTGGTTCACGCGGCCGGCCGGCGATTTCCTCGGCAACCGCGATCCGGAGGCCTACGAGAAGGTCGAGGACATCCTCGACGTCTGGTTCGATTCCGGCTCGACCCACGCCTTCACGCTCGAGGGCCGCGCCGACAGCCACTGGCCGGCCGATCTCTATTCCGAAGGCTCGGACCAGCACCGCGGCTGGTTCCAGTCCTCGCTGCTCGAGGCCTGCGGCACGCGCGGCCGCGCGCCCTACCGGGCGGTGATGACCCACGGCTTCACCCTCAACGAGAAGGGGGAGAAGATGTCCAAGTCGCTCGGCAACAGCGTCGAGCCGCAGGACGTCACCGCCAAGAGCGGGGCGGAGATCCTGCGGCTGTGGGCCTCTCTCACCGACTACGCCGAAGATCAGCGGATCGGCCCGACTGTCCTGCAGACCACCACCGACTCCTACCGCAAGCTGCGCAACACGGTGCGCTACCTGCTGGGGGCCCTCGAGGGCTTCGCGCCGGCCGAGGCCGTGACCCCGGCCGAGATGCCGCCGCTGGAGCGCTACATGCTGCACCGGATGTGGCAGCTCGACGCAGAGGTGCGCGCCGCCTACGCCGACTTCCGCTTCGCCGACGCCGTGCGGGCGGTGGCGCAATGGTGCTCGAACGATCTTTCGGCCTGGTTCTTCGATATCCGCCGCGACGCGCTCTACTGCGACCGTCCGGATTCGCCGCGCCGCCGCGCCTGCCGGACGGTGATGGACCTGGCCTTCGAGCGCCTGACCACCTGGCTCTCGCCGGTCATCCCCTTCACCCTTGAGGAGGCCTGGATGACCCGGTTCCCGGACGCGGCGTCCAACAGCTTGCGCCTGATCCCGCCAACGCCGGCCGCCTGGCGCGACGACGACGAGGCGGCCCGCTGGGCCAAGGTCGAGCGCGTCACCCGCGTCGTCACCGGCGCGCTGGAGATCGAGCGCCGCGACAAACGTCTGGGCGCAGCGCTGGAAGCCGCGCCGATCGTCCACATCGCCGATCCCGAGCTGCTGGCGGCCTTCGCCGGCCTGGACGCGGCGGAGGTGTTCCGCACCAGCCAGGCGGTCCTCGTCGCCGGCGAGGGCCCGTCCGACGCCTTCCGCTTGCCGGAGATAGTGGGCGTCGCCGTCGAGCCGAAGCGGGCCGAGGGGCGGAAATGCGCGCGGTCGTGGCGGATCCTGCCGGAGGTCGGCGAAGATCCACGCTATCCGGATCTGTCGCTGCGCGACGCCGACGCGGTGGCCTGGTGGGACGCGCAACACGCATGAAACCTGTCAGCCGCGCCGGCGGCCTCGCCTTCGCGCTCGCCGCGATCGTCGCCATCCTCGACCAAGCGGCGAAGTCGTGGATTGTCGACGGCCTGCGTCTGACTCCGGGCGTTCCCCAGCCGTTGTTCGGGCCCCTGCGACTGACCCTGGTGGAAAACGCCGGCGTCAGCTTCGGCCTGCTGCAGAGCGGCGGCTGGGCGCGCTGGGCCCTGGCCGGCTTCGCGCTGACCGTGGCCGCCGCCCTCGCTTGGTGGGTTCGGCGCGCCGAGCGGCTTTACACCGGCGTGGCGCTCGGCCTGGTCATTGGCGGGGCGATCGGCAATTTCCTCGACCGGGTGCGGTTCGGTACGGTGGTCGACTTCGTCGACGTCACCCAGCTCCGCTTCCCCTGGGTGTTCAACCTGGCCGACAGCGCCATCACCATCGGGATCGTCCTTCTGCTGATCGAAGGACTGTTCACCGGAAAGCGCGAGACGGCGTGAAGGGCGTGGCAGTGTCGTCCAAAATTTAAATCTAGCGCGCGTTCTGGTCGCAAAACCGGTTCCCACTTTTGCGGAACGCGCGCATGAGCTAACGGAGGCGCGGGCCGGGGCGGTCCGCGAGGATGTGAATTGAGATCGAGACCAGCCAAGATTGCCGCGACCTGCATCGCGCTCGCGGGCGCGGCGGCCCTGTCGGGCTGTGGCGGCGTTTCCAAGTCCCTGGGCTTGGCCAAGGTGACGCCGGACGAGTTCCGCGTTGTGACCAAGGCGCCGCTTTCCGTGCCGCCCGACTATTCGCTGCGGCCGCCCGCGCCCGGCGAGCCGACGCCTCAGGAGCTGCAGCCCGAGAGCGCTGCGCGCGTCGCCATGCTCGGCGAGCGTGACGCGGCCGACCGCAGTCCCGGCGAAAAGCTGCTCGACACCAAGGCTGGCGGCGATCGCGCCGATCCGCTGGTCCGCTATGTGGTCGACGACGAGTTCGGCTCGGTCGCCCACAAGGACAAGGGCTTCGCCGACTGGGTGATGTTCTGGCATCGGGGCTCGGCCGCGGAACCCACCGTGGCGGCCCAGGCGGCCAACGAATCGACCCCGATCGACCCGGCCGTCGAGACGAAGCGGATCGAGGGCCTGACCGGAAATCAGCCGGTGGTCATCGCCCGCGAAGGCTCGAGCAAGGTCAAGCTGCCCGGCCTCTGAGGCCCGTCAGACCTCCGGCCGCCGTTGGGTCCGCCCGTGGCGCGGATGCCGTGGACGCCGGGCGGCGGGGTGAATCCCGGCCTTCATCACGTAGCTCGGCGCTTCGGGCTCGCCATTGTTCAGGATCGCGGCCGTCGCCGACGGGAAGAGCGGCAACGGCGGTTCGCGCGCGGCCGACAGAGCGGTGACGAATGAGTCCCGCCAGACCTTTACGTCGCTGGTGCGCACACCCTCGTAGAGCCGCTCCCAACGCCGTCGGCGTTCGTCGAGCGGCATGGTCAGGGCGACCTTGAGGGCTTCCGACATCTCCTCGCGGCTGTAGGGATTGACGATGACCGCGTCGGTCATCTGCCGGGCCGCACCGGCGAAGCGCGACAGCACCAAGACGCCCGGATCGTCCGGGTTCTGGGCGGCGACATACTCCTTGGCCACCAGGTTCATGCCATCGCGCATCGGCGTCACGAGGCAGACGCGGGCGGCGCGGTACATGCCGGCCAGCTCGTCGCGCCGGAAATTGCGGTGCACGTAGCGGATGGGCGTCCAGTCGACGTCGGCCCAGGCGCCATTGATCCGTCCAGCCAGGCTGTCGACGCGCGCGCGCAGCTCCTGATAGGCTCCCACCTCTTCCCGCGAGGGCGGCGCCACCTGCAGATAGAAGACGTCGCGGCGCAGGTCGGGATTGTCGGCCAGGAACTGCTCAAAGCCGAGCAGGCGCTCCTCCAGGCCCTTGGAGTAGTCCAACCGGTCGACCCCGAGGATCAGGCGGCGGAAGACGCTGTGCGCCACCAGGCGGTCGTGCGAGCGGGCGGCGGCGGGCGAAGCCGCCAGGGCGCAGAAGTCTTCGAAATCGACGCCGATGGGAAAGGCCTCGGCCTTGAGCGTGGCGCCGAAGGCGTGCAGCCGGGCATCCTGCCCCCACGACCCGCCAGCCTCGTCGAGCACGTAGGATTCGAACGCGCGCAGCCACTCGTCGGTCTGAAATCCCACGAGATCGTAGGCGAACAGCGCCTCGACCAGCTGGCGGTGCCGCGGCAGGGTGGTGAGGATCTGCGGCGCGGGCCAGGGAATGTGGAGGAAGAAGCCGATCGGGTTGGTGACACCCTGGCGACGCAGCTCCCGGCCGAGCGGGATCAGGTGATAGTCGTGGATCCAGATCAGGTCATCCGGCTTGATGAGCGGCGCGAGGGTTTCGGCGAATCTGCGGTTCACCCGCTCATAGCCCTCGCCGAACGAGCGGTCGTAGGCGGTCAGGTCGATCCGGTAGTGGAACAGCGGCCACAGCGCGGCGTTGGCGTAGCCGTTGTAGTACTCTTGGAAGTCGGCCTCCTCGAGGTCGACGGTGATCACGGTGACGTCGTCGGCGAGCCGGCGTTCGATCTCGCCGGTGAAGGTCTCGGTGGTGCGGCCGCTCCAGCCGAACCAGAAGCCGGAATACTCCCGCAGCGCGGCGCTGAGCGCGACCGCCAGGCCGCCAGCCGGCCCTCGGGACCGACTCTCGGGCGCGGTGACGCGGTTCGAGACCACGATCAGGCGACTCATCGCACCGAACTCCACGGACGCGACAACAGCACGGCGCAGTTGATCAATCCCACAAGCGAGTAGGTCTGCGGATAGTTCCCCCACAGGGCGCCGTCGCTCAGCGCCGCATCCTCCGAAAGCAGGCCGGCGTGGTTGCGCTTGGCGAGCATGGACTCGAAGAGACCGCGCGCCTCCTCGGTTTCGCCGGCGAGGTAGAGCGCCTCAATGAACCAGAAGGTGCAGAAATTGAACGCCGTCTCGGGCACGCCGAAATCGTCGGCCCCGTCATAACGCAGGAAGTTCGAGCCGCGGCGCAGTCGCGATTCCAGCGCCCGCAGCGTCGCCAGATGGCGCGGATCGTCGGCGGCGAGAAAGCGCAGGTCGGCGAGCTGGGTGAGGCTGGCGTCGAGGTCGGGGGCGTCGAACACCGAGGTGAAATGCCCGGCCTCCTCGTCCCAGGCGTGGGCCTCGATGGCGGCGCGGATGATCCTGGCCCGCTCGCTCCACAGGCTGGCGCGGTCGGCCAGACCCAGCGTCTCGGCGACATTGGCCAGCCGGTCGCAGGCCGCCCAGCACATGGCGGCCGAGTAGGTGTGGACGGCCGTCCGGGTACGCAGCTCCCAGAGTCCGGCGTCGGGCTTGTCATAGACCGCGAAGGCCCGTTCGCCCTGGCGCTCCAGGGCTTCGAACTCGGCGCGGTCCGGCGGCCGGAGCAGACGGGCGTCAAAGAAGGCGTGCGACGAGGAAAGCACGATCTGGCCGTAGACATCGTGCTGGATCTGCACGTGGGCCTGGTTGCCCACCCGAACCGGGCCCATGCCGCGATAGCCGGCGAGATGGGGCGCCGTGCGCTCGGCCAGAATCGGTTCGTAGCCGACGCCGTAGACCGGCTGGATGTGGCCGCCGTCGGCCTGATCCATGATGTTGCGCAGGAAGCCGAGGTAGTTTTCCAGGGTGTCGACCGCGCCGAGCCGGTTCAGGGCCTGGACCACGTAGTAGGCGTCCCGCAGCCAGCAGTAGCGGTAGTCCCAGTTGCGGCCGCTTCCGGGGGCCTCAGGGATCGAGGTGGTGAGCGCCGCCACGATCGCTCCAGTCTCGTCGTAGGCGCAGAGCTTGAGGGCGATCGCCGCGCGGATCACCTCCTCCTGCCAATCGAGCGGCAGGGCCAGGGCTCGCACCCACTCGCGCCAATAGCTCACCGTGTCGCCAAGCATCCGATCGACGGTGGACAGCACCTCGCCCTGGAACGGCTCGTCGGTTCCGAGGAACATGGCCACCGGCGTTTCCAGTCGGAAGACACGCTCCGTGGCGATGTGGGAGACCGGCGCGTTGGTGGTGAGGCGCAGTGTGACGTCCTGGCCGCGATAGCGGAGATGGTTGGAGCCGCTGGCCGAGGGCGCATCTCTCCGGCCCCAATCGCAGGTGGGGCGCAGGCGGATCCGGATGCGCGGGGCTCCCCTCACCGGCCGAACGAGGCGAACCAGCGCCGTCGGCCGGTAGCTGCGGTCGTAGAGCGGGAACCTGGGTGCGAAGTCGATGATCTCGATCGCAGCGCCGGATGAGTCGGTGAGTTCCGTGCGCAGCACCGCGGTGTTGCGCAGATAGGCCTGCGTCGCGGTCTGCTCACCGGCCAGCTCGACGGCCCACAGGCCGCGGGCCTCTTGGTCGGACGGGTCGGTTCCCGACAGGAGTTGGGAGAAGAACGGGTCGCTGTCGACCCGCGGCGCGCAGCACCAGACCATGCGGCCCTGTCGATCGACGAGGGCGCTGATCGCGCAGTTGCCGATCGGAGCGAGGTCGAGGTCGTTCAAGCTGCTTGCCTCACCGGCGCGGCGAGCCAGGCGCGCACCCCCTCGACGCCGCCCAGCGCATAGCTGGCGTCCGTCGGCCGGCGCGCGCTGGCGATCACGCCATAGCCGCCGAGGCGGCGCGCGGCGCGAAAACCGTCCTCGTCGGTCAGGTCGTCGCCCACGAAGATCGGCGTTCGGCCGGCGAACGGCGCCTCGGCCATAAAGGCGGCCACCGCCCCGCCCTTGTCGGGGCCGTCGGCGCGCAGTTCGATCACCATGTCGCCCTGCTGCGCCCGCAGGCCGAGCCGGGCCGCCAACCGCCGCACGACATCGCAGGCGGCCGCCGCGGCCCCTGGCGCGCCGCGATAGTGCAGCGAAACGGCCGCGCCCTTGTCCTCCACCAGCAGTCCTCGATCCGCGGCGGCGAAGGCGCGGATGTCGGCGAGCGCCTCGCGCAGAGGCCCGGCCCCTGTCGCTTGGGAGACTTGCCCGTCGGCCGAGCGCATGACCAGCCCGTGCACGGCGCCGAGGGCCGGAATCCGGCTCTCGAGCACGCGGTCGAGATCGGCGAGCGTGCGGCCGCTGACAATGGCGAGGCGACCCCCCAACCCGGCGCGCAGGGCGTCGAGCAGGCGGCGACGATCCGGGTCGGGACCAACGTCCTGGGGGACCGGCTCGAGTGGTGCGATGGTCCCATCCAGGTCGAGAAACAGCGAGGTCGCGGCAAGATTGAGAGACGGCGGCGGTCCCAGCGCATCGAGCAGTTCTTCGGCCGACTGCGCCGCGGTCATCGGATTTCCTGACATATGCAATTGAGAGGCCGCGCCTATTCCTCGACGACCACCGCGACCGAACCCCCCGACGTCGCCGTCACAGCTGTCCGCTCTCCCAGGCGTCGAATCTCGATATCGAGCGATGATCCGGCGATATCAAGCCGCTCCAGAGCAATTCGTTCCACACCTTCTGGCAGGCGCGGTCGCACCAGGCGCACCTCTTTGCGCACCGCATCGATCTTCAGGCCCAGGGCCGCGCTCAGCATCATGAACGGCGCGCCGGCGGCCCAGGCCTGGGGCATGCAGGCGCTCGGGTAGGCGATGGGCGGGGCGTCCGGCTCCCGGGCGAAACCGCAGAGTAGCTCGGGCATGCGGCCGCCGAACGCCTTGGAGGCCTCGAAGAGATCGCCCATCGTCCTCGCTACGGCCGCCCGTTCGCCATAGCGCGCCATGCCCGCCAGGCAGAGCGCTGTATCGTGGGGCCAGACCGAGCCGTTGTGATAGGACATCGGATTGTAGCGCGCCTGGCCGGCCGCCAGGGTGCGCAGGCCCCAACCGGTATCGAAGGCCGGCGAGAGCAGTCGCCGGATCACCCGCCGCGCCCGCTCCGGCGACGGCAGGCCAACGAAGAGCAGGTGCCCGGGGTTGGACGTCTCGACGCGGCAGGGCTCGCCGTCCCCGTCGAGCGCCGGGGCGTAGCCGCCGAGGTCCTTCAGCCAGAACCGCGCCTCGACCCGCGCGGCCAGTTCGCGCGCCTTGGCCGCCCAGCCTGCGGCCGCCTCGTCGCCCAGGCGCAGCCCCATGTCCGACATCGCCCGCCAAGCCGCGAAGGCGTAGCCCTGGGCCTCGACCAGCGCGATGGGCCCTGTCGCCAGCCGCCCGTCGGCGTGGAACACCGAGTCCTCGCTGTCTTTCCAGCCTTGGTTGGCGAGACCTGTCGCGTGGCCGCGCGCGTAGTCGATGAAGCCGTCGCCGTTGGAGTCGGCCAGCGTCTCCAGCCATTGCGCCGCGGCGATCAGTTGCGGCCAGATGCGGCTCACAAAGGCGAGGTCGGCGGTTCGCTCCAGGTAGGCGCCGGCCAAGGCGATGAAGAGCGGCGTGGTGTCGACCCCGCCGTAGTAGGCGCCGAACGGGACTTCGCCGAGTGCGGCCATCTCGCCACGGCGCGTCTCGTGCAGGATCTTGCCCGGCTGGGCGTCGGTGAAGGCGTCAGTGTGGGTCGCTTGATTCGCGGCGAGGAAGGCCAGCACGCCGCGCGCCAGCGACGGGTCGAGCCACAGCAGCTGCCAGGCGCAGATGATGCCGTCGCGGCCGAATGGCGTGGAGAACCAGGGCGTCCCGGCATAGGGGTAGGGGCCGGTGGGAAGCGCCTCGGTGAGCATGGCGATGTCGGCCCGCGCGCGGGTGAGCCAGGCGTCGAAAGCGCCGTCGGAGACGACGATCCGCGTCCCCTGGTGCGCGAGCCGGCGAAGCTCGCCCTGGGCGCGCGCCACGGCGGACTCGAAACGGGCCGCGTCCGGCGGATCGTCGGTTACAGAGCCGACTTCCAGAAAGAGATCCACCCGCCGTCCAGGCGTGACCGGCAGCATGAATTCCGCCCGGTCGGGCGTCAGACGCCAGGGCGGCTCGGAAAAGGCGATCGCCGAGCGGCGCTCCACGCCGTCCAACCCCATGTACGCCATGACCACGCCCCGCCCGGTGAGCTCCGCGGGCGCGATGTCGCCGCGCGCGGCGCGGGTGAGGCCGCGGACTTCGAAGATGTCATGGAAGTCGGCGTCGAACTCGTAGGCGATCGGGGCCAGGATCTCATCGAGGCCGAAATTGGTCAGCCTCAGGCGCTCGTAGAGCCGACCGCCAGATAGGCAGCGCCGACGCTCGAGATGGACGACCCCGCGCGGGGCCGCCCCGCCCCCCATCGGCGGCAGGGCGCGGTTGGCGCCGTGGACGGTCAGGACGGCGTTGTCGGCCGAGACGTGACAGGCCAGCCGCCAGGGGCGCTTTTCGCCGACCAGCAGACGCAGGCGGGACAGGACGCGGGTGTTGTGGCGAAAAACGCCTTCAGCTCCGCCGACGATGTCGCCGAAAGCGTCGCACACCATGAAACCATCGCCATCCCTAAGGGACAGCGTGCGGGGCGTTGGGGAGACGTCGTCACCGTCCATGATGCGCGGCAAGACCCGTTTGTCGCCCCCGCCCGTGTTTTCGACTGGCGCAGGCGGCATAGCAAGGCGGGACGCCACGCTTTCGCCGCGACGCAGCCCTCGTCTAAGGTGAGACAAAGGGCGCTTCACAAGGCGTTCACCTTTCGGAGGACGCGCCCTGAGCGAGCTGGTCGAGCAAACCAACCTCTATCCGGCGGCGCCGGCGATCGCCCCGACGGCGCGCCTTTCGCGGGGGGCCGCCTGCTGGTCGCTGTACGAAGGCGTGCGCGATCCCTACGTGATCCTCGTCACCATCTACATCTTCATGCCCTACATCGCCGCCACCGTGGTCGGCGACCCCGTGCGCGGGCAGGAGGTGATCTCGCGCTGGAGCCAGTATTCCGGCTGGGCGGTGATGGCCACGGCGCCGTTCCTGGGCGCGGCGGTGGACCGACTGGGCGGCCGCAAGATCTGGCTGGGGCTGATCACCATCCTGATGGTGCCGATGATCGCCACGCTCTGGCTGACCAAGCCCGACGGCTCGGGGCTCTCGCTCACCGCGACCATGGCGCTCGTGACCGCCATCGGCATCCTGTTCAGCTGGTCGGAGGTGCTGCACAACTCGCTGCTGGTGCGCGCCGCCGGGTTGCCGGCCGCTCACAAGGCTTCGGGCCTGGCCCTGGCGCTGGCCAATCTCTTCGCTGTCCTGGCGCTGGGCTTTACCGCCTGGGCTTTCGCCCTGCCCGGCCTGCCAGGCACGAGCGGCTGGGGGTGGCTGCCGCACGCGCCGCTCTTCGGCCTCAGCCGCGCCGCCCACGAGCCAGAGCGCGTGGTGGCGCTGATCTCGGCCGGCCTCTTTGGTCTCGGCGCGATCCCGCTCTTCCTGTTCACGCGCGACGCCGAGCCGACCGGCGTGGCGCCGCTCAAGGCCCTGGCCGGCGGGGCCCGTGAACTGGCGCGCATGCTGCGCACCGTCAGCCAGTTCAAAAACGCCGCCATCTACCTCGTCTCACGCATGTTCTTCTACGACGGGATGGTCGCGATCCTGATCTACGCCGGGGTCTACGCCGTGGGCGTGATGAAGTGGGGGGCGGTGGAGATGCTGCTCTACGGCATCATCCTCTCGGTCCTGGCGGTGTTGGGCGGCATGCTCGGCCTATGGCTGGACAACGCCATCGGACCCAAGCGGGCGGTGCAGATCGAGATCGCCATCAGCCTGCTGGGCATCCTCGCCATGCTGGGCATGGCGCCGGATCGCATCCTCTATCTCTGGACCTGGAACCCGGCCGCGCATGCGCCGCTTTGGAACGGCCCGTTTTTCCGCACCCTGCCTGAATGGGTGTTCCTGGGGATCGGCTTCTCCAACGCCGTGTTCATCACCGCCCACTTCGCCTCCAGCCGCACCCTGCTCACCCGACTGACTCCGCCGGCCCAGACCGGCGCCTTCTTCGGCGTCTTCGCCTTGTCGGGCACGGCGACGAGCTGGCTTGGGCCGTTCCTGGTCAACCAGGGCACCCGCATCTTCAAGAGCCAGCAGGGTGGTTTCGCCACCATCACCCTGCTCCTGGCAGTCGGATTGACCGGGCTGATGTTCGTCCGCGGGGGCGGCCGGGGCGACTTGCATGCCGCCGCGGCAGGCGAGTAGGCGGTGGCCCTCATGAGCCTTCGACCGATCGTCCTTGCCGCCCTCCTGACCATTGCCGCCGCCCCGCCGCCGCTGGCTGTCTTAGGAGGCTGGACGAGGCCCGCCCTCCCCGGCCGAACCGCCGCCGGCTATCTCGTCATCGTCAATCGCGGCCAGCGGCCCGATCGCCTGATCGCCGCCTCCAGCCCAGTTGCGGTCCGCGTCAGCCTGCACGAGACGCGCATGGTCGGATCGGTCATGACCATGCGGCCGGTCCCGAGCCTGACCATTCCACCCGGCGGTCGCGTGACCCTGGCGCCGGGCGGCCTGCACCTGATGCTGGAAGGGCTGCGGCGGCCGCTGCGCGCCGGCGAGCGCGTTCCGCTCACTCTGCAATTCGCCGGCGCAGGTGCGACCCGGGCCGGTCTCGCGGTCGGAGCCGGGCCGCCGACCATGCCTGGGATGAAGATGTAGCACGACAAGACGAGGGAGAAGACGCGGTGAACGGATGGAACTACGCCGATCTCTGGGAGACCGTCGCCGCGGCGGTTCCCGACCGCCACGCCCAGGTCCACGGCAAGCGGGTGCTCACCTGGTCCGCGTTCGACCGCCGCGCCAACGCCATCGCCCAGGCGCTGCTCGACGCCGGCCTGCCGCGCCAGGCCAAGGTCGCCGCCTACCTCTACAACGCCCCCGAATATCTCGAGACCTATTTCGCGGCCTTCAAGGCCGGCCTCGTCCCGGTCAATACCAACTACCGCTACGTGGCCGAGGAGCTGATCTACCTCTTCGACAATGCCGACGCCGAAGCGGTGGTCTTCCATTCCGCCTTCACCCCGACCGTGGAACAGATCCGCGGCCGCCTGCCGAAAGTGAAGCTGTGGATCGCGGTCGCCCAGCCCGGCTCGCCCACGCCTGAGTTCGCGTCCGACTATGAAAGCCTGGCGGCGCGCGCGACCGGACGCGTGGAGGCCCCCTGGGGCCGCTCGGGCGACGACCTCCTGATCCTCTACACCGGCGGCACCACCGGCATGCCCAAGGGTGTGATGTGGCGGCAGGACGACCTCTTCAATGTCCTGGGCGCCGGCGGCAACCTGATGCTCGACATCCCGCCGCTGTCGAGCGTGGAGGAGGCGGGGACGCGGGCCAAGCTGATGCCGCCGCTGCTCAACATCGCCGCCGCGCCCCTGATGCACGGCACGGCGCAGTTCACCGCCCTGATGAGCCTGACCAACGGCGGCACGGTCGCCCAACTGCCGTCGCTGAAGTTCAACGCCATCGAGTTCTGGAATGAGGCTGAGCGGCTGAAGGCCGGTTCGGCAGCCATCGTCGGCATGGCCTTCGCTCAGCCGATGCTGGAGGCCCTCGACGCCAATCCCGGCCGCTGGGATCTCTCCAGCCTCATCCGCCTGGGGTCGTCGGGCACGGTGTGGAGCATGGAGAACAAGCAGGGGCTGCTGCGCCATCTGCCGCACATGGGCATCTTCGACAGCCTGGGCTCGTCCGAGGCGGTGGGCCTCGGCGCTTCGGCCTCTGCCGCAGGGGCAGAGACCGAAACCGCTAGGTTCATGCTGGGGGTGAACACGGCGGTGTTCACCGACGACGGGCGGCGCGTCGAGCCGGGTTCGGGCGAGCGCGGCCTGCTGGCTGTCTCCGGCTTCATCCCGGTCGGCTATTACAAGGACGCGGACAAGACGGCGCGGACCTTCTGGGAGGTCGAGGGCCGGCGCTGGTCGGTGCCTGGCGATTGGGCGACGGTCGAGATCGACGGCTCGCTCAAGCTGCTCGGCCGTGGCTCGCAGGTGATCAACACCGGCGGCGAGAAGGTGTTTCCCGAGGAGGTCGAAGAGATCCTGAAGCTGCATCCCGAGGTGCGCGACGCGGCCGTGGTCGGCGTGCCGGACCCGCGCTTCGGCGAGCGCATCTGTGCGGTCATCGAGCCGCAACCGGGTGCAGCGCCGACGCTCGAGGACCTGACCCCGCTCGTGCGCGAGCATCTGGCCGGCTACAAGACTCCGCGCTGCCTGGTGCTTTCGCCCGTCCACCGCGCGCCCAACGGCAAGCTCGACTACAAGGCCATGAAGGCCCTGGCGCTCGAGGCGCTGGAAAAGGCGTGAACGAAATTTAATGTTCCGAGGGCGGCGGAAGCGGCGATAAGCGCCGCCAAACTCCCTCCCGCTCACGGAAACGCCCCATGAAAGCACGCCTTCTCGCCGCGGCCCTGGCCGCGACCTGCCTGCAGGCCGGCCTCGCCGCCGCCGCCACGCCCCAACTGGGAACCTGGGGTTTCGACCTCGCCGGCCGCGACACCGCCGTCACCCCCGGCAATGACTTCTTCAGCTACGCCAACGGCGCCTATGTGAAGGCCCTGGTGATCCCGCCGGACCGCTCGCGTTACGGCGCCTTCGACGCGCTTTCGGCCCTCTCAGAGGAGCGGGTTCGCGATATCCTCCAGGCCGCCGCCGCCGACACCGCCGCGACCGGCGACGAGGCTCTCATCGGCGCCTACTACAAGGCCTTCATGGACGAGGCGCACGTCGAGGACCTGGGCGCCAAGCCGCTCGCCGCTGACCTCGACGCCATCCGCGCGGTGAAGGACCGGGCGGAACTGGCCGGCCTGATGGGCAAGTCCAACCAGGGCTTCTTCGGCGGCCTCTACGATGTCGGCATCCAGCCCGATGAAAAGGATCCCGACCACTATGCGGTCTACGTCGGCCAGAGCGGCCTGGGCCTCCCCGACCGCGACTATTACCTGGAGGCCTCTTTCGCCGAGAAGAAGGCGGCCTATCAGACCTATGTCGCCGACACCTTAAAGCGAGCCGGCTGGCCGGACGCCGAAGCCGAGGCCAAGGCCATCGTCGATCTGGAGACCAAGATCGCCGCAGCCAGCTGGTCGAAGGTCGAGGACCGCGATCCGGTCAAGACCTACAACCCGATGTCCACGGCCGAGCTCGAGGCCCTGGCCCCAAACTTCGCCTGGAAGCAATACCTGACCGCCCAGAACCTGGGCGGGATCGACAAGGTCGTGGTGGCCGAAAAGACCGCCCTGCCGAAGCTGGGAGAGATCTACGCCGCCACGCCGCTTTCCACGCTCAAGGCCTGGGAAGCGTTCAAGGTGGTGGATTCCGCCTCGCCCTACCTCTCGAAGGACTTCGACGCGGCCCACTTCGCCTTCCGCGGCAAAGCTCTGTCGGGCCAGCCCGAGGAGCGGCCGCGGTGGAAACGCGCCGCCGCCCAACTCGACGGCGACGTCGGCGAAGCGGTCGGCAAGGTCTATGTGGCCAAGTACTTCCCGCCCTCGTCCAAGGCGACTATGGAAGCGCTGATCGCCGACCTGCGCACCGCGCTGGCCGCGCGCATCCAGCGCGTCTCGTGGATGAGTCCCGAGACAAAGGCCAAGGCGCTGCAGAAGCTTTCCATGCTGACGGTCAAGGTCGGCTATCCGGCCACGTGGCGCGACTATTCGGCCCTGACGATCAGCCCGACCGACCTCTACGGCGATGTCGAGCGGTCCACGGCCTTCGAGTGGGCCCGGCAGGTGAAGCGCATGAACGGGCCGGTGGACCGCGCCGAGTGGGGCATGACGCCCCAGACGGTGAACGCCTACTACAACCCGTCGGGGAACGAGATTGTTTTCCCGGCCGCGATCCTGCAGCCGCCATTCTTCGATCCGAACGCCGATCCGGCCGTCAATTTCGGCGGCATCGGCGGGGTGATCGGCCACGAGATGACCCACGGCTTCGACGACCAGGGCCGGCAGTTCGACGGTACGGGCGCGCTCGTCGACTGGTGGGCGCCTGACGACGCCACCAAGTTCAAGGCCCAGACGACGCGGCTGAGCGGCCAGTATTCGGCCTTCGAGCCGGTGCCCGGCGCCCACGTCAACGGCGACCTGACCATGGGCGAGAACATCGCCGACCTCGGCGGCCTGCTCCTGGGTCTTGACGCCTATCACCTGTCGCTGAACGGCAAGCCGGCGCCGGTAATTGACGGCCTCACCGGCGACCAGCGCGTGTTCCTCGGCTGGGCCCAGGTCTGGCGCTCGGCGATCCGCCCCGACGAGGCGAAGCGACGCCTGGTCGTCGACCCGCACTCGCCTTCTCAGTTCCGCGTCGACGGCGTCGTGCGCAACATCGACGCCTGGTACGACGCTTTCGGCGTCAAGCCGGGCGATGCGCTCTACGTCGCGCCCGATCAGCGCGTTCGGATTTGGTAGAATCCAAAACGGAGACACCCGCCGCGGGCTACCGCGGCGGGTGTCGATCCCGGTGAACCGGTAGGGCGTTTCCTCCCCGAAACGCCTAGGACCTTCGAAGCTCTGCGGCTTCCTGATCCGTGGTGCGGCTAGGTGAGCCGCGTGCGAGCCGTCTGTCAACGGCCGTTTCGGGCGATTCTGCCTGTTTTCACAGCTATGTGCTCAGAATGTCGCCGCTTTTGGCGTCAGATGCGCAGAGTCAGAGAAAGGACTCAGGATTTCCGTTTGGCGACGGCGCTGTCGAGCTGGTCGGCGGCCGGACTCTCGGCCTCGAACACATAGGCCGCCTCGCCGACCACCACCGGACCGACGCCGGCGGCGGCGAGCGCCTGGGTCAGAGCGAAGACCTCGTCCCGCGGCACGAGCGCGCCGCCTGGGCGCGCTGTGTCGACCACGGAGCGGGCGGTGGAGTCCTGGGCCGGCGGCCAGGCCAGGGTGGCGGCGGCCTTGCCCCGCGCCCGCGCTTCGAAGACGCCGAGCAGGCCCCGCGCAATGGCGAGCCGCGTATCGTTCCAGTCCGCGGTTGGTGCGGCGGCGAGCCGCGCCTGGCTCTTCAGGATCAGGCCGTCGGCCAGCACCTTCAGGCCGTTGGCGGCCAGAGTTGCGCCGGTGGTGGTGATATCGACAACCAGCTCGGCGGCGCCTGCGGCCGGCGCCCCCTCTGTCGCCCCGCCGGACTCGACGATGCGATAGTCGGCGAGACCGTGGGCGGCGAAGAAGGCCCGGGCCTGGACGGCGTACTTGGTCGCCACGCGCAGGCGCCGGCCGCTGCGGGCCAGGATGTCGTGAGCGACGTCGTCGATGTCGGCCATGGTCTCGACGTCGATCCAGCTGCGCGGCGCGGCCACCACCAGGTCGGCCCGGCCGTAGCCGAGCGCCAGCAGCGGCAGGGCCGCCCCGCCGCTTTCGGCCAGCAGGTCCTCGCCGGTGACGCCCAGATGCGCCTCGCCGGCGGCGAGCGCGGCGGCGATGTCGCCGGCCGAGACCAGCCGCACCTCTACGCCTGGAAATCCGGTCAGCGCCGCCTGATAGCCGCGCGTCCCGCCGCTGACCTTGAGGGGCGCCCCGCAGTCGGCGAGCCAGGCCTCGGTCTGCTCCTTCAGGCGTCCCTTGGACGGCAGGGCCAGGATCAGGCTCACGGCCTGCCGTCCTTCCAGGCCAGGCCCGGACGGACCATGCAGCCGACGGCGCCGCGCGTGCGGCTATCGCCGAGGCGCGCCAGCAGGCCGTCGTAACGGCCGCCGGCGGCCACGGCCATGTTCTCGCCGAGGGCGGCGCTGCGCACCTCGAAGAAAGCCCCGTCATAGTAGCTGAATGGTCGGTGCAGGCCGGCGGCGAAGGTGATCCGGTCGGCGGGAACGTCGGTCAGGCCGGCGAGGCGGCGCTCCCAGGCGGCGAGCGCAGCGTCGAGATCGGCGCCCGAGGCCAGGGCGGCGATGCGCGTGAAGGCGGCGGCTGGCGCGTCGGCGACGGCGAGGTAGGCGGCGATGGCCCCCCGCTCGCGATCGGTCAGCCGAGGTCCGGCAGTGGCGCGGGCGCGCAGGCGATGAACGATCTCCGCTGGGCCGCGGCCGCCCACCGGCTCGATGCCGGCGAGGCTCCAGATCTCCTCGAGCACGGCGGCGGCGCGAGCCTCGTCCAGGCCTTCGAGCAAACCGGCCAGCGCCCCGGCCCCTTCGGCCCCCGCGGGCGTCGCCGCCAGCTCGCGCGCCAGGCGCATCGGATGCGCATAGGCCGCAGAGAGGCGCGCGGCGGAGACCGGCGCGACGCCGAGCGCCGTCACGAAGGCGGCGAACAGCGCCACGTCGCCGAGCACGAGATTCAGGTCACCCCGCTCGCCGGCGCTGGCCGAGCGCCAGGCCAGCAGGGCCATGGCGGCGTCAGCGGGCGGCGCATCGCCCGCGTCATAGGCCTCCAGGCCAATCTGCAGGTACTGCTCAGCCTGATCGGGGGCGACGCGAAACGCCGGCCCTTCGTAGAGGTAGCGGCCCTCCGCCGCGCCGCTGGCGAGGTGGGCCTGGGCGACGCCGAGGGTGAAATCGGGCCGCAGGCAATATTCGTCGCGGCCGGGCCCCTGGACCAGGAACAACTCCTCGCGCAGCGCCTCACCGGCCAGGTCGAGATAGAGGCCCAGCGGCTCGGCGGCCGGTGTCGCCACGACCTCGCCGCCCGCCGCGGCAAACGGGGCGCGGACGGCGGCCAGAACCGCCGCCGGAATCGCGCCCTCCAGCCTCACGCGCCGGCGTCCAGGATACGGCGGACGACGGCGACGAGCTCGCCGCGCGGCGCGGTGACCTGGCCCGGCCGGTCCTCGCGCCAGGCGCGGTTGTCTCTGACCCCGGAGGCCAGCTCGCGGCCGAGATCGAGATCCTTCACGGTCACCTGGCCGGCTGCGATCTCGTCTTCGCCCATGATAACGGCCGCCGGCGAGGCGCGGCGGTCGGCGTATTTCATCTGGGCCCGCATGCCGCTCTCGCCGAGATAGACCTCGGCGGCGACGCCGGCCGCGCGCAGCTCGGCTGCGGCGGCGAAATAGTCGGCCATGCGGGTTTGGTCGAAGGCGATCACCACCACGGGACCGCGGGCGCGCGCGACTGCCGCGCCGCTCCCCGCCGCCAGGGCCGCGACCAGCCGCGAGACGCCGAAGGCGAAGCCGGTGGCCGGCGTCCGCTCGCCGGTGAACCGGGCGACGAGGTCGTCGTAGCGACCGCCGCCGCCCACCGAACCGAAGCGCACGGTCTGGCCGGTTTCATCGGTGATCGGCGCGTTGAGCTCGGCCTCGAAAACCGGCCCGGTGTAGTACTCCAGCCCACGGACCACGGCTGGGTCGAACTCCGCGCCGGCCTCGTCGACGCCGAGGCTGGCGAGGGTCGCGCCGATCCGGTCGAGCTCGCTGAGGCCTTCGGCCCCTTCGGCCGAGCCGCCGACCACGGGGGCGAGGTTGGCCAGCGTCGCAGCGCGGCTGTCGCCACGAGCGGCGACGAAGGCGAGGACCCCGTCGATGGCGGCGCGAGCGAGGCCGGCGCCGCGGGTGAAGGCCCCGGACTCGTCCAGGCGGCCAGCGCCCAAGAGATCGGCCACACCCTCGGGCCCCAGCCGGTCGAGCTTGTCAACCGCCCTCAGCACGACCAGCCGCTGGGCTTCGCTGGTCACACCCTGGCTGGCGAGCAGGCCGTTGAGCAGCTTGCGGTTGTTGATCTTGACCACGAACGCACCGGGCGCGAGGCCGGCTGCGACATAGCCGGCTACGGCCAGGGCGATGATCTCCGCATCCGCCTCCGGGCGAGCCGAGCCGACTGTGTCGGCGTCGAACTGCACGAACTGCCGGAAGCGGCCCGGCCCTGGCTTCTCGTCGCGCCACACGGTCCCGAAGGCGTAACGGCGGAAGGGTTTGGGGAGGCTGGGCCAATTTTCGGCCGTGAAGCGCGCCAGCGGCGCGGTGAGGTCGTAGCGCAGGGCCAGCCACTGCTCGTCGTCGTCCTGCAGGGCGAAGACGCCGGCGTTGGGCCGGTCGGCGTCGGGCAGGAATTTGCCTAGCGCGTCGGCGTATTCGAAGGCCGGCGTCTCGAGGCGCCCGAACCCGAACGACTCGCAGACTTCGGCGATCGCGGACACAATCCGCTGCTCGGCGGCCAGCGTTTCGGCGCGCCGATCCTGGAAACCGCGTACGGCCCGGGCCTTGGGACGAATGGGAGCCTCGATCGTCATGACGCGCGGCGCTTAGCGGTTGGGGCCTGCGGGAGCAAGCCGGCCGCTCAGCCATGCCCCTCCAGCGCAGAGGTGACGATCGCCGGCGTGAGGAGTTGGGGCAGCACCTGCGGCTCAGCCGCGCCCTTGGCGTAGTAGAGGTAGAGCGGGACGCCGATCCGACCCTGATCGGACAAGGCCTTGGCGATGGCCGGATCGCGCTTGGTCCAGTCGGCCACCAGGTAAACCGCCCCTGCCCGCTTCATGGCCGCGGCCACGTCGCCGCTGCGGAACGCCACCTGCTCGTTGGCCTGGCAGGTGACGCACCAGGCGGCGGTGAAGTTGACGAGGACCGGCGTGCCCGCGGCCCGCAAGGCGGCCAGCTTGTCCGGGCTCCAGGGCTGCGACACCATCTCGCCAGGCTGGGCGGAGGCGGTGGATGCCGCCGCCGGGCCGTCGAACGGACCCACCGCCACGGCGCCGGCCGCCAGGAACAGGCTGACCGCGGAGGCGGCAGCCGGCAGAACGGCCGGGCCCGACACGGCGCGCCGGCGCTGGGCGACGCCCAACAGCCAAGCGCAGAGCGCGAGGAGGACAGCGGCGGCGAGGAGGCGCGCCAGGCCCAGGGGCCCGGTCTGCTGGGCGAACACCCAGAGGAGCCAGGCCGCCGCGCCGTACATCGGGAAGGCCAGGGCCTTGCGCAGGCCGTCCATCCAGACCCCAGGCCTCGGCAGGCGCCGGGCCAGCGCCGGGATGCAGGCAAGGGCGACGTAAGGGGCCGCGAAGCCGAGCGCGAGGGCCAGGAACACGGCCAGCGCCATGACCGGCGACTGGGTGAGCGCGAAGCCAAGCGCCGGGCCCATGAACGGCGCGGTGCAGGGCGCAGCGACGACCACCGCCAGGGCGCCGGTAAGGGCCGCGCCGGCCAGGCGGCCGCGGGTGGCGAGGCCGGAGCCCAGTCCCTGCACCGAAGTCCCGACTTCGAAGAGGCCCGAAAGGTTGAGCGCCGCGGCCAGCATGATCAGGCTGAGCACGGCGACGACCAGCGGCGATTGCAGTTGGAAGCCCCAGCCCACGGCCTGACCGGCGGCGCGGGCGACGACGAGGGTCCCGCCGAGTAGGGCGAAGCTCACCACCACGCCCGCGAGGAAGGCCAGCGCTTCGGGGCGGTCGCCGCCGCTCTTGGCCAGCGCCGCCGCCTTCATGGCCAGGATCGGGAAGACGCAGGGCATCAGATTGAGGATCAGGCCGCCCAGGAAGGCGAAGACGACGGCGAGCGGCAGGCCGAGGCCGCCTGCGCGTCCCGGCGCGCCGAGCCCGGCGGCGCCGGTCGGGGCTGGCCCAGGCGTGGCGGTGACCTCGTAGGCGGCGCCGTCGGCGACGAGGACGCCAATCGCTTTGGCTGGAGCTGTCCCGCCGGGCCCGAAGGCCTGGCCGGCGGCGAGCGTGAGTGTCAGGCCCTGCGGTCCGCGCTCCACTACCTGAGGCTTGGCTTGGTCGATGAGGGTGTCGTCGTAGGGGTAGAAATAGGCGTCGACGTCGGCCTTGCCAGTTAGGGGCGCGCCGGCGACGGCGAGGGTCAGCTTGCCGGCCGCATGCTGAAACGCAGCGGTCAGACCGGCCGGCTTGGGCGCAGCGGCGAGCGCGGCGGTGATCAGCGGGCCATGGACCGGGTCGGCGCCCGGGGCGCCGGCGACCACCGGCAGACTGAGGGTCAGGTTGGCCGTGCCGGGGACGCAGACCTCGGCGCAGACGAGGTAGTCGACCTTGGCGGCGAGGTTGGCGCTCTGGCCGGCCGCGGCGCTCACCGGGACCTCCACCGGCACGGCCAACACCGTGCGGCCCTCGAATCCGTAGTTCATAATCGGCCCGAGCGGCAGGCGCTTGGGCGTCGGCCAGACGATGTCGCCGGCCCGCCAGCCGGCTGGCAACGCCCAGGTGATCTTGGTGGCCTCGCCGGCGTCGCCCGGATTGCGCCAGTAGGTGTGCCAGCCCTCGTCGGGGGTGAGGATGACGGCGACCCAGGCGGTCGAGCCCGGCGCGGCGCCGGCGGTCTGGGACACCAGCTCGCTGGTGACGTGCGGCGTCGTCACCGGCTGGGCCGCGGCCGGAGCGGCGAAAGCCAGGGCGAGAACTAGCAAGGCCAGGAAACGTCTCATAGCCGGCTATCTAAGCCCTCGCTGGCCGGTGCGAAACCTCGGCGCGCCACCGTTAATTCTCCGATCTGTCTGAGTTCTGATCGAAATTTGTTGCGTCGCCCTCCTCCCGGGTCGGGGGCGAAGGCGATCATTGTAGATTCCACCGTAAGTCACCGTAGATGCGGTCCGTTTGCCGTAGTTGGCGAGATCTATTGGTCCTCCTCCCTCTTTGATGGGGGAGGTGGCGCGAAGCGACGGAGGGGGTGGAGCGGTCACCCCACTCGTCCCGCGCTCCACGCGGTCCACCCGCCCCATCAAAGGGGGGTGGGCGTCTCGTGAAGCACCCGCAACCGTTGCATTTTGTAATTTTCCATTGACGCCGTCAACCGGCGCGGCCCAAGATCGCCGAATCGTCAGACCGGAGCCGCCGATGCCCGCCGCCTTCGACCAGATCGAAATCGGAACGGTGGTCTCGTTGGGCGTGGCGGTGGTGGACGAGAACGCGCTGAAGGCCTTCGCGGCCGCCTTCGCCCCGAGCTGGGACGTCGGCCGGGGCGCACCGGAGGCGATGGTCTACGCCATCTGGTCCAAGCTCGACCAGGAAGCCTCAGCCAGTTGGCCCCAGACCAAGCGGCTGGGAGTCGACGCCCTGCGCTGGGCGCGCAATCCGCCGGTGGGCGAGCTCATCCGCGGCCGCATGACGGTGATGGGCAAGGACGCCGTCGGCGACGACAAGGGCATCGTCATCGCCCAGCACGACCTACTCGACGAGGCTGGCCGCCTGGTCTTCTCGTGCCTGACGCGGAGCGTCTTTGCCCGCTAGGCGCCGGCCATGAACGATTTGAAACTCGACATTGCGTCGCCCGGCTCTGAAGTCTGGGCGGTATGAAATCCTTTCTTTCGACCCTCTTCGCGGTCGCGCTCCTCGCCGCGTCCCCACGGGCGGTAGCACAGGTCGAGACGGCGCCGCTCAGCGCGCGCTGGAGCGAGGGGGCCAGGGACTGCAAGGCCCGGCCTGAGGCTCCACTGGAGATCCGCGCCTACGACGCCACCACTTTCGTGCTGCGGGAAAACCTCTGCGCCACGTTCGAGGCGCCGTTCATGTACCTGTTGATCGGCAAGACGCGGGCCTTGCTGATCGATACCGGCGATGTGGCCGACCCGGCGCTCATGCCGCTGGCCAAGACGGTCATGGGCCTGCTGCCCCAGGCCGGCGCCGCGCGCCTGCCCCTGCTGGTGGTCCACACCCACCGGCACTCGGACCACCGCGCCGGCGATGCGCAGTTCCAGAACCTGCCGGGCGTCCAGGTGGTCGGCTATGATCTGGTCAGCATCCAGCGGTTCTACCATTTCACCGACTGGCCCAATGGTTTGGCCCAGATCGACCTGGGCGGCCGCACGGTCGATGTGTTTCCGACCCCCGGCCACAACGCCACGCACGTGGCGTTCTTCGACCGCAACAGCGCCCTGCTGTTTTCCGGCGACTTCCTGCTGCCGGGGCGGCTGCTGATCGACGACGCCAAGGCCGATCTCGCCAGCGCCAGGCGAGCCGCCGCCTTCGTCCAGACTCGCCCGGTCAGCGCCGTTCTCGGCGGCCATATCGAGCAGGACACAGCAGGGAACGCGTTCGACTGGGGGTCGCGGTATCATCCGGGCGAGCAACCGCTGCCGATGACCAAGGCCGATGTGCTGGCGCTGCCCGCGGCCGTGAGCCACTTCAATGGCTTCTACGGCCAGTGGGGCAGATTCATCATGGTGGACTCCGAACGCCTCCTGATCGTCACCGCCGCCATCGTCATCGTGGCGCTGGTCGGGCTGGGGTTGGGGCTCATTCTCTTCTTTCGGCGCCGGAGGGCGCGCAGCTGGCGGAGGTTCGCGCGGCCATGAGAGCGCTCGTCACCGGCGTTGCCGGCCACCTGGGCGAGGCCCTGGCGCGGCTTCTCACCGCGCGCGGCGACGAGGTGACGGGTCTGGACCGCCTCGCCTCGCCCTTCGTCACCCATCACGGCGACCTGCTCGACGAGGACCTCGCGGCGCGGGCCATGGTCGGGGCCGAGGTGGTGTTTCACGCCGCCACGCTGCACAAGCCCCACGTCGCCACCCACCCCAAACAGGCCTTCATCGACGTCAACCTGACCGGCACGCGGATCCTGCTCGACGCCGCTGCACGGGCCGGGGTGCGCGCCTTCGTGTTCACCAGCACCACCAGCGTCTTCGGCGAGGCGATGAACCCCACGCCCGGCGCGCCGGCGGTGTGGGTCGACGAGGCGCTGACGCCCCGACCGCGCAACATCTATGGCGCCACCAAGTTCGCCGCCGAGCATGTCTGCGGTCTGGCCCGGCGCGAGACCGGGCTCAACGCGATCATCCTGCGCACCTCGCGATTTTTTCCGGAGGAAGACGATGATCCAGCTACCGCCGCCGCCTATGAGCCGGACAACCTCAAGCTCAACGAGTTCCTCAACCGGCGCGCCGATATCGAGGATATGGCGCAGGCGCACCTGATCGCCGCCGAGCGGGCGGCCGAGGCCGGGCTCGGACCGTTCGTGATCACGGCGACGACACCGTTCGAGCGGGGCGATCTGGCTGCACTGGCGGAAGACGCTCCGGCCGTCCTGGCGCGGCGCACGCCCGAGTACGCCTCAGCCTATGCCCGCCTGGGCTGGCGGATGTTTCCCTCGATCGGCCGGGTCTACGCCAACGACGCGGCGCGCACGGCGCTCGGCTGGGCGCCGCGGCACGACTTCCGCTCCATGCTGGCCCGCGTCGCCTCAGGCCGGCCGCCGGCCAGCGATCTGGCGCTGGCGATCGGCGCCAAAGGCTATCATCGGGAGTGAGGTCTGGCGTGCGACGGCCGCCATAGCCTAATCCGCCGCGACCGCCGCGCCGCCGCTGAGCGACTTGCGGGTGATCCAGATCAGCGGAACCATGACGATCGAGAGCACGCCGAAGAGCCAGAACAGCTCGACGGCCGCCAAGGTGTAAGCCTGGTTTTCCACCTGCCGCGCGAGCGCCCCAAGCGCCTGCTGCGCACTCAGTCCCTGTCTTTGCAGCGCGGCCAAGGCCTGGCTCCATTCGGGGAGCCGGTTGGCCTGAGCGTCGGCGAACTGCGTCTGGTGCAGCGACTCGCGCCGATCCCAGAAGGCGGTGGTCAAGGACGCCGCGAAGCCGCCGCCGGTGATGCGCGCGAAGTTGGAGAGACCACTGGCCGACGGCGTTTGAGCCGGTGGCACGTCTCGCAGCTGGATGGTGATCATCGAGACGAAGAAAGTGCTCATCGCCACGCCCTGCACCAGCATCGGCGCCACCAGGATCATGAAGCTGGCGTTGGGCGGCAGGGCTGCGCGCATCAGGAACGACACCGCGAAAGCCGTCAGCGCCAGGCTACCGGTGAGCCGTGCGTCGATCCGGCCCCCGAAGCGGGCAAGCAGCGGCGTCAGCAGCACGGCGACCACGCCGCTGGGCGCCGCCACCAATCCGGCCCACGTGGCAATGTAGCCCATCTGGGTTTGCAACCACAAAGGTTGCAGGACGTTGCCGCCGAAAAACACCGCGTAGACCAGGCAGAAGACCAGGGTGCCGCAGGCGAAATTGCGCGACTTGAACAGCGACAGGTCGACAATCGGGTTGGCCTCGGTCAGCTCCCAGATCAGCCAGGACGCAAAGGTGATAGCCGCGACCACCGCCAGGCCGACGATCACCCGTGAGTTGAACCAGTCTGCGTCCGCGCCCCGGTCCAGCATCACCTGCAGCGCGCTCACCCAGAACAGCAGCAGCAGAAAACCGACCTTGTCGATCGGGCGCCTGATGGTCGGCGTCTCGCGTGAGATCAGGCCGCGATAGCAAACCACCGCGCAGAAGACGCCCACGGGCAGGTTGATGAAGAAGATCCAGCGCCAGGTGGTGTTGTCGCTGATCCAGCCGCCGAGGATCGGGCCGCAGATCGGCGCGACCAGCGTGGTCATCGACCAGATGGCGAGCGCCAGGCCGCGCCGCGATGGCGGGAAGACCGATAGCAGCAAGGCTTGCGAGCCTGGGATCATCGGCCCCGACACCGCGCCCTGCAGGATCCGGAACGTCAGCAGCGACGGCAGGTCCCAGGCGGCGCCGCAGAGAAACGAGGCGACGGTGAAAAGCGCCACCGAAGCGACGAAGGTCTTGACCACGCCATAGCGCCCCATCAGCCAGCCGGTCAGCGGCACCGAGACGCCATTCGACATGGCGAACAGGGTGATCACCCAGGTGCCCTGGTCGGTGCTGACGCCCAGGTTGCCCGAAATGGTCGGGATCGAGACGTTGGCGATGGTCGAGTCCAGCACCTGCATGAAGGTGCCGAGCGCCAGCGCCAACGAGACGAGCGCCAGACGGCCGCCCTGCAAGGGAGCCGGCGCTGGCGGCGGACTGGAAGCCGGACTCGACAACGACACACCTCAGATGAGCGCCGGCCCAAATAGGGACGAAGTCGACCGGCAGCCACCGCCACATGGTCACGCGTCTAGCCCGCGGCCATGCCTCTCTTGCTCCGCCGGCCGCGAGTTTTTCTGATGTTGCGTCAACTGACGCTGCAGCCGCCTACGCAAACGACTCCGTCATCGCCGAATAGACCAGCGTGCGCAGATCCCGGCGCAACGTCAGGCGGGCGTCGGAGCCCATGACCTGGGTCATGAACACCACCGCCAGGTCTTCCAGCGGGTCGATCCAGAAGGCCGTCGACGCCGCCCCGCCCCAGAAAAACTCGCCCGGCGTGCCCGGCAGGCGTGTGCGGGCGACGTCGATGTTGACCCCGCAGCCGATCGAGAAGCCGACGCCGTCGTAGCTCGACTCGCTGAAGGCGCCCGGCGGCGACATGGCGGCCACCTCCTGGTCGTCGGGCAGGAAGTTGAGGCTGAACAGGTCCACCGTCTTGGGCGAAAGGATACGGGCGCCGTCGAGCAGGCCGCCGCCCAGCATCATGCGGCAGAAGCGCATGTAGTCATGGGCGGTGGAGACGAGGCCGCCGCCGCCGGATTCGAGCTTCGGCGGCGCGGCGTAGGTGCTCTTGGCGGCGTCGTCTTGCAGCTTCAAACCCTTGTTGCCGTCGCCCGGCTGGTAGCAGGAGCAGAAGCGTTCGGTCTTTTCCGGCGGCGTGTAGAAGGCGGTGTCGACCATGCCGAGCGGCTCGAAGAGGCGTGTACGGAGGAACTCGCCGAAGCTCATCCCCGAGAGCTTCTGGACGAGGTAACCCATGACGTCGATCGAGACCGAATAGTTCCAGGCCGTCCCTGGCGAGAACTCCAGCGGCAGGGTCGAGAGCTGCTCGATGAAGGTGTCGAGGCCGCCTTCTGTATTGAAATCATTCACTTTTAGCCGGCGATAGGCGGCGTCCACCGAAGTGCGCATCATGAAGCCATAGGTCAGGCCGGAGGTGTGGGTGACCAGATCGACCACCTTCATCGGCCGCGCGGGCGGGGTGGTGATGAAGCTGGGCGGGGAGTTGGCCAGCAGTGTCGGCACGCCGCTGGCGTAGACGCCGAGCTTCTTGAATTGCGGGATGTGGGCGGCGACGAGGTCGTCGAGGCCGAGCGCCCCCTCCTCGACCAGCATCATCAGAGCCACGGCGGTGATCGGCTTGGTCATGGAGTAGATGCGGAAGAGGGCGTCCTCGCGCATCGGCTTGTCGCGCTCGATGTCCATGTGGCCGGCGAGGCTGCTGTGGACCAGCTCGCCCTGGCGCCAGATCTGGGTGATGAGCCCGGGCGCCAAGGCGCCGTCGACGTAGCGGCGCTTCATCACCTCATCCAGGCGGGCGAGCCGGGCGGTGGAAAACCCAACCTGTTCGGGCTTCATGACGTCATCCTCCAGTATGTTCTGGAGCCGAGTCTAAGCATCCGAGCGCCGTGCTGGCCAGGGGTTGCGCGTCGTGGCGGCGGCCAATTCGACCTCCCTTCCCTTGATGGGCGGAGCGGACCGCGCGCCAGCGCGGGACGGGCGGGGTGACGGCTCCACCCCCGCCGTCTTGCTTCGCAAGACACCTCCCCCATCAAGGGGGAGGAGGAAGAAGCTAGTTCAGGTTGGCGGCCGCCGGCTGGCCCACGCGTTGGAGGGCGAGGCCGATCAGGCGGTCCCAGCCGAACAGCGAGACGAGGTGGGCGTAGATCTGCGACAGGGCGCCGGAGTCGAGCAGTTGACGCACCTTGTCCTCGGGCAGGGCCTTCAGTTTGTCCTCCGAGACGGCGAAGAACTCAGCGATCTGCTGCGGCGGACCGGCGGGCTGGCCATCGGGGCCTTGCGGCGTGAAGGAGGCGGTGCGCGTCTCGAACAGGTCCAGCTCGGTGAGCAGGCCGATGAACGACTCGGTGCGACGGACCTCGACCTCGAAGTTGTTGCAGAACTCGATGCAGCCCTTGGTGTAGTCGGTCGGTTGACCGGCGGAATCGAACAGAGCCAGATCGGGCAGATCGCCGACCATCGGCGCGTCGCGGTCGATGCACACCACCATATTCTCGCGCTTCTCGTCGGCGGCGAGCACGAATGGATAGCGGCGCACATAGGCCGGGATGTAGACGCCGGTCTGGAAGAGGCCGTTGTCGCCCACGTAGAGGTTCTGGCCGGCGTTGAGGCCCATCACCGCCAGGGGCTGATACTTGTCGCCGGCGAAGATGATCGGGCAGGAAAGCGCCACCTGCGGGAACTCAGTCACCACCACGGGGACGACATTGGCGGCGGCGGCGAAGCCGAACGGCCGGTCGATCCGGCGCACGCCCAGACCCTGGTGCGCCTGGGCGTTCAGGGGCTCCGGCCTGGAATAAAGGATCGGGTTGCCCTGCACCTGCGCGGCGCCTTGGGGAGGGGTGTCGGTCATTCGAAATCGGTCCTTGAGAAAGCCTCCGGGCGCCCGTCCCGGAAAGGGCGCCTCTTAGCCCATCGTCTGACGCCGGGCAAACGGGCCTGAGCGCGGATTCTGTTATCCACAGATGACACAGATGGACACAGATGGACGTCGTGCCAGCCTTGAAGCGCGGACGCGTGGGTTCTCATTGCGCGCCGCAGGCGCGCGATAGGAGCCTGCCAGCTTCACCGCCGGCCCGAGGTCCGCCACGTCCAATCTGTGTAAATCTGTGTCATCTGTGGATCGAAAGATCCGCTGACGCCCGGCTCAATGCTCGGCAAAACTAGGGAGAGGACCATGCCGATCTACTATCCCGACATCCTCGAGCAGCGGCGCGCCAGCGTGGCGTTCAGCTATGGCGACAAGGACGTGATGCTCTACGCGCTCGGCATTGGCCTGTCGGCCGATCCGCTCGACGCCAAGGAGCTGGCCTTCACCTACGAGAAGAATCTCAAGGCCGTGCCGACGGCGGCGACGGTCCTGGCCGTCAACAATGCGCGCACCGTGGGGACGGAGCCTGAGATGCCGGCGGGCTGGCGGCAGAGCCAGATCAACTATCTGATGGTGGTGCACGGCGAGCAGAAGGTGGAGCTGCACCGCCCCCTGCCCGCTTCCGGCGCCTTTACCGCGACGACGCGAACCCTGGGAGCCTGGGACAAGGGACCCGGAAAGGGCGCGGTGCTGGTCAACGAAACGGTGTGGACCGACGCGGCCGGGGAGAAGGTGGCGACACTTACCGGCTCGACCTTCGCGCGTGGCGACGGCGGCTTCGGCGGCCCGAGCGAGGGCGCGCCATCGCCGCACGAGGTTCCGGGGCGCGCGCCGGACCTCTCGCTCGACTTCCAGACCCGGCCTGACCAGGCCCTGATCTACCGTCTCAACGGCGACCGCAATCCGCTCCACTCCGACCCGGACGTGGCCCGCGCGGCCGGTTTTGCGCGGCCGATCCTGCATGGCCTGTGCACCTACGGGATCACCTGCCGGGCGGTGCTGGCGGCCTACACCGACTTCGACCCCGAGCCGATCGCCTCGCACCAGGTGCGTTTCTCCGCGCCGGTGTTCCCGGGCGACCTGATCACCGTCGATATGTGGCGCGACGGAAAGACCATCTCGTTCGAGGCGCGCGTAGCGGCCCGCGGCGCGACGGTGATCAAGAATGGCAAGACGGTGTTGTGGTAGGCGGCGCAAGGAACTCATCAAGAGGGAGCACGTAGCGCCGCCGTCCCGGCGGCATCTGGCGTGGCCGGCGAGACGCCGGCGCTACGCGAATCCCCCGAGAGCGCCGTCGACTCAGCTTGGCCGCCCTAGAGCGTGACCGCTTCAGCATGGAGCGTAGCCTGAGTTGACGAGGTAGTTGGCGCATTCCTCGGCCGAGAAGTGGTCGAGGAGGGCGCCGATGCGCCGCCAGGTCGCCTCGACGGTCCGCT
>Ga0302311_10000498_pt1 | contig 49144 bp, 36 predicted proteins | sample III_Palsa_N1_3_FD_200449 | JGI IMG/M metagenome (GOLD analysis project Ga0302311, IMG submission 200449) | Peat permafrost microbial communities from Stordalen Mire near Abisko, Sweden - III_Palsa_N1_3 | ecosystem: Environmental > Terrestrial > Soil > Palsa > Peat permafrost | place: Sweden... | reverse complement strand
GCTTGGCGTCGCCGACGATGAACACGCTGCGCGAGCGGCCGGCGTCGCCCGCCGCCATCTCCTCCAGGAAGGGCAGCAGCAGGCGCCATTGCGTCGGGCTGGTGTCCTGGAATTCGTCGATCAGCAGGTGGTCGATCTTCTGGTCCAGCTTGTAGCGGATCCATTCGGCGTTGCCGGCGCCGCGCAGCAGCAGGTAGCTGCGCCACTCCAGGTCGGCGAAGGTCAGGGCCTGGTCGAGATCCAGTTCCGCGTCCAGCGCCCGCAAGGCCGCCGCGCCGAGTTGCAGCGCGGCGCTGGTGCGCTCCAGGCAGGCTACACGCAGGCGCCGTTCGCGGCATTGCTCCACTGAGCGCACGACTTCGTCGTGCGCTTTTTCGAAGTGCTCGATTTCCGACTCGCTGAGTCGATCGCGTTTGGCCTTGGCCAACTGGAACTTGTATGGTTCTCCATTCTTGCCGAACAATGTCTCGATCAATGCCTGATAGCGTGCATCGCCTGCATTGCCGAGTGCCTGTTCCACCCGTTCGGCTTTGATGCGGCCGACGCCATCCACCTTGACCAGCCAGCGCCATAGTATGGTCAGGCGCGCATTGAATGCATCGGCGTCGAGATTGGTGTCCGGCTCTGACCCGTCCAGTCCCAACGCTCCGCGCAGGCGCGCGCCGGCATAGGCCAGCGGGTCGGTCTCGCCCTCGACGTAAGCCCACCAGTCGGCGCGATGCGACAGGAAGCTGTAGAGCAGCTCTTCCAGCGCCTGCTCGCCGTAGCCCATGCCGATGAGCTGGCGCAGCGCCAGCGCCGGCGTGCCTTCGGGATATTGATGCAGCTCGGCCAGCAGGCGGCGCCAGGCGCGGCGGAACAGGCCGCCCTCGTTCTCCGCCAGAGCGAAGCCGGGTGCAACGCCGGCTTCCAGGGCGAAGCGCGACAACAGGTCCTGGCAGAAGGCGTGCAGGGTCATCGCCCGCAACGGGAATGGATCGAACAGCAGGGTGTGGTACAGGCTGCGCGCGCGCTGCAGGTTCTGCGGCGTGGCCGGCAGGCCCAGCCGGTCCAGTTCGGCGGCGGCGCTTACGGTGTCGGCATAGGCCAGCGCGCGCAGGCGCTCGTTGACCCGCTCGCGCATTTCCGCCGCCGCCTTGCGGGTGAAGGTCAGCGCCAGGATGCCGCCGGCAGGCTGGCCCTCGAGCAGCAGGCGCAGCACGCGCGAGACCAGCAGCCAGGTCTTGCCGCTGCCGGCGGAAGCGGTGACGGCGACGCTGTGGCGCGGATCGAGCGCGGCGCCCGGGGAGGCGGTTTCTTTCATGGCTCGTGCCAGTCGCCGCGGCGGCACAGGCCGCGGTAGTCGCACCAGGCGCAGCTGCCCTCATCGCCCAGCGCCGGCATCGCCGCGCCCCGCGCCAGCGCATGCAGGCTGCGCTCCAGGCGGCCGCCCACCGCGTCGCGCAGCGTTTCCAGCTCGGCGTCGATGCGCAGGGTCTTCTGATCCTCGCGCAGCGGCAGGTATTCGACGGCGGCGACGCGCGGATCGAGCAGGGCGTAGTGGAGCAGCTGCACCGCTTCGCCGGACTCCACCTCGGTGCGCTTCGGCGGCCGGCCGGTCTTGTAATCCACCAGCGTCAGCGAGCCGTCGCTGAGGATTTCCACGCGGTCGGCCTTGCCGGTGAGGCTGCGGCCTTCGACGAAGTCGCGCCGGTACTGCACCTCCGCCCGCACCTGCTGCGCCGTGCGTTGCTCCAGCCAGTCGAGCAGCCCGGGAATGGAGGCCTGAAATTCGGTGGCCCATACATGCGCCAGCGCGCGGCTCTGCAAGTCAGGTGCGAACACCGCCGCCGCGATGTCCTGCAGTCGGACTTGCGCCTGCTCCCGGTTGGCGGCGGTGACGGGGGAAGGGAAGGGATCGGGTAGCGGTTCCTTCACACGCTGGGTGAAGGCTTCGAGAATGCGATGCACGCGCTGACCGTAGTCGCTGCGATCGGGGTCCTCGTCCGGCGCCTGCTCGGCGCGCAGCCTGAGGCAGGCATTGGCGAAGAACTGATACGGGCAGTCGATCAGGCGCTGGTGCGCGGTGGCGCTGATCTCCTGCGGCAGCTGCTGCACTGGCGCGGCGGGCGCCGGGCGGCTGCGCTGCTGCGCCGGCGCGCCGGCCGGCGTGGCAATTTCCGTGGCGGCGGTGCCGGCCTGCGCCGCCAGTTCGGTGTCGCGCAGGTTCAGGCCTAGATTGGTCGCATGACTCTCGATCGCCTCGATCCAGGGCGAGAGCTGTGCCGGTTCGCCCGGCTGCTCGGCGGCGTAGGTGATGTGCAGGCGCGGCGCGGCCTGCAGCACGCGGCGCAGCCGCGCCAGGCTCAGCGCATGACGCTGCGCCAGGTTCGGCAGGCCCAGCTCGCCGCGCACCGACTGGTTGAAGAACGGCTCCCCGGCCGGCAGGCCGGGAATCTGCGCCCGCGTCGCCCCGGCCAGGATCAGTGCGTCGCAATGCAGGCCGGCGCTCTGCTCCAGCGTCAGCAGGCGCACACGCCGGTCGCGCGTCGCCTGCGGCGGCACGAAGGTGGCCCGTTCGACGGCGCGGTCGAGCAGGGCGCGGAACTCGCGCCAGTCGGCGCTCTGCGGCCGTTGCGCGAAGGCGCTGTCCAGCTCGCGCAGGATTTCGATCAGGCGGCGCCCGGCCTCGTCCTGCTCGAAGCGCTGCCACAGGCCCAGTTCCTGCAGGCTGCGTTCCACGCCCGCCATCCAGTCGCGCAGCAGGCGCGGTCGGTTGGTGGACGGCATGGCGCGCGCCGCCTGCGTCAGTTGCTCCAGCAGCGCGCGCAGGGCTGGATGCGCGGCGGCGTGTGAGCGATAGCGCTCGAGGCCGGACTCCAGCCCGGCGCCGTAAACCAGGTCCCGCTCCAGGGTGCGCAGCGCCTGCGGGTCGGCGGCGAAGAAGCCGGATTTGAGCAGGGCCAGCAGCGGCCGGAACTGGAAATGTCGTTCGAAGCTGTCGAGCCAGGCATGCAGAGCGGCGGCGGCGGCGCTGGTGGACAGCGCCCAGCCGCCCTGGTCCTGCAACTCGATGCCTGCGCGCTCCAGCAGCGCGCGCAGGCGCCGGGCCAGGCGCCGGTCCTCGGTGACCACGGCCACGGCAGCGCAGCCGTCGAGCAGCGCCTGGCGCACCGCCAGGTCGACGCAGCGCGCCTCGTGTTCCGGTCCGTCGGCGAGGGTGATGCTGAAGCCCGGCGAATCGGGTGAGGTATGAGCAGTGCCTGCGCCCAGCACCGCGTCGAGGAAGCGGGTGCGTGCGTCGTCCGGCCCGGCTAGCGGCTCCGCTTCGCGTCCCAGCTGGGCGCAGAAGGCCAGGGTCGCCGCCCCGTCGCGCCCTTCGCCCCGGCCGTGCAGCCAGACTTCGAGCGCGGCGGTGGCTGGCACGGCCGCCAGGGCGGTGCGCTCGGCTCCGGCGAGCGTGTCGTAGCCCACCAGGTACACCGTTTCATCCGGGCGCAGATCGGCGAAGGCGGCCCGCAGGGTGGCGGCATAGGCCGCGGCCGGGCTGCGCCCCGCCGTCTCCTCCAGAAACGCCCGCCACAGGGTGTGGATGATCTGCGCTTCCCGCGACAGCGCGGCCAGCGGACGCGCGCCGTAAGCGGTGAGCAGCCTGCCGGCAAACGCTTCGATGTCCTCCGGCAGCGCTACCGCGTTGAGGCTCAGCTCCTCGAACAGCGCGAACAGCGCCTCGGCCAGCTGCCACAGGTTCTGTCCGGGAAACAGGTTGCGATACCGGCGCAGCGCTTCCACCAGGATCAGCCGGCATTCGGCCGGGGCAACCGGCAGGGGGCCGCCGCCGCGCTCTGCGGCGAACTGTTGCAGGGTGAGAAGATGCGGCCCCAGCAGGGCCGTGCCGGCCTGTGCGCCGAGCTGGCGCCGCAGGGCTTGCGCCGCGCCGGTGCCGGGCAGCAGCACGGTGAGGCGGGACAGGTCGGGCAGTTCCGCCCGGTGCCGGGCGAGGATGGCTTGCGCCAGCCGTCCGGCCAGATCGGCCTGCGGCGGCAGCAGCAGGGCGCGAGCATTGTTCATCTCGCGTCCTGGCCGTTGTTCATGCGGGGCTTAGCGGCAGAGCAGTCCGCCGCGGCGGATCAGCGCTCGAGCAGCTTGAACTTGTCCGGCTTGCCGTCCCATTCCTTGGAATCGGGAAGCCCTTCCTTGCGCTCGGTGATGACCGGCCATTGCCGGGCAAGCTCCTTGTTCAAGGGCAGGAAATGCGCCTGATTGGCCGGCAGGTCGTCCTCGGCCACGATGGCGTTGGCCGGGCACTCGGGCTCGCACAGGGTGCAGTCGATGCATTCTTCCGGGTCGATCACCAGGAAGTTGGGGCCTTCATGGAAGCAGTCCACCGGGCAGACTTCCACGCAGTCGGTGTATTTGCACTTGATGCAGTTTTCGATAACGACAAAGGTCATGGCAAGCCGGTCTATCTGAAAGGTAAAAGGCCAGGGTCAAACCCGGGGTAAAGCCCAGGATAAAGCTCAATCTGGTGCGGCGGACGCTGATTTTAAGCTAAAGCGGAGTGGCGTAGGGCATGGCCGCATCCTGACCGTTGTTTTACGGCCACCGGGGGTCTGAAATCGACCGGGGTCGGTCCGGCCGGCGCGCAGGCGCTACAGCGCGGTGCCGGTAGTTTCGGGTGCGGCCGGGCCCTGGTCCTCCAGCAAACGGACGAGGTGTTGCCGGTGCGCACCGGCCCAGTTGGCCCCGGCATGGCCCAGGCCGGGCAGCTGCGGGAGGATTCCTGATTTACGCCGGTTGAGCCCGGCGACAGCCTATTCCTGCGAGGTCTGGGCCGGCCCGGTCGGGTAGGTCGGCTGTATCTTCGGATTGACCTTGCAGGAGGTGCTGACCGCGGCCGCCGCGTGGAAGCGCGACCACTGCCGCTGGTACACCGCGTCGGTGATCCCCAGCATGTCGTCCTTCGACAGCTCGGGAAACTGCATGTGGTAGTAGGTCGGGTTCTGGTCGAACGAGCTGGAGATCATGACCTGGGTCAACTCCATTTCCCGGTTCTGCGCCACGCCCATGGCGAAGTCCACGGCGTTGGCGCACCACTCGTCGCTGTGATCGGCGACCAGCAGGGCCGGCGGTTGCGCCTCGGCCTTGGCCTTGCAGGTTTTGCTCATGGCGGCGGCGGCGCCGAAATGCGTCCAGCGCTGTTTGTAGACGGTGCCGGCGATGTGCTGCATATCGGCCTTGTTCAGGTCGGGATACTGCTGGATGAACACATCGCTGTCGTGCTCGATCGATTTGGCGGTGTATTCCCGGGTGCGTCCGTAGCCCCGGTATTGCGCCGTGCGCATGGCGAAATCCACCGCATCGGCGCACCAGCTTTCGGGGTGATCGGCGGCGCGCGCGGGCAGCGGCGTCAGCGTGTAAAGGGCCGGCAGCAAAGCCATCATCAGAACAGAAAGGCATGACAGCAGCCGGCCCGGAATCCCTGAGTGTCTCATCGCCGCTCCTATTTACCCTGGCCTTTGCGGCCTTATTGCCCAGCAAGCTACGCGATACGCCGGAAGCCGGCAAATCGCGCCCGTAGCCAGTGAGTACGGTGCCCGAGCCCTTTTGGTTGCAGGGCTTGGGCTCTATTCACATGCCAGCGCGCAAACCGCATATACGCCGTATGCCACCGGCCGAACTCGGGCGGAAAATCACACCAAGGAGCGCCCGTGCGCAGTAACCATAGCGCCGCTTCGATGAATAGTCGGTTGTCGGAGGCGATCGTGCCTTTATCCCCCGCCTTATCGGGCAAAAGATCTTTGATCCGCTTCCGTTGCTCGTTACGCAGAATCTTCCGGGCCATTGTTCCAACTCCTTCAGTGAGTTGGCGTGATAGCTTAAACCTTGATGTGAACAGAGCCTAAGCCCCATGAGCGCCTATAGCTTGTTTGCCCTCAACACCCCAACCATTCATCAGCTATCCGGATTTCTCTTGCTCCAGCGTGGAGTCGACAGATGAGCCTGGAGTGCCCTTTCCGATAGCGGCGATATTGCTCTATTCTTGCGCGCATCTTGCGCGCAATGATTTGAGGGCGTGATTACTTCCTAGATCAGTACGAAATATCGAAGGGGGGAGATAATGAATAGGTTTCTGTTGTTTGCTTATGGCCTGGCGTGCTACGCGATATTTCTTGGCGTCTTTCTGTATCTGATCGCATTTCTTGCGGATCTTGGCGTGCCGAAGACGGTCAGTTCCGGCGCACAAGGTTCTGTCGCGGCGGCGTTGGCGATCGATATCGGTCTCATGGCCCTGTTCGGATTGCAGCACAGCATCATGGCCCGCAAAGGATTCAAGCGTGCACTTGCGCAGATCCTGCCTGCGGCGATCGAACGCAGCACTTATGTGCTCGCCGCCAGCGTGGTGCTGATTCTACTATTCGCCTATTGGAGGCCGCTGCCGGGCATAGTCTGGCAGGCGCAGAGTCCGGCTCTGACCGACAGCTTGTATCTGCTGGGCGGCGTCGGCTGGCTGCTGATCCTGCTCTCGACTTTTCTCACCAATCACTTCGATCTGTTCGGTCTGCGGCAGATCTATCTGAATCTGGTTCGCAAGACTTACACCCCGGTTGCATTCAAGGAACATTTTTTCTACCGCTGGATACGCCATCCGATGATGCTGGGATTGCTGATCGCGTTCTGGTCGACCCCGTTGATGAGCGTCAGCCATCTGCTGTTCAGCGCCGGGATGTCGGTGTACATCCTGATCGGAATTCATTTCGAAGAGGCGGGGCTGCGGGCCGAGCTGGGCCAGACGTATTGCGACTACATGGGCCGTACGGTGCGGATGCTGCCGTTCTACTAGAGCTTATCCACGGATAAGCTCTAAGGATCGCTGGTGGCGACGTCGATCCCCTCGATCGCCGTCTGGCACATGGTTACGATCTCTTCCGGGGTGATGACGTAGGGCGGCATCAGGTAAACCACATTACCCAGCGGCCGCAGCAGCACGCCTTTCTCCAGCCCATACTGGTAGACCCGCAGGCCGCGCCGCTCGGCGGCCGGGTATTCCTCGCGCTTGCGCGGGTTCTTGGCCAGCTCCACCGCCAGGATCATGCCCTGCTGGCGGATGTCGATGACGTGGCGGTGGCTGGACAGCTCCGTCATCGCCGCCCACATCATCGCCGCCGAGCGGCGGTTGGCGGCCAGCACATCGGACTGCTCGAACAGTTCCAGCGTGGCCAGCGCCGTGCTGCAGGCCAGCGGGTTGCCGGTGAAGCTGTGCGAGTGCAGGAAGGCCTTGTAGCTGGAATAGTCGTCGTAGAAAGCCTGGTAGATCTCGTCGGTGCTCATCACCACGGCCAGCGGCAGGGTGCCGGCGGTGAGTCCCTTGGACAGGCACATCAGGTCCGGCGTGATGCCGGCCCAGTCGCTGGCGAACAGGCGCCCGGTGCGGCCGAAGCCCACCGCGATCTCGTCGGCGATGAGCAGCACGCCGTGGCGGGTGCAGGCCTCGCGCAGCAGCCGCAGGTAGATCGGGTGATACATGCGCATGCCGGCGGCGCATTGCACCAGCGGCTCCACGATCACCGCCGCCACTTCGCCGGCATGGCGCTGCAGCGCCTCTTCCATGTGGCGGAAGCGGCGCCGCGTATGGTCTTCCCAGGCCTCGCCGGGGCTGCGGTCGAAGCAGTCCGGCGACAGCACCTGGATCGGCTCCATCAGCAGCGGCGTGTAGGCGTCGCGGTACAGGCCGGTGCCGCTCACCGCCAGCGCGCCCAGGGTCTCGCCGTGGTAGCCGTTGCTGAGCGAGATGTAGCGGGTTTTTTGCGGCTTGCCCAGGTTGCGCCAGTAGTGGTGCGCCATCTTCAGCGCCACTTCCACCGCCGAGCTGCCGTTGTCGGCGTAGAAGCAGCGGGTCAGGCCCTTGGGCGCGATGGCGCAAAGCTTCTCCGACAGCCGCACCACCGGCTCGTGGGTGAAGCCGCCGAGCATGACGTGGTCGAGCTGGTCGAGCTGCTCCTTCAGCCGCCCGACGATATGCGGATGGCGATGGCCGAAGATATTGGTCCACCAGGAACTGACCGCGTCGAGATAACGCTTGCCCTCGAAGTCCTCCAGCCACACCCCCTGCGCCGACTTGATCGGCACCAGCGGCAGCCACTGGTGGTCCTTCATCTGGGTGCAGGGATGCCAGACGTGGGCGAGGGAGCGGTTCTTCCAGTCTTCGTTGGTGCTCATGCCGGCTAGTTTAAGGCCAACTTTGCCACATGACGCGGTGCCGGCCGGCCCGCTAAAGTGTGCGCCGATATGAATACCCGATCGCCTTGGTGTCTGTGGCTGGCAGCGTCGTACCTGATCCTGGCCGGCGTCTCCGGCTGTGCGGGGACCCGGATTCTGGAGCCGGCCAACACCCGCCATTTCGACTTCAGGCAGGATACTTTTGCCTATTCCAACGAACTGGCCTGGGAATACCAGGTCGATCCGGTAAGCGGCAAGATCACCACCCGGCAAAATGCGGCCAAACCCGAGTTCAGCCATCGCTGCTTCGCCGTATCGCGCATGGCCAGGCAGTTCTTCCAGTACGCGCAATTCGATCCGGCGGCAACGAAACTGGACGACGACGCCTATCGCAAGGCCATCGCCACGGTCGTTTCACGCACTCCGGGCGAAGGCCGCGGCGCCGGCAAGGTGGTCATTCCTGGGTATGCAAACCTGCGCGACTTCAGCCGGGCCAGGGAAGCCCTGCTGAAGGAGGCTACCGGCGACTACCTGTACAGCCTGTTCCAGTTCAGCAACTGGCGGATGATTTTTCCTTTCAGCCGCGACCACCAGGAAGCCACGGCGCAGCAGCTGCTCGGCGAATTGCAGCTGGGCTATCTGCCGATCGTGCACCTGATCCACTTCGCGCCGTTTCCCGATACCCAGATCGATCACGTCGTCCTGATCTTCGGCGAGGAAACGACGGCGCGGGAGATCCGCTTCCAGATCTACGATCCGAACTACTTCGAACGGCCGGGCGTGCTGATCTTCGAGCGTGCCAGCCGCACGTTCATCTTGCCGTCCACGAAATACTTCAACGACGGTCCCCTGGACGTCTATGAGATTTTCCACGACGAGCTCGACTGAGCGGCGTGAACGACCCTGGCGGAAATCTACAGGTCCTTGACCAGGACGATGGACTTGCGCTGATAGTTGTAGATGCGCTGCTTCTGCATCGGCAGATCCTCGATCTTCGCCTGGCCGAAGCCATGCTCGATGAACCAGTGCGGCGTATGGGTGGTCAGCGAGAACAGCTTTTTCAGACCCAGCTTGCGCGCGGATTCCTCGGCGCGGAACAGCAGGGCGTTGGCGCGGCCGGAGCGGCGGTAATCCGGGTGCACCGCGACGCAGGAGAATTCGCCCATCTGGTTCTGCGGGAAGGGGAACAGGGCGGAGCAGGCGATGACGGTGCCGTCGCGCACCATCACGTCGAAGAAGCTGATTTCCAGTTCGAGCTGCTCGCGCGAGCGCGGTACCAGCACGCCGGCGTCCTCCAGCGGCTTGATCAGCGCGAGGATGCCGCCGACGTCCTCAATGGTCGCCTCGCGCACCGCCTCGTAGTTCTCGTCGGAATAGAACATCAGGCCGCAGCCGTCGCGCGTATACAGCTCGCGCAGCAGGGCGCCGTCGGCATCTGCGCCGATCAGGTGCACGCGCTTGACGCCGCCGCGGCCGGCGGCCAGGCCGGCGCTGAGCAGGGCGCGGTCCTCGCCTGAGAGTTGCAGTTTCTCGCTTTTGGCGGAGAGCAGGCGCTCGGCCTCGCTCAGCGGCAGCTGGCCGGCGTCGCCGGTCTCGTCCGCCAGCTTCCAGTGATCCGGATCGGAATTGAGCACGAACACCAGCTTGTCCGCGCCCAGGCCGGTGGCCACGGCCTGCGCCACTTCGCCGGCGCGCAGGTTGAAGATCTCGCCGGTGAGCGAAAAGCCGATCGGCGAGAGCAGGGCGATGCGGCCCTGCGCCAGCACTTCCTGAATGGTGGCGATGTCGATACGCCGCACCTCGCCGGTGAGCTGGTGGTCGATGCCGTCGCGCACCCCGACCGGCCGCGCCGTAACCCAGTTACCGCCGGCCACCTTGAGCCGCGCCCCGCCCATCGGCGTGCTGGCCAGGCCGGTGCTGAGCTTGGCCTCGATCTCCATGCGCAGCCCGCCCACGGCGGACTTGACGCACTCCATCGTCGCCGGGTCGGTGATGCGCAGGTCGCCGTGGAACTGGGCTTTCAGCCCGCGCGCGGCGAGCTGGGCCTCGATCTGCGGCCGCACCCCGTGCACCAGCACCAGCTTGACCCCCAGGCTGTGCAGCAGGGCGACGTCGTAGATCAGCCGCTCGAAGTCCGGCCGCAGCGCCGCCTCGCCGCCGAAGGCGATGACGAAGACGCGCCCGTTGTGCGCATGCACATAGGGCGCCGCGCCGCGCAGGGCGGCGACGAATTCCTGTCCGCTGGCGGCTTCGGGCTTGGTGGCGAGGTCGTTCATGGCAGCCGATTTTAGGGCTTATCGGGGGATAAAGCGCGGCACTGGGTGCTGCCGGGCGCCGCGGGGGCGCAAAGCGGGGCCGGGAGCGGCGGACGGACGGTATACTATCGGCATGTCTTCGATGCAGCAGTACTCCGACCTCGCCACTGTCCTGTCCAGCCTGGGCTACCGCGACGACGCGGCCGCCTTTCACGGCGCTTTATGCGGCGCGCTGTGCCGGCAAAAGCCCGAGGAGATCGACCCCGTCGCCCTGCTGGACGACGATGAGATCAACCCCGACCAGCACGCCCGCGCCGAACTGCGGCAGGTGTGCGAGCAGACCGTATCCGCCCTGGCCGACATGCAGACCGGCTTCATGCCGCTGCTGCCGGAGGACGCCGTGGGCCTGGGCGAGCGGGCGCGCTCGCTCGGCGCCTGGTGCGAGGGCTTCCTCTACGGCTTGGCCGGTCGCATCAAGCTCGACCTGCGGCAGTGCACCGACGAGGTGCGCGAGATCGTCAAGGACTTCACCCAGTTCACGCGCGCCTCGCTCGATGCCGGCGACGACCTCGAAGTGGAGGAGGGCGCGTACGGCGAACTGGTGGAGTACATCCGGGTGGGTGCACAGCTGGTCTACATGGAGCTGCACCCGCGCCCGCCGGCGGCTGCCGCCCAATCGAAGACCCTCCATTGAAAAATTCGAGGTTCCGAGATGCCCGTCCCCAGCGCCGCTGAACTGCAGGAATACGCCGCCCGCCGCAACCGTCTGATGCAGGCCATCGGCCCGGACGGCGTGGCCATCATCCCGTCCTCCCGCGAAGTCATCCGCAACCGCGATGTCCACTACAAATTCCGCCAGGACTCCGATTTCTGGTACCTGACCGGCTTCAACGAGCCGGATGCGGTGGCGGTGCTGGCGCCGGGCCGCAAGGAGGGCGCGTTCCTGCTGTTCGTGCGTGAGCGCAACAAGGAACGCGAAATCTGGGACGGCCGCCGCGCCGGCCCGGAAGGCGCGGTGTCCGATTACGGCGCCGACCAGGCCTACACCGCCGCCGAGCTGGAAGCCATGCTGCCGCAGCTGCTCACCGGCCGCGCCAAGGTGCACTACACCCTGGGCGAGCATCCGGCCTGGGATACCCGCATCACCGCCTGCGTGCGCGAAATCCGCGAAGTCTCGCGCCGCGGCCCCTCCGCCCCGACCGAATTCGTCTCGCTCGATACCACCCTGCACGAGCTGCGGCTGCTCAAGTCCGAGGCCGAGCTGAAGCTGCTGCGCCGCGCCTGCGAGATCTCGGCCCAGGCCCATGTCCGCGCCATGCGCGCCACCCGGCCGGGCGGCTGGGAGTGGCAGGTGGCGGCGGAGATCCACCATGAATTCGAGAAGCACGGCATGGAGCCGGGCTACGGTTCCATCGTCGGCGGCGGCGACAACGCCTGCATCCTGCATTACAAGGAAAACGAGATGCAGCTGCGCGGCGGCGACCTGCTGTTGATCGACGCCGGCGGCGAGTATCGTGGCTATACCGCCGACATCACCCGCACCTTCCCGGTCAGCGGCAAGTACAGCGGCGCGCAGAAGGAAGTCTATGAAGTGGTGCTGGCGGCGCAGCTCGCCGCCATCGCCGAGCTGCGCCCCGGCAACTCCTCCGCGCGGCCGCACGAAGTGGCGACCCGCGTGCTGACCGAGGGCCTGGTGGCCCTGGGCCTGCTCCACGGCGACCCGCAGGAGCTGATCGACAGCGGCAGGCATCGCCAGTTCTACATGCACGGCACCGGCCACTGGCTCGGCATGGATGTGCACGACGTCGGCCTCTACAAGGTGAACGGCACGCCGCGCCCGTTTGCCGCCGGCATGGTGATGACGGTGGAGCCGGGCCTGTATATCGCGCCCGACACCAGCGGCGTGGACCCGCGCTTCCTCGGCATTGGCATCCGCATCGAGGATGACGTGCTGGTCGGCGCGCAGGGTCCCGAGGTGCTCACCGGCGGCGCGCCCAAGCGCGTCGCCGAGGTTGAAGCGCTGATGGCCGGCTGAGCCTGATGCCGGGGGGCAAGGGCAATGGGGAGCCGGTCATGACTGAACCTTTGGGTCCGGGTGCTGTGCTGCCGGCTGCCGGCGGCATCGCGGTGTGCCAGGATTGCGGCGCGCCGATTTCCGGCAACTACTGCGCCAATTGCGGCCAGGAAACCAGGATCGAAGTGCCCTCGGTGCGCCAGTTCGCGCACGAACTGATGGATCAGTACGTCGCGGTGGAGGGCAAGCTCGGCCGCACCCTGCGCGTGCTGCTGAGCCAGCCGGGCCAGCTCACCCTCGACTACGTGCAGGGCCGGCGCCAGCGCTATGTACGACCGCTGAAACTCTACGTCAGCATCAGCGTGGTGTTCTTCGGCCTGCTCGGCATCCTGCCGGATTCGATCGGCAATCCCTTCACCCAGGTCGATCCCGAGACGCGGCAGGAGCTGCGGCAGGAGATCAACGACGATCTGAAGGACGAGCAGGGCAAGGACGAACAGGGCAAGGCGGATGCCGACGATGGCGACAAGGCGGCGGCCGACAACAAGCCCGCGGTTCCCGCCACGGCGCTCGCGGCCGCGCAGCCTGCCCCCGCGATTACGCAGCCGGCTGCTTCCACCGCTGCGCTGGCGCCGTCCGCGGAGGCGCAGAAGGACGACAATCTTGATCTGCGGCAGCAGATCCGCAAGGCCATCGACGCGGATCTGAAGAGCGGTCAAAGCGACAAGATCGGCCAGGACATCAAGAGCAAGGTCGATGCCTCGGTGAACAAGTACGTTCCGGACAAGAATTCGAAGGTGAAGGACAAGGGCCTGGCCGCCCTGTCCACACCCGAGCAGCGCAAGGAGTTGCGCGCCAAGCTGGCCGACGATGCGCCGTACGCGATGTTCTTCCTGATGCCGTATTTCGCGCTGCTGCTGCGCTGGCTGTACCGCAAAAACCAGCTGCGTTACGGTGTGCACCTGCTGTTCACGGTGCATCTGCACTGCTTCGCCTTCATCCTGCTGGCGTTCATGTTCCTGCCGTTTTCACCGCTGCGCACGGTGCTGGAGCTGGCCGGGGTGCTGTACGCCTTCCTGGCCCTGCGGCGCGTCTACGGCGGCACCGTGATGCGCACCGCGTGGCGCGTGCTGGTGCTCGGCTTCCTGGATTTCGTGGCGGTCAGCGCCACCGCGCTGTCGGGAGTCATGACCGCCGTCTTCGGCACCGGCTCATGAGCGGTCAGGCCGGTCCGGCCACCGCCACACCGGTTCCGGCCGCTGCACCGGCCGCGCAAGCCTGCATGAACTGTGGCCAGGTGCTGAGCGGCGCCTATTGCTCCGCCTGCGGCCAGGAATCGCGCATCCAGACTCCCACGGTCGGCGAATTCGTGCGCGAGTTCGTGCAGGACCAGATGGCGCTGGAGGGCAAGCTGCTGCGCACCCTCAAGCTGCTGCTGACCAGGCCCGGTGCGCTGACGCTGGACTATATCTCCGGCAGGCGCCAGTGCTACATCCGGCCGCTGCGGCTGTACCTGGCGCTGAGCGTGGTGTTCTTCGCCATCTCCGGACTGGTCGGCCATCACGCCTGGATGCAGGCGGATCCGGGCGACGAAGACAAGCCGCTATTCGCCCAGAAATCCGATGCAGCGCAGGTGCCAACGGCCGGCGAGGGTAAGGCCGGTTCCACCGCGCCGGCCGGGCAAGCCGACAGCGGTGCGGCGAAGCTTCCGGACGGTGGTTTCGACGCGATGCGCGATTTCAAGACCGGCTATCCCCTGCTGGATGCGCGCATCCACGCGTATTTCAGTCAGACGCAAAAGCAGGCGGGAGCCCAGCTCAGCCGTGCCATCGACAACGATGCGCCGGTTGCGATGTTCTTCCTGCTGCCGCTGTTCGCCGGCCTGCTGCAGCTGGCTTATCTGCGCCATCATCTGCGCTATGGCGTGCACCTGCTGTTTTCCCTGCACTACCACGCCTTCGTTTTCCTCGACCTGCTGGTGCAAGAGATACCCTGGCCGTCGATCGCGAATGCGCTGCTGAACGCCGCCATCCCGGTGTATCTGGTGATGGCCTTGCTGCGCGTCTATGGCGGCAGATGGTGGCTGACCGGAATCGGCGTGGCGGCCCTGCTGCTGGTTTATGCGATCCTGATCGGCATCACCCTGTTTGCCGCCGCGGTGATTTCGATCATCATCAGCGGCTGAACCTTCGATCTACCCTCCACTCATTCCGTGAACGACGACTACGACATTGCGATCATCGGCGGCGGCCTGGTCGGCGCCAGCCTGGCGGTGGCCCTGGCCGGGTCCCCGTTGCGTGTGGTGCTGGTCGAAGCCGCGGCGCCGCCGGCCAGCAGTCCGCTCTGGGACGAGCGCTGTATCGCGCTCAACGACGCCAGCCAGCGCATCTTCGACAGCTATGGCGTATGGGAAGCACTGCGGGCCGATGCCGCGCCGATCGTGGCGACGCATATTTCCGAGCGCGGCCGTTTCGGCACGGCGCGCTTTGCCGCCAGCGAGGCGGGCTTGCCGGCGCTGGGCTACAACGTGCCGCTGCGCGCCATCGGTGCCGCGCTGACGGCGCGCATGCAGGGCCTGAAGAATCTGACCCTGTTGCAGCCGGCGCGCCTGTCCGCGCTGAAGCCCGGCGCGGATGCGGTGGAATTGACCATCGAGTCGGCCGGCGCCATGCGGACCATTTCAGCGCGGCTGGTCGCCGCCGCCGATGGCGCCCGCTCGGCGGTGCGCGAGCTGCTGGGCATCGCCGCCGAGCGCCGCGACTATGCCCAGCACGCCATCGTCAGCGCGGTGCGGCTGTCGCGCCCGCACCAGGGCGTGGCCTATGAGCGCTTCACCCCGGATGGTCCCATCGCCCTCATTCCCAAGCTGGATCAGGCCGCCTCGCTGGTATGGACCCTGCCGGACGAACAGGTCGAGGCGCGCCTGGCACTGAGCGATGCCGAATACCTGGCGCTGGCGCAAGACTGTTTCGGCGGCCGGCTCGGCCGCTTCACCGAACTGGGCCGGCGCTGGTCGCATCCGCTGGCGCGGGTGCTGAGCGGCAGCCTCACCGCGCCGCGCACCGTGTTCATCGGCAACGCCGCGCAAAGCCTGCACCCGGTGGCGGCGCAGGGCTTCAACCTCGGCCTGCGCGACGTGGCGGCGCTGGCGGCCGGCATTGCCGGGGCCGCCGATCCGGGTGCGGAAGCGATCTTGGCGGCGTATGCCGAGCGCCGCGAGCAGGATCGCGGCCGGGTCAGCGATTTCACCGACCTGATGGTGCGTACCTTCTCCAACCGCGTGCCGTTCCTGGCGCAGGCGCGTCACTGGGGGCTGGTGGCGGTGGAGCTGGCGCCGCCCCTGCGCAATGCGGTGCTGCGCCAGCACCTCGGGCACCTGGGATTGCCGCGCGCGACATCATCGGTTGCGGCAGAAACCTCTCCCGCTGCCAAAGTCCCCTCTCCCCTTGGGGGAGAGGGCTAGGGTGAGGGGTAGCCCATGCCGCTCCGCCATGGTAATGCGCGCGTCCTGCGCGAGCGTTCCACCGATGCGGAGAAGCTGCTCTGGAGCCGGCTGCGTAACCGGCAGCTTTTGGGCTGCAAATTCCGGCGGCAGCAGCCGATTGGGTCTTATGTTGTCGACTTTGTTTGTCTTGAGCACCGTATGGTGATCGAATTGGACGGCGGTCAGCACGCGGAGCAGCAGTCGCAGGATGAAGTCCGCACGGCCTTTCTGCAGAAGGAAGGCTATCGCGTCCTCAGGTTCTGGAACAATCAGATTCTCGGTGAACTGGATTCGGTATTGAACGTCATTTATTCGACTTTGGCGGGCTCGGCCTACCCCTCACCCAACCCTCTCCCCCAAGGGGAGAGGGCTTAATGAGCGCTGATTCCAAAGTGAGCGATTCATTTTGGCGAAAGCTCGCGTACAGCAAAGGTTCCCTCTCCCCTTGGGAGAGAGGGCTAGGGTGAGGGGTAGCCCCGTGCGCCTCTGCTACGGTTCCACCAACCCTCTCTCCCAAGCGGAGCGGGATTAATGAGCGCTGATTCCAAAGTGAGCGATTCGTTCGAGATCATTGTCGGCGGCGGCGGTCCGGTGGGTGCGGCCGCTGCAATGGCTTTGGCGCAACAAGGCTTCAAGGTCGCTCTGCTGGAACGCGGCAGCGCGCCGCCGGCATACGCCGCGGCGGACTACGATCTGCGTGTCTACGCCCTGGCGCCGCACTCGGCACGCCTGCTCGACGATCTGGGCGCATGGCCGAAGCTGCTGGAGCGGCGCACCAGTCCCTATACCGGCATGCGCGTCTGGGAGCGCGGGCCGGAGCACGCGCTGCGTTTCGATTGCGCCGACACCGGCCGCGCCGAGCTGGGCTGGATCGTGGAACACAGCCTGGTGGTCGATACCCTCTGGGCCGGCCTCGGCGGCGTGGTCCGCTATGAGCGGGCGGCGATCGAATCCGCCCGATTCGACGACTCCGGCACCAGCCTGCGGCTGGGCGATGGCCGCGAGCTGCGTGCGCGTATGGTGGTGGCGGCCGATGGCGCCGATTCGCAGCTGCGCGGCCTGGCCGGCATCGATACGGTGGGCTGGGGCTATGCGCAGCGCGCCATCGTCTGCCATGTGCAGACGCAGCAGCCGCATGGCGCCATTGCCCGGCAGCGCTTTCTGGCCAGCGGGCCGCTGGCGTTCCTGCCGTTGGCGGATGGACGCTGTTCCATCGTCTGGTCGGCGGAGGAAGCGTTGGCGCAGGAGCTGCTGGCGCTGGACGATGCCGCCTTCATGGCGCGGCTAAGCCAGGCGCTGGAATATGCCCTGGGGGAGGTGGAGCAGGTCACGCCGCGCATCTCCTTCCCCTTGCGCCTGCTGCATGCGCAGGATTACGCGCGGGCCGGCCTGGTGCTGGTCGGCGACGCCGCGCATGCCATCCATCCGCTGGCCGGGCAGGGGGTCAACCTCGGCTTCGCCGACGTGCAGCAACTGCTGGCGACGCTGGTGGAAGCGCGTGATGCCGGCCGCGACTGGTCCGGCCTGCGCAACCTGCAGCGCTACGGTCGCGCGCGCAAGGCGGCCAACCTGGAGATGCTGGCGCTGACCGAGGGCCTGTACCGCGCGTTCCGCCTGCGCCTGCCGGGGCTGAAGGCGGCGCTGGGCCTGGGCATGGAAGCAGTGGACAAGCTGGGGCCGCTGCGCTCCTGGCTGGTGCGGCAGGCGGCGAACGCCTGAACCCGCTACCAGCACTCCTCCACCTGCTCCAGCGGGAAGGCCACGCCGACCCGTTCCCATAGCGCGGCAACACGCCGCAGAGCCGGCCCGGCGCGTTCGATCCAGTCCGGATGGCGCTGCCGTGCCGCGGCGCTTACCTTGAACGGCTCCGGCGCCAGCGCGCTGCCGTAGCGCTGGTGGAAGGTTTGCGCCAGCGCCTGGAGGCGTTCCTTGCCGTACACCACCACGCGCAGGTCGCGGTTGGCGGAGAGGCCGGTGGTGGCGACGCAGTAGTGGTACTGCTCCCAGTAGCGCAGATAGGCGTCGAAGTAATCCATCCGCTCCAGCTCGGCCGCGGTGCAGCCGGTATAGAGCAGGTCGCGCCGGCACCAGTCCTCGATGTTGGAGCGCACCGCGAAGCGGCCGTCGCCGGGCAGGCCGCCGGACTTTTCATAAGTGGAGACGCAGGCGGCGACCGGATGGCGCAGCGTCACGATGTGCTCGACCGCTTCGCCCAGGATGCGGTGAAAAAAGCCGCCGGCATAAATGCCCTTGGTCAGCTTCTTCGGCACCACGATGCGGCCCTCGTGCGGCGCGCGGGTGCCGAAGAACAGCTCCACCATGCTCAGATATTCGGCCATGGTGTGCAGGCTGCGCACCCAGCTGTTGGCCGCCGGGGCGATCTCGAACGGCCCGGCTTCGGGAAAACCGTCGTGCGCTACCGCGAAGGGCACGCTGCGCGGCGCCATGCCCAGCGCGCGATACAGCTCGGCGGTGAGATAGGAGCCGCCGGTGCGTGGAATGCCGATGACGTTGATGAAGTGGAAACGTTGCTGCAGTTCCTCGATCGGCTTGAAGTCGCCGACCAGCAGGGCCATCAGCAGGCCGTAGGCGCGACCGATGTGCGCGCGGCCGCGCTCGTCGTTCATCACCCCTGGGGCCGCGGTTTCGGCGCGGCGCTGCAATTCCGGCATGCCGAAATTGAGCGCTTCGGAAGTCTGGTCGGCCCATTCGCCGTCGTCGAAGGGCCGGCCGTCGAGCAGATGGGCGAGGAAGTCGACGAACACCGGCGACACCGGCAGCTCGCGGTCGGTCAGCCGGATTTCAACGCCCATCGGAGTTCGCCCTCCGAATGGCTCTGCGCGGATCTGGTTGTTCGGGCGGCGGCCGGATATTCATCTAGCGGCTCTGCATCATGTCGAGCAGCCGGCCGAAATTTTCCAGCGACAGCAGATGCGCATAGACCGCGCGCAACTCGCCCTTGCGCATCAGCAGCTTCTGCTCGCGCGCCCCGAGCGCATTGAGCCGGTCTTCGTCGACCCGGTGCAGGCCCTGCAAGCGCATCTGCTGGCCGCCATTGTGCGGCAGCGCCAGCGCATCGAATGGCGTGAACAGTCCGAAGGCTTCCAGCCGGCGGCTGAAGGCGCGCGTTTGCTGGCGTGCGTTTTCCATCGCTTCGATCAGGTCCTGCATCGGCTTCCATTCCGCCCTGGCTTCGCCCTTCGCGTTGAAATACGGTGTCGCCGATGGCGCGAGCTGATCCGGCTGCACGCAGATCAGGTTTCGTGGTTCGGCGCCTTCGGCCACCGGCACTACGGCGATGCAGAAAGGGTGGCGGCGCACATAGGCGGGGACATAGGTGCCCGGCTTCCAGCGCCCCTTGCCGTCGACAAACAGGTTCTCCTGCGCACGCAGGCCAAGCAGCGCCACCGGCAGGTACTCGTCGCTGCTCGCTTCGCGCACGAAGGCAATGGGATAGTCGGCGCAGGCCTTGGCCAGTTCCACCGCGTTGAGAAACACGCTGTTGAGCTTGCTCGACCAGGCCTGGCTATGGTCCGGCCGCACGGACAGACCGGCATGCTGGTGCCGATCCAGCGCGATGAGCGAACTGTAACCGGGCGGCAATTGGAAGCTGATCTGTTCCATGCGGCGATATTAGCAGCGCTTGCGCTGCGCCTAGCACAGCTCCCTATTTCATCCCGCGCAAGTCGCCGGATTCGGCGTGGGATCCATCTGCAGGAATAGCGGCTCCAGCGGCAGCAGGATATTGGTGCCGTCCGGCAGCACCAGCAGATACTGCCCCTCCAGCAGGGTCACGCTGCCGCCGGCATCGTCGACGACGATGCTGTGCGCATACACGGTGGCGACAATGCCGCCGAGCGGATTGATTCCCGGCGGCAGGACGGCGGCGATCTGCGGATCGGTGGCGCAGGTGGCGTCGCAGATCACCACCAGGTAGTCGGTGCCACGAATGCCGATGGTCGCCACCGGAGTCGCCACCTGGTACTCGTCATGGTTGATCTTGCCGATCGCCCCGCTGATGGAGCGGAAGCCGCCCTTGAGCAGGCTGAAGAAAGCGCGCGAGACGCCGCTCTGCGTATCTGCCTGCGCCGCCGCCAGCGGCGCCACCGGCGCCGGCGCAGCAGCAGCCGGCGGCGTGGCCGGCGCTGCCGGTTGTGGCTGCGGTGGAGGAGGCTCGACGGTACCGCTGTGATTGGCGAAGTCCACTACCTGGAAGCGGCTGTTCGGGCGCAACAGGAAATAGCCGCCGTCGCTGAACTTGAGATCGACGTAGCTGTTGGCGCTGGAGTGCACCATTTCGCCGGAATAGACCGCATCGCCCTTGGCCAGGGCGCGGACGCCGCTTTCGGCGGATGAAGCGGTGCCGCGGCCGGTGAGCAGGGTCACGTTCGCCGCCGGCGCGGCAGCCGTGGCGATGGCCGGCAGCGACAGGAGCAGCAGGGCGGTTCCGCGGATGCGCCGGGAGAACTTCATTGCGCGCCTCCGATGCCGCAACTCAGCGTCTGTGGCGTGCTGGTCCTGATGTCGATGCGGCCCTTGTTGGCGTTGTTCACGCCGGGGTCGTTGACATCGCCCGGATCGCCGTCATAGGCGAGTATGCCGGTATCCGGCTGGTCGATGGTGTACTGATCGATGGTCAGCGGGATGTCGGCCAGCCCGATCGGCGACGAACGCAGCACCGACTCGCCGAGCACGACCACCTGGCCGTTGCTGCTGATCGAGTCCGGATACAAGGTCGCGCCCGAGGTGGCGAACACCAGGTTGGTATTGCTGCTGAGGGCGAATGTCTGCGTGCCGTTGCCGACCTCGATGTTGCCGGTTTGCGGCGTGCCGCCGAATACCAGGGTGGTGATGCCGGTCAGCGGCTGCTTCAGATTGACGTTGAGCAGCGCGGCGGGATTGCTGGGCAGGAAGTCGATGAACATATTGCTGTTGCCGCTCAGCGCGCTGGGCAATTGCAGGCTCGGCGCCTGGATGAACAGATAGCCGCCGGCAATGCTGATCTGGCCCAGCGTGACGCCGCCCGCCGCAGCAAAGCTGGCGTTGGGTCCGTGGCTGGGCACTGCCAGCGTCGGCGCCTTGGCGTGGATTTTTGTCAGCAGGGCCGAGTCGCTGCCGAAGGCGGCGCTGCCGCTGCCCACGCTGAGGCTGGCGCTGCTGAAGTTGATGCTGCCGCCGCGCACCGACAGGGCGCCGGCGTCGATGGTGGAACTACCGGCGCCGCTGCCCACGGCGCCGGTGCCGGTGAGCGCCACGGCGCCGCCGTCGAGCGCCGCGCCGTTGGCGAGCTGGATGGCGCCGCCGTTGATGGAGACCTGCGCGGCCTCCAGCGCGGAATGGTCGATGCTGACGTTGCCGCCGCTGGTCACGGTGACGCTGGAATTGGCGGTGAACAGAGCCTGCGGCGCGGAGGCCAGGCCATCGAACTGGCTGGGATCGCCGATGGAGCTGCCGCCGCTGATGGCGAGGTCGCCGCTGGCGTTGAGCGCCACCGTTTGCGCCAGCACGCTGCTGTCGCCGATGTCCAGGGTGCCGCCGCTGGTGATGGTGGCGTTGACGGCGTTGATCGACGAGTTGTTGATGCTGGTATTGCCGCCGGCCGTCAGGGTGAAGTTGCCGGATGCGTTGATGCTGTTGCCGCCCAGGTTCAGCGCCTGGCCGGTGGACAGGGTGATGTTGGCCCCGCTGAGGTTGCCGAAGGTGAGCGCGCCATTCGCCGCGCTGAGGTCGATGTCGCCATTGGCGGCAAGCGCCGAGGCCAGGCTCAGATCGCCGCTGCTGGCGGTGACGGTGAGGGCGCCGCTGTCGCTGATGCCCAGACCGGCGGAGAGGCTCACCGATTGGCCGCTGATGCTGCGGTCCAGGACCAGCGTGCCGTTGCTCTGCAGCGTTACCGCGCCGCCGGCGAGGACGTTGCCGAGAGCCACGTTGCTGCCGCCGCCCATGACGGAGACGGTGCCGCCGCTGGCGGTGAGATTGCCGGCGCTGAGGGTGCCATGGTCGTCGTTGAGACTGATGGCGCCGGCAACGATATTGCCGGTGTTGAGGCTGCCATTGCCCAGGTTCGCAACGAAGCCCCCGCCCACGTTGACACTGCCGATGCTGAAGTTGGTATTGGTGAAGCCGAACGTGACGGTGGCGGTCCCGGCGAAATCCAGGCTGCCGATGCTCAGCGTCTGTCCGGCGACATCGCCCATGGAGAAGAAGAAGTTGGTACCGGTGACGTTGACGTTGCCGACCTGCTCGTTGCCGGTATCCAGGGTGGTGAAGACCTGGTTGCCGGTAATGTCGCCGGTGCTCAGGTTGCCGCCGTTGACGGTGAGATTGATCACTCCGCTGGAATTGAGGTCGCCGTACTTGGCATTGGCGCCGTTGGTCACGGCCGTCACGCTGGAGGCGCTGACCTCGCCGACGCTCAGGGCGCCGTTCGACATCAGCGTCAGTGTGCCGCTGCCGGCGGAGAGGTTGCCGGTGTCGACACCGCCATGGACGGAGCCGATCTGGATGTTGCCGTCGGCGCTGACGTTGCCGATCGTCAGAGCGGTGCCGCCGTTGACGACGGACACACCCGCGCCGCTGTCGGTCAGGTCGCCGGTGCTGATGGTGCCGCCGGCGCTGTCGACCTGCAGTCCGTTGACGACATTGACGGCGCCGAGGCTGATGCCGGTCTGCGCCGCCACATCGAGGCCGTGATTGGATGTCACCGGGCCGGCGGTGACGCTGCCGGCGCTGGAAACCAGGTTGCTGGCGCCGCCCGGCGTGAGTGAATTCAGGGTCAGCGTGCCCACATCCACATTGCCGGATGCCTGCGCGTCGAGAACTTCAACGTTGATGCTGCCGGCCGTGATGGTGCCGGCCGCGGCGGCGAGGGTCAGGGCTACGGTTCCGGTGCCGGCGGTACCGACATTGCCGATGTTGATGTTGCCCGCACTTGCCGTGATGCTGATGTCGTTGCCGCTGCCGACGGCTGCGAGTGGGCTGTTGTTGGTGATGTCGCCGGTTTGCACGTCGGTTGCGCTGATCGTCAACGCGCCGTTGCCGGCATTGCCCAGGGTGATCGGCCCGCCGACCTTGACCGTGCCGCCGGTGGCCGTCAGCGTCACGTCGCTGCCCGCGCTCAGTATCCCGGTGCTGATACTGCCCGCGCTGTCGCTGATGGTGAGCGCGCCGCTGCTGGCGGTGAGAGTGCCCAGGCTGAGGCTGCCCGCGCCGGCGGACAGGGTGACGGAACCGGCGCTGAAGTTGGTGTCTGCGGTGGTGAGCGTGCCTGCGGCAACCAGATCGATCAGGCCAAGGGGGCCATCGCCGCCGGACAGCGTGCCGACCGAGATGTTGCCGCTGCTACCGGCAGCAGTGACGGTGATGCTGCTGCCATCGACGGCGGCGATGGTGCCGGTGCCGATGCTGCCGTTGCTGTTGGTGATGCTGACCGGTGCGTCGCCGCTGATATTGCCCAGGATGGTGGTGCCGTTGGCGTCGCTGATGGTGACGTTGCCGTAAGTGCCGGTCAGGTTGCCGGCCGTGAGGTCGCCGTTGGCGGCGCTCAGGGTAATCACTCCGGCGGTCACGCTGCTGCCACCCACGGTCAGCCCCGCAGAGGCGCTGATGTCGACCGTGCCCAGGGTGCCGCTCACCGCCGCAAGCGGTCCGGTGCTGACGGTGCCGCTGGTGCCGGCGCTGGTGATGAAGATGTTGTCGACCGAGGTCAGGCTGCCGGTACTGATGCCGCCGTTGGTGTTGGTGAGCGCGATGCCGCCCGCCGAAAGCACATTGCCCAGCGCCATGGTTCCGCCGGCGTCGGTGAGGCTGATGCCGTATAGCGTGGTGGTGAGATTGCCGGTGTCGAGATCGCCGTTGGCGGCGGACAGGGTGATGGTTCCGGTGGTGATGTCGGTGTTGTTGGTACTCAGGCTTCCGGCCGAGGTGAGGCTGACATCGCTCAGGCTGCCGCTGGTGGCGGACAGTTGGCCGACGCTGATGTTGCCGCTGCTGGTGGTCGATACACCGATGGAGCCGCCGCCGATGACGTTAAGGCCCGCGGCTGTGATGTCGCCGGCGGTTGCGGCGAGCGTGATGTTGGCTTCGACGCTGCCGACCGTCGCCTTGGCGGCGGTGGTGATGCTGTTGCCGCCCGTGCTGATGCTGCCCTTGCCGTTGTCCAGCTCGGCATTGGCATTGGCCACGCCTTCTTCGCCGTTGGTGAATGCATTGGTGCTGATCGGGCCGCCCACCACGAGATCTCCACCGAGCTGGGTGGAGATGTTGTGCGAGCTGTTCGCTTCAATCTGCACGTAGGCGCTGGCGGAGCCGCTGTTGGTCTGCGCATTGGTGGTGACGCTGCCGACGCTGACGCCGCCTGCGGCGTAGACGCTGATGGTGGCCGAGGCGCCGTTGCTGGAAGAGTCGCTGGCCGAGAGGTTGCCGGTCTTGATGTTGCCGCCGGAATTGGTGAGGATCAGGTTGCCGCTGGTGGCGCTGAGATTGCCGGTCGAGAGCAGGCCGGCGCCGGCACCTATGCCGATGCTGCCGGCGACAATGTCGGTATTGGCTGCGGTCAACGAACCCACCGCACTGATGCTGATGGAGCTCAGCTCGTCGGTCGGGCCGCTGCCTCCGGACAGGCTGCCTACCGTGACATTGCCGCTGCCGCTATAGGTGTTGACGGTGATCGCACTGTTGGTCGCCGTCAGATTGCCGACGACGATATTGCCGCCGGTATCGCTGAGCTGGATCGCGCCGCTTGCGACAATGGCACTGGTATCCAGATCGCCGGCGGTGGCGGTCAGCCTGTCGGCGCTGCCGCCGCCGCTGACGGTATATAGATTCAGGCTGCCGCCGGTGATGCTGACGGTCCCGCCGGCGGACAGGATATTGGGGTCGCCATTGGCACTGATCTGGCCGCTGGCAGTGAAATCCACAGTGCCGCTGGCGTTGACGGCGTTGGTGTAGGTGATGCCGCCGCCTGGGGCGGACACGGTAATATCGCCGCCGGCAGTGGTGCTGGCGCCGGTGCCGTCGAGTAGGACGTCGCCGCTGTTGCTGGTGATGCTGATGCCACCTGCGCCGGCACTGAGCGAACCCAATGCCACATTGCCACCATTGTTGGTGGCACTGAAGCTATTGCTGGCGCTGGCGGTGGTGACCGCGATGCCCTGGTCGCCGGTCAGGCTGATCGAGCCGTTGCTGGCGGTCAGATTGCTGCCTTTGATGATGCCGCCGGTATCGGTGACGCCGAGCATGCCGCTGGTGGCGGTGAGTCCATTGAAGCTGGCGTTGCCGCCGGTGGCGGTCAGGCTGACGCCGCTGCCGCCGGTGACGTTGTACAGGGCCAGGCTGCCGCCGGTGAGGCTGGCCGTGGTGCCGGCGGACAGGGCATTGGTGCCGCCATTGGTGCTGATCTCGCCGCTGGCGGTGAAATCCACGTTGCCGCTGGCGTTGACGGCGCCGGTATAGGCGATGCCGCCTGCCGTGGCCGTTACCGAAATGCCGCCGCCGCCCGTAGTGCTGGCGCCGGTGCCGCTGAGTGTGATGTTGCCGCTGTTGTTGGTGACGCTGATGCCGCCTTCGCCGGCGCCGAGCGTGCCCAGCACCACGCTGCCGCTGTTGTTGGTGGCGCCGAAGGCGCTGCCGGCGGTGGCTGCGCCGATGTTGATGCCCTGCCCGGCGCTGAGAGTGATCGAACCGCCGGTGGCAAGGAGGGCGGTGTCGCCGATGGCGCCCCCGCTGGCGGTGACCTTGATGTTGCCGCTGCTGGCGTCGAGCGTGCCGAAACTGAGATTCCCGGACCCCGCGGACAGGGTAATGCTGCCGGCGGTGATGCTGGTGCTTTGGGTCGACACACTGCCTGATGCGGTGAGGTTGACCGAGGTCAGGATGCCGCTGCCGCCGGACAGGGTGCCCATGCTGATGCTGCCGCCGCCGGCCGTGGCGGTAATGGCGCTGTTGACGGCAGTGAGATTGCCGGTGGTGATGCTGCCGTTGCCGGCGTTGAGATTGATGCTGTCGCCGGTTGCGGTGAGCACGCCGAAGCTCAGGCTGCCGGAGCCGGCGGAGAGGGTGATACTGTCGGCGCTGAGGCTGGTGCTGGTGCCGCCGACGGACAGTGTGCCGGAGGATTCCAGATCGATGCTGGTGAACGCGTCGGTGCTGGCGACACCCGGCGACAGTTCGCCGAATGTGATGTTGCCGCCGCCGGAAGTGGAGGCGTTGATGGCGCTGTTGGTGGCGGTGATGGCGGCGACGTTGATGGCGCCGCCGCCGTTGGTGTTGAGGGTGACGTCGCCGTCGTACGACTGCGCGGCGGAACCGTCGGTGGTGATGGTGAAGCCGCTGAGATCGATGCTGCCGTTGCTGTTGCTCAGCGTGACATGGACGTCGCCGCTCTGCGGGGACTCCGCCAGCAGCGTGGTGATGCCGGCGACGGAAAGCGTGCCGCCTTCGCCTCCGCTGTTGTTGTCGGCGATGGCCACGTAGGCCTTGCCGGTGCCTTTGACGGTGCTGGCCGCCGTGGTGATGCTGCCGATGCCGACATCGCCGCCGAGATTCGCGTTGTTGCCGTTGATCGTGACCGAGGCGTCCGCCACCGAGGAGCCGGTGCTACCCAGTGCCTTGGCGACGGTGGTGATGTCGCCCAGCTGGATGCCGCCGCCCGCATTGATCGTGACGCTGCCGATCGCGGTGGTCGGGCAGGATACGGAGCAGGGTGTGCTGACCCCGGTGGTGAGGGTGCCGGTGCTGATGTTGCCATTGGACGCGGTCAGGGTGATCGCGCCGTTGTCGACGGTGGGATTGCCGGTGGAAGGCGTGAAGCCGGTGGTGGTAATGGAGTGGGTGGTGATGCCGTCGGCGCCTTTGACGTTGACGAAACCTCCGATCAGGCCGCCGGTCGTGACCGTACCGGTAGCGCTGCCGGCGTCGATGGTCAGCCCGGCGTCGACGGCGATGCTGTCTTTGGGATCGGCGAAGCTGATGGTGCCGCCGCTGCCTTCCGTATAGGTGCCGCCCACACCCAGATTGTTGCCGCCGCTGATGCTGCCGATGCCGAGCAGCAGTGAGCCGCCGCTCTGGTTGCCGTTGCGGCCGTCGAGTACGACGTTGCCCAGGCTGGCCAGCGTGATGCTGTTGCCGGCGACGAGCTGCACATTGGAGCCGCCCTGCAAGGCTGTGACGACCGTGCTTTCGTAGACGGTGGCGCTGTTGCTGGTGCCGGCGCCGCTGGCGATGGTGAGATTCAAGGGGTCGATCACCAGGGTGCCGCCACGACCGAGATCGAGATCGCCCCGGACGGTCAATGCGCCATGGCCGGAAAGCTCGGTGTAGCCGCCGGGACCTGCGCTGCCGAGTGCATCGATGAGCGAGCCGGCGCGGGTATTGAGCGTGCCGTCGGCGATAATGCTGACCGCGCCGCCCTGGCTTCCGGAAGCCAGGATCTGTGCGCCCTGCTGGATGTCGATATTGCGGTCGGCGTCGATCTTCACCGTGCCGCCGGAGCCGCTACCGCTGCTGACGTCGAGGGTGCCGCTGTCGGCGATGTCGCCACCGGATGCGGTCAGCTCGATCTCGCCATTGTGGTTGGCGATGCCCTCGGCCCGCACCAGGCCGGTATTGTTGACGGCGCTTCCCACCAGGTCGTGCGCGGTCTGCGCGGTCATGATGACGCGGCCGCCGTCGGCGATGATCTGGCCGGCGTTGTTGACCCCGGCCTTCTGCGCCAGCGTGGCCTGGTTCACCGCGAAGCTGACCAGGCCGGTTCCGTCCAGGTCCAGCGTGGTGGACGCGCCGCTGGCCAGCACCACCTGGCCCAGGCGGGCCTGGATCACCCCGGTGTTGTTGACGTAGTCGCCGGCCAGCACCACGAAGCCGCCGTCGGCGGTCTTGATGGTGCCGGCGTTGACCACGCTGGAGCCCGGCGCGCCGCCGCCGGAGAAGACATAGTGGCCGGCGAGGAAATCGGCGTTGCTGATGTTCATCGTCGAGGCCACCAGGCCGCCGACGTCAAGCTGCGCGCCCTTGCCGAACAGTACGCCGTTCGGATTGACCAGGAACACCCGGCCATTGGCCGACAGGTCTCCCAGGATCTGCGAAGGCGAACCGCCGATGACCCGGTTCAGCACTACGCTGCTGGCCGAGGGCTGGATGAACTGCACATAGTCGCCGCTGCCGATGCTGAACTGCTGCCAGTTGATCACCGCCGAGCTGGAAGTTTCGGTGATCACCGTGCCGTTCGGCGCCGGATTGCTGATGGTGGCGTGGCCGCCCACCACCACGCCGCCGCTGGGTCCGCCGCCGGCGAAAGCCAGGCCGGGCAGCAGCAGGGTGCCGGTGGCGAAACGGCGGGCGAGGGCCGCTGGAATCGGCAGGCGCTTGAGGCGCGGAGCGTGCTTGGTCATATGATATGCCTCAGAAACCGGCCGTCAGGGACGCGTAGACGCGGCCGTCGTTGCGGCCATCGCTTACCGGAGTGCTGTTCAGGGGATAGGCCCAGTCGACCTTCAGGTCGATGGTGCGGTAGGTCAGATCGCCACCGAGGCCGGCGCTGCTCAGATGGTCGCTGACTGCCGGAGAGGCGGCATAACCCAGGGTGCGCACCAGGCCGGTGTCGCCGTAGATGCGCGGAATCAGGCCCACCGGGCCCGCCGCGAACGGGCGGCGCAGGGTCAGCTGGGCGTAGAAGCCGCGGTCGCCGCGGGCTTCCGAAGTGGGAAAGCCGCGGATCGAGGTGGGGCCGCCGATGGAGAACTGCTCCGTGTCGGCCAGCGGATCGGGTGAATACACCGCATCGACCTGGCCGAGCAGTTGCAGGCGCTCCGGCAAGGGCTGCAGGTGCTGCGCATTGATCTCCAGGCGCACGCGCTCGTGGTTGCGATCGGCCACCGGCTGCGTCAGCTCCCCGGTCGAGTTCTTGCTGAAGTTGGTATGCAGGCTGAGGATGTATTGCGTCACCGCCGCGTTCGACCAGTTATGGGCGTAGTTCAGTCCCAGGTTGAGCAGGTTGATGTTGGTGTCGCTCAGCGACTGCGCGATGAAATCCGCGGTGCCCTTGGTGTGCACGAAGCCCGCGGTGGTGACGAAGCTGTCCACCGCGGTGCGCACCCAGGGCTGGATCAGGCTCAGCTGCAGGTTGTTGTTCTCGCCGGCCACTTCGGCGCTGCCGGAAAACGGCGCGGTCCTGAAATAGGCGTGGCCGTAATTCAGGTCCAGGCGCAGCCCGCTGAAATTCAGCGGCAGGCTGTAGTCGACATAGCCGTAATTGAGCAGGTTGTCGTCCGAGTGCGTGCCCAGCACCTGCAGCTGGTCGGCTACCCCGAACGGATTGTTCAGCGTCACCGAGGCGGAGCTGCGGTATTGCCCGGAATCCTTGCGGCCGTAGTTGTCGAGCACGACGTAGCCGTCGATGGGGTCTTCCTGCACCTTCACCGTGACATCGCTGCTGCCGTACTCGCTGCCGGGCTGGATCACCGCCCGCGCCGCCAGGCCGGGCAGGGCGTTCAGCGTCTGCAGATCATGGTCCAGCGGCGGCGAGCGATAGATGTCGCCGGCATGGGTCTGGCTGACGAAGCTGCGCAGGATGTCGTCGTGGTAGCGATGATTGCCGTCGAAGCCGATCCTGCCGATGCGGCCCTCGATCACTTCCAGGCGCACATTGCCGTCCTTGATCTTCTGCGCCGGCACATTGACGCTGGCCAGGGCATAGCCCTTGCGCGCATAGAAATCGGCAACCTTGTCGGCGGCCTCGTAGAGCTGTGCCAGGGTGATCGGCTTGCCCAGGTAGTCCGCCACCAGCGGCGCCAGCATGTCCTCGCTGAACAGGGTGTTGCCGCTGAAGCTGAAGTGCGACACCACGATGGTGCCACCCTGTGCGGCAGCCGCGGGCGCCTGGCTTTGCGGTGCGGCGATGCCGGGCATGGCGGTGGGCGGTTGCAGTGCCGGCGGCTGTTTCAGGGTGTCGCCGATGCTGCCGGGCGTGGGGGCGCCGGGCGGCGGGGGCGCGGCATGTGCACAGACCGGCAAAATGCCCGCTCCCGCCAGGACCAACAGCCCCCGTCTCCCCATCCCTGCGTACATGCATCCCCCAGCGGAAATGATCCCGGTTCAGCTACTTATGAGGCGTCATGCACTCAAAAGCAGCGGTTCAGGGACTATAGCCAAGCCCCCAGGGCTCACCAGCACCCATCTGCGGGGTATCACCGGGGTTTTTTTGTTAAAAATAGCCTCCGGAATCGAATGGGAGTTCAGTTCTGTGATGCGGTGCACATACGGTGCACATGCGGCGCGCACGATGCTCCGCGGATGGCTTGCGGGTGCTCTCCCGGTACGAAAACGGCGCGGATGCCCGTGAAACTGTGTCCATACCCGCCCAAACCCCAAGATTTTGCTTGGAAGCCTCGATTGCAGCCGTTATAGTTGTGTGCAGTACAAGCATCGCGCGAGAGACCGTCACCCAGATGTCCGGGTGGACGGCGCCGAAGGCGCAAATCCGCCCGGAATCGCTCAGGCAAATGGAGCGCGACGTTTAAACTGACTCTGGAGAGAGATGACGCACTGACGTTATCCACCGATGGGGCATGAGCCTGCGTTCAGGCTCTCAACTCTCAGGTACCCAAGACAGAGGGGCGGTTCGACTCACATCGGCGCATATTTCGACAGGGCCTTTCGAACCGCATGCTCAAGAAAACCGCACTACACCCCAATCATCAGGCTCTCGGCGCCAAGCTGGTCGATTTCGCCGGCTGGGAAATGCCGATCCAGTACGCTTCCCAGCTCGACGAGCACCATGCGGTGCGCGCCGGTGCGGGCATGTTCGACGTGGCCCACATGTCGGCGGTGGATTTGCACGGCGCCCGCAGCCGCGAGCTCCTGCGATATCTGCTGGCCAACGACGTGGCCAAGCTGAAGACGCCGGGCAAGGCCCTGTATTCCTGCATGCTGAATCCCGACGGCGGCGTCATCGACGATCTCATCGTCTATTTCGTGGCCGAGGACCGCTTCCGCCTGGTGGTCAACGCCGGCACCACCGATAAGGACCTGGCCTGGCTGCGCCAGCAGGCGCCGGCCTACGGGGTCGAAATCCGCCACCGCGCCGATCTGGGCATCCTCGCGGTGCAGGGCCCGCAGGCGCGCGCGAAAGTGGAGGCGCTGCTGCCTCCGGCGCTGGCCGAAAAGGCCAGGGCCCTGACCCCCTTCAGCGCCGCCTGGGAGGGTGAGCTCTTCGTCGGCCGCACCGGCTACACCGGCGAGGATGGCGTCGAGCTGATCCTGCCGCATGCGCAGCTGGTGCAGTTCTGGACCGGGCTGCTTGCCGCCGGGGTCAAGCCCAGCGGCCTCGGCGCGCGCGATACGCTGCGCCTGGAAGCCGGCATGAACCTCTACGGCCAGGACATGGACGACACCGTCAGCCCCCTGGAAAGCGGCCTGGCCTGGACCGTCGCCTTCGCCCCGGAAGACCGCGACTTCATCGGCCGCAAGGTGCTGGAAGCGCAGAAGGCCGCGCCGCCGCGCAAGAGCGTCGGCCTGGTGCTGGAAGGCCGCGGCGTGCTGCGCGCTCACATGCCGGTGCGCGCCGCCAATGGCGCCCTCGGCGAAACCACCAGCGGCGGCTTCGCCCCAACCATGAAAGGCTCCATCGCCATGGCCCGCGTGGCCGGCAACGCGGTGGGTCCCTACGAAGTGGAAATCCGCGGTCAGTGGCTGCCGGCGCGCGAGGTCAAGCCGCCATTCGTGCGCAATGGCAAAGTGCTGGTTTAGCGGACTGTTTCATCCCCATTCCCAATCCCCACTCCCAGGAGAGTTTCATGAGCAACGTTCCCGCCGATCTGAAATACGTCAAGTCCCATGAGTGGGTAAAAAAACTTCCGGACGGCACCGTGCTGATCGGCATCACCGACTACGCCCAGGGTTCGCTCGGCGACCTGGTGTTCGTCGATGTGCCGAAGGCCGGCCGCAAGCTGGCGGCCGGCGAAGCCTGCGCCGTGGTGGAGTCGGTCAAGGCCGCCTCGGACGTTTATGCCCCCATCGCCGGCGAAGTGGTCGACGCCAATCCCAAGCTGGTCGACGCCCCGGAAACGCTCAACACCGATCCCTACGGCGCCGGCTGGCTGTGGAAGCTGAAGCCGGCCAATGGAGCGGATATCGATGCTCTACTTGATGCTGCGGGTTACGAGAAAGTGCTGGCTGCTCTCTAACAACAAGTGATCAGTGGTTAGTGATTAGTGGTTAGTAAAAGCCAAGGCGCTTTTGCTTTTCACTAACCACTAATCACTAGCCACTAACCACTGCTTTACGAGGTTTTTAGATGCCGTTCATTCCCCACACCGAATCCGATGTTCGCGAGATGCTGGCGACGATCGGTGCCCCGTCCACCACTGCGCTGTTCGACGAGATTCCGCCGGAGCTGATCTGCAAGGGCTTGCATGGCGTGCCCGAAGGTCTCGGCGAGATGGACATCGTGCGCCTGATGCAGGGCCGGGCGAAGCTGGATGGGCAGCCGCTCAACTTCATCGGCGCCGGCGCCTACGAGCATCACATTCCGGCGGCGGTGTGGGATATCACCACCCGCGGCGAGTTCTACTCCGCCTACACGCCGTACCAGGCCGAGGCCAGCCAGGGCACGCTGCAGCTGCTGTACGAGTTCCAGAGCATGATGACGGCGCTCACCGGCATGGAAGTGAGCAACGCTTCCATGTACGACGGCGCCTCCGCGCTGGCCGAGGCGCTGCTGATGGCGGTGCGTTCCAACCCCAAGACCGGACCGGTGCGGGTGCTGATGCCGCAGGCGGTACACCCGTATTACCGCGAAGCGGTGCGGGCCATCACCGAGGCACAGAACCTCGAGCTGCTGCCGCTGGCCTTCGATGCGGCGCGCGGCGACACCGCCGCCGCGCAGCTGAAGCAGTATGAGGGGCAGGACATCACCGCTCTGGTCATCCCCCAGCCGAACTTCTTCGGCGTGCTGGAAGACGTCGACACCCTGACCGATTGGGCGCATGCCAACGGCGCCATGGTGGTGGGCGTGGTCAATCCGCTGTCGCTGGCCCTGCTCGAGCCGCCGGGCGAGTGGGGTGCAAAAGGTGCGGACATCGTCTGCGGCGACGGCCAGCCGCTGGGCGCGCCGCTGTCCTCCGGCGGTCCGTATTTCGGTTTCCTCACCGCCAAGCAGCAGTTCGTGCGGCAGATGCCGGGCCGCATCGTCGGCCGCACCGTCGATGTCGACGGCAAGCCCGGCTTCACCCTGACCCTGCAGGCGCGCGAGCAGCACATCCGCCGTTCCAAGGCCACCTCCAACATCTGCACCAACCAGGGCCTGCTGGTCACGGCCGCTACCATCCATATGTCGATGCTCGGCGCCGAGGGCCTGGCCCGCGTCGGCGCGCACAGCGTCGGCAACACCCAGGCGCTGGTGCAGAAGCTGGCCGCCATCCCGGGCGTCGAACTGGTATTTACCGGCGACCGCTTCCATGAGGCCGTGATCCGCCTGCCGCAGCCGGCCGCGCCGCTGCTGGAGAAATTGGCCAAGCAGGACATCCTGGGCGGCTTCGACCTGAGCCGCCACTACCCGGAACTGGGCAACGCGGTGCTGGTCTGCGCCACCGAGACCAAGAGCGAAGCCGATCTCGATCGCTACGCCGCGGCGCTGCGCAAGCTGCTGAGCCAATAACCCATAAGCCATAACCAATAACATAACCAGCGAACACCAGGAGAACCACGATGGCCACCGTCACGCTGCGCGGCAACCCGATCCAGACCTCCGGCGAGCTGCCCAAGCCCGGCAGCGAAATCCCCGGCTTCCGTCTGGTCGACGTTTCGCTGAAGGACATCACGCTGCATGACTACGCCGGCAAGCGCAAAGTGCTGAACATCTTTCCCTCGATCGACACGCCGACCTGCGCCATGTCGGTGCGCAAGTTCAACGAGCAGGCGGGCAAGCTGAACAACACCGTGGTGCTGTGCATCTCGGCCGACCTGCCGTTCGCGCAGAAGCGCTTCTGCGGCGCCGAAGGCATCGCCAACGTGGTGACCCTGTCGCTGATGCGCGGCCGCAACTTCGCCAAGGACTACGGCGTGCTGATCGAGGATGGCCCGCTGGCCGGCCTCACCGCCCGTGCCGTGCTGGTGCTGGACACCGATAACAAGGTGCTGCACTCCGAGCTGGTGGGCGAGATCGGCAATGAGCCGGATTATGCGGCGGCGCTGAAAGTGCTGGGATAAGAATGTCTCGCGCAAAGACGCAGAGACGCAAAGGAAAAAACAAGAAAGGCTTTTGATTTTTCTGCGTCTCTGCGTCTTTGCGCGAGGAAGTTTTTAATTTTTTAGGATAACGAATGTCTGAGAAGCTGATTTTCGAAATTTCCCGCGACGGCCGCCGCGCTACCGCACAGAGTCCCACCAGCGCCGTCGAGGCCGCGCTGCCGGCACATTTACGCCGCAAGACCGCGCCGGCCCTGCCGCAGGTGTCGGAGTTGCAGGCGGTGCGCCATTACACGCGGCTGTCGCAGCTCAACTTCAGCATCGACACGCATTTCTATCCGCTCGGCAGCTGCACCATGAAGTACAACCCGCGCGCCTGCAACAAGCTGGCGATGCTGCCGGAATTTGTCGGCCGCCATCCGCTGGCGCCGGAGTCGCACAGCCAGGGCTTCCTCGGCTGCATGTATGAACTGCAGGAGATCCTCAAGGAAGTCACCGGCATGGCCGGCGTGTCGCTGACGCCGATGGCCGGCGCGCAGGGCGAGTTCGCCGGCGTGGCGATGATCCGCGCCTACCATCGCGCGCGCAACGATCTGGGCCGCACCGAGATCCTGGTGCCGAACGCCGCCCATGGCACCAATCCCGCCACCGCCACCATGCTCGGCATGACCGTGCGCGAGATTCCCACCGATGCGCAGGGCGACGTCGACATCGAGGCGCTCAAGGCCGCGGTCGGTCCGCAGACTGCCGGCATCATGCTGACCAACCCGTCCACCCTGGGCGTGTTCGAGCGCGAGATCGCCAAGATCGCCAAGATCGTGCACAAGGTCGGCGGCCTGCTCTACTACGACGGCGCCAATCTCAACGCCATCCTCGGCCAGGTGCGCCCGGGTGACATGGGCTTCGACGTGATCCACATGAACCTGCACAAGACCTTCAGCACGCCGCACGGCGGCGGCGGTCCGGGCGCGGGCGCGGTGGGCGTGTCGAAGCGCCTGCTGCCGTTCATGCCGATCCCGCTGGTCGGCAAGAAGGGAAAAAAATATCGCTGGCTGGACGAGAAGGACCTGCCGCAGAGCATCGGCCGCCTCAGCACCTTCATGGGCAATGCCGGCGTGCTGCTGCGCGCCTACGTCTACGCCCGCATGCTCGGCCGCGAGGGCATGCACCGCGTGGCCGAATTCGCCACGCTCAACGCCAACTACCTGCAGGTGCGGCTGCGCGAGCGCGGCTTCGACCTGGCTTTCCCGACGCGCCGCGCCAGCCATGAGTTCATCGTCACCCTGAAGCGGCAGAAGCAGGAGATCGAGCTCACCGCCACCGACATGGCCAAGCGCCTGCTCGACTACGGCTTCCACGCGCCGACGGTGTATTTCCCCCTGCTGGTGCCGGAGTGCATGCTGATCGAGCCGACCGAGACCGAGGACAAGGAAACGCTGGACGCCTTCGTCGAAGCGCTCTGCGCCATCTGGGAAGAGGCGAAGAAGGATATCGCCTACGTCAAGGGCGCCCCCTACACCATGCCGGTGCGGCGCCTCGACGATGTGCGGGCGGTGCGCCAGCTCGATATCCGCTACAAGCCTGTGGCGGCCTAGTGCTGCGCTGTCCCGGATTCATGCGGTAAGCTTGATCCCTCTCCCTCTGGGAGAGGGTTAGGGTGAGGGCGCGCGGCTTGTTCAAGGTGAGAACTTTGCCGATGCGGCGGCCCTCACCCGCGCTGCGCGCGGCCTCTCCCAGAGGGAGAGGCATAAGAAACTGGGGAATCTGATGGCTGACGGAATCAAGGGTTGGGCGCGGTTGATACGGGCCACCAAGGTTTCCTATGTAGGCCTCGGCTGGGCCATCCGCGAGGAAGAGGCTTTCCGCATCGAGGCCGCCATCGGCGTGCTGATGGCGCCGCTGGCCTTGTGGTTCGGCCATGGCGGGGTGCAGAAAGCGGTGCTGCTGATGTCGCTGCTGGTGGTGCTGATCACCGAGCTGCTCAACACCGGCATCGAGGTCGCCATCGACCGCATCGGCCCCGAGCGGCATGTACTGTCCGGCCGGGCCAAGGACCTGGGCTCCGCCGCGGTGCATCTGTCGCTGCTGCAGGTGCCGCTGGTGTGGGGCCTGGTCCTGTTCGATTGATAGGCGCACTGCTTTCACGACCTGGACATCTGGACCGACTGCACTTTCGACCACCTGGATCCCTCCGCCGGGCTGGCGGAAGCTTTGTTGGATAGCCAGGGGCAGGGGCGTGGATCGCCGAGGTGTTGCCGATGGTGCGGGAACATCACAAACTGTCACCTTATCGTCATGGTTTCCGCACTGAGGCAATCCTGCGCGCCGACTGGCTACGCACCCCTGGAGTCCTTTGCCGATGTTGAAAGCCTGAATGAAATACCCACAATAAGCTTTGGATTTGCTTATAAAATAGTCAAAACTAAGGAATGAGATAGGCGATGTCAGCATTAATCTGCGGTTCGATGGCCTTCGACACCATCATGGTCTTCTCCGGCCAGTTCAAAAACGAGATCCTGCCGGACAAGGTGCACATCCTCAATGTGTCCTTCCTGGTGCCCAAGCTGCGCCGCGAGTTCGGCGGCACCGCCGGCAACATTGCCTACAACCTCAACCTGCTGGGCGGCGACGCCCTGCCCATGGCCACCATCGGCCACGATTTCGGCGCCTATGCCGCCTGGATGGACCAGAACGGCGTGAACCAGAAATTCCTGAAGACGGTGCCGGACGCCTATACCGCCCAGGCCTATATCACCACCGACCTGGACGACAACCAGATCACCGCCTTCCACCCGGGCGCGATGAGCTTTGCCCACACCCAGAACATCGTGAAGAAGACCGACAAGGGCCCGGTGAAGATCGGCACCGTGTCGCCGGACGGCCGCGACGGCATGCTGCTGCACGCCACCCAGTTCGCCGACGCCGGCATCCCCTTCATCTTCGATCCGGGGCAGGGCCTGCCCATGTTCACCGGCGACGAGTTGAAGGACTTCATCAACAAGGCCAGCTACGTCGCGGTCAACGACTACGAGTCCGAGATCATCATGAGCCGCACCGGCTGGACCCTGAAGCAGATCGCCGAGCGGGTCGACGCCCTCATCGTCACCAGCGGCGGCAAGGGCTCGCACATCTTCGCCAAGAACAAGGTGTACGACATCCCCTGCGCCAATGCCAATTCCCTGGCCGATCCCACCGGCTGCGGCGACGCCTACCGCGGCGGCCTGCTCTATGGCCTGCTGCGCGGCCTGGACTGGGAAACCACCGGCCGCATCGCCTCCCTGATCGGCGCCATCAAGATCGAGCGCCCCGGCCCGCAGAACCACCACTTCACCATGGAACAGTTCCGCGCGCGCTTCAAGAAGGAGTTCCGCTACGACCTGCTGTAAAAAGCAGTGATTAGTGATTAGTGGCTAGTGATTAGAGCTCATCTCACATATCCCCTCTCCCCCACGCACGTGGGGGAGAGGGCCAGGGAGAGGGGGTCTATCCGGCAGCGCCAAGACTTGTTCCATGCGACACCCCCTTGGCCTCCGCCTGGCGCTTTTACTAACCACTAATCACTGGCCACTAACCACTGCTTTAAAAAATCACGTCGCAAACAACGAAGCCGGGCACTGCCCGGCTTTTTTTGTGCGCTGCGATCACCGATCATTGACTGAGGCTATCCAGTACCCAGCAATATTCAATTGGATTCCACCTCCTCGCGGGGCTCTAATCGGCGGGCCGCACCCAGCCAATAAAAGTAGCCAGGAGAGGAGATCGGCCATGACGCTAAGGGAATTGCGTTATCTGGTGGCTCTTGCGGACCGTGCCCATTTCGGACGCGCCGCCGAAGACTGTCATGTGTCGCAACCGACCATGAGCACCCAGATCAGGAAGCTGGAAGAGTACCTCGGCACCACGCTGATCGAGCGCAACGCCAAATCCATCTCGCTCACCCCGATGGGGCAGGAGGTGGTGGCGCAGGCGCGGCGTATCGTGACCCAGGTCGACGCCCTGCTGACGTCGACGCGCGCCCCGCGCGAGCCCCTGAGCGGGCCGCTCAACCTGGGCGTGATTCCGACGCTGGCGCCGTATTTCCTGCCTTGGTTCATTCCGCAGGCCAAGAGCCGCTATCCGCGCCTGCAACTGGTGGTGCATGAGGACCTCACCGGGCATCTACTGGAGCGGCTGCGCAACTACCAGATCGATGCCGCCCTGCTGGCGCTGCCGCTGGATGGCGAGGACTTCGAGGCGCTGCCGCTGTTCGACGAGCCGTTCTGGTTCGCCTGCCCCACGCAGCATCCGCTGGCCCGCCTCAATGCCGTCACCGAAGCCGATCTGCGCGAGGAGCCCATGCTGCTGCTGGCCGACGGCCATTGCCTGCGCGGCCAGGCGCTGGCTGCCTGCGGCCGCCCGGTGGTCGACGAGGAAGGTCTTGACGATTTCCGCGCCGCCAGCCTGGAAACGATCTGCCAGCTGGTCGCCGCCGGCTTCGGCTGCACCCTGCTACCGGCACTGGCGACGCGCCCGCCGCCGGGGCCGGAGCCTGCCTACGTGGTGCGGCCGCTGCACGCCGCCAACGCCAGCCGCCGCGTCGGCCTGGTCTGGCGCCGAGGCTATCCGAAGGCCGAGGAGCTGTCGCTGCTCGGCGAGCTGGTGAGGGACAATCCGCCCGGCGGCACGCGCACGGTGCTGATGGAGGAGAAGGCGCTGCGCGCGCGGCGGCACTGAAACGCATGCCGTAGGTCGGCCTTCAGGCCGACAGCCTCGCCGGGATCGTCGTACGCCAATACCCACGCAACAACGTACTGGCGAAAGCTGGTATGACGTAGAAAGGTAGGATGTGCTGAGCGTAGCGAAGCGCATCAATCGAGTGCCGTGCCGCGGTAAACGATGCGCTTCGCTACGCTCAGCACATCCTACGTCCCTACAAGATGTTCATTGAGTCCCCTCTCCCCACGACAGTGGGGAGAGGGTTAGGGTGAGGGGCATCGCACTCAGCACGTAGCAGCTGGCGGCTGGCCCCTCACCCCAGCCCTCTCCCCGCAGGCAGGGAGAGGGATTTGATAGCGATTCCCCGGTTTCCTTCACCGCTTGCCGTAATCCAGCGGCACGCCCTTGCGCTGCGCCAGGATGTAAGCCTCCAGCGCCCGCATCTTCGGATCGTCCGGCGCCAGCACCTTGCCGCGCACCGGGTGCTCGATGCACCAGTTGATCATGTCGCGCAGCAGCGCCACGCGGCCCAGCTGCGGCTGGAACTTGGGATAGGTTTCCGGATGGGTATTGGCCGCGCGCGGATGGCACATATCGCAGGACACGGCGATGTCGCTGCCCAGCTCGTCGCTGCTGTGGAATACGGTGGAGCCGTACACCGCCATCTTGTAGGTCTCGTTGTTCCACACCTGCACGTCCTGCTGCGTCACCGTGCCATAGGTGGAGGACTGGCCGGTACCGACCAGCTTGGAATTGTCCTCCGGCGTCACCACCTGGTGCGCCTCGACTTCGGCCTGCACCCAGTCCTTGCCGGGATTGGCGGCCTTCCATTGCGCCATCAGGGAGTCGGAGATCTTCTGGCCTTCCTCCCGGGTTTTCGGCGCGTCCTTCGGCACCTGCACGGTGGTCTTGTTGTCGCACAGCTTGACCTGCGTGGTGCCGGACGCCGGCGCCGGAGATTGCTGCGGCGTGCCGGCGGCATCCTGGGCGCTTGCGTGCAGCGAGGCGGCCAGCAGGGCCAGGGCCAGTAGAGCGGGGGTCTTCATTGCGGTGCTCCGGTATGGTCCGATCAGTAGCTGGAGAGGGTCGGGGCAACGGGGATGTCGCTCTTGCCGCCGCTGCTCAGGTAGCTGGCTTTCACCTGCATCGGGTTGCGGTTCCACAGGTTGTAGAGCTTGTCCACCAGGCCGTCCGGGTGCACCGCCACCGAGCCGTCGCCGAGGCCGTCGTTGGCGTCGAAGGGATTGGGCCGGTTCATCTGCACCGTGAGCGCCGGCAGGCCCTGCGGCGCGTAAGGCCAGGGCCAAGCGGTGGAGAGCATGCCGTGGAACTGGATGTTGCCGATGCGGTTGGTCAGCACCTGGTGGGTGTGGCCGTGCAGTACCGTGACATGGTCGAAGCGCTGCAAGATCGCCTGCACATCCTCGGCGTCGTCGGTCCAGAAATTCCACGGCCGGTACAGCTTGTACAGCGGCGAGTGGGAGAACACGATCACCGGAGTCGAGGCCGATACCTTGTCCAGATCCTGCTTCAGCCACTCGCGCTGCGGCGCGCCGACCTCGAAGGCGCTCTGCACCGCGTTGTCCAGGCCGGCCACGGTGTGCATGCGCTCCGCCGGGCTCATGCCGCGCGCGCTCCAGAAGTCCTTCTCGTGCACGCTCATCAGCACCACGAAATGCACGCCCTTGTGGTCGAAGCTGTAGTGCTCCGGGCCGAACAGGGTGTTCCAATGCTCGCCTATGTCGTAATACCAGTCGTGCTCGCCGGCCATCATGTGCACCGGCGCCTTCAGGCTTTTCAGGATCTGCGCGCCCATGTCCAGCTCTTCCCGCCGGCCGAGCTGGGCCAGGTCGCCGCCGTAGAGCACGAAATCAGGCTGCGGATCGAGGCTGTTGACGTCGTCCACCGCGCGCAGCAGCTGCCGCACGAAGCGCTCGTTGGTCTTCTTCACGTACAGGTGCGAATCGGAGATGTAGGCGAAGTTGAAGCCCTGCGCCGCGCCGCTTTCATCGGCGTAAGCGACATTGATCGGCAGAAAGCTGTGGAAGGGGTAGGTGACCCCGGCAGCCACCGCCGCAGCGGCGGCGCCGCCGGAAGCCTTGAGGAAGGCGCGCCGGTCCAGATTGCGCAGGCCGCGGAACAGCGCCTCGCGCTCCTCCAGGTGGCGCGTCTCGACGCTCCTGATGTGGGGGATCTTCAGCTTGTCGTTCATGTCGTCGCTCAGGTCGTGGCTCATGGGGGACTCCGCCTCACTTCAGGCCCACCGGGCCGAGTACCCGCTGTTCGAAAGGCAGCACTTCGCGGTGCGCCAGCGCGTTGTCGCGGAACGGCCGCTTCTTCACCGCGTAGGCCTGCTGCTCGCGCATCGCCGCCTCGTTCTGCGCCGCGAAGCGCGAGTCGGTGAGCGAGAACAGAAAGGCCACCACGTCGTTGATCTCGTCCTCGCTCAGGTTCAGCGGCTCGATGCCGCCGTCCAGATAGGGATTGGTCTCGCCGCCCTTGTTGTAATGGTCCAGCACGTCCCACAGGGTGTGCAGCGAGCCGTCGTGCATATATGGGGCGGTGATGCCGACATTGCGCAGCTGCTCGGTCTTGAAGGCACCGATGTCGCCGCGCTTCTTGCTGACCAGGAAGCGCCCCAGCTCGGACATGTCGGTTTCCAGCGCCAGCTTGTCCAGCGCATCGACGTCGCTGCCGTCCTTCAAGGCGCCCAGGGCCTGATGCGCCAGCGCCTCGAAATTCTGCTTGCGTGCCGAGACGCCGATGTTGTGGAACAGGTTGTCGGTGCCGATCGGATTGGAGGAATTGATCATGTGGCAGCTGACGCAGCGCGCCTTGCCGTTGAACAGGGCGAAGCCGCGCTGTGCGGCCGGCGAGATGGCCTTGCTGTCGCCGGCGGCGAAGCGGTCGAACGGCGCGTCGAGAAAGATCAGGGTGCGCTCGAAGCTGGCGATGGCGCGGCCGAGGTCGTCATAGTTCGGCGCCCTGCCATAGGCCTTCAGGAACAGCTCCTGGTAAGCCGGGTCGGTGCCCACCGAGGCCATGGCGCTGGCCGCGTCCGGATGCCCCATCTCGATCGGATTGAGAATCGGCAGCTTGGCCTGCTCATCCAGCGATACCGCGCGCCCGTCCCAGAACATGCTCTGAAACAGCGCCGCATTCATCGTGGTCGGCGCGCTGCGCCGGCCCAGGTGATCGCCGATGCCTTCCGAGACGTTGCGGTGATCGGTAAAGCCGCGGCTGGCGTCATGACAGGTGGCGCAGGCCACCGTGCCGTCCTTCGACAGCCGGGTATCGAAATACAGCTTGCGGCCCAGCGCGATGCGGTCCGCGGTCAGTTCGTTGCCCGGCGGGATATAGATCGCCGCCCAGGCCACAGGATCGACGCCCGGCGGTGGCGCGGTGGAGCTGGTAATGAGCTGGTCCAGCCTCTGCTGCTGTTCCGCCATCGCCATCGCGCCATGCGGCGCGGTCGCCGGAGTCTCGGCGCCCAGTGCCTGGTTGACGAAGATTGCGGCGCCGATCAGCAGCGCTGTCCGGAGCGGATCCGCCCGACCTGAATTGTTCATGCTCCCCTCCGGCATTGCCTGCGCGTGCGCAGACAATGCGTGAAGGCCGCAACCCTGACCAATCGAATGTTTGAATGGCGCCGATAGGGGCCGTGAATGTTGCAGCGCGAGAGCGGTTGCGGCACCTGAGCACTTAGCTTTAGCCGCACGCAACTCCCCTCTCCCGCTTGCGGGAGAGGGGTTGGGGGAGAGGGGCTTTTCCTCGCGTCACTGCCGGTGCCGGCCACTGTGCCGGCCCCGTTTCCCGGCAACTGTGGCCTCCGGAGCGGGACGACCTTGATTACACTGGCGCCAGCTCGAAATCCGGAGAACCGGGATGCCCACCGCCACGCACTGGCTCACCTTCGCCCTGGTCGCCCTGGGCATGGTCATGACGCCCGGCCCCAACATGCTCTACCTGATTTCCCGCACCCTCTGCCAGGGCCGCATGGCCGGCCTGCTGTCCCTCACCGGTGTAGCCACCGGCTGCATCATCTATATGTTATGCGCCGCCTTCGGCATCACCGCCCTGGTGATGGCGGTGCCCTATGCCTACGACACCCTGCGCCTGGCAGGCGCCGCCTATCTGCTGTATCTGGCCTGGCAGGCGATCCGGCCGAACGGGCGATCGCCATTCACTTTACCGGCGTCGCAGACGCCGACCGATGCCCCTCTCCCGCCTAGCGGGAGAGGGGAGGGCCAATCGCGGAGCGGTTGGCGGGGTGAGGGAAGCCCCGGCTTCATCGGGGCTGGCGAGTTGCGGGAACTGCCTCCGGACAGCCCGCGGCGCCTATTCGCCATGGGCCTGTTCACCAACCTGCTCAACCCCAAGGCTGCGGTGCTCTATCTGTCCCTGCTGCCGCAGTTCGTCGAGCCATCCGGTGGAACCATGCTGACGCAGTTGCTGGCGCTGGGCCTGACCCAGATCGTCATCAGCGTTTCGGTCAATGGATCCATCGTGTTGAGCGCGGCCGGTATTGCGCGCGTCCTGGCGCAGCGTCCGCGCTGGCAATTAGTGCAGCGCTGGATGATGGGGACGATATTGGGCGCCTTAGCGCTGCGGATGGCGGTGGAGCAGCGGCGCTAGCCGAAGATATTCACCCCGACCCCTTTTCCATACGGAAGATCAAGGCAGGATGGCTTCCGCAACGATCCAAAGGCAGGCGCCGGCAACTAACGCCGACGACAGATGTCCACGCCTGGGTTCAAGCCAGGCGCGCATTTTTTTGATGCCGGACAGGGTCAAGCCGAGCAGCGGCACAAAAATGGGCGCAAGGTAACGGTCGCCAGGGATGTCGAGAAAAGTTCTTTGCGTGGCCCAGAGCACGAAGGCGGCATAGATCAGCGTGAATACCAGTGCTGTCAAGCCAAGCATCTCGCCGAATCAATGGCGCCAATCAATGGGGTCAGACACGATTGAATTATGATTTCAATCAAATTGCTCATGTGCGACTCGTTTCCTTCGGAGGTCTGCCGGCACCTTTTCTCTTGCCGCCACGCGGTAGCGGTTGTGCCCGGCGCTGGCTGTTTGCATCCAGCCGGCTCAGGAAGCGCTTGCTGCCCAAGGCCCAGCCCTTGTTGATGGAATCGCGTAGTTCCAGCAAAGTAGATTCATCGATCTCGCCGCGGAACAGACTGCGGTAGGCCGCGCGCCGCGGCGCTAGCTCTTTTCCTAGAGCCTGATACAAAGCATGCTCGTGGATCAACTCGTCGGTCTTGCCATGGGCATTGTGCGCGTAGCTGGACCAGCGGTAGTCGCCCGGCCGCGCCACCATTGCCGCCCGCACCGGATTGAGTTCGATATAGCGGTAGCAAGTCATCAGATAGAGCTCGCTATCCAGTGGCACGGCTTTGTAACGGCCTTCCCACAAGGTGCCGGTGCGCTGATAGGTGTAATTGATGTGCTGCACGTAACGACGACCAACGGATTGCATCAGGCTGGAAATGCCATCACTGGTTTCCGGTGTTGCCAGCAGGTGGACGTGGTTGGTCATCAGGACGTAGGCGTGCACAGCGCAGCCGAAACGTTGACAGCCATCCTTCAGGCATTCAAGGAAGAACGCGTAGTCTTCGGGTGCGAAGAAGATGGGGGTGCGATTATTGCCCCGCTGAATGACATGCTGCGGCTGACCCGCCAGTCCGTAGCGTGGTAGGCGAGCCATCAGGTGCTCCGGGTAGATGCCAGGATATTACGATAGCATATTCAATCGTGTCTGACCCTATTGATATATTGTATTGATACACATGACCCTATTGATACACATTGAATCGTGTCTGACCCCATTGATACATTGATAGTGTCAGGATCGAATATTTACTGGCGAGATGAAAACAAAGCCGGATGCCAGCAAGTCCATCCGGGCTTATCCGCCAGCCAGTTTGAATCACGGCCGTCATAAACCAGCAGGTCACCGAACACGCCGATCTGCTGTAGTTCTTGATCATCCCATGCTGCGGGTGTACTGGATGAGATACTGCGAATAAAAAAAGCACGGCTGGAGGCAAGAGGCCGTGTTTCTCCGGATGATTTCAGTCTCAACCACAGGTAATAGTTGATCGGTGCGTCCGCTGGCAGCTCCGCGCAGACCTCGCTGGAATTCGAAATCCTCGGTGCCAGGTCGTCCGCAACGGCTTCGGCATATGGGGCGGTTCCGGTATCGGGAAACTTTTCGACCGCGTCGCTGTTGGCGAGCCAGATGGCATAGGCGGTTGAAACGATCGCCATGCAGGCAACAATCACTCTCGGCGATAGCCGGAGCCATCGGTCGTTGAGGCTGGCAAAGCCGGTCTCCGCGATTATCAGCACGATGGGGATGAAATAGATCCACGTTCTTTCGAAAGGAATGCTTCTCTTGAGCATGAATACGAGGAAAGACCCGGCGGCCATGCACAGCAGCAGATTTGTATGGGGGGCGCGTTGCCTGCGATCCAGCAATCCGGCGATTGCCAGGGCGGCGATGAGAATGGCCAGCGGGCTGCCCAGGCATCTGCAAAAGTCGCTCAGCACCCTGACTATATGTGGAGGAATGGCCTGGATGAATTGCGCTGCCGGAAGAGGGACCACAAAGCGGTTTGAAGTCACTGCCTGTAATCCCCCGCTGACCAGGGCGACGGGGAGATAGAACAGCAGGGTGAGCGCAGCGGTGAAGGTGGCAAAGGGGAGCAGCACGTCCAGAAGCACATCCTTCCAGCTTCGTGTTTCCGCGTAGATCAGGCAGGACAGCCATAGAGTGAACCCGCCCAGTGCGTAGAGCATGGACGGCATGACCAGCATTCCCGCGGCGGCCACGAGCGCCAGGGGAATGGCCCGGATTTTAGTGGCACGCCCGTTCGCGTCCAGGGCAAGGTAGATCAGCAGCGTTACCGTAAACGCCAGGAGGGAATATCCGCGCCCATTGGTCGAATAGGAAACCAGGAAGGGGAAGACGGCCGTGCCGCAGGCGGCGATGCCGGTGGATCGTCCCTGTCCCAATTTCCGGCAGACGCCGAACACCAGCGGAATGAGCCCGATGCCGAACAGCAGGGCCGGCATGCGAAGGGCGAGGGGACTTGCCCCCAGGGCTTTCCAGCTCAAATACTCCAGCAGGCTGTAGAGCACATGGTTGTTGGGGAGCGGATAGTAAAAGACCGAATACTTTTCGTCCCTGATGAAGGTGTTGAAGGCAAAGGCTTCGTCGTAACGCATGGGCTGGTCGGAATACCAGAGGCGCAGACCGGCGCCGATCGTCGTCGCGACTGCGACACAAAGAACAATGCTGGACACTCCAATAGGAAATGCTCTCGAGTCCAGATGAGCGAATGCGATGAGCCGGGCTTTTGTGGCGCCGCATTGGGACCATAGTTCCCGGCCGATCGATTTTCCGGCGAAACCCATGGCATAACTGGCCATGCCGATCAGGCATAGCAATACGCCGTATTGACAGGAAACGATGGGCAGGGTGAAGGACAGCACCCCGGTCCGCCCCACGGGAATCATGGCGTACAGGTCCTGCATTCCCGCCACGATCAGCGCAAAGCCGATCAGCGCCAGTATCAACGGTTCAGCCGATCTGCCGGAGTCGCTTGATCTCAGCATTTCAATTCCGTAATTCCGCTTCAGAAGGTGCGGCCGTTGTCGTGAAAACCGGCGGTGTCAAAGAAAAAGCCGGGTGATACCCGGCTTTTTCTCCGCAAGCGGCTACCGGCCTTCTCTTTTTTACTGCCCCGCCAACCCCGCCGCCTGCACGATGGCAATGAACGGCGTCGGATACACACCCAGCAGCAGCATCAAAAAGGCCAGGGCCAGCAGCATCAAGCCGCCGGTGTTCTGCGCCCAGTCCAGCGGGGCGGAGAACTTGCGGACCCAGGGGGCGCGCAGGTAGAGCTGGGCCATGGCGCGCAAGTAGTAGAACAGGCCCACGGCGCTGCCGAACACCAAAGCGGCCATCAGCAGCCACAGGCGCTTGTCGACGCCGGCGGCGATGACGTAGAACTTGCCGATGAAGCCGGCGGTGAGCGGGATGCCGGCCAGTGACAGCAGCGCCACGGTGAGAATTGCGGCGAGGTTGGGACGGCGCCAGAACAGGCCGCGGTAGTCCCACAAGGTATCTGCGTCATGGTCGCCATAGGGGCTGGACACCAGGGTCACCACGCCGAAGGCGGCGAGGGTGGTGACGACGTAGGTAAGCAGGTAGATGCCGACGGCTTCCGTGGCCAGCGCGCCGGTGGCGATGAAGGCCACCAGGATGTACCCGAAGTGCGCGATGGATGAGTAGGCCAGCAGCCGCTTGATGTTGTCCTGCAGCAGCGCCAGGATGTTGCCGAGCACGATGGACAGGATGGCGATGGCGGTCAGCACGTTCATCAACGTCACGTACTGGTAGGCCTTGGTCTCGACGAAGTAGCGCAGCAGCAGCGCCAGCACCGCGGTCTTGGAGGCCGTGGCGAGGTAGGCGGCGACCGGCGCGGGCGCGCCCTCATAGACATCGGGTGTCCACAGGTGGAACGGCGCCAGCGACAGCTTGAAGGCGATGCCCACCAGCAGCATGCCGCCGCCAACCATCAGGATGGTGCGGCCAGAGCTGGCCGCCGTGCCGACGCGATGGCTGATCTGGATGAAGTCGAGCGTGCCGGTCTGGGCGAAGATCAGGGCCATGCCGAACAGGATGAAGGCCGAGGCCACCGCGGACAGCACGAGGTACTTGATGCTGGCCTCGAGCGAGCGGCGCTCCTTCACCAGGTAGCCGATCATGCCGTAGAGCGGCAGCGACAGCAGCTCCAGGCCGATGAAGAAGGCGGCGAAGTGGCGGCTGCACACCACCACCAGCCCGCCCAGCGCCGACAGCGCCAGCAGGATGTAAACCTCTTCCTTGTTGCCCTTGTAGCCTTCCATGTAGGCGAAGGTCAGGGTGGCGGTGGCCAGGCCGGCGGCCAGCACCAGCCCCATGTAGAAGCAGGCGTAGCTGTCGACCACCAGCAGCGGCGTGATGTATTGCGGCAGCGGCGGGTGGCCGAAGAAGTCCAGCATCTTCAGGATCGGCGCCTGCAGGAAGTCCGGCAGCTGGTCGGCCAGCTGCGGCAGCACCAGGTAGGTGGCGGAGACCAGGGCGACGTTGAGGCCCACCGCGACCACGGTGGCATTCCACCAGTGATGACGGCGGAAGGCGATGGCCACCATCACCCACATGATGGTGGCGCTGACGATGAGGATCGGCGCCAGTGCCAGCCACTGGTTGGTATCGAGCGCGAAATTCATGGCGCGCCCCCGGTCGGAGCCTCGGCTTTCGTCTGGGCCCGTGCGGCCTGGGCCGCCTGGTAGATGTGCTGCACCGCCTCGATCGGCGCCTTGGACAAGTTGAATACCGGCTGCGGATAAAGGCCGAACAGCACCAGCAGGCCCATCAGGGTGAACATGGTGGCGAGCTCGCGGGCATTCAGATCGCCCAGCTTGTTCTTGTCGCCGCCGTGCACGGGGCCGTGGAAAGCACGCTGCACGAACCACAGCGAGTACACCGCGGCGAGGATCAGGCCGCTGGAGGCGACGATCGTCAGGAACGGTGCCACCGGGAAGGTGCCGAGCAGGATCAGGAATTCGCCGACGAAGTTGGCGAGGCCAGGCAGGCCCAGGCTGGCGGCGGCGAAGAACAGGGCGATCGGCGGCAGGAACGGGAAGCGCGACCACAGGCCACCCATCAGGCGCAGGTCGCGGGTATGCAGTCGCTCATACATTTCGCCGCAGAGGATGAACAGGCCGCCGGCGGAGATGCCGTGCGCCAGCATATTGATCACCGCGCCTTGCAGCGCCTGCTCGGTGCCGGCATAAATGCCGACCAGCACGAAGCCCATGTGGCTGATGCTGGTGTAGGCCACCAGGCGCTTGACGTCGTTCTGGGCGAAGGCCAGCACGGCGCCGTAGACGATGCCGAGCACGCCCAGCCACATGGCCACCGGCGCGAACTGCGCCGAGGCATGCGGGAACAGCGGCAGGGCGAAGCGCAGCAGGCCGTAGGCGGCGGTCTTGAGCAGGATGCCGGCCAGGTCCACCGAGCCGGCGGTGGGCGCCTGCGAGTGCGCGTCCGGCAGCCAATTGTGCAGCGGCACCACCGGCAGCTTCACCGCGAAGGCGACGAAGAAGCCGAGCATCAGCCACCACTCCACCTTCGCGCTCATCGGCGTGTTGAGCAGGGCGGGGTAGTCGAAGGTGAGGACGCCGGTGTTGCTGTAGTGCACGAACACCAGGCCCAGGATGGCCAGCAGCATCAGCAGGCCGCTGGCCTGGGTGTAGATG